>Ga0102938_10004146_pt1 | contig 10708 bp, 12 predicted proteins | sample SalPonR2_B_D2_MG_FD_84516 | JGI IMG/M metagenome (GOLD analysis project Ga0102938, IMG submission 84516) | Salt pond soil microbial communities from South San Francisco under conditions of wetland restoration - Salt Pond MetaG R2_B_D2_MG | ecosystem: Environmental > Aquatic > Marine >... | reverse complement strand
TGCATGGTTTTACCGGCATGCATTACAACCCCTTCACCCGCGAGTGCCACCTTGGCGGCAACGTCCACGTCAACTATCTCGCGCACAGCAGCAAGCCGGAGGCTCAATGACTCACCGGGCGGCCGTCCTGTTCGATCTCGACGGGACACTCGCGGACACCGCGCCGGATCTCGCGGCGGCGCTCAACACCCTGCTGGCGGCCGACGGGCGCGCGGCCCTGCCCTTCGAACACGTCCGCCCATGGGTCTCATGGGGCGCCATGAGAATGATCCAGCTCGGTTATGGTGAAACGCTCGACACAGCGCGCATGGCGGAGCTGCGCAACCGGTTCCTGGCATGTTACGAGGCAGGCCTGTGTCGCGAGTCGCGCCTGTTCCCGGGCATTGCGGAAGCGCTCGACGCGTTCGACGCCGCCGACGTCGCGTGGGGCATCGTCACCAACAAGCCGGGCTGGCTGACCGAGCCGCTGCTGGCGGCACTCGGGCTCAGTGAGCGGGCCGGCACCGTCATCAGCGGCGACACCCTGCCCTTCGCCAAGCCTCACCCGATGCCGCTGTTGCATGCCGCACGGGAGCTGGGCCGGGCGGCAAACCGCTGCGTTTATGTCGGCGACAATATCCGCGATATCGAGGCGGGTCGTGCGGCCGGCATGTACACCATCGCCGCGACCTGGGGATATATCCCTGCGGACGACGATCCCGCGGCCTGGCAGGCCGACCGCCTGATGCATGCGCCGGACGGTCTTACGCCGCTGGCGGGCGAACTGGGCGCACTGCTGGGGGTGGCATGACGCCCATCGATCCTGCGATCTGGATACCTGCGGCCATCGGCCTGGGCGGTCTCGCACTGGGGATCGTCGTGACGCTGCTGGTCATGCAACCGCGGATCGGCCGGGCGCGGGAAAAGCTCGCCGTGGCGGAGAGCCGGCTCGAGGCCCGGGCACTAGCGGACGAGGAACGCGACGCCACGCTCGCCCAGGCCGAACAGCGTCTTGCCCACGTGTTCGACACGCTCGCCCGGCGCTCTTTGCAGGACAACAGCCGCAGCTTCCTGGACCTGGCGAAGCAGAACCTCGATGTGCATCGCTCTCACGCCCAAAGCGAGCTCAAGGCACGGGAAACGGCTGTCGAAGCGCTGGTGTCCCCGATCCGCGAGGCACTGAAAAAAACCGAAGACCAGATCGCCGCCATCGAGAAAGAGCGCCATGAGGCCTTCGGCAATATCCGCGGTCTGCTCGAATCGATCAGCCTGAGCCAGCAGACACTGAATGCCGAGACCCGCAATCTCGTCACTGCCCTGCGCCGCCCCGAGGTGCGTGGCCAGTGGGGGGAAATGACCCTGCGCCGCCTCGTCGAACTCGCGGGCATGGTGGAACACTGCGATTTCACCGAGCAGGAACATACCCCCTCGGAAGGCGGTGCACTGCGTCCCGACATGATCGTTCATTTGGCGGAGGGCCGACAGCTGGTGGTCGACGTCAAGACACCGCTCGACGCCTATCTCGCCGCTGTGGAGGCTTCCGACGACGCGACGCGTGAAGCGGCCCTGCAGCGACACACGCGCAAGGTCCGCGAGCGGGTGCGCGAACTGGCGGCGAAAGCCTACTGGTCGCAGTTCGAACGCAGTCCGGAATTCGTCATACTGTTCATCCCCGGCGACCAGTTTCTCAGTGCCGCCCTGGCTCGCGATCCGGGCTTGCTGGATGAAGCCCTGAACCAGCACGTTATTCTCGCGACCCCCACCAGTTTCGTCGCCCTGCTGAAAGCCGTGGCCTACGGCTGGCGGCAGGTCGCACTGGCCGAAAACGCCAAGCAAATTCGTGATCTCGCCAGCGATCTTTATAAGCGTCTCGCCACGTTCACCGGCCACTTGTCGCGCGTGGGCCGCACGCTGTCCAGCAGCGTGGAGGCCTACAACAGCGCCGTGGGCTCCATGGAACGGCAGGTTCTGCCCGGCGCACGCCGCTTCACCGAACTCGGCGTGCAGGCCCGCAAGGAAATGGAGTCTCTGCCGGAACTCGATGTCGTGCCGCGCAAGGTCGATGAGCCCGGGGATCCGGAGGCCTCGTGAGCGAGCCCGGATTCGAGGCCCCCGAGGACGCACCGCCCGGGTCCCCCGTGTGGTACGGCTTGCTGTTCACTCCCGCCGCTCATCGCGAAACGATCACCGCACTGTGGAGCTTGCGCGCGGCCATCATGGCGTCGGTCCGCCGTCCGTCGGAGCCCGCGGTCGCACAGGCGCGGCTGGAATGGTGGCGGGCCGAGGCGCGCGGTTTCGGCGCAGGTCGGGAACAGCATCCGACCACCCGGCTGCTGGCGGATGCTGCGCCCAGGGGCGCGATCCAGCCTGAGTTTTTGCTTGAGATCGTCGATGCTGCGGCGAGTGAACTGCAGGATGTGCCGTGCCGGAACTATGCCGAGCTCGCGCTGTATTGCTACCGCGCCAGCGGCGTATTGCATGAAATGATCGTCGGCACCCTCGGCCTCGCGAAACCGGAGAACGAGCGCGCGGCAAGACGTTTCGCACAACGTCTTGGCAGCGGCATCCAGCTGGTGGAGATCATCGCCGGGCTGCGCGGCGATATCGCGGCAGGGCGCCGGTTTTTACCACGAGACTGGATCGTCGAGACCGGCGCGGAAGAACAGGTAGGCGAAGACGGTCGCATCGATCCCGCCACCCGGGCATGCCTCGACCGGCTCGCGGGTGAAGCTCGTATCGCGCTGGACGAAGCATCCAGCAGCCTGCCTGCAGCTGAACGCCCTGCTCAACGTAGCGGCCTGGTACTGGCCGCCCTCTATCGCCGGCAGCTGGCCAGGCTGCACAAGGCGGAATTCAACCCGCAGGCGCTGCCCGGAAACCTGGACAACCTTTGGACGGCGTGGCGCGCGGCGCGACGCGCCGGCCGCGTGAATGAGAGCGATACAAGACATGGATAGCCAACAAATCAGGCATTACGAACCGTCACCGGGCTCCCTGCAGGACCGGGTCATTCTCGTCACGGGGGCTGGAGCGGGCATCGGCCGCGCCCTGGCGAAAGCAAGTGCCGAACTCGGCGCAACTGTCATCCTTCTCGGTCGGACCGTCAGCCATCTCGAGTCGGTCTATGACGAGATTTGTGCCGCTGGGGGACCCACGCCTGCCATCTTTCCGCTCGATCTCGAACGCGCCGCCGGCGCCGATTACGACCGGCTGAGCGCAGCAATCGAGGAACAGTGGGGACGACTGGACGGGCTGGTGAACAACGCGGGCGTTCTCGGGGCACGTACCCCTATTGAGCATCACGATGTCGCCCAGTGGCAGCGCGTGCTGCACGTGAATCTCACCGCGCCGTTCATACTCTGCCGCTGCCTGCTGCCGTTGCTACTCAAGTCGCCGGACGCTTCGGTAATCTTCACTTCCAGCGGTGTGGGCCGGCGGGGCAAGGCCTACTGGGGCGCTTACGCCGTCTCCAAATTCGGCGTCGAAGGGTTGAACCAGGTACTGGCCGACGAGTTGGCCGGCAAGCCGGGCATACGCGTTAATGCCGTCAATCCGGGCGCGACTCGCACCGCAATGCGTGCCGAGGCCTATCCTGCCGAAGATCCGGATCGACTCAAGACCCCAGAAGAGATTCTTGGGCCGTATCTCTACCTGCTGGGTTCGGACGGGCGCGGCACTACAGGGCAGAGCATCGACGCGCAGTAGAAAACGCCTCCGGCCTCAGCGCGAAGTCCTCTTGCGGCGGGGTTTCAAGGCGCGTGCATCCACGACTGCAAGTTTCGGTGCAGGCAGCCCGACACATTCGTAAAGTGCCGTGATCTCGGTTGCATCGAGGTCGCGGAAGCGGCCGCGACTCAATTGTCGGTCCAGCGAAACCGGGCCGTAGGCCACACGCGACAGGCGGCTCACCGTGAACCCGACGGCTTCCCACAGGCGCCGGACTTCGCGATTTCGCCCTTCGCGCAGGGTGACGTGATACCAGCGATTGCGTCCTTCCCCGCCGCGCGACTCGATCTTGTCGAAGCGCGCCATCCCGTCATCGAGCTGGACTCCCGTGAGAAGGCGGCCGAGTGCCTCTTCTTCAGGCTCGCCCAGCACCCGTACGGCGTATTCCCGCAACACCTCTCCGGACGGATGCATGAGCGCATTCGCCAGCGCGCCGTCGGTAGTGAACAACAGTAACCCGGTCGTGCTCACGTCCAGGCGCCCGACCGCGATCCAACGCTGACCGCGCAGATGAGGAAGCGATTCGAAAACCGTCCGGCGACCTTCCGGGTCCCGCCTTGTGCAGACCTCGTCCGCCGGCTTGTGATAAGCGAGATAGCGATGACGGGAAGGCTCGTTGAGCCGGACCGGACGACCATCGACCATGATTTTCTCGTCGCCCGAGATGCGCTCGCCGACCTCTGCCGGACGCCCGTTGACCATGATTCGGCCGTCCGCGATCCACCGCTCGATCTCACGCCGCGACCCGACACCGGCATCCGCCAGCAACTTGTGTATGCGGACGGGCTCGGCGTCAGGCGCCGGTCGCGTCTTGCCGCGTGTCAGCGTCGGTTTCTTCTTCATGCTCGCCGGCCTCCTCTTCTGGCGACACGGATGACATTTCCGGGAGCCCGAAATCCAACTCTACGCTGATGCTGTCCAGGTCCCGGATCGCCGCCAGCGGGGGTAGATCTTCGAGCTTCTTGAGGCCGAAGTAATCCAGGAACTGGCGGGTCGTGGCATACATGCCCGGTCTCCCCGGCACATCCCGATGGCCCACGATGCGCACCCAGCCGCGCTCCATCAACGTCCGCATGATATTCGAGCTCACGCTGACCCCGCGAATGTCCTCGATTTCACCGCGCGTGATCGGTTGACGATAGGCGACCAGGGCCAGCGTCTCGAGCAGGGCCCGGGAATAGCGCGCCGGTCGATCCTGCCAAAGACGCGAAAGCCAGGGCGAAAACGACTCGCGCACCTGGATGCGCCAGCCGCTGGCCACCTCGACGATCCGCAGGGGTCGCTTCTCGTAGTCCGCCTCCAGGACCTCGATGGCGGCCCTGAGTTCGGCGCGTTCGGGACAATCCGGCTCAGGGAAGAGCCCCTGCAACTGCTCCAGGCTCAACGGTCTTCCGGCTGCGAGCAGCGCCGCTTCTACGATCTGTGCAAGCTTTTCTATTTCCATCGCGGGTTCTTCAGTTCTGTTGGCCGGCGTGCGTCTGCGCGTCGCCGGCCGAAGCAGGACGTTCGGCATTGCGCGCCTTGACATGGATAGGAGCAAAGGGCTCAGCCTGGATGATGTCCAGCAAGGTTTCTCGAATCAGTTCCAGGATCGCAAGAAAAGTGACGACCACACCCATGCGGCCCTCCTTTGGCGTGAACAGCGAGTTGAACTGGACGAACTCCCCGCCCTGTATCCTGGAAAGCACATCAGACATGCGTTGGCGCACGGACAAGGTCTCGCGCTGTACATGGTGATGGGCGAACATGTCGGCTCGCGCGAGCACTTCCTGGAAGCTCAGCAACAGTTCGCGCAGGGTGACGTCGGGAAGAATCTCGACCACCTTCCGTTCGCACATCTCCGCGCTCGCCTGGAACGTGTCCCTTTCAAGGCGCGGCAGCCCGTCGATCTCTTGCGCGGCCTGCTTGAAGCGCTCGTATTCCTGGAGCCTGCGAACCAGTTCAGCGCGCGGGTCCTCGCCCTCCTCTTCCTGTGCAGCCGGGCGCGGCAGGAGCATGCGCGACTTGATCTCGGCAAGCATGGCTGCCATCACGAGGTACTCGGCCGCAAGCTCGAGCTGCAGCTCCTGCATGACCTCGATGTACTGCATGTATTGCTGCGTAATCCTGGCGATCGGAATGTTGAGGATGTCGATGTTCTGCCGCTTTATGAGGTACAGCAGGAGATCGAGCGGCCCTTCGAAGGCATCCAGGATGACCTCGAGTGCATGGGGCGGAATGTACAGGTCGACCGGCAGCTGGATCAGCGGCTCTCCTTCGACGATCGCAAACGGCATTTCTGCCTGACCGGCTCCCATCGGCTGGTCCTTCGCCTCCTCAGTCGAAGCGGGTGCCTGGTTCGGCGTCACAACAGTCGATTCCTCGCTCATCGGTATTCCAACCCCATGGCATCGCGCACGTCATCCATGGTTTCCCTTGCCGCATCCCGTGCCCGGTCCCGTCCTTCGGAAATAATAATGTCCACCGTCCCGGGACTGGCCGTGAACTCGATGATGCGCTCTCGAATCGGCTGCAACTCCTTGAGCACCGCATCGATCACCGGCTGCTTGCACTCGACGCAGCCGATTCCAGCGCTACGACAACCCTCCTGCACCCAGGTCTGCACCGCGTCGTCCGAATAGATCTGGTGGAACTGCCAGACGGGACATTTCTCGGGTTCACCGGGATCGGTACGCCGCACCCGGGCCGGGTCGGTCTGCATGGTGCGCAATTTTTTCTCGACCGCTTCGGGTGCTTCCCCGAGCCCGATGGTGTTGCCATAGGATTTCGACATTTTCTGTCCATCCAGGCCGGGCACGCGCGGCGTGGGAGTCAGCAGCGCCTCCGGCTCGACCAGAATCGTGCGCCCGACACCTTCCAGGTACCCCAGCAGCCGCTCGCGATCCGCCAGGGTCAGGCGGGGATGATTTTCGACCAGGGCCCGGCCTGACTCCAACGCGGCCTCGTCACCACGCTCCTGGTAACTCTTGCGAAAATCCGCATAGAGACGGCTCTGTTTGCCGCCGAGGTGGCGCACCGCACGCTCCGCGCGCTGCTCGAAGTCCGCCTCCCGGCCATAGAGGTGATTGAATCGACGGGCGACTTCGCGCGTGATTTCGACATGGGCCACCTGGTCTTCGCCCACCGGCACGTGTCCGGCCCGGTACATCAGGATATCGGCACTCTGCAGTAACGGATAACCGAGAAAGCCGTACGTGGCCAGGTCTTTTTCCTTGAGCTTTTCCTGCTGGTCCTTGTACGTCGGCACGCGCTCCAGCCAGCCGAGCGGCGTGATCATCGACAGCAACAAATGGAGCTCGGCATGCTCCGGCACGTCGGATTGCACGAATATCGTTGCAGCTGCCGGATTGATCCCCACGGCAAGCCACTCGACCAGCATTTCGCGCACGCTCGGTGCGATGACCGAGGTGTCTTCGTAGTGCGTGGTGAGCGCGTGCCAATCCGCCACGAAGAAGAAGCAGTCGTACTCGTATTGCATGCGCAACCAGTTGTTTAGCGCTCCATGCAAATGTCCGAGGTGGAGCGCGCCGGTCGGCCGCATGCCGGATAGGACCCGTCGATTAGGGCCGGTAGTACTGCTCAATGTCTGCTCCGTGCAAATGTGCGGTGTTCACAAGCCGACCAATGTGAAAAAGAAATCTCTCAACGTGAAGATGATGGGCTGGAAATAGCGCCAGCCGAAGAAAATGAATGCCAGGACGATGATGATCCCGTATGGCTCTATTGCGTCGAGCCGGGTCGAAGCGCGCGGCGGCAAGAGGCCGCTGAGCACGCGGCCGCCATCCAGCGGTGGGATCGGAAGCATGTTGAACACGGCGAGAATGACGTTGATCAGGACACCGATCTGGCCCATGGTCACGAAGAACTGAAGCGTCATGCCCTGAAATCCGATCATGAAAACCAGCTTCGTGAACAAAGCCCAGAAGATCGCCATGAGAATATTTGCGCCGGGTCCGGCGGCGGCAACCAGCATCATGTGTTGCCGCGGGTTTCGCAGGTTGCGGATTGACACCGGCACAGGCTTCGCCCAGCCGAACAGGAAACCTGTCGTCATCAGCGCCAATGCAGGCACGACAACCGTCCCGATCGGATCGATGTGTTTCAGGGGATTAACGGTGAGCCGCCCCAGCATCTCGGCGGTTCGATCACCGAAGCGGCGCGCAACCCAGCCGTGTGCGACCTCATGGAGGGTGATGGCGAAGAGGACGGGGATCGCGGCGACGGCGAGGACCTGGAGCAACGAAAGCTGATTCATTGTTTCATTATATGGCTGAGGCGGTCGGCGGGCTCAGGCAGACGGCAAGTGACTGGTGTCGCCGAGCCCTGCTCGTGTCACCACTGGAACCGACCCGGTCAAGTCGATTACCGACGTTTCCGCTCGCAGACACGAACCACCGTCAACGATGGCAACGAGCTCATGGTCGAGCTGCGCCTGGATTTCCCACGGATCATTCATGGGTTGTTCCTGTCCCGGCAACTGCAGGGTCGTACTCATCAACGGTTCCGGCATTGCGGTGAGGATCGCAAGAGCGATCTTATGATTCGGGACACGAATACCGATACTCTTGCGCTTCGCATGCTGGAGCCGATTCGGGACCAACCGCGTGGCCGGCAGGATGAATGTGTAAGGGCCGGGGGTCAATGCCTTGAGCAGCCGATAAGCCTGGTTATCGACCCGCGCATAGGTCGATAGTTCGGACAAGCCCTGGCACAACAAGGTGAAGTGATGGTGCTTGTCCAGGTTTTTCAGTCTCCGGATCCGTTCCTGGGCCGCCTTGTTCCCCATTGCCCAGCCAAAGGCATATGAAGAATCCGTCGGATACGCCACAATGCCGCCGTCCTCGATCAGGTCGGCGACCTCTCGAACGAGTCTCGGCTGAGGATTCTGCGGGTGAATTTCGAAGACTTCGGCCATAGGCGCCATTCTAGCCGACAGCACATGGGAAAAAGGGGTTGATTGCATGCAAGAAACGCGTGTCGAGTTGATCCGGGCGCGCCTCCTAGACGCCCTCGAACCGGAAATGCTCGAAATCGAAGATGAAAGTCACCTGCACGCCGGACATGCCGGCGCACGGGATGGTCGGGGCCACTTTCGGGTGACCATCATCGCCGAGGCGTTCAAAGGAGTCCCACAGCTCCGTCGTCACCGGATGATTTACGACGCGCTCGGCCCACTGATGAAAACTGATATCCATGCTTTGACTATCCAGGCGATCGCCTCAGGAGAGATTTGAGCGGCTCGCGCAGAGAAATATGATGCGCCGCGTCATTTCCGGCGCGTCTCGGAAAACCCCGATCAGGGCGTGTTACCGACGCACCGAAAGAAACCATGCCTTTCAGGATTTAAGGTGAAAGAACTGTGACGTAGTTCACAGTTTGCTCTCGATTGCGCCGAATATAGCGTCGTCATCGAGGCCCTCCCACACCGCAATCATTGTCGCGCCAGGTGTGTAGCGAGCATTTGACATAACGACTTCCGAGTATTGACATAACACTTAGATACTCTAAATCCTCCCACATTCTGTCAAACGCCGGCTAACTCACGCTAAAAAGCCGCGATCGAGTCTAGATCAGCCGTAAACAACCCTGAGCATTTCCGTAGTGAAAGCGCGCACCCGATGCAGCTCGCGCGTTCCCCAACTTTCATCCAGCGTTTGACATAACCTCGCCTCCTGATCTCTCACTTCAAGCTCGCCCGCCAATCAGGTTTCATCTGTTACGTACTGAGTTTGATCGTTTTTTCGCCATGTGGATCGTATTCTGAGAGTCCCCGGAGCCATAGAATGTCCCGATGTGGAACCCACAATATGTTGAATAATTGACCGGAAATTGGGGCTGGTTATAGTCAAATTCACTGCGAGGAGAAGGACCAGTCAATCCAAATGAAACCTATTCGCTTCCCATCGAAACCCCAGAGCAATAGAGGGCTAAACGAATACATAAAGGATTCGCTTCTGGAAGCGTGCAAGGAGGCCGCGCGTCCGCTGGTACGGCTGTGCATCAAGCACGGGATTTCCTTTCAGGAAATCACGAACGCGCTTCGATACGTGTTTCTCGACTCTGCTAAGGAGGACTATCTCGACGAGACCTCCGGAACGGTCTCCCGGATGGCCATCCTTACAGGAATTCCTCGAACAGAGGTTGAGGCCATTGTTGATACGGAGCCTGAAAGCAAAGCCGTAGCAGCACGAATGAGCGCATCGGTGCAGGTTTTGACGGCTTGGCATGCAGACCCTGATTTCACCGGTCCTTACGGTATTCCCCTCGAATTGCCATACGAAACAAATGCTGGATTCGTTGGCCTCGCAAATCGCTATGGGAATGGAATCGCGCCCGATGAAGTGCTCGACGACTTGATGCGCGCCGGATGCGTGACTCAAGGAAAACGTGGGGCGCTCAAAGTACTTCGTCGATCATATCTCTCAGGCGAAATCGATCCAGTCAGCATCGGCTACGCAGGGCAATGCATTCGCTCGCTCGCAGAAACCCTGGAGTTCAATCTCGAGAATTCCCGGGATCCTGACAAGCGATTCCAACGTCAATTCATATCCACTTTTGGCATCCGCTCCTCTGATCTTCCGGCTTTCAATGAACTCGTAAAGGAAGCCGGACAGAAATTCCTCGAGGATCTCGACTCTTGGACAACAGAGCGCGAGAAAGCCCTTAAGAACCTTGAACGAATTCCCAATGAGATACCGCGTGTATATCCGGGAGTTGGGGTTCATATGTTTTTTAGTTCCGGACCGAAACAAAGGAAGTTATAGCGATGACTACCACCAAATTGTCTCTGGGAGGAATAAGCAAGTCATCTGCTATTGCTCTGTGCTCCCTAGTCATATTGATTCCCGGCAGCGCTTTGGCAGCGCCATCGAGCCCCTCGGCGGGCAGTGAGCAGGTCTTCGGCATCGTCGGCACCGGCCAGAAGACCCTCGGCATCGTTGGCACCGGCCAGAAAACCCTCGGCATCGTCGGCACCGGCCAGAAAACCCTCGGCATCGTCGGC
>Ga0102938_10004144_pt1 | contig 10709 bp, 10 predicted proteins | sample SalPonR2_B_D2_MG_FD_84516 | JGI IMG/M metagenome (GOLD analysis project Ga0102938, IMG submission 84516) | Salt pond soil microbial communities from South San Francisco under conditions of wetland restoration - Salt Pond MetaG R2_B_D2_MG | ecosystem: Environmental > Aquatic > Marine >... | reverse complement strand
TCCATTGGACTGAACACTGCGCTCCTCGCACCTATCACAAAACGCACCTCACCCGACTGCATGCGGCGCCACTCTTTCAGTTTCTGCGAGGGGGTAAGTTTGGAATGCCAGACCGCGGCGGCCCCTTCAAAGCGCGCCTGAACCTGTTGGATAAGCTGGTGAGTAAGGGCAATTTCCGGTACCAAATAGATAACAGCTCCACCGGCCTCAATAGTACGTTTGGCAAGCTGTAAAAATACCTCGGTTTTACCGGACCCGGTGACCCCATACAGGTAGAACATCCGCTCCGTCCCGGCTGCGATCCTTTCCAAGGCCTGATCCTGGGCTGGAGAGCTGTGCAGGTATATGAAAGGAATCTTCTTCGGTGGGTATAAACTCGGCACTGCTCTCCCGTTTCCCCCCGGGAATTATGACCGAAAGGGACTCTCCCTGGGAACAGAAATACATGCGGGAGATCCATCGGGCTAAGTCAATTTGAGTATCTCCGAACAGAATCTCCGTATCAAGGGCTCGTTTTACCGGCAGGATTTTGAAGTTTCCCTCCGGCCGCTCTGTAGAAGTATCCACAACAAAAGCGGTCATCAGGCGCCCCCGAAAGGGGGCCTCTACCCGCATTCCCCTGCGCACCGGGGTGGGCTCTCTGAATGCCTTTTCTTTTCGCGATTTTTTAGTGCCCCTTTTCTCTTTCGCCTCGGGTTGACGATAGGTAAAAGGCCCATCCACGGGTATGTTGAATACTACTTGGAGAAACTCATCCGGTGTTGCAGCATCAGATCCTCCAGTCGTGGATGCAGCAACATTTCTGTCGGTTGAGTCCTTGGTTGTTGTTGAGAAAAGTGAGCCTGCTGTGGCTTGTAGCTCTTCAGGCGGCACCTTTTTAGGACCCCGCTTCCTGCTGTTCGATAAGTCGCTGCAGCTTCTGCAGATCATCCCAGACGGGTTTGCGGTATACAGGATTCCGCAGCACCCCGCTAGGGTGATAGGTTGGTATGAGAGGAGTATCTCGAAAACGATAGATGCGGCCGTGGAGCTTACCAATTCCATCGCTTGTACCGGTCAGAATATGGGTAGATATTCTTCCGAGTGTCAAGATTGCCCTTGGTTGTATAATATCCAACTGCCGGTTTAAATAGGGCATACAGGCTGCAGTTTCATCCGGCAGGGGGTCGCGATTGTCGGGGGGCCGACATTTTATAATGTTTCCGATGAATACATCCCTGGTACGGTCTAAATTTATAGCCTGAAGCCATTTATCAAGATACTGCCCGGCACGTCCGACAAAGGCATGACCACTGGCATCTTCCTGCGCGCCAGGAGCTTCACCTATAATCATAAGTTTTGGATTGGGAGCCCCGTCCCCAGGTACGGCATTGATCCGGTTCCCCGCAAGACGGCATTTCTGACACGTCCGAATTTCAGCAGCAATCTGATATAGAGAATCAAGAGCGGGGCTTTGGGAGTCGACACTAGCCGGGGACCGGTCTTGGGTTTGCTCTTGATACTGGGCATTCCCAACGATGTGTGAGCGCAGTTGGTCGAAACCCTGGGTGGCACTTCGGGTACCCGGTGGGTACAATTGCTGGGGCGGGTCGGAAACATCTACAGACCACCCGCCCTGCAGATACGCTTCGGCAGAGCACAGTATTTCCCAGTACTTTTTAAGTTCCTCTTTTTTCGTCGAATGTTTCATAACTCACCTTATGTAAAAATAGACCCTGCGGCGGGGCAGTCGCTCCGGCCGCGGTTCGCTCTTGCCGGCGGATCAGCTGTGCCATGTTGTGGGGCTCTTCACCCGCTCGTCCCAGCTCCAGCATTGTTCCTACTAAGGACCGTACCATCCGCCATAAAAAGGCATTCCCAACAATCCGAAACACCATCACCCCCCTCTGCATAAAAACCGAAGCAGAGTGTACTGCCCTAACTTTAGAAATACTTTCATCGCCAATTGCAGAGAAAGTGGTAAAGTCATGTACCCCAACCAGACAAGCGGCGTATGCGTCCAACAGTGCCACCGGCGGAAGCTGGGAATGGGAATAACAGTACGGGCGTTCAAAGGGCTCTGCAATACGCGACTGAAGCAGATAGTAGCGGTACTCCCGCGCAATGGCACTATACCTGGCATGAAAATCATTCGCAACCAGGCGACTCTCAAGAACCCGGATGTCCTGCGGAAGGTGACGGTTCAGCGCCAGGGAGTATTTTTCCGGTGGTATACCATCGTTAGGAGAATCGAAGTGACAGACCTGTCCGTGGGCATGCACTCCTGAGTCAGTCCGACCGGAAGCAACTACCGCTACTTTCTGATTCAGCACCGCAGCAGCAGCCCGCTCTACCTCCGCCTGAACCGTCGGATCCTTAGGTTGAATCTGCCACCCGGCATAATGTGTACCATCATACGCAATTGTCACTTTTATTCGAGCCGCCATTGCCAAATACTCTCAGTCAGCCTTTTAGTTCACTGTTAATATTCGCATGTAGGTCACGCGCCCGTTCCAACAATGTCGAAGGTTTATCTTTAGAGGCTTTACCCAATCCAAACAGCCTTCCTACAGTAGTTTTGGCCCGTTCCAGAGACGACCGACGTGTTTCCTCATTGTCCTGCGCTCCGTGGTGGAACTCCAGCAGAGCGGAAATATACAATACTCCGTCATATCCATAATTCTGGTCCAAGTCAGGTCCAAGAAAACCGGCATCAGTGATACCCTCCTTCCCCTCCTCCTCATACCGAAGGGCTTCAGAGTAAAAAAACCAGGCCTTATGATAGTAGAGCTGGGAAAGATAGTCATAATGTTCCCCGGGCTGCTTACGATGAAGGTCGTTAGATAACCATGCAGCCCGAAGTGAACTCAGACCCTTTTTTATAGTGGGACTCATCTCAGGGGGAAAAGATTCCATACTCATCATTGCATAGTGGTAGGAAGCAACTCCTGAGGACAAATCACGGGGCTGGGTAAAATCCAAATCGGGAAATATTTTCAACAGACTATTCCGCCGGCTCTCGCGGGACTCATCCAAGGCGGTGGCTGTAGCCGGTGGGATAGCGTCAAAATCCTGGGGAAAAGCTGCATAGAGACATTCCGGGCATACGGTAATACTGTAAATCAGGGGATACACCTCGCCGTATTTTTCGGTAGGTTCATACAGCCGGCGCAGCTCCTCCGTAAGAGAGCCTGCAATCAAGCGCCCGCGACCTGTACGCATATCTTCCCTATAAAACTCACTGCTGCACACCGGACAAGTTATACTATTTTTAGAAAAAAAGGTAATAGAATCGCCGGCTTTTGCACTCATCTCAATCTCCCTCAATTACTATCAAAGCTACTGCCATATCGTGTTCATGGGTCATGGTAAGATGAATAGTCTGGCCCCTATGCCGATGGAAAGCCTCCAAGGCAGTACCGTGGAGCTGAATATCCGGTTTTCCATTGTGTGAGTTAACTACCTGAATATCCCGCAAAACCAGATCTCGCATGCCTGTTCCGAGAGCCTTGCCAAAGGCCTCTTTCGCAGCAAACCGAGCCGCCAAAGAGAGTATAGAGCCGCTTTTTCTATGCTGTACCGCCTCAATTTCATCGTCATGAAAAAATCGGCGCAGTAGCCTGTCGTTGTTCCACCAGTGACGCATTCGCTCTACGCTCACTATGTCTATACCCATTCCTAAAATCATTCCGGCTCCTCTAATTCAGAAACTTTTATCTCTACACTAGTGGGACTGTATTTCATCACAAGCACTCCCCGCGGCACATCCGGTGTCACCGAAAGTGTGTACGCACCCGGTTCTTCAATATCGGAACAGTCAAAGGTAAGCATAAAATCTTCATTATTCACCTGCTCCAGCTGTAACTGACTCCCCTGTACCGTCATCCTGGTATCCTCGGGTACACCGGAGACGGCTAAATCACCCGCCAGATCCAGAGCTATTAAATCGATATCCTCGACTGTCTTAAGAATAGTCTTCTCTTGTACGATACCAAAAAACTCCACCGTATCACCCCCGGGAAATACTGTAAACTGATCCGGCTTCTTCAACCGTAAACGTACTGTGAAATCTTCGTTCCGTCCCGACAGATCGATGGGTTCTGTCTCTATAGATTCAAGGTCCTCTACAGTACTTTCCACCCCCTCTACTTCAACTGATGAGGGTGTGAGAAAATATTGGGTAAGTTCGTACCCCTTAGCTGCATATCCAACTAAGCGTGGTTTCACTTCTACACTTTTCGCTAGTTTTTTTTCAATCTTTAAGCTGATTTTTTTGGGCTCTACATGCAATTCAAGGGGGTCTATATGGGACAGACGCCCCTCCTTCACTACCCGGATCGGCACAGTGTAACGTCCCTCCCGGCTGTATTCTGTAAAATCGGCATATACCTGTACATCATCTTCCAACACAAGGTTTATATCTTCACTCTGCCCTCGCATGGTTACTCGAACCGTTCGCGGGTAATTCTCTGCCGGTATATACTGTTCGCTGGTACGAATTTCCAAGGGAACGCTAAGAAAGCGCTCTTCTAGAGTAGCCATTTGATTAAACAAAAACAGCAGTACCGCCGCTGTAATCGAAAGAATTTTTATGGGCCAGTTATGGGTGATCCTTTCAAAAAATTTATTAAGTTGCAACTGAAATATCCTCACTCTCTTCCGCTGATTCCCCGGATACCCCCAGCAGGTTCCGCAGTGTCCGACGAACCTCTTTTGAAGACAAATCATAATAGAGGTTTGCATCGTATGCCAAAGACAAGGCTCCGGTCTCCTCGGACAACACCAAAATCACCGAGTCGGTTTCTTCAGCCATTCCCAGTGCCGCTCGGTGTCGTGTACCAAAACTGCGGCGTATATCTACCTGCTCACTCAGAGGCAAAAAACAGGCGGCTGCAACCAGCTTTCCCGATTGCACTACCACCGCCCCATCATGGAGGGGAGTATCAAAGCCAAAAATTGTAATTAACAAGCTCGATGATAGCTCCGCATTGAGGCGGGTACCATTGTCGATTAGATTTTTTAGGCCTACCTGCCGGGGAAAAACAATTAAAGCACCCCTTTTTCGGCCAGCCAGCACTTCCAAGGCGTTAATAACGGTTTCAATATGTTCTACGTTCGCCCGGGAGGCAAAGCGAAACAGCTCACCCCGTCCAATACGAGTAAACATTGCGCGCAGTTCCGGCTGAAAGACAATCGCTATAACGATCACCAGTACGGTAGCTAAACTGTTTATAATCCACAACAGTGTCTGTAAATGAAAGAAGAAGGCCACCGCATAAATCAATAAAAGAAACATGGCCCCTTTTATTAACTGAATAGCACGAGTCTGGGCAATGAGCTTGTAGATTTGGTAGAACAGAAAGGCCAAAATAGAGATATCTAAGAAGGGCCTCAGGACATTCGTTACTATCCATACATCACTGAATAAATCCATACCTTTGCGCGACTCCTCACGTAGTTATAGTGTCGGATTCGGCGTTTCTCTCACCTCTTCTAGTTCCAACATCCACTGGTTCAATTCGGATACCCTACCATTTACCATATAGTACTTGTTCATATTATTCCACAGGGTGTAACCGCCGCCCTCGGCCTGGAGTATGCCCTCTAATTGGCGGTTGAGATAGTTGTGGTATTCCGGCTCCTCCATCGACAACTCTTGCCCCATCAGAAAAGCCTGTACATAGGGACGAATTTCTGTACCTGTCCCGACAATCAGCTGTGCCCGCTGGGTGCCCTTCTTGTACAGCTCAAAGGCACGCTCGATATAATTGTCTTGCGAAAGAAACTGATCGGGAAAATGGGAGGGATAGTACATCGGGCAAATCACATCGACATATTCGGCCAGCATAGCGATGTCCTGGCCAATCCAATTCCCCATCCGATACCATGAATTAAACCCGTACAGATCTGCAGAAATTGGAACTGAAAGTTCACCAGCAGCCTTTTTTACAAACGACTCGATAGCCTCAGTCTTCTGCATGCCCGGTTCGCGGTGTCGGTAACGGACTGTCGAGAGGTCACCATCGGAGGGAAATCGAACGTAATCGAACTGTATTTCATCTATTCCCAGGGCTTCGAGTTCTTCCGCGATTTCTATATTGTAGTCCCAGACAGCCTCGCTAAAGGGGTCGGTCCAGAACTCTCGTTGCACAAAGCGGCTTTTCTGTTCGCCCTCCTGCTCATATGTTTCAGACACCATATGCCCCCAGGGCGCGTTCTTTTCTGCATCCCACAGAGCCTGGGCGTTGTTATCAGCCTGGTACAAGCGCTTATCCTTAAACACAACCATCCGTCCGATAATATACAATCCCTCTTCATGGGCTTTCTTCAGTAGTTCTTCAATATCAAAAACCGTATGAACCGCACCGATTTCTGCGGGGCGCTTAAGCTCCGAGCCGTAGGTCAAACGGCCCCAATCATCTTTTACATCCACCACAATACCGTTAAACCCATGCTCTTTCATGAAAGCAATGTGGTCCTCCAGTCGTGTTCCAATCACATTATAGGCATTCAGATAAATTGCACGGATTTCTTCTTGTGCAGCTTCAACCTCGTTGTCCCCTGGGTCGCTGCTTCCACGATTTTGTGACCGCAGCAGGGGCGGTCGAAAACACCACTGTCGGCTCTGTAAGTTATACACCCCTCTGCTCTCTTCAAAGTGCACTTCAAGAGCCGGATCGTCGGTGATACCTCCACTGTAATTATTGATAGACAGCAATCCTTTCACTTGCTCCGGAAGTTCAATAACAGAAATCTTGTGGGTCTCGGTATCATACCGGTAAATAAGATTATCAAAACCGGAGGCAATAAAAAGTTGCTTTTCCAGGCCGGGAACCATCGTAAGATCGGTAATTTCTTCATAAAAGCCGGCTCCCCGGTAGAGCGCATCCAAGTGTTCGGATTCTTTTCTCCAGCTGCGACCTTCATCTTCACTGACGAACAGCCCGTTAAAGGAAGTACCGAGGTATATCCGCCGGGGATGATCGGGATCAAAGCTCACCGCAGTAAGGTAATCCCTGGACTTTACCGGATAGCTAAGCCTCACTTCCACCCAAGCTCGACCGGCGTCTCTGCTGGTGTACAGGGCGGAACTGGTAGTAGCTGCCAAACGGTGGGTATTCTGACTATCCAGACTGAAGGAGGTAAACCGACGGTAATGTCCCTGGTCAAAGGGCCACACCTGTTCAAGGGGCAATCCCTGATTGACAGTCTGCCATTTACGGCCCCGGTTCTTTGAATACAAGGCTCCCTTATTACTCGACAGGGCATACATCCCCCCGCTATCGGCCCGGGCAATATGGGTGAGTTTGAGATCTTGACCGGAGGGGAGATCAGCAGCAAAGACAAACTGGGGAACAGACATCAAAAATAAAGAAAGGAGCACCAACATAGAACTACTGTGAAACAATGATTTATTCAATTAAACTACCTCTTCTTTGTGCTCCTCGTAGGTCGGTTACAGCACGGGAGCAATCATTCTAAAAATCGAATTTCTCAGACGCCGGAGAATTGAAAACTCCCGAATGTCTTCAAAGGTGATCTTTTTACATTCTGCAACATCAACATTGAATTGTTCAATAAGATCGGCGGTAATTTTTGCATCATAAAAAAATGCATTTACCTCGTAATCCAGATGAAAACTTCGGGTATCCATATTACAACTGCCGACAGTCGAGATTGTTTCATCAACAATCAAAACCTTGGCATGCATAAACCCCCCTTCATATAGATAGATGTGTACCCCCGACTTTAACAAATCTTCAAAATACGTATGTGCAACCCAGAAGGGAACTCTTTTATCCGGTAAGCCGGTCATCATCAAATTTACCTCTACCCCGCTGAGGGCAGCTGTTTCTAGGGCGTTCATCAATGACTGATCCGGAATAAAATAGGGGCTCTGTATGCAAATCCGGGAGTTTGCATTGCTTATAAGAAGCTGAAATAACTTCTTAATAGAGTTCCAATCGGAATCGGGACCACTGACTACAATTTGAGTCGGTAAATAGTCGCCTTTAGCAGCCGGAAGCGGGAAAAACCGAGCATCCTGAACTACATCACCTCCACTATTGTACCAGTCGGACAGAAAGACACTTTGCAGCAGCTGGACACTCTCTCCAACCATACGAACATGGGTATCACGCCAGCGATGGAACTGCGGCCCCCCGTCAATATACTCAAGCCCAACATTCATACCCCCGGTATATCCGATTTGTCCATCAATCACCACAATTTTGCGGTGATTACGATAGTTTAACAAACGGCTGGATAGGATATTCAGGGGGTCCAAAAAATAGTGAGCATCAATCTGGGAATTCTTCAATTCGCGTTTAAATTTCCAGCTCTGCTTGTTAAAGCAGCCGACCCCGTCAAAAAGCAGCCTGACCTTTACCCCTTCCCGGGCCTTACGCTCCAGAATGGTAGTTATGCGGCGACCAAGTTCATCAGACCGAAAAATGAAAAACTCCATATTAATGGTATCTTGGGCGTTTTCCAGGTCGACTATTAAGTCATCAAAAAACTTCCCTCCCTCATAATAGAGTTCAACCCTATTATTGAGAGTAACGATGCTGTTGCCGGACTGCAGAGCTAAGCTAATGGCTTTGACCATATCATTGTCAAGCTCGTTATTGGTATGAGCTTCCTGCAAAAATGTTTTCTGCTGCTCCAGGACAGGACCAAGGTAGGTTTTAAAGCTGCGTTCCGGAAGCTGCTTCATGATTTTTCTTTTTTTCCAATTCACCCCGCTTAGGAGGAACAACCCAGCCCCAAAATATGGGAGAAAGTAAATGGCCAATAACCAGGCCACTGCTACCTCAGGAGGCTTGTTATCCAGCACTATCTGAATAGTAAGCACTATCACGAAGGCAAAGTAGATAAAGAGTAATATTGAGCCAATGTTAAAAAAGGTTAGCATCTATACCCGCCATTTTATAATATAATGCTCAGAGTGTATGCGATATTGTACAGCAGTGTTGATTTTTTTCCAAGCTTAAACCAGTATTGACGGTAATGAATGAATTATATCAAATTGAAATTACTGATTTGGCCTTCGGCGGCGAAGGAGTAGGACGGATCGAGAATATGGTCTGTTTTGTCCCTTTCACCGCTCCGGGGGATCTAGTACAGGTAGAGATTACCCAGCACAAGAAGAAGTTTCTGCGTGGCAAGGTGGTCGCCTTCGACACCCGCTCTCCCAAAAAAGTCGAGGCACCCTGCCCCTACTTTGGTGATTGTGGCGGATGTCAGTGGCAGCATATCGACTACTCACAACAACTTGAGTCCAAGCGGGCGCACCTGCAGCATGTGCTGCACAAGTCCGCTAAAATCGACTACCCAGTACCACCAGTTATCGCCTCACCAAAAGACTACCATTATCGACGAACCGCCCAGCTTAAGGTAAATGCAGCCGGAGAGCTGGGCTTTTTCAGAGAACACAGCAACACAGTAGTTCCCATTGACCAGTGCCTGGTAATGGAACCGGCCTTAAATGCAGTAATTCCGCGGATAAAGGAAAAAATTGCGGGGTTACAGGAAAAAATTTCACCGCAGCTTCCACTGGAGGTTGAGATTATCTCGGAGGATGGAAAATCAGCGGCCTTCCATTTCTTATATAAGGGCCGGCATTCCACTCAAAGCTTTCTGCAGGCCAATCGTGAGGTAAATACACATCTACAGGAGTTTATCCTCCGTCATGTCCGGGAGCATGTCCAATCAGGTCAGACCGGTCATGCCGGCCAGACTGTTATAGACCTGTTTTGCGGGGATGGGAACCTTTCCCTTCCTTTGGCCAACCTGGGCGTACAAGTAATCGGCTATGATATTTCCCGGCCTGCAATAAAAAAGGCCCGCCGGGCTGCTGAAAAAATAGAGGCTTCCGGACTAGAGAGCCCGGCCAAATCCGGAGCTGGGGTCGGGGCCGAAGCTGGAACTTCAAGCAGCTACTCCTTCCGCAAGGCCCCTTTCCAGGAAATCATCAAAACTCTCACCGAACTGGCTCCGCAGACCCAAGTGGCAATATTCGATCCCCCGCGACAGGGACTGGATGGAAAGGCAGAATCGATGGCTGCATTAGGTATTCCCCTCATCCTTTATGTCTCCTGTAATCCAGGCATTCTTGCCCGTGACTTATCTTCTTTTGTACACGCCGGTTATGAAATTGCAGAACTACAGCCAATGGATATGTTCCCCCACACTTATCACCTGGAAACAGCGGTAGCCCTGACTCTTGAGGCTTCACATAAAAAGAACGGGGAATAAAGGTGGTGCCATGCCGGACAAAAAAATTGACTGCAAGCAAAAAGAAAAAGCTCGGCTGCGGTCACAAGTTCGCAGCTGTATAAAAGAGTTTCCGGAACAACGGCAGGAACAGGAAACAGCAGCCATGACGGAGAAGTTTCTTGGTTTGCCGGAGTGGGATTCGAGCCGAGAAGTACTGCTTTTTCTGGCTATGAAGGGTGAAATCGATACTCAAGGGCTAATCAAAGCAGCTGTCTTGCAGGATAAACGGATATGGGCCCCGCGGCTTCACGGCAATGAGATGGAGTTTCATCTGATATGGGAAGCTCAATCGGGCTCTGACATGTCTGCCTCTGAGAAGTCTGACGCCAGGATGTCTGCAAAAAGTGCCGACTCACTTCCAGAGCTTGACCTCGAGTATAACCCCTACGGACTTTGGGAGCCCCGCAGCACAGCCCCGATATTCACCCCTCAGCGGGAGAAGCACTGTATTA
>Ga0102938_10004142_pt1 | contig 10713 bp, 9 predicted proteins | sample SalPonR2_B_D2_MG_FD_84516 | JGI IMG/M metagenome (GOLD analysis project Ga0102938, IMG submission 84516) | Salt pond soil microbial communities from South San Francisco under conditions of wetland restoration - Salt Pond MetaG R2_B_D2_MG | ecosystem: Environmental > Aquatic > Marine > Intertidal... | reverse complement strand
GTATATTTAAAATTCGAATCTTAGGGTAGCTATTTCAAATATTTAATTTTTCAATGTCATGCCAACAGCTTAACAACTTCAGATCTTTGATTTGCCGTATTAGTTTAGCCTTGACCAATCTCTGGATAAAATTTTCACAACCTTGGCCCAAGAAGAGACAGCCATAAGGACTAATCCGGCCAAGAGGTCTACTGAGATCCTAAAAACCGTATTTGGGAACGAAGCATGAAAAGCTCCCGATAACCTTCTAAAATTATTCTTATAAGTTTTCATTCTTCTTTTCGGGTTTTTTCGTGTGTTTCGTGGGCTAAATTCTTTTCATATTAACTAATGATCCTAAGACAAGGATAATAACTATGAACAAACCTATCAAAATTGCAATCTATTGTATTGGCGGTATGATTGCCCTTATCATTCTGGCTATCATTATTGCCGTCACTGCGATTGATCCCAATGCCTATAAGGGACAAATCGAAAAATTGGCCTCTCGACAGATCGGCCGGGAACTGAATATCCACGGTGATCTCGAGCTTTCCCTTTTTCCCTGGATCGGGGTACACATTCAGGATCTATCTCTGGCCAATACCAAGGGTTTTGCCAAGGATCATTTAGCTGAGGTTGAAAGCATGGGGGTCAAGGTAAAGCTGCTTCCCTTACTCTCCAAGGACATACAGGTCAAAGGGGTTGAACTAAGGGGTTTCACTATCAACCTGACCAAAAACAAAAAGGGCAAGACTAACTGGGAGGACCTAGCTGGCAAAAAAACTACTGAAAAGGCGACAAAGACCTCTAAAAAGAAACAGACTGCATCCTTGCCTTCCTTTAGTGTCAAAAAGTTAACTGTCAAGAAAGGTACAATCAATTGGACAGACAAGTCTACTGGTTCGCAACTGAGACTAAATGATGTTCACCTAAGCGCCGGATCTGTTCAGCTTCAAAAGCCTTTCCCCTTTCAATTTAGTTTGCAAATGGAAAACGACCAGCCAAAGGTTTCCATGAGTCTTGAAGGCAATGGGAAAGTCCTGGCTGATTTGGAAAAACGCCGCTTCACAATCAACGACTTTGAAATCTCCTCCCAATTCAAAGGACCGATTATCCCAGCCAATAAAGGTGAGTTAAAAATCAGGATGAAAGCCATGATTGATCTTGCTAAACAAAAAGCCAAGATCGAGACTTTTTCCGTAGAGACCTATGGTATTAGTCTAAGCGGATCAATAACCGGGCATGACATGTTCCAGAATCCAGTTTTGCAGGGGGATATAAAGTTAGCCAGATTCAACCCCAAAAAGCTTTTAAGCCGTCTGGGTCAGACTCCTTTGACCACCAGGGACAGTAATGTCCTTACCTCTGCTCAGGCAAAATTGCACTTTGGCTACAATTCACAATCCATTCAAGTCTCAGATTTACAGGCCAAATTTGATCAGACCTCCATTAATAGCCAAATCACTGTCAAAAACATAGCCCAACCAGCAATCAAACTGAACATGGAGGTAGATAAGTTGAATTTGGACCGTTATATGCCACCAAAAGGGGATAAAGAAAAATCAGGATCAGACAAAAAGAGACCTGCTCTTAAGGACAAAAACACTGGGCTTCCTTTTGAGACCCTTCGTAAGTTGAATATACAAGGACAGATCAAGGTAAAGGAGCTTACAGCAAAGAATATCAGACTAAATAACCTGCAACTTGACCTCACAGCCAATAATGGGCTTCTAGAAATAAACCCAGTTAAAGCTAATTTATATGAAGGGAGCTTATATACTACTACAAGGCTTGACCTGCGGCATAAGACCCCAAGGATAAGGGTTAATCAGGAATTGAGTCAGGTCAAACTTGAACTGCTATTAAAAGATGTGGCCGAGATCGGCTATCTTACCGGGGCGGTCAACATTGATGCCAATATGGCTACCACTGGCACTACCCCTAAAGACTGGCTCAGGCATGTAAACGGCGATCTGTCCCTTTTTATGGATGGAGGAACCATCCAAGGACTAAATATTCCCCGGTTAATAGGCAATAAGATCCGGGCAATCAAAGGGAAAAATCCCAAAACTTCCGAAACAAAAAATACCAATTTCTCTCAACTTAATGTCTCTGCTAAGTTGCAAAACGGGATAGCCCAGGAAAGCAAAGTATCCCTGATTTCCCCGCTCCTTAGGCTGAATGGTTCCGGAAGCATTGATCTGGTAAAACAAGACATCAATTATTCCCTACAAGCAGAATTGACCAAAGAGTTCAAGGAAAAATCAGGAATTGAATTGGACAAAAAAGGGGCCATTACCATACCTATCCAGCTTTCAGGCTCCTTAACCGATCCAAATTACACAATTAATATTATGAATCTAATACAGGAGCTTGGCCGCAAAGAGATCAAAGACCAAGCTCAAAAACACATTTTGGACAAATTGGGGCATGACAGCAATAAGGACCAGAAATCAGAAAAAATCGACCCTGGCCAGATGATCAAGGGTCTCTTTAAAAACAAATAATTTACAACTTAACTGGACAGATAAAAGTTATCTGTTATCGGTTAATGGTTAGATGATAAAATATCATTAAATCAAAAGGTTAAAGAGCTTGTTTGTCAATCATAGCCAATAAATAGAATTAACAATAAGTACAGAAGATTATATAAAGAGTTTTGACTCTTAAGATAAAAAAAAAACCGCCTAAAAAGGCGGTTTTTTTTCTGCCGAAACCCTTAACATCAGCTTAGATGTCAAGGGAAATTATCTATGTCCGTGGACGGGCCTCATTGACTTTGAGGTTACGACCCTCAAACTCTGTACCATCCAAATTTTGCATAGCTGCATTTGCCTCATTAACAGGCATCTCGACAAAGGCAAAACCTCGAGATCTTCCGGTTTCCCTGTCTGTAATGAGATTGATTGATTCAACCTCACCAAACTGGCTGAAAAGATTCTGAATGTCTTCCTTTGTGGACTGAAACGGCAGATTTCCAATGTACATCTTCTTGCTCATAAAATTACACTTCTCCAAAAAAAATTAAAAAAAGGCCAACCAATTTGGCCAACAACAAACTTATAAGCAGTAATTAATTCCCTGTCAAGAAAAAATAGACTAAAGAAACAAAATAAATTTGATCTAGACTGAAATGATTTTAAAGACAGATCAACAAATCGGGAATGGCTATGGCTTCCCATTTGATCGGCCATTGTTGCATTTTGCTCAGTGATGAAACTTCAAAATTTGCCTGATCAAATTATTGAATTATTCGCTAATAAAAATTCATTGACTGAATCCAACTGAATTTTGTAACAATAGAACTTAAGAGTCAAAACTCTTTATGTAACTTTCTGGAATTATCGTTAATTCTGTTTATTAGTCATTACTGACATATAAACTTTATAAGCTTTTGATTTAATGATACTTTGTCATTTTACTATTAACCGATAACAGATAACTTTTAACTGGCCAGTCACTAAAAAGTTCAAAATAAAGCCTTTTTTTTCAATAAGTTGCAAACGGTTTCTAAACAGTTACAAAATTTCTGTATAGGTCAGTCCACCAATTCCCATTGACCATTAGGTCTGCGACAGGCCCTGGCCTTAACCTGTCTTTTCTGTCCATCCATCCAGGCATCAATCATAATATCCCTACAGACGTGACCTTGGCTTTTATAAGCCGCCTTTGGAGTTGCTTGGAATCTGTTCCTGGTATCTGGATTTATCCATTCTCTGGTCTGATTAGAGGGTGTATATTCTAGGGTCCTGCCAATTTGAGCCCGATCATATTTGTCTAGTTCATTACCCACGGCATACCCAAGTAAAACCCCTATTCCAGCCCCAATCAATGCATTTTCCAGTCTGTGGTGTTCATCATCTGGTCCTAGATGCGAGCCGACAAGAGCCCCGGACAATCCACCAACTACACCACCTTGCTGAGCTTTGTTTCCACAGCCTGCTAGTAATATGATCAGACAAAGAATAAACGGGAGGCAGGAAAATACTTTCATCTCTCTTGCTCCTCTTTATCAATCTGACTATTTGCAATATAACCTGTTCTGAGTATAATCTTTTTCTTGCCCTAAATCAAATATAATGATAGCGGATTGATCCATGTCAAACATAGCTTCATTCATCCAAGAGATAGCCATTCTGACTGTACCGGTCCTTGTGGCCATAACCTTTCACGAAGTAGCCCATGGCTATTCAGCCTATTTATTAGGCGATCCAACGGCCAAGAATGCCGGTAGATTGACCCTGAACCCTATCAAACACCTAGACCCTATTGGGGCGATAGCCTTATTCTTGGTCAAAGTGGGCTGGGCCAAACCAGTACCTATCAACCCCCAATACTTTAGACAACCCAGGAGTGGTATTATTATTGTCTCCTTTGCCGGCCCTCTGGTCAATTTCATTCTTGCCATTGCCTTTGCCCTGATCTTTCAAGGTATCCTCTTTGTATTTGGTACTTCCTCCAATCCCATGTTACAGGAGATTTTAAAACCTCTTTTGTAGATGTGTCAGGCAGGAGTATTGATAAATATTGGTTTGGGTATCTTCAATCTCCTGCCGATTCCACCACTTGACGGCAGCAATATCCTTGCAGGTCTTTTACCGCCCCGTTGGGCCAATACATATATGCACTACAGTAAATATGGGTTTATTCTACTTATTATTCTACTAATAGCCGGAGTTGGCCAAAAGATCTTCATCCCGGTCATCAAGGTGTTTAGTTCCTTATTGTTGCCGATGTGACAGATTAACAGGAAAAGAATGTGGACCGTGAACCGTGGACCGTTGACCGAAGAAAAAAGAATGAACAGGGGAAGTTGAGGAATAATAGTTTATCCTAAAAGAAAAGCAAATGGCTAAGGGCATGGAGTAAGTATTTATATGGGTGATAAACAAAGAATTGTATCAGGAATGCGTCCCACAGGCCCATTACATCTAGGACATTATTTTGGAGTCCTTAAAAATTGGACCAGCTTACAACAAGAACACGATTGTTTCTTTTTTATTGCCGATTGGCATGCCCTGACCAGTGAGTATGCCGATTCGCCTAGAATCCGGGATTTTGTCTCAGAACTGGTTGTTGATTGGATCTCTTCCGGATTAGATCCAGAGTCAAGTGTCTTTTTCCTCCAGTCACATATCAAAGAGCATGCTGAGCTTTCCCTGCTTTTGTCAATGATCACTCCTCTTGGCTGGCTTGAACGTAATCCGACTTATAAGGAAATCAAGGAGGAATTGATCACCAAGGATCTTAACACTTTTGGTTTTTTGGGCTATCCTGTTTTAATGGCTGCTGACATCCTCATGTACAAGTCAACAATGGTCCCAGTCGGACAGGATCAACTACCACATCTAGAGCTATGTCGAGAAATTGCCAGACGATTTAATTATCTATACGGTGATCTATTCCCTGAACCCAAAGATCAGCTCACTCAGTCACCCAAACTCCCAGGGCTTGATGGTCGAAAAATGAGCAAAAGCTATAATAATGCCATTTATCTTGGGGAAAGCTCTGACTCCTTGCACTCAAAAATTATGTCCATGCTTACTGATACAAACCGAAAAAGATTGAAAGATCCAGGTCACCCTGATAATTGCAATCTCTTCCCCTATCTACAGCTATTTGATCCTGACCAAGACTTTCAAGAGATTGAAGAGGGATGTACAAAGGCCACCCGGGGATGCATGGAGTGTAAAAAGCTCCTTTTCCGAAAGCTTGAACAATTCTTGGAACCGATCAGAACAAGGCGCAATGAACTTATCAAAAGACCTGATCAGATCAATGATATTATAGAGCATGGGACTCAACTTGCCAGAGAAAAAGCAGAACAGACACTCTCCCAGGTTAGAAAAAACATGAGCTTGGATTATTGACCAACAATCAAAATGTCTTGGCAGGTACCACAAGCTCACCAAAAAAATGGACAGTTAACAGTTAATATGAAAAGAATGTCGACCGTGGACCGTTTACCGTTGACCGAAGAAATAAGAATCAAAAAATTAACAATTACATCGTATTACAGTTCAATTTTTTCATGCTTCGTTGTGCCCGCCAGGGCATGAGGGTTAACTGTTATCGGTTAATAGTTATAAGATTAAATACAGTTAAATAAGATGGTTATGAAAGTAATTTATCGAACATCGACAATCAATAAAAATGCCAATAGCTAAAGAAAGTGGTGAAAAAAAAATTTGACTCTCAAGTAAAAAAGTATAACAGCAATCATCTCTTAACTTCTTCTTGAAGTTCACTGTCCATACTAGAAGTTCCCATCCGGGAATTTTTAATTCTTGGATATTTAGACAACAAGTTTTCAATTCAAAAACCAGATTTTTTTTCGTCTAACACAGTGAGATCTCCCCCATCAAATAAGATAAGAAACACTAATGCTCTACCACTAAAAATTCAAAAGAAAGTTCCCCTTGCAATTAGTTGCAAACTGCTCAACGTTTACCACGGTCCAAATTTTACGCATCAAAAACCAACCTTAGATAATGGATAATCTCCCTTCATTTACTGCCAAGAAAATATCTCAAATCAAGGCCAAGATCTTAATCTTAAAAAACTGTAGTTACAATTAGTTATCCAATTATAGAAAAATATGAATTTGGCCTTGACAGACACAGATTATTTATATATTGACAACTTATCTGCATATCAAAATATCTTGATATGAACATTTTGGCAGCTAACCAGAATTAAGTATTTGGACGGAGCTCCTGAGATTAATATGTATATTGTCAAGTCATGTAAAGCCTTAGCCGATGAAACCAGAGTCCGTCTGCTCAATATACTCATTTACCATGAATTAAATGTTCAGGAAATAGTGGTTTCTTTAAAACTTGGTCAATCCAGGATTTCCAGACACCTAAAAATACTTACCGAATGCGGTTTGGTACAATGCCGCCGTGACGGGGCTTGGGCCTTTTACAAGGCTGCAGAAAACGGTCCGGGACGCAAACTCATTCAAGGTATACTAGATTTTTTCTCTCAGGAGAAGTCTTTGCTCCAAGACCTGGACAATGCCAACCAGGTCATTCAAGAAAGGACTCAGTCAACCAGGCAGTTCTTTGATGCAGTGGCCCATTATTGGGAAAGACTCAGTCAGGATGCATTGGGAGAGCTCAATCTTGCCGAAAAGATACAGCAAAACATACCTGAATCCGATATTATCCTAGATTTAGGCTGTGGGACCGGAGAACTGATCGAAAAGATCATCAACAAAGTCTCCGGTAAGGTTATCGGGGTCGACAATTCCCCCAATATGCTGGATAGGGCCAGAAAAAGATTCTCAGACCCGGAAAGGATCAGCTTCCGTATTGGTGATTTGGATCATCTGCCTTTAGGGGATGGAGAAGCGGATTGTGCCCTTATGTCTATGGCCCTGCATCACTTGCCCCATCCACAGAAATCTCTACAAGAGTCCTTTCGGGCCTTATCCCCTCAAGGGACATTTATAATCGCCGATTTTGTCAAACACACTGATGAGAGTATGCGCACCCAATACGGTGACAGATGGCTTGGCTTTGATACTGAGGAACTCACGAATTGGCTGGAAAAGATCGGTTTCCAGGTCTTTGACTGCCAGAAACTACCTGCCAAAAAAGGGCTTGTTGTCTTTTTGATTATAAGTAAAAAAAATATCTAACTTATAGAGAGGAGGAACCTTATGGAATTCGATATTAAAGACATTAATTTGGCTGAAACTGGGAAGAAAAGAATTGATTGGGCAGCTGAGGCCATGCCGGTCCAAGACATGGTTGAGAAGAGATTCAGAGAGCAAAAGCCGCTTCAAGGTGTGCGCTTGGCAGCTTGTCTCCATGTAACAACAGAGACAGCCCGCCTTGCTAGGACCTTGAAAGCAGGCGGGGCTGAGGTCAGATTGTGTGCTTCAAACCCCTTGTCCACACAGGACGATGTAGCCGCCTCACTGGTTCAACATGACCAGATACCTGTATTTGCAACCCATGGTGAAGACAGAGATACCTATTACAAGCACATAAACCAAACCCTGGATCACAAGCCTCACTTGACTATGGACGACGGCTGTGACCTGGTTTCTACCGTACACAGCGACAGGAAAGAGCTTATTGACGGACTTATTGGTGGTTCTGAGGAAACAACAACCGGTGTCATTCGCCTAAAGAGCATGAGCAATCAAGGCGTTCTCAAGTACCCCATAATTGCTGTTAATGATGCCCAAACCAAGCACATGTTCGACAATAGATATGGTACAGGACAAAGCACAATAGACGGTATAATAAGGGCTACCAACCGTTTGCTGGCAGGAACTAATTTTATCGTCGCCGGATATGGCTGGTTTGGCCGTGGAGTAGCCAATAAGGCCAGAGGTATGGGGGCCAATGTCATTATCACAGAGGTTGACCCACTAAGGGCCTTGGAAGCAAAAATGGATGGTTATAGGGTCATGCCAATGCAGGAAGCTGCCCCAATTGGCGATTTCTTCTGCACCTTGACCGGTGATATCAACGTCATTGATGTCCATCACTTCGAGATTATGAAAGACAAGGCTATTGTCTGTAACTCAGGTCACTTCAATGTTGAACTCAATCTAGAAGGACTGGCCAAAATAGCGGACGAACATCGCGAAGTCAGAAAGGAGGTCATTGAATACCGGCTCAAAGATGGTCGGCGCATAAATGTCTTATCCGAGGGGCGTTTAGTCAACTTGGCCTCTGCAGAAGGGCATCCCTCCAGCGTTATGGACATGAGTTTTGCCAATCAGGCCTTTTGTGCCGCCTATCTGGCCTCTGAGGGCAAGCATTTGGAAAACAAGGTCTATCCTGTCCCAACCGATATTGATGAAGAAATAGCCAAAATGAAATTAGGGGCTATGAACATCAACATAGATACCTTGACCGCAGAACAAGAGGAATATTTAAATTCCTGGCAAATGGGGACATAAACCTAATACAGACATTGCCCAAGACTCAATCACTTAAGATGCTGCAAAAAAGGGGGAAAGATAATGCCCCCTTTTTTGCAAATCAATTAGCTTTCTTATCTTTTCAAATCAGCCACTCTTGACACTGACCAGGTCATTATTGTCATCCACAAAGACCAATTTTGGTGAATGACCGGCGATTTCCTCTTTCTGAAGCCAGATATAAGCAGCAACTATAATCTTCTGCCCCACTTGCCCTTTAAGGGCTGCGGCACCATTCAGGCACATTTCACCTTTTTTACCCTCAATAATATAGGTGGTTAGCCTCTCCCCATTGCTTATATTATAGACATCAATCTGTTCATTCGGCAACAGACCAGAGGCCTGAAGCAGATTGGGACAGATGGCCAAGCTACCTGTATAATCAACATTGGCCTCTGTAATTGTTGCTCTGTGGATCTTGGCTTGCAAAAAACATCTAGCACCCATTATGCATCACCTTCCAAAAAAATATTGTCTATAAGTCTGGCCCCGTCAAAAAAGACAGCTACAGCCAAAAGGGCTGACCTTTGATCAATATGATCAAGTGGGACCAAGTCCTCAGGATCAACTACCTCTAAGTAATCTATTTGTCCAGAGGGTATATGCTGAGAATAATATTTTTTTAACGCAGAACAAAGGGCCGGTCCGTCTCTAAGCCCTTGTAAGTACCATTCTCTGGCCCGGATGAGTCCGGCATAGATCCTGGCCGCCTCCTGACGCTGCTTATAATCAAGATAATTATTCCTTGAGCTCATGGCCAGACCGTCATCCTCACGCACGATCGGGCAGCCAATGATTTGGACCGTAAAATTGAGAACCCGGACCATTTTTTGAATAATGACCAATTGCTGCCAATCTTTCTGACCAAAAAAAGCCATCCTGGGCATGGTCAAATTAAACAATTTACTGACCACTGTACAGACACCCTGAAAATGATAGGGGCGGCTTTTGCCGCACAAGGCTTGACTCAATTGACTAACAAAGACACTGGTCCTCCAATCCTGGGCATACATATCTTCACTCTTGGGTGCAAACAGTATGTCCACCCCCTCAGCATCAGCTAGTTGGGCATCACGATCAAAATCCCTGGGGTAGGAGTCGTAATCTTCTCCTGGTCCAAACTGAGACGGATTGACGAACAAACTGACTATCACTGTATCAGCCTGCCTTCTTGCCCTTTGCATAAGTTGCAGGTGCCCTAAATGATAATACCCCATTGTCGGCACAAGAGCGGTTACCTTGTCCAGACAACGCTCTTGCAAACACTTCTGCTGGCATATTTTTGGATCGAAAACAATCTCCATACTAACCCCAATAGCCTGTCAATACCTTCTTAGTTGATTAAATTTTAAATAAAAATCACTTAATTGTCTAGTCTTATTTCCCTTCCTCCACTCAACGATTAACGGTCAACATTCTTTACATATTATCTAGAGTAGTCCACCCTGTTCAGGCACAGCCCTTTTGCCGGGGCAGTAGCTGGGAGTAAAGTCCGATCCCTGGTCTGCATAAGGGCTTTAATCTCCTGAACTGCAAGCTTTCCTCTGCCGACCTCAACCAGACATCCCATTATATTCCGGACCATTTGTTTCAAGAACCCATTGGCATAAAAACGCCAGATTGTCTCATTACTATTGAAACCTTGTTCCCTTTTGATATAAAAAATTTTACGGACACAATTTTGTGAACAAGTACCTACATTCCTGAAGGCCGAAAAATCATGTTGCCCACAAAAAAACTGCCTGGCCTCATCCATAGCCTCCAGATTCAGTCTGCCGACTGGCCAG
>Ga0102938_10004141_pt1 | contig 10715 bp, 9 predicted proteins | sample SalPonR2_B_D2_MG_FD_84516 | JGI IMG/M metagenome (GOLD analysis project Ga0102938, IMG submission 84516) | Salt pond soil microbial communities from South San Francisco under conditions of wetland restoration - Salt Pond MetaG R2_B_D2_MG | ecosystem: Environmental > Aquatic > Marine > Intertidal... | reverse complement strand
CTATTCCAAGGCCGACGGCCGGTTTCTGCCCGACCGCTACATCGAAGGCACCTGCCCCAATTGCGGCTATGACAAGGCCCGCGGTGACCAGTGCGAGAACTGCACGAAACAACTTGACCCGACAGACCTGATCGAGCCGCGCTCGGCCATTTCGGGCTCCACCGATCTGGAGGTGCGCGAAACCAAGCATCTCTACCTGCGCCAATCGCTGATGCGCGACAGGCTGAATGAATGGATCGACTCCAAGACCGACTGGCCGATCCTGACCACCTCCATCGCCCGCAAATGGCTCAATGACGGGGACGGGCTGCAGGATCGCGGCATCACCCGCGATCTGGACTGGGGCATTCCGGTCAAGCGCGGCGACCAGGACTGGCCGGGCATGGAAGGCAAGGTTTTCTACGTGTGGTTCGACGCGCCGATCGAATACATCGCCTGTGCGGGCGAATGGGTCGAGGCCGGCAAAGGGGGCGACTGGGAACGCTGGTGGCGCACCGACAAGGGCGCCGATGACGTTCGCTACACGCAGTTCATGGGCAAGGACAACGTGCCCTTTCACACGCTCAGCTTCCCGGCCACGATCCTGGGCTCGGGCGAGCCGTGGAAGCTGGTGGATTACATCAAGTCCTTCAACTACCTCAACTATGACGGCGGGCAGTTCTCGACCTCTCAGGGCCGCGGCGTGTTCATGGACCAGGCGCTGGAGATCCTGCCGGCCGATTACTGGCGCTGGTGGCTTTTGTCCCACGCGCCCGAAAGCTCGGACAGCGAATTCACCTGGGACAATTTCCAGGTTTCCGTGAACAAGGACCTTGCGGACGTTCTGGGAAATTTCGTCTCCCGCGTGACCAAGTTCTGTCGCTCGAAATTCGGGGAAGAAGTGCCCGCGGGTGGCGAGATGGGGCCACAGGAGACAGCGCTCATCGAAGAGCTGACCACCCGCATCCGCGCCTATGAGGGCCACATGGAGGCGATCGAGGTGCGCAAGTCGGCCACCGAACTGCGCGCGATCTGGGTGGCGGGCAACGAATACCTGCAATCCGCCGCACCCTGGGCCACCTTCAAGGAGGACCCGGAGCGCGCGGCCATGCAGATCCGCCTCGCGCTCAACCTGATCCGGCTTTACGCCGTTCTCTCCGCGCCCTTCATTCCCGACGCCGGCACGGCGATGCTGGCAGCGATGCAAACGAGCGATGACAGTTGGCCCGACGACGTGGCCGGGGCACTCGAAACGCTGACCGCCGGGCACGCTTTCACGGTGCCGGATGTGCTGTTTGCCAAGATCACGGACGAGCAGCGCGAGGCATGGGCGGAGACGTTCTCCGGCACCCGCACCTGACACGGCCGGACAAATCTTTTCTGAAAAGATTTGTCAAAAGCTTTTTCAAAGCTTTTGACAGCGTCCCGCGCGCACCGGAAGAATGAAGGACCGGCCACGCCTGGATGCAAAGGGGGCTTTCCTTGGAAGATTGACTTGCATCAATCTGTTTATCTCCGATGCAATAGTCAAAGCGCCAACATCTTTGCTCTGGCGCTTCAGCGGTTATTACAAAAACTATGGGAATTCCTGACAAACTTGACTAAAATCGGCGTTGTTTGCTTAGGCGAAAACTCTAATTCAGAAAGCGAGATTGCAAACATTGGCTTCTAGCGAAATCATAGTTCCCTTTAACAAGCCGAGCCTTGTCGGAAATGAAATAAAATACATCCGCGATGCGGTCCGCCGCGGCCAACTTGCGGGGGACGGACCATATTCCGAACGTTGCTCAGAACTCCTCAAGGAACAAATTGGGGGAAAGAGCGTATTGCTCACGCATTCATGTACGGCGGCTTTGGAAATGGCGGCAATGCTATGCGACCTAAGCCCTGGCGACGAGGTCATCATGCCGTCCTTCACCTTTGTATCGACCGCCAACGCGGTTGTCCTGAGAGGGGCCACGCCAGTTTTCGTAGATATTAACCCATCGACATTGACACTTGACTGCGACGCCGCGACCAAAGCGATCACGGATAAAACCCGCGCGATTTTTGCTGTGCATTACGCCGGCTTTCCAGCGGATATGGATCGTCTTCAGGCGCTTTGCCGGGATCATGATCTGTTTCTAGTAGAGGATGCCGCGCAAGCACTAGGCTCCACCTTCAAGGAAAATCAAGCTGGGAGCTTCGGGGATTTGGCCGCGTTCAGCTTTCACGAAACCAAAAACGTGATCAGCGGCGAGGGCGGCGCGTTGGTCGTAAACCGAGATGAACTTATCGAGCGCGCGGAAATCATCCGTGAAAAGGGGACAAACCGATCACAATTCTTCCGTGGTCAAGTGGACAAATACACTTGGGTCGATATCGGATCGTCGTATTTGCCCGGCGAACTCATCGCTGCTTTTCTGCTTGCACAGATCGAAACTCAGGATGCGATCCGTAAGCGTCGCCTCGCGGTTTTCGACACTTACTACGAGGCCTTTCAGGAGGTGGCGGAAGCTTGTCAGATTTCGCTACCCAAGAATCCGCCACACTGTGAAGGCAACGGGCACATGTTCTATTTTTTAATGGATTCGCTCAGCGCTCGGACGAAATTCATAGCACAAATGAAAGAGAGAGGCTTGATGACGCCGTTTCACTATGTCCCGCTTCACAATGCGCCTGCGGGTATTCGCTATGGCCGAACTTTTGGCGATCTCAGCGTGACCAACCGGGTATCGGAAACGCTGGTGCGCTTGCCGATGTATTTTGATTTGGGCAGCGATGTCGAAACAGTGATCGAGGCTGCGCTGGAGGCGCTCGAAGACCGATGAAAGCAGGCGCGGAAAGAGCTGGTGGCGACAAGCCCGCTACCCGTGATATGATCAGCGTTGTATCTCCGGTTTATGGCTGTCGCGAGAGCCTCATGGCGCTTGCTTCAAGGGTAGCTGTGGCGTTTGAAGGTGAAGGGCTGAACTGGGAACTCATCCTTGTGGATGACCGGGGGCCGGACAATCCTTGGGACTTGATCGAGGAACTTGCAAGAGGTGATAGCCGAGTTCGGGGTATCCGTCTGGCCCGCAACCACGGTCAACACCTGGCGATCTGGGCAGGGCTCGAGATGGCGCGGGGGGATTACATCGCAGTGGTAGACTGCGATTTGCAGGATGATCCGGGCGTCATTCCAGACCTATACCGACATGCGAAACGTATCGGCGCGGAGGCCGTAATCGTTGATAGAGGAAAATGGTCGGACTCCCGTCTGCGGCGCTTTGCCTCCAATTCGTTTTATGCGTTGGTGCGGTGGCTTGCGGGCATCCGGATCAACAATGTGGGAAACTTCGGCCTTTACGGGCGCCGGATGATCGACACCCTGCTAAAGTTCCGTGAGCAGGAGGTGTTTTTACCCATAATGGTCAGCCTGTCGGGCTATGAGACGGTCAAATACCAAGTCGACCGCGACGAACGCCATCAAGGCGACAGTTCTTACAATATGCTACGCCTCTTGCGTTTGGCCATCGCGATTGTCATCCGGTTTTCCGATCGCCCTTTGAAGCTGAGCGTGCTGGTCGGCGGGTTCTTCAGTGGGATGGCGGCGTTAGTATCGATTGTGATTTTCCTGTTGTGGCTCTCGGGTAGCTTCACTGTTCAGGGTTGGACAAGCACAATCCTGTCGCTTTGGTTTCTTTCTGGTTTGATTCTCGCAACACTAGGAATACATGGGTTTTATCTCGGACGTGTGTTTCGCGAGGTCCAAGGGCGACCCCGAATAGTGGTGCAAGAGACTACAGATTCAGACAACAATAGGGAACCGGGCAATCAGTACAACTAGACCACCTATCCCAAAAAGTTTTTATCGCTATGCGGTTGTTGGGTTTGGATCTAACCTCACAGTGTACCTCATTTTTGTGACGTTTATTCGGACGGGATTGTCTGCGGTCTGGGCGGCAGGCCTCTGCTACGGGATCGGCTTGATGATAAGCTATGTATTCAACCGGCGCTGGTCGTTCCAAAGCACCGCGACCCACCGATCCGATTTGTTGCGTTTTCTTTTTGCCTACGGGGCAGGACTGGTCGCAACAATTGTGTTTATCAACGTCTTAACCATGTTCATCAGGCCAGAGATTGCACAAATTTTCAACATTGTTCTGACGGCCGTCGTGATTTATTCCTGTCTGAAGCTAAACGGGTTTGGTCGCGGAGATTAGTGATTTGGCGATTGCATTCAATGCCTTGGAAACGAAACGGTTTGGCATCCGTTGTGCTCGTGTTGTTGAGGTCAGTACACCGCTTGCAGAAATCAACCGTTTGGCGCGTGAACAAAACATCAGTTTCTTGTCGGTTCGCGTGCCGACAGACGAGATCTCTAGGGTGCAGGCGCTGGAGGACGATGGCTTTCGGCTCATGGATACCTTGATTTACTATAAAACTTCTTTAAGTCGGGAACCTTACGAGCCATCGGGATTAGAAGCTATCCATTTTCGCATGGCTGAGGCGCCAGATGCTGAGGCTGTGGCGCGGGTAGCGGCGCAGGCATTTATGGGTTTTTATGGTCACTTCCATGCGGACACAAGGTTATCGGCGAGTGACTCTGATGCCGTTTACATAGACTGGGCGGCCGAGAGCGTGCGAAACGCAGTATCCGATTTACCAGTTTTGGTCGCCGAGGCTGAGGGCCAAATAATTGGGTTCCTCGCAAGCAAAAGAATTGGCCCCAATTCCGGGGAAATTACCCTCAATGCAGTTCATCCGAACTGGCAAGGTCAAGGGGTCTATAGCTGCCTGCTCGAACATGGATTAAAACTAATGAGTTCCGCGGATTGTATTGAAGTCACGATTTCGACGCAAATCAATAACATCGCTGTACAGAAGGCTTGGGGCAAACGCGGGTTGCGGATGCAAAACAGCTGTTACACGATGCACAAATGGCTTGAGGTACCCGGGTCTTAGCGAACCTCGCAAGCGTCAAGCTTCAATCTGCGATGCGCGTAGATCTCCCAAATATCGGTAGCCGAGCAGAGAACAAAATCTTTTGTCATCTTGGACCTTAGCACGCGATCGGAGACATTTTTGGCCTTCGCAATCATTATGACGTCTACCTCATCGCTCAAGCCTCGCTCTTCCGCAAACTCCGGAGCGCTGTCCCGTTGCCACAGAGGGTAGCCGGTGACAGGCTTGGCGCGTAAAGCATGTTCAAATGTGATCCCGCCGTTGGCAACAATCCCCCACTCGGACACCTCCCCGTCAAGCGCGCTCAGCGCATCTATTCCATCAGACAACATTTTATACTGCGTGGGGTGCTCATCTTGGATGTTCCCGTCGGGCAGGCTGAGGTAGCGCGCATAGGGGCCCTCCTCGACCAAAAGTTGAGACTGTCGTAGCATGCCATCGGTCGCAGCCGCCGCAGAATTCAATACATGCGGTACGCCAAATCCCAGAACAATTGCTACGGCAAGCCCCTGGATAGCCTGTGTGTCGAGTGTTTCATTGCGTCGCGCAAGCTCTGCACAGCCAATCGCAATACCAGCCAGCGTCGGTAATGCCAACTGACCGAGCGAGCCGTTGCCCCCCATTGTGGCTGTCATTGCGACCACGGCACCGGCGAACAAGATTACCGAAAGGGCCCGCCGCCCAGTCATACTCGCTCTTAAGCAAAGGATTAGAGCAACAACCGCCAAGCCGAGCGCAACAGGTTGATAAAGCGGGATTTGTATAGCCTTTCGGATAAGAGCAGGCACACCATTGTCAGCACCGACATGTTCGAGCGCATAGCTCAAGGACCCAAAAAACCGGGCCAACATCGGGTCGAACGCCAAAACGAATGCAGCCAAACCCGCTAAAGCCCCTCCTGTTGCAGACCACCGACGCTCGATCATCAAGGCGAGGAGGAGGCCCGGCAACACAACGACAAACGTGGATTTGGTCAAACAGACGGCCCCCACGAGGAGCCCTGAAACAATACCGCCCGTGACCTCCTTCGACTGATTGTCCGACCGCAAGGCAACGAAGAGTGCCACGACGAGCATCGCAGCTTGAGCAAAGCGATTGTAAAGAAAGGAATGCGCCGAGACGACCTCAATGATCGGGCTGTTCAATTCCAACGGATGGCGCGTCAGCATAAGCGTTAGTATCAGCAAGACGACGGCGGAAAACCCGGCCAGTGATAAACCTTGTCGAGCAATCAGCACAGCACAACCAATCAGAAAAACACTGATCCCGATGGCGTAGACGTAAAGCGCGGAAGCACTGTCGCCAAAGGCAGACATCGTCCAACTCAAAGTTTGAGAAATGAAGCCCCCATAGAAATGACCAAAATCCAGAACCGGCGTGAAACCCTGCAGGGCGCGCCACGCGGCACCAAGGATAAAGAACGTATCGGCAAAATGTTCCGTGTCATAAACAACGCCAAAGGCCAGATTGAACATTGCAACCGCCAGCAAAACCGACGCTAAGAAGCTGCAGACAAAAACAAAAATGTAATCCATTGCTTTCATGGGAGCCCCCAAAAATTCAAGTTGCATAAGCGACGATCACTCTTCATCTTTGGATACTTGGTCAAGCATAGATCGGACTCTTGCACCCGTACGAAAACAAACAGTCCGGGAATACGACCCTCCAAGACGTTGCAGCCAGTCACTGTTGGACATCTTAAGCCAATTACACTGATTGTTTGCGGCCTGTTGCGCCGTTGGTTTGTTGCGTGTTGCAATTTCGAAACACGGCAAATCGTGCGGGTTCCCCGGCCTTATTTCACTGGCCGTGACCTACAAGGGTTTTAGCATCGCAATGAGCACAGAGGCGATCTTGTGAAACAGCCAGTATTTTTCGCGTACGCTGCCGAAGCACTCATGAAGAGAAGACAACGACACAAGTTCGGCATCAGTTTGTTTGGAATAATGACATCGGCATCCTCAGTGCCATGATTTTTTGAAAGTTCGAACTAATGTTCATTCTGCCTGTAACATCAGCTTTGTCCAGATCACAAAAATATTTGGTGTTTGCAGGAAAGATCGTCCGCTTGACCTTTGGCTAAAGAGTCAAAGCCTACGGCATGGAGGATCGCTCTTGACTTATGAGCATAATGTCCAGGCCCTATTACCGAAGACAACCTACCGTCTCCCAACGACCATTTCATCGCCAATCTAGGGAACTTCCCCACATTAGCATCGAGGATTAAGGGAATTCATTGGCTGGCCAGTTTGCCTTGGGGTTATCCAGCCACGTCTGGATGCAAGGGGACGGCGCTTTCCTGCGGCTCCCGCATCCGTTGCCGATGATTCCAGGACATGCCTGAACACTCGCCTATCTGAATTTCAAACATCAGATCTTTCGACACATACAATCGAAACTTACGTAGTTTTCATATACTTATTATATAAATTGAGTGATATTTATATTTCAATAACTATCAAATCAATAAATTTACAACGGCAGATTTAAATAGTTGATAATTTTTCAATTAAGTAATTATTTTCTCACAAAAAATAACAATAATTAAAACAAAGTTTTGCCGGATTGGAGCGTCACAAATTACCCATACCGCAACGGGACGTACCGTGAAGACACGGAAATGGCAGGTTTCTGAGGCGGTTGTAAATGTAACATATCTACCCTCCAGGAGGATAAACATGATCAAGTTCATCACCAGGTTCTTCAACGAACAAGACGGCGCTGTCACGGTTGACTGGGTCGTTCTGACCGCGGCCGTCGTCGGGCTGAGCGTTGCCGCGGTGGCGACAGTCCAGGACGGCGTCGGCAACCTGGCCGGCGCGATCGACACCGGCGTCTCGAGCACGAGTGTGAACACCGGCGACTGATCGGGCTCCGATCCTCGCCTCTTCCAATGGCCGCAGATCTTCCGGGATTTGCGGCCATTACGCTATTTGCACGGCCTCTCAACGTGTGTTGACCACGCACTCATGGAATTGCTATTGACCAACAGGTTTTTTTGCATTCGATAACTATCAAAGTCGATCATGTCCGAGCAAAACTCGAACAGCTTCAATGACTGCAATTTCTGGAGAGCCGACCTGCTGCTGTCCAAAAAGGGGCAGGCAGAACTTGGCCTCTTCCATCGAAGGCCTGAAACAAAGGGAATATTGCCGTGAGCATAGACGTCAAATCGCTATCACCGGATGAAAGACAGAAACTTATCGAAGAAATTCGACGGGCCGAAAAGGAAGAGAAAGAAGCCTACAAGCATGAGTTCGTGAAAGCCGTGGTTGAAACCGCCATCGAACGGGGCGTGAAGTGGAGCGAAGCGTTGGCCCTGCTCAAGGCCTACACACCGGACACCGACGCCACGGCGAAGAAGCTGGGTTACAGGTTCAAGGGCAAGGATGACCGCGGCAACACCGTCTATTACGTCAGAAAGATGAGCGGCACGAAGGCGCTGTGATTTCCACCGGCGCCCGCTCTCATTCGTGGGCGCGCCATCGCGAAACAACGACACGACGCTGCTGCTGGTACCCGCGGCCGGACTCGAACCGGCACGGCCTTTCGGCCTGGAGATTTTAAGTCTCCTGTGTCTACCATTCCACCACGCGGGCCCGGTCCCGTGGTAGCCCGTCAAATCGGCGATCACAACTCCTGTTCGGATGCCTCGAGCACCGGCAGCAGGTGCCGTTCGCCCAGCCAGGGGTTCATCTCCAGCGCCGCGCGCAGCGCCAGCGCGGCCTCGGCATTGCGCCCCAGCGCGTGCAATGTCAGCGCCTTGCCCGTCAGCGCCGCGACATGCCGCGGCGACAATTCAAGCGTACGCTCCAGGTCGGGCAGCGCCGCCTCGAACTCCTGCCGCAGGAAATGAATGAAGGCGCGCTGGTTGTATCCCTCGGCGTAATCCGGACAGTAGGTGATCAACGCCTCGGCCGCCGTGATGGCCGCGTCATAGTCATAGGCCTCGCGCCGGGCCATGGCCGTATCCAGCAACTCCTGCGCGCGGTCATCGGGCGCATCCGCCCACAGCGCCCACATGTCGTTGGACAGCGTGCGGCCCAGCGTTTCATCCGGCGCCTCGCGAGCGGCGGTGATCAGGTCGGACAGCGCGGCGGCGTGATCCGGCGGTTCGGGGCAGGCCGTGGCAAAGGCGGGGCCCGCGGCCAGTGTTGCAATCAGGGCAAGTCTCATGATCAGCAAAGATGCACCGCCCGCGCGGAAAATCAAATCACATCCGACAACGCGCTTTCCTTGACCGCCTCCATCGCCACGTAGGTCGAGGTATTCGAGACATGCGGCAGGGTGGAAATCTGTTCGGCCAGAACCCGGCGATAGTCTTTCATGTCCTGCGTGCGGATCTTGAGAAGATAGTCGAAATTGCCGGCAATCAGATGCGCCTGCTCGATCTCGGGGATCTTGCGCACCGCGGCCTTGAATTCGGCCAGTGCCGCCTCGCGCGTTTCGTTCAGGCGCACCTCGACGAAACTGACGTGATCCAGCCCCAGCCGGATCGGATCGATCAGGGCGCGGTACCCGGTGATCACGCCTTCGCGCTCAAGCCGCCGCAGACGGGCCTGCGTGGGGGATTTCGACAATCCGATCCGCTTGGCAAGGTCGGTGATGGAAATGCGGCCATCCGCGGCGAGTTCACGCAGAATCGCCCGGTCGAAGCGATCCAGGTTGAAATGGTCATTTTGATTGTCTTCCGGCATTTTTCTGATCTTTCCGCCTGCAAATGAAACCCTTTCGGGAAATATACTAGGGTAATTGCTGATATGGTAGGTAAAATCACTGTTCTGCCGGAGTTGCCCCATGCCCTATGACAGCGACATGCGCCGCACCATCGATCTTGCAACCTATGCCGACGAGGCCGACACCCTCGCACGGTTGACGGCGCAGGCCGACCTGTCGCTGATGGATCGCGAACGCATCTGCGGGCGCGCCGCGGCACTGGTGCGCGACATCCGCGGGCGCTCCAACCCCGGCCTGATGGAGGTGTTCCTGGCCGAATACGGGCTGTCGACCGATGAGGGCATCGCGCTGATGTGCCTGGCCGAGGCGCTGTTGCGCGTGCCGGATGCCGACACGATCGACGCGCTGATCGAAGACAAGATCGCGCCCAGCGACTGGGGCCGGCACATGGGGCATTCCACATCGCCGCTGGTCAATGCCTCGACCTGGGCCCTGATGCTGACCGGCAAGGTGCTGAAGGACGAAGAGCCCGGCCCCGTCGGCCATCTGCGCGGCGCGATACGCCGGCTGGGGGAGCCGGTCATCCGCACCGCCGTGGGCCGCGCGATGAAGGAAATGGGCCGGCAATTCGTGCTGGGAGAAACCATCAAGTCAGCCATGGACCGCGCGGCAGGCATGGAGAAGAAGGGCTATACCTATTCCTATGACATGCTGGGCGAGGCCGCGCGCACCGATGCCGACGCCACCCGCTATCACCTGGCCTATTCGCGCGCGATCACGGCGATTTCCAATGCCTGCACACACAGGGATATCCGCAAGAACCCCGGTATCTCGGTGAAACTGTCCGCCCTGCACCCCCGCTACGAGGTGGCCCAGCGCGCGCAGGTGATGGATGTGCTGATGCCGCGCCTGCGCAGTCTTGCCCTGCTGGCGAAATCGGCGGGCATGGGCCTGAATATCGACGCCGAGGAGGCCGACCGCCTGTCGCTGTCACTCGACGTGATCGAGGCCACGCTGAGCGAGCCGTCGCTGGCCGGATGGGACGGGTTCGGCGTGGTGGTGCAGGCCTATGGGCAGCGCGCGTCCCACGTTCTGGATTACCTGCACGATCTGGCGACACGGCTGGATCGGCG
>Ga0102938_10004140_pt1 | contig 10717 bp, 7 predicted proteins | sample SalPonR2_B_D2_MG_FD_84516 | JGI IMG/M metagenome (GOLD analysis project Ga0102938, IMG submission 84516) | Salt pond soil microbial communities from South San Francisco under conditions of wetland restoration - Salt Pond MetaG R2_B_D2_MG | ecosystem: Environmental > Aquatic > Marine > Intertidal... | reverse complement strand
TTCCTGCGGCTGGATCATGTCCAGCTGCAAGCCGATCTCGCGCTGCACACGGTTCAAGAAGGCTTCACCATTGGCCGCGCGCCGGCACGCTTCGGTAGCCACCAGCCGCATCCGCCTGACCTTGTGCCGGGTGATCTTCTGCTGGCACACGCGCAGCGCCTGCAATGTGCGCATGATGGCCGACCTTGACAGCCGGCCATACTTCTCAAGGCCGGATCCAAGCTGGACCGACTTCGAAAAACTGTCCACCACCTTGAACTGATCCCCCTCAGGACGGGCAATCAGCATGCGGCAACTGTTTGTACCAAGGTCCAGCGCCGCATATAGATCGGCCTGGCCAAGGGAGCTCAGTGCGGGGCTCTCTACCGTTTTCGGGATAGCGCCCGCACTTTCGGGACGCTTGGGCGCCATGTCACACGCCCTCCATTTCGAGTTGTCCCAAAGGTAGTCACTTGCGAGGCCCGGCGCAAGCGTTGCAGCCATGCATAAACATCATGAAAGCTTTTCGGCATCGGCCCTGTGGCGGTGCGGCGCGGACCGCACTAATGTCAGCACGTCGCAGGGCGCGCGCGTTCTGTCGAAAACCGACCTAGCGACACGTCCTCCCTGCATTAGAGAGGGTCCACCGAGCAAGAGGAATCAGCCATGGTTGACGTCACTATCGTCTACTGGCGGGACATACCCGCACAGGTGATTGTCGGAAAAGGCCGCAGCGGCGCGAAAAAGCAACTCGCCGAACGGTTTGAACAGGCAATCGACCGCGCGGCGATGAAAACCGGCGCCGCCGAAACCGACGCCTATCTGGCCGAGTGGCGCAAGGCTGCGCCGTATCAGGTCGAAGGCGACCCGGCCGAGGTGGCCAAGGCCGAAGCGGACCGGCTCGAGGCGGAATATGATCAGGAACGCATCAAAGCCCTGATCGCGAATGATGGATGGGCATGACCCCAGGATCGCTATGGGAGGCCGCAATGGCTTTGTTGAACTTCAGAAAACGTGATGCCGGCGCGCAATCGGCTGCCCCCGTCAACCCGCAGGTCGAAGCCTTCCTGCGCGGCTACTCGATCGAGGTCATGCCCCGCACGGCCGAAAAGGTCGAAAATTTCCGCGACCTTCTGCCCGAAGGCACGCGGGTCTATATCGCGCATATCGAAGGCACCCCGATCGAGGATATGGTTGCCACGGCGGCGCGTCTGGCGCGTGACGGCTATCCCGTCATGCCGCATTTCCCGGCCCGCATCATCCGCGATCAAGCCATGTTGGCGGATTGGATCGCCCGCTATCAGGGCGAAGCGGGCGTCGATCAGGCGCTTTTGCTTGCCGGTGGTGTGACCACACCGCATGGCGCGTTCGACAGCTCCATGCAGCTGCTGGAAACCGGCGCATTCGATCGGGCAGGTTTCAAGCGCCTGCATGTTGCGGGACACCCCGAAGGCAACCGCGACATCGACCCGTCCGGCGGCATGAAGAATGTCGAAGACGCCCTTCAGTGGAAACAGAAATTCTCTGAACGGACCGACGCACAGATGGCGCTTGCCACGCAGTTCGCCTTTGATGCCAAGCCGATCATCGCATGGGCCGACGGCCTGCGCGCCGCTGGCATCACCCTGCCCGTCCATATCGGCATCGCAGGCCCTGCCAAGCTGCAAACGCTGATCAAGTTCGCCATTGCCTGCGGTGTGGGACCGTCTTTGAAGGTTCTGCAAAAACGCGCTATGGATGTCTCCAAGCTGCTGCTCCCCTACGAGCCGACCGACGTTCTGACCGAATTGGCCGCCCACAAGGCCGCCAACCCGGATTTCAACATCGAGGCGGTTCATTTCTTCCCATTGGGCGGCATCAAGACCAACGCCACATGGGCGATCGAAAATGGCGGCACCTCCGCCGTGCCCGCAAACGCCACCTGACCGAAGGACACATGGATACATGACCCGAACAGTCGTCGAAAGCAAAACCAAGACCGCGATTATCGGCTTCGATCAGCCGTTCTGCGTGATCGGTGAGCGGATCAACCCCACCGGCCGCAAGAAACTGGCTGCCGAACTTGAAGCGGGCGATTTTTCGACCGTCGAGTCGGATGCCCTTGCACAGGTCGCCGCCGGCGCCACGGTGCTCGATATCAACGCAGGCGTTGTCTACAACTCGAACCCCGATCCGAACGAGACCGAACCGCCCCTGATGCGCAAGATGATCGAACTGGTGCAGGGGCTTGTCGATGTGCCGCTGTGCATTGACAGCTCGGTGCCCGGCGCGCTCGAGGCTGGTCTCGCCGCCTGCGAAGGTCGCCCCCTCCTGAACTCGGTCACCGGCGAAGAAGACCGTCTGGAACTCGTTCTGCCCCTGGTCAAGAAATACAACGTGCCGGTGGTGGCGATTTCAAACGACGACACCGGCATCTCGGAAGATCCCGATGTGCGCTTTGCCGTGGCCAAGAAGATCGTGGAACGCGCCGCCGATTTCGGCATTCCGGCCCATGACATCGTCGTGGACCCGCTTGTGATGCCGATCGGCGCCATGGGCACGGCGGGCCTTCAGGTCTTTACCCTCGTGCGCCGCCTGCGCGAGGAATTGGGGGTCAACACCACCTGCGGCGCATCAAACATCTCGTTCGGGCTGCCCAACCGTCATGGCATCAACAATGCCTTCCTGCCGATGGCCATGGGTGCGGGCATGACCAGCGCCATCATGAACCCGGTGGCATTGCCCGTGAAACAGGCCGAGATCGAGGCCCGCAAGATCGCCGCGGCCGCCGCCGGTATCGTGCTGCCCGAAGACATGGATGATGAAACCTTCTGCCAACTGTTCGGCCTCGGCTCCACCAAGTCGCGCCCCGGCAAGGAGATGGAAGCGATCCGCGCGGCCAACTTCCTGACCAACAACGACCCGCATGGCGGCGAGTGGATCAGGTTCAACAAGGTGCCTCTCAAAGAGGGCGAGAAAGAAGCCGGCGCGCGTGGCGGGCGCTCGGGCGGGCGTCGCCGCCGCGCCTGACCCCTGACCGGTCACACGGTCCGATATCAGCAGATCAAAGCCCCGCGCCCCACTGGCGCGGGGCTTTTGCGTGCCCGTGACGACCCATTGTCGCCGTGATGGGAAAATCGTCTCGCACCAACGCGATACCGACGCGATACCGACGTGAAACCGACGCGATACCGCAGCGTCGAAACCCGGCTCAGACCAGCCCCAGATCGCGCCCCAGCATCGCCGCATGTGTCCGGTTTCTGGCCTGAAGCTTGCGCGACAATGTCTTGACATGCAGCTTGACGGTGACTTCCTGGATTTCCAGCTCGCGGGCGATTTCCTTATTGGCCTTACCCTCGCTTAACCCTTTGAGAACATCCAGTTCTCTTGGCGTCAGCGCCACTTCGGGCGGGGCGCCCTCGGCCTCCGCCAGAAAATCGAGGGGCCGGTAAATGCCACCCTGCACCATCTCGTGAACCGCTGCGATCAGCATCTCCGGCCCAAGTGTCTTGGGCAGGAAGCCAGCCGCCCCCGCCCTCAACGCCCGCCGGGCCACATCCGCAGACGCCGTCCCCGACAGGATCGCAACCGGACAATCCGCATGCTCTTTCATCCGGGCCATACCAGCCAGCGTGTCCATGCCAGGCATGGCATAATCCAACAGAATAAGGTCGTGCGGCCCTTGCTCGGTCTCAATCTGGATGGCTTCATCAAGCGACCCGGCAGACGAGACAAGATACCCGCCCTGCGACCGCAGATAATCGGCGATCGTTTCACGCACCAGCCCGTGGTCGTCGGCAAGCAACAGCTTTTGCATGAGCCCTCCTCCGAGCCGTGGTTCCTATCGGCAGTCCAGGGACACGAGTCTGCACCCTCGGGGTTAACGCCAGTTAAACGCAAGTCCCTGTATATGGAGTCTATGCGCAGAATGACCGCAAGCATAGGAAAATGCTGGCGATCTGTTGGCAAAGCGCCTTATCCTATCGCAGCGGAAATTGAAACCGTGTGAGGTTTGAGACTCGTGAAATCAGTATCAGTGATATTTTTGTTTTGCGCTGTGGTATCGGTCATGGTCGCAAGACAGGCATACGCCGACGATAGCTCGGTCATTCTGTCGATCATCATGACTCCTCAGAACACCACGGGCCTGAAAGATGACAGCCAAGTCGACATGACCCTGTCCGATTTGCAGAACCTTCCTGTAGCCTCATTCGAGACGACAACATTGTGGACCCCCGATAAACAAGTCTTTTCCGGGGTTTGGCTGGCAACACTGTTGCAGCATCACGGTATCACCTCTGGCACCCTGGAACTTGCGGCTATCAATGACTACCGAGTGACGATCCCGGTTCAGGACATCCGAACCGGCGGCGCGCTTGTCTCCTATGAACGCAACGGAGAGGCAATGTCTCTGCGCCAGAAGGGGCCGCTTTGGGTGGTGTATGATTGGGATAGTAACCCAAATTTCCGAAATGAGACGTATTATTCGCGCAGCATATGGCAACTGGACCGGATCATCGTAACGCGATAAGTTGCATGTCTTCTCAAGAACGGACCAATTAGTTGAACATTTTTCCAAATGCTCTGAAACGACTGGGACGGCGCAGAACCCAAATCGCCTTGTTCGGAACGGTGTCTTTGGGCTGCATGATCGTGACCGTCGCCCTGGCCGTTCAGGTCTTTGTCAAGCTGGACCATTACGGCAGCACCGGCATCGACAACATCCAGTGGACAATGTCACAGCTTGAAGTCGATCAGATCAAGCTGGCTTCGGCTCTTGAGAGACTGCAGGAGCCGACCGAAGAAACCATCGCAAGTGCCCGAAAACGCTTTGATATCCTCTATAGCCGCGCAAACGCGTTGAACAACGGATCAGCCTATAACGCAGCACTTGCCGGAACATCGACGGACGACCATCTTGCCCTCATCGCACAAGAGCTGGACCGGATGGCTGTCCTTGTCGACAACACCGATCAAGGCTTCATCGACGCGCGCGAAACCCTTCTTGACGCGACGAATTCCCTGACCCCGGCGATCCGTAGATTGTCGAGCGACGGCATCGCGATCGGGGCAAGTTTGGCCCAGGCCGAACGTGGATCGCTGACCAGCACCTTGTGGCAACTGGCGGTGATGAGCCTTATCATGGTGACGGCAATGGTCACGCTGATGTGGTTGCTGTGGCGGCTTTACATGCTTTATCGACGCCGCGCGTTGCAAAACCGGATCACGCTCAAGCGGCTTTCGACAATCCTCGACACATCGGAAGATGCCATTCTGGTCGTCCGGCCGGACGGTGTGATCGTGGACACCAACGATGCCGCTCGGGCAATGTTCGGCCCGTTCGGCACCGGCGCAAGCCCCGGAAAACGTAGCATTTGTGGGGTGATGTGGCGCCGTGAGGATGACGGCAGCCTGAGTACCGTGACCGGAGAGCGCCTGCGCAACTCCTGCCAGGACGGCCCCAACCGATGCGCCCGTCTGGTGGCGCGCCGGCAGGACGGCACTCTGGTGTCTGTGGAACTGTCGGCCAGTCTGGCCGCCCGTTCGGGCGACGAGGTCTGCGTGTGCTTCATCCGCGATATCTCGGACAGGTTGGAAGCGGAGGCCGAGGTGCAGGCGGCACGAGACAAGGCCTTGTTGAGCGAAAGGACCAAGGCGCATTTTCTGGGCAGGATCAGCCACGAGATGCGCACGCCTTTGCATGGCATACTGGGAACCCTTGATTTGTTGGACAGTACCAGCCTTTCGCAGGAACAGGCACGGTATACGGATATCATGAAATCCTCGGGTCAGGTTTTGCTGAACCAGATCGACGATGCGCTCGACATCACACGGTCGAGTGGCGATGCCTCGGCGTTGGTCGAAACGGTGTTCGATGTGGAACGGTTGATGGAGGACATCGCCACGGGCCTTCACGCGGCGGCGGAGGCCAATGGCAATCGCATTGACCTGCGCAGGCATGATCGGCCCGTGGGACAGGTTCTGGGCGATCGTGAACGGCTGCATCAGATCGTTTTGAACCTGCTTTCCAACGCCATAAAATTCACCCGGAACGGAGAGATATCCATTGAGTCGGCATGGGTTGGATCGCCCAAGGGCGGTGAAAATATTCTTGAAATTCAAGTGGCTGACACGGGTTTTGGCATCTCTGCCAACGATGTGGACAGGATCTTTGACGACTTTGTGCGCGTCACCTCGAGTGATGGTCAAAGGGTTGACGGGACCGGGTTGGGGCTGGGGATTGCGCGGAGTCTGGTGACGTTGATGGGCGGGGAGATCGGGGTGGAGAGCCTGTTGGGGGAAGGAAGCGTGTTCTGGGTCAGGTTGCCCCTGCGGTCAGCGTCGGAGCGCGGCGTTTTGGACCGGTCCAAGGACCAGAGGACGGCTGTGCAGATCGTCGAACCGATGGAGATTCTGGTCATCGAAGACAACCCGACAAACCGGTATGTCCTGCAAGTTATGATTGAAAAACAAGGGCATAGCGTCACACACGCAAGTGACGGAGAGAGCGGTGTCGCGCTGGCCGAGACAACGGCGTTCGACCTGATCGTGATGGATGTGAACATGCCCGGTATGGATGGGGTGGAGGCGACGCGGTGCATTCGCGAGGGCAACGGCGCCAGCGCGACAGCCCGGATCGTGGCCTTGTCGGCCTATATTGACGCCAACACACGGGAAACATTGATGAAATCTGGGGTGAACGATGTCCGGGTCAAGCCATTGCGGATGGTCGAACTGGGGGGCATTCTGGCGGGCAGATGCCAGAAACCGGCGATAAAGCACCGCGATACGCTTGATCCCGTGATTACGAAACAGCTTAAATCCATCCTGACAGAAGAACGCTTTTCAACTCTGATTCAAGGACTTACCGACGAATCCTCATCCTTGCTTGATGCGCTGGCCAGCCTGGATCAGGCGGATCCCGACATTCTGGCGATGCAATTACATCGGGTGGCGGGTGTGGCGGCGACGGTGGGTGCCGTGGCCGTCAGGGATATTCTGTGCCGCGCAGAAGCCGCGGCACGGGCACGGGACACGCGGCGATTGAAAGCGGAACTTGAATACTTTTCAAAGGCTTGGAACGAAACCTTGCGGCAGCTTGAGGCGCATGACAAGGCCGCGTGACCGCCCATAACGAGGCCGCGCGGCGCGAAAACGCTGGAAACCTGACCCTGACGTGGATGCCTCTGCGCGGCATCACGGATTTGTGTAGGGTTCGTACCAATCCGACACCTGTTTGGGACGAACATCCGCCAAAGAGGGATATTTGTGTCCATTCCGTACACAAATCACCCGCAAAGCGCGGCCCCGTGCGGATTTAGGGAGTTGTCATTCCCCCCGGCCAATATAGATTCGCATCAATCCAGAGCAGGCGTCGATTGGCGCGCTGCTCGCTTGCAAGGAAGCCATCCTTTGTCGATCTGGAAACAGCTGTTCATCCTCTGCCTTATCGCGGCTGCCGGTTACGGTGGCTATGAGGGCTACATCAGGTATCTGACCGACGCGGAGACCGCGGCGCCCGAGCGGGCGCGCGACAGCCGCCCCTCGCCGGTCGAGGTGGCGGTGGCCGAGACCCGCACCCTGTCGACCACGGTGGAGGCGGTGGGCACGACCCGCGCCAAGCAATCGGTGGAGATCGTGCCCGAAGCGGATGGGCGGATCGTGGAATTGAACATCACGCCCGGCGAACGGGTCAGCAAGGGTGACGTGCTGGTTCGACTTGACGACGAGATCGCCCGGGCAGACGTGACCGAGGCCGAAGCCCGCCTGACCGAGCGCCAGCAGGCGGTGGAACGCGCCATATCGCTGCGGCGCACGAATGCGGTGGCCGAGGCGACGGTGGAAGAAGCCCAAGCGCGGCTGGCCGAAGCTATGGCGCAACTGGACCGTGCCGCCCGTAGGCTTGAGGAACGGACGATCACGGCGCCGTTCGGCGGCGTGCTGGGCCTGACGAATGTGGACACCGGTGCGCGCGTCGATCAGGAGACGATGATCACGCGGCTGGACGATCTGAGCGAGATCGAAGTGGAATTCGCGCTGCCCGAAACCCTGTTTGCGCAGGTCAGCCGGGGTCAGACGGTGACCGCGTCGAGCGTGGCCTTTCCGGGCCAGCGTTTCGAGGGCAAGATCGATGCGGTCGACAACCGCATAGACCCCATCAGCCGGTCGTTCCGCACCCGCGCCATCGTGCCCAATCCCGAAGGCACCCTGCCCGCTGGCATGTTCATGTCGCTGGAACTGACGCTGTCGCAGGCCGATTACGTTGTCATCCCGGAGGAGGCGCTGATCTTTCAGGCCGCTGAAACCTATGTGTTCCGGGTCGAGGACGGCACCGCGCGGCGCGTTGTCGTGCAGACCGGCCAGCGGCGCGACGGCATGGTGGCGGTTCTGGGCGGTCTGGACGACGGCCAGACGGTCATCGTGCGCGGGCTGCAACGGCTGCGCGATGGGGCGGCGGTGCAAGTGATGGGGGCCAAGGACGGCCAGGACAAGACCAGCAGCGAATTGGGCACCAAGACCGGCACGCCCGACGGCGACAAGACATGACCCTGTCGGACCTTTCCGTCCGCCGGCCCGTTCTGGCGGCTGTGGCGAGCCTGTTGCTGATCGTGTTCGGCGTCAGTGCCCTGCGGGATGTGCCGGTGCGCGAATTGCCGGATGTGGACAATGCCGTGGTGAGCGTGACCACAACCTATCGCGGGGCCGCCCCCGAGGTGATCGACACCGACATCACCGAGACGATCGAGGGCGCCATCGCGTCGATTGCGGGCATTCGCACCATCAGCTCGGAAAGTCGGCAAGGCCGGTCGCAGGTCACCATCGAATTCGAGCCGGGGCGTAATATCGACATTGCCGCCAATGACGTGCGCGATGCGGTGGGCCGGGTTCTGGACACCCTGCCGGAAGACGCCGAGCAGCCCCAGGTCGAGAAGGCCGATGCGGATGCCGATCCGGTGATGCGGCTGGCCGTCACCTCGGACCGGATGACCACCGCCGAGATCACCGATTACATGGATCGCTTCGTGGTCGACCGACTGGCGACACTGGACGGTGTGGCCAATGTGCGGGTCTATGGCGACCGCGCCTTTGCGGTGCGCATCTGGCTGGATCGGCGCGCGCTTGCGGCGCGCAAGCTGACCATCGCGGATGTGGAAAGCGCGCTGCGGCGCAACAATGTGGAACTGCCCGCCGGTGAGGTCACGTCGATCGACCGGCAACTATCGGTTCGGTTGAACAGCCGGCTGGCCAGCGTGGAGGATTTCCGCGATGTGGTGCTGGACCGCGTGGCGGGATATCCGGTGCGGCTGCGCGATGTGGCCCGCGTGGAGCCGGGGGTGGCCAGCGACACGACCATCGCCCGCAGTGACGGGCGCGATGCGGTGGGCATGGCGATCCAGCGCCAGAGCCAGTCGAACACGCTGCAGATCTCGAATGCCGTGCGCGCCGAGGTGGCCCGGCTGACCCCGACCCTGCCCGACGGCATGGAGATCATCATCGGATCGGATGATGCGCTGTTTGTCGGCGCCTCGATCCGCGAGGTGGTGGTGGCGCTGTCGATCTCGTTGGTGCTGGTGGTGTTGGTGATCCTGCTGTTCCTGCGCAGCGTCCGGGCGACATTGATCCCGGCGATCACGATTCCGGTGTCGTTGCTGGGCTGTTTCATCCTGATCGGGATGTGGGGCTTTTCGGTCAACACGCTGACCTTGCTGGCGATGCTGTTGGCGATCGGTCTGGTGGTGGATGACGCGATCGTGGTGCTGGAGAACATCCAGCGCCGGATCGAGAATGGCGAGAGCCCGCTGGTCGCCAGCATGAAGGGCGCGCGGCAGGTGACATTCGCGGTGCTGGCCACGTCGGTCACGCTGATCGCGGTGTTCGTGCCGCTATCGTTCATGCCCGGCCAGGTGGGCAAGCTGTTCGTGGAATTCGGCTGGGTGATGGCGGGGACGGTGGCGATCTCGACCTTCGTGGCGCTGAGTGCCTGCCCGGCGCTGGCGTCGAAGGTGCTGAAGGCCGGCAAGGGTGCTGCGGTGGTCGATGAATACGCCGCGCGCGGCTGGATGCAGAAGGGCTATAGCGCGATCCTGAGCCGGGCGCTGCGGATGCCGCTGGTGGTGCTGACGCTGGCGTTCGGGGCGACGGCGGGGGCGTATCTGTTCTATGACGGGCTGCCGAGGGAACTGGCCCCCCGCGAGGACCGGGGTGTGGGCTTTGTGCCGCTGACCGCGCCGCAGGGCAGCACGCTGGCCTATACCGATCAGGCGGCGCGACAGGTCGAGGCGATCCTTGCGCCGCTGCGCGACGAGGGCATTGTCGAGACGGTGTTCACCTTTACCGGCTGGGGGAACCGGGCGTGGCGCAGTTTCGTGGTGTTCCGGCTGGCGCCCTGGGACGAGCGGAGCGTGCCGGTCTCGGATGTGGTGACACGGCTGATCCCGCAGATGGCCCAGGTGACGGTCGCACGCGGCTTTCCGGTGACGCCTGCGGGGCTGGGCCTTAGGGGCAATTCGACCCCGGTGCAGGTGGTGATCGGCGGGCCGGAATTCGGCGATGTGAAGGAATGGGCACAGGCGCTTCTGAGCCGTGCGGAAGAGATCGAGGGGCTGGTGAATCCGGAGATCAACTTCGAGGAAAACCTGCCGCAGCTTGATGTGACCATCGACCGCGAACGCGCCGATGACCTTGGCATATCGGTCGAGACGGTGGCCAATACGCTGCAGACGATGCTGGCCTCGCGCGAGGTAACCACCTTTGTGAG
>Ga0102938_10004139_pt1 | contig 10718 bp, 8 predicted proteins | sample SalPonR2_B_D2_MG_FD_84516 | JGI IMG/M metagenome (GOLD analysis project Ga0102938, IMG submission 84516) | Salt pond soil microbial communities from South San Francisco under conditions of wetland restoration - Salt Pond MetaG R2_B_D2_MG | ecosystem: Environmental > Aquatic > Marine > Intertidal... | reverse complement strand
TCCAGACCCATTCGCAGCAATTGCGTAAATTACATCAGGGTCAGCTGGCGTGATGGCGATTTCTGTACGACTGGCCGAGAGACCCAGAATAATGGACCACGTGTTTCCACCATCGGTAGATGCCATTACTTGTCCGTTTTGTTTCGCCCCATAGAGTGTAGTGAAATCGCCGGGCTTGTACTCCATGTCTATAAAATATGCGTAAGCATAAAGTTGTTCCCATGTTTCGGCACCATCGGTTGTTTTAAAAACCCCATTTGTGGTTGATGCGACTATGGTTTGGGGGTCATTGGGATCTTGCAATAGTCGTGAAACCATTTCGCCATCAGCTATATTGAAACTTAACCCTGTTGAATTCCAGGTTGCTCCGCCATCTGTGCTTTTGAGTACTCCTACGCTATTATTGTCCCAACCATCTCTGTCGCCAGTTGCTATATAAATAGTGTTTGAGGTTTCGTAATCATCAGGTACCAGAACATCGCTAATACCAAGTACCGGATTATCATCGGTAAGGCAGGTCCAGGAGGTACCGTTATTATTCGTGTACCATAGACCTCCTGAGGGAGCAGCAATCCAGTATTGATCATTATCTGTGGGATGAAATGCAATGGTATTGATTCTGCCAACTCCGGCATAGCCACCTTCAGAAGAATTTGGGCCCATGCTTTGCCAATTGTCATTGAAGTTACCATTGGTTGTGTTTTTTGCTGCCCAATTTTTATAAATATTCATTGGGTTTACATCGGGGAAAGCTCCGGTTTTAGGATCAACTCTTGTTTCCCAATACCATTCCCATCTTTTAAATTGCTTCCATCCCGGAGCTTTTTGTTTTTCACCATTGCTGTTTATGATATAACCATCTTTTAGGTCATATGCTTCCCAATACTCTTCAAATGCTTTTTGATAATCGAGGAGTGTTAATTCTCCGTTTGATTTGTCAGCCGGCAGGTTTTGTGTCCAGGGCTGCGCTGAAAGAAAAACGGCCATAAACAGGCCTGTGAGTAACAAACTAATACGCTTCATGTTAATTAATTTTAATTTTACTTTTACCAATTTTTAGGTTGGTTTATTCTTTAACGGGTTATTTATCGCCTAATCTATTTAGAAAAACGCATAATATCAAGAAAAAGTTGCAAATTAATCCCTTTTTTGTGTTTTCTTTATGTGTTTCAATTCCAAAAGATTAAATGGATTGACTGGCAGCCCTTGTATATCGTTTTGTACAAAACGTACTACTTTATCATAGTATAAAGGAACTACCGGACTGAAAGATATAACCCGTTTTTCCATCTTATAATAGAATTTATCTCTTTTTAGTTGGTTTTCTGGCTTTAATGAGGCCTTGTAATAACGGTCTGTAATGCTGTCTCCGAATCTGGTGTAATTTGGTCCCTGTGGGCTTTTGTTTTTGCTGTAAAACAGGGCAAGGTAATTTTCTGCATCAGGATAATCTGCAATCCAGCTTGCACGAAACATTGGAACTTTACCTTTTGAAATCATATTTCTATATGATGCCCCTGTTCCAAGATTTATCTCAATATTTATGCCTATGCGTGAGGCTTTATGCTGTATGTACTCACAAATGTCGATATAATCGCTGGTTGTGAGTAATTGAATGGGCTGGTTATACCCATCATGAAATCCCGCTTCATTTAGTATTCTTCTTGCTAAATCAGGGTTGTAGTGGTAACCTCTTACCTTTTGGGGGTAGTTTCTTGTGAGGGCAGGCGGCACCATGCCGTTGTGAGCCGGGTAGGCCATGTTGTTTCTTAGATAGGTGACCATTTCTTCGCGATCAAAGCAGTAGTTAATGGCTTGTCTTACTGCTTTTGGAACTACTTGTCCTGTAGTGCTGTCCAAATTAAATCCAAGGTATTCGGTATTCAGATAATGTCCGGTTTGCAGATATATTTTGTCTTTATGTTTTTCCCTTAACTGTCCGTCTCTTGTGAGCAAGGCATCTTTGTACTGTGCGTTAATACCGGAAATGAAATCTAAATTACCCAGCATGAACTCCATAAACTCACTTTGTTTGTCTGTAATAAAGCTGATTACAACTGATTCTATATAGGGTAAGCGTCTTCCTTTTTCGTCTTTTTCGTAGTAATCGGGGTTGCTTTTGAGTAAAATCACATCGCCCTGCTTCCATTTGTGCATCATAAACGGACCTGTTCCTATAGGGTGTTGGCCAAATGCATTCCCGTAATGACTGATGATTTCTTCAGGAACTACTGCGCAATACTTCATCCCAAGTAACCCGATGAATGGTGGAAATGGCTTTTTGAGTTTTATTTGCAGTGTTGAGTCATCCAGGGCTTTGCAACCATTCTTTCCATATTTTTTATCTAAATAGGTGAAAACCCATGCTCCCGGGCTTGATGTGGCCGGATCCATTATTCGGTTAAAACTATAAACAAAATCATCTGCGCTAACTCTTCTGCTACCCGGTTTATTGAAAAGTTTATGCTTATGGAACTTTACATTTTTGCGGAGTGTAAAGGTGTAAAATAACCCATCCTCCGATATTTTCCATTTTTTTGCAATAGCTGGTTTGATATTCAGTAATGAATCAAATTGTACGAGGCCGTCAAAGATTTGATGAACCGGCCAAATAATCGTTTGGCTTCTTGCATAGGCCGGGTCAAGGGTTCCAATGCCTTTAGATTCATTATACCTGAAAACCTTTGACTCATCTGTTTTGTGCAATTTGCAGCCCATTGTAAACAAAAGAGTAAGGGCTGAAATAACTAAAATGTAAAATTTTCCGCGCATTTAATAGCGTTAATGTAATTGAAAAAGGCTAATTTCGTTACAAAACTATAAATATCTGTTGAAATCATGCTGGAAATATTAAAATACATACTACCGGGATTGATCGTTTTTGCCGCCGTCTATCTTGTGTTGCATTATCATTTAAAACAGCAGAGAGAAAAGGCTAAGGTAGAGGTGATGCTGAATAACCGGAAGACCATTATTCCACTCAGGCTTCAGGCATATGAGCGTTTAATTTTGTTCCTTGAGCGGATATCTCCCGAGGCACTTATCATGCGTATTCAGCGGCCCAATTTGAGCGTGTTTGAATTGCAATCAAAATTATTGCAAACCATCAGAACAGAGTTTGACCATAATTTAACACAACAACTTTATGTGTCGAATGATGCCTGGAAATATGTGCGCAATGCGCGTGAGAATGTAGTTAAAATTATTAATAGCAGTGCAGAGCAGCATGACCCTAAAAAGCCAGCTATGCATCTTAGCAAAACTATTTTGGAGGATAGTACAGGTAGTAATGATCCGACAAAGAAAGCTATCCATTTTCTAAAAAGCGAAGGACAGGTAATTTTAAAATCCTGACTACTCAGCTCATTTCAGACTACCTCTTTTTATACGTAAAACTACCCGTTTTTGCTAATCACAACAGTTAAGGTCCTATCTTTTCGAAAGGAATGTTGTAATTTGCAAATTCATGGGACATAGACATCTTTTTTTATTAGCGCTTTTACTCTTTGTCGCTGGCAATTCGTGTGCCCAGTCGATGTGGGGTTCGCTTTTTTCTGAAGATAAGTCAAAAGAGCTGGAATCTGCCTATCAGGGTGTGTCAAGCGATGAACAACAAATTCCATTTGAATCGCTAAAAAATTATGTTAATACCCTTAATGATTATGCACTATTGCATTTTCAGGAACTCAATGATGAATTTCAGAAAAAAATTGTTTCACGTCTGGTGAATACAGATTCAATGGATTTTTATAACAATGAGAAATCATATGATTGGTGGCAGAAAAAGTTCCTGCAGTTGAGTGAAATTATGCCGGTTTTTGTGATACAAAAGCAAGTAGGAAAATTCAATAAGCCAATCGATACTTTGGAGATTAAAGTACCCGGAACCGATAAGGTTATTTCGGTTATTGTAAACAACGAGATTATTAAAGGTTATTTGTTTTCACCACAACCAGATAGTTTGTTGGCCGAGCAGGATTTGAGACATTTATATTCCAATGATGTATACGACTTAATTGCATTCTACAGAACAGGAAGAATTCCGAAAAGAAGTGCAGAGGCCACACGAATATTGGCAAAGGATACAATAAAAAAAGAAACTTTCGTTACTGATGTGTCCGACACTAAAAGTAATGATGTTGACAATGCCGATAGAAAGGAGTTTGCAAGCCAGAAAGAACCTGAAACAAGTGATGAGAAATCAGAATCGAAACCAATTCCACCAGCCGATCTCTCGAAGGGTATTGCTTACCGGATACAAATAGCAGCAGCCCGTAATCCGCTTTCAGGTGATGAGCTGAATGCCCGATATCAGGGTGATAGAAGTAAAAAACAATTCAGAGAAGAGGGGTGGATAAAATATTATGTGGCTGAGACACCAACTTTAGATAAAGCCAGAAATATTTTACAAGAAAAAGGTATGCCCCGGGATGCTTTTATTATGGCTTATAAAAATGGGCAAAAAGCACCAGAATACCTGCGCAAAACTTTTGGAAAAAGTTCTAGTGGGTTCAGAGATTTAGCTCCGCTGACTTATAATGGTAAAATATGGGTGGTTCAAATTGCAGCCGATCAAAAACCACTTGAGGTAAAAGATATTAATAGCAGGTATTCAGGAAATAAACCTGTTTACTACATAAACGAGGGGGTGTGGCACAGATACTCAATTGGTGTTTTCGACAGTTTTCAGTCAGCCGATGGTTTAAGAAAAACTTGCGGGGTTTCGGATGCGTTTGTGGCGGCATATTTAAATGGACATCGGCTGGATTCATGGACCGGCAGGCAGGAAAAATTATCTGACGACCCAATAAAATATATTGTGCAGGTGGCAGCATCCTTTAAAAAATTGCCTGATGCGGAATTAAAGGAACGCTACAGGGGAGACAGTACAGTAATCTATTTCCAGGAAAATGGTTACCATAAATATGCTATTGGATACTACAAAACTTTTAAGAAAGCAATTGAAGCAAAAGAAGGCTGTGGTGTTCCGGATGCATTTATTAAAGCCTACCAGGGTGATAAAAAAGTGAGTTTGTTTAAAGCAAAAAATATTACGGATTAAACTAAAAAAACCAGGATATGAAAAAATTAATTTTTTTACAGGCAATAATCGTTATTGTGCTATTAAGTTCTTGTATTAGCCAGAAAAAAGTTTGGTTAATGCAGGATCAGGTACCACAAACACAAACCGAGTTTACCAATCCACGTCAGGAATCATATAAGGTGAAGCCTGGCGATCGCTTATTTATTAAAGTTTATAGTAGCGATAAGCAAACAAGTAAGTTTTTTCAAACAGACCTTCCAAATTTTATGAATAGTACTTATCAGTACTTAAATAGCTACCCGGTCGATCCGGAAGGTTACCTGAACTTCTCATTTATAGAAAAATTAGAGGTTGAAGGCCTTACAGTCAGGGAGGTTGAAAAGGTTCTTCAGGAAACTCTAAATGAGTATTTTAAAGATGTTACGGTTGTGGTAAAGCTGGTCAATTTCCAGGTAACTGTACTGGGAGAGGTTGAGAATGAAGGTAAATATACAATCAATGAAGAACGTATAAATTTACTTCAGTCAATTGCACTTGCTGGAGGAATTAAAGAGTTTGGCGACCGCGAAAATGTATCGTTGATACGGCATAGTAAGAACGGTTCCAGGGTTCATTACCTGGATCTTACGAATAAAAAAATACTGGAATCTGATTTATACCATATTCAGCCCGGGGATGTAATTTATGTAAAATCTTTAAAAAGCAAATCATTCACATACGAGACATTCCCTTATTCGGTATTATTGTCTTCAATGGCCATTATCGTTTCAGTTGTTTCTATTTTAAAATAAACTAAGAATTTAACCCTTTTAATTGCCATTTGAAGATAGGTGATCATGGAGCAAAATCCATCGCAAATACTGGAAGCGGAGACTATTAATGTAAGGAAACTGTTACTAAAGACAATTAGTTACTGGCCCTGGTTTGTTTTGTCTTTAGTTATTGCTGGTGCTGTCGCAATGCTTTGGATTCGTAGCAGTCAGACATCATATGTAAGTTATGCCACACTGCTCATAAAAGAAGATGGTCAATCAATGGCACTCGATAATCTATTACTGAACCAAACTCCAAAGCGAAATATAGCAAATGAGGCAGGTATAATAAAATCTATCCATATTAAGCGAAAAGCGCTTGGTTATATTCCGTCGGGAATATCATACTATGTAGAAGAAAAACTTAAAACAAAAGAGCTTTACTCCAATCCACCGTTTCATATTGAGATTGATTCTTTGCACATTCAGCCCTATAATGTTCCTGTATTTATAAATCCTAATGAGCAAGGCCAGATTCACATAAAGGTGGAAGGTGAGCATGTAGCATTTAAAAAGCCAGAAGGAGGCACGGTTTCCATAAAGCCTGAATTTATTGTTGATACAGTTATTAAGCCTGGTGAATGGCTGGTTACTCAACATATGGCATTTAAAGTCGACTCAGTTGCTGCAGATGGTATCGAAGGTTCATGTTTTTTTGTAATGAACAGTGTTGCCCGGCAGGTCGGATTTTATAGCAATCTGGAGGTTACAATGAATAAAGAATCAGCATTACTTGACCTCTCCTTAGAAACGGATGACGCTCAGAAATCCATAGATTTGCTAAATGCCCTAATAAAAGCATATCTTGATTCAGAGATTGAACAAAAGTTAGACCAGCGTGATGAAACCATTGGTTTTATCGATCAGCTTATTGTTGAGATTTCAGATACACTTGACCGCTACGAAAACCAGCTGACCGATTTTCAGACGGAAAACCTGACCCTTGGCATTGAGGCGAAAAGTGAAGATCTTTATAGTAAATACAGCGATTTGCAAAGTAAGCTCTCACAGTTGTCGCTTCAACAGCGGTACTATAAATATGTAGGTAATTTGCTTGAAAAGGAGAAAACACTCAGCGACCTGATTTCTCCTGCAACGCTTGGAATCAACGAGCCCATTATAAACGATTTAGTAAGTCAACTAATCGACCTCTATAATCAAAAAAGCGAATATGCTTATAATACGAGGAAGGACAACCCATACATTAATGTAATTGATGAAAAAATATCCAATCTGCAGTCTTCACTTCTTGTAAATATAAACAATAACCTGGAGGCGCTTGAGCTCTCAAGGGAGGAGCATGAAGCACAACTGCAGGAAATAGAAAAGAAACTAGGTAAACTGCCTGTTACCAATAAAAAACTTAAAACCTACGAGCGAAAATTTAATGTAATAGATAACCTTTATACTTTTCTGTTAAAGAAGCGCTCTGAAGCACGTATTGAGCGTTCCGGAACAAGACCTGCCAATGAGGTTATACAATATGCCACACCGCTTACAACTACTCCGCAGAAACGCAGTCCTGTTCAGGTTTTTATTATTGCTATGGTGCTGGGTTTAATTGTACCCTTTGGCGCTATACAACTTAAATCCGTAATCTTTAATAAGGTTGAAGATGAGGATCAGGTGCGTAGTGTAACTGAAATACCATTGTTGGGACAGGTTTTACATGTAAACAAAAAGAATAAAGATGTATTTGCAGATCCGGTTTCAAACGAAGCAGAAGCATTTCGCACTTTAAGAACAAATCTTGGCTTTTTTGCCACACGTGAGCCTGTTAAAGTTGTGTTGGTGACATCTTCAAAAAAAGGAGAGGGGAAAAGCTTTGTTGCGCATAACCTTGCCAGGGCTTATGCCTATAATAAGAAACGTAGTTTGCTGTTGAATTTTGATCTGCGTAAGTCACATTCTAACGAAAAAGGATTGTCGAATTATTTGAGTAACCAGGCATCGTTGGATGAAATATTGCAAAAAAATGAGCCCGACTTGCACTATGTTGGTTCTGGCCCAACACCTCCCAATGCAGGAGAGTTAATAACCAGCCCGTTAATGAATGATTTGTTTGAGAAAATACGCAATAGCTATGATCTTGTTGTAATTGACAGCCCGCCATTATTACCCATATCAGATGCTTCTATTTTGTCTGATTTTTCTGATTTGCAGCTATTTGTGGTAAGACTTAATTATACGCCAATGGATTTGTTTAAGCAAAGCATACGTAAACAGACTTTCCAAAACCTTAAGCGGCCTCTGGTTTTATTAAACGACATTCAACCCAGAAATTCTTATTACGCTTATCAGTATTATCAGAAGGGGTATTAGGTTATTGAGATTCTTTATTTCTAGAGGTTTTCAGCAATTTTTTCGATGGTAGTTTCAGATTTACACATGGGGCAAAAAATGTGTGTGTCATAAATGTTGAATGATATATTGCAATTTGAGCAAAAATACCAGGATTCATGTACTTCAATATTTCCGCCTTCAATTTTGATGTGCGCATCCCTTACAAGTGCTCTGGCCATTTTTTTTCTGGCGGCGTTATAAATTCTCGTAAGTGTAGGTCTGGAAACATTCATTATTTCTGCTACTTCTTCTTGCTTGAGGTGCTCGTAGTCCAATAATTTTATGGCTTCGTATTCATCGAAGCTTAATGTTATGGTGTCAGAAGTGTTTTTGTTAACAGATTTCCATCCCCTGCCTTTAGGCGGTAAAAAAACGGTTCTTTTTCTGGTTCTTCGTGGCATTAATTGGTCAGGTTGTGCTGATTGCAGGTTATACTCAACTTTTAATATTAAGGTATTTTCCGGTGTGTTTAATTATATTGTTCAGAAAAAGAATATTCATTTCAAATCCATTTTCGTTGTAATACATTGTAATGAAGCTTTCTCCTTCTTGTATAGACCATCTGCGGGACCATTTTTTTTGATCAAATAATACCTGATCTTTGTCATTCCAGAGGCCGGTTCCAAAATCATCGTTCCCATATAACTCTACAACATGTTCAATCAGGTGGGCTACTTTTTTATCTGTAACCTCCAACTCGGCCGAAAAAAGCCTGACATTGATGGGGTTGCTGCCTGTGAAATTATTTTTATCAAAGAAAACTTTAAATTGCACTCTGTCAAGCAAGTCAAGCTCGTCCCACGGTAATTTCCGTTCATATACGATCATGAACATAGCTTCTGTGTCGTAGCTTTCCACTTCTTTGTACTCACCATAAAAAAAAGTTGTGAGGTCGTAGGTGAAAAGATCGAGAATGCTTTTTTCTTTTTTGCTTGTCTCGAAAAAGTGCATATTTCAAATGCTTCAGTATTATTACAAAATTAAAATTTTTTTGCAAAAACCCTAAAGTAGAAGTGATTTATTAACGGCCAGTTAACAAGATTTGTAGTCTTCTTGAGGAAGGTAATTTGGGGTAGCACTTGTTTTATTCGAAAAGCTTTTACATAACAAATAATTGAGTCAAACAATAGATGTTAATTTGGTCTTGATGCCACAACTCCTTTTGTTTTCCAACGACCCGACAGGTAGTAAGAAAGTACAATTACCAGGCCTACAGCCCAACCAATGGGGTTGGCCCACCAAATGCCTTCGTACCCGATTTCTCCTGACAGCCACCAGGCAATGGGAAGCCTTACGGCCCATAAAGATAGTAATGAAGAAATCATGGTGATGATAGTTGCCCCGGCCCCCCTTAAAACACCTATGGTACTGAACATTATCGAAAAAATAATGTAAAAAGAGCCTACAATAAGCAAATATTCAGCCCCTATTGAAATAACGGATTCGTCTTGCGTAAAGAGGGCCATTAACTGGCTTCCAAAAACAACTACGACCAAGGTTACCAATACACTAATTGTAGCAGACATTAATAAGGTTGAAAGATAACCCTTTCGGACTCTTTCTATTTTTCCGGCTCCCAGGTTCTGGCCTACAAACATAGAAAGGGCCGATCCAAAATTCATTGCTGGGAGTGTTGCCAGTGAGTTTAGCCGCATGCCAACACTGTATGCCGCAATTACATTGGTGCCAAACTGGTTTACAATACCCATTAGGGCTGTCATTCCAATGGCTATAAAAGATTGCTGAAATGATGTTGGTAATCCAATACGCAGGCTTTTCTTAAAAATTTCTTTGTCGAAAACCAGGCCTTTAAACGAAAACTGGATAAGCTCGTGTGTCCTGTTCAGGTATACTATAGCTGTTACAAATGCGCCTCCCTGCGAAATTACCGTGGCTAATGCTGCTCCCGCTATACCCATGTTGAATACAAGAATGAAAAGTAAGTCGAGCAAAACATTGAAAATGGTGGCGATCATCAGAAAGTAAAGCGGGGTTTTACTATCTCCAAGTCCGCGAAGAATACTGCTTGTGGTTTGAAAACCAAAAAACACAAACGATCCGCCTATGTAAATACTGAAATAAACCATGGCCTGGGGTAACAATTCCTGGGGAAGTTGTAACAGGCCGAATATTTCTTCGCCAAATAGCAGCCCAAGTGCAGTGATAATTATGGATACGAAAAACATAAAAATGAATGTCGTATCAATTGCTCTTACTACTTTGTCGTAATCTTTTGCTCCAAAAAATTGTGATATAACAATTGTTGCACCTGATCCGATTCCAATTACAAATGAGATTAAAGTGAAAATTACCGGGAATGATGCCCCAACAGCAGCCAGCGCCTGTTTATTGATGAAGTTACCAACGATAATACTGTCAACAATGTTGTAGAATTGCTGAAATAAGTTGCCAATTAGCATGGGCAAAGCAAAACGGAAAATTTGACTTCTTTCACTACCGTTGGTAAGATCTCTCATTTTTTCGCTTTCTCCTTAAAACAATCTCCGTAGTATTACAAT
>Ga0102938_10004137_pt1 | contig 10720 bp, 7 predicted proteins | sample SalPonR2_B_D2_MG_FD_84516 | JGI IMG/M metagenome (GOLD analysis project Ga0102938, IMG submission 84516) | Salt pond soil microbial communities from South San Francisco under conditions of wetland restoration - Salt Pond MetaG R2_B_D2_MG | ecosystem: Environmental > Aquatic > Marine > Intertidal... | reverse complement strand
GCGATGGAGCGCGCGCATCTCGCGGGCGCGCCGCTCGACCTGACGGTCAGGGAGGATGCGACAGGCTGGGCCGCGCGGCTGGGTGGCGAGGTGCTGCCCACGGGCTCGGTCCGGCTGCACGAGGCCGGGCAGGTGTCGGCGCTGCCGGGCTATGACGCGGGCGCGTGGTGGGTGCAGGATGCGGGTGCGGCGCTGGCGGCGCGGGCGCTCGCCCCGCAGCCGGGCGAGCGCGTGCTCGACATGTGCGCCGCGCCGGGCGGCAAGACGCTGCAACTGGCGGCGGGGGGCGCGGACGTCACCGCGCTCGACATCTCGGAGCGGCGGATGGAGCGGGTGGCCGGGAACCTCGCGCGCACCGGGTTGCGCGCCACCTGCGTGACCGGCGATGCGCTGACGCACGAAGGGCGCTACGACGCGGTGCTGCTCGATGCGCCCTGTTCGGCCACAGGCACGATCCGCCGCCACCCCGACCTGCCCCATGCCCGCGACGGCGCAGGGATTGCGGAGTTGATCGCGATGCAGGCGGCGATGCTCGATCACGCGCTGACCCTGCTGGAGCCGGGCGGGCGGCTCGTCTTCTGCACCTGTTCGCTGCTGCCCGACGAGGGCGAGTGCCAGGTGGAGGACGCGCTGGCGCGGCATCCCGGGCTGGTCGCGGAGCGCGCGGCGCTCGGCCTGCCGGGGATCGAGCGGGACTGGATCACCGAAGAGGGCGGGCTGCGCCTGCGCCCGGACTTCTGGCCGGATCGCGGCGGCATCGACGGCTTCTATATCGCCTGCCTGCGGCGGGCGGGATGACGGGGCGTGACGCCGCATTCCGACGATGACTTGCGCCCGCGGCCCAAGTATAGTGCCGCCACGAGCGCCGCCAGAAGCGTGCAGAGGCACATGTCGCAATCAAAATCCCTGTCTGCGCGCTGGACGCGCCTGAGAAACCGGCTGGCCGCGCGGCGGGCCGGGCGGGGGCAGCCCGTGACCGCCTTCGTCTCGCAGCCCGAGCCGCGCAGCATCGGTTACCTGGCCCGCGGGCGGCAGCTTTGCGCCGGCAATTTCGTCTTTGCCGGGCACCTGGTCGAGGCTCCCGACACGATGATCTGGGACATTCCGGCTCCCGATGCCGAGTTCACTGCCGAAATGCATGGTTTCGGCTGGCTCGACGATCTCGCGGCGGCGGGAGATGCGGCAGCGCGTGACAGGGCGCAGGCGTGGCTGATGGAGTGGATCGCGCGCTACGGGCGCGGGCGCGGTCCGGGATGGACGCCGGACCTCGCCGGGCGGCGGCTCATCCGATGGATCAGCCACGCGCTCTTTCTCATGCGCGGGCAATCGGCAGAAGAGTCCGCGGCATTCTTGCGCGCGCTGGCGCGGCAGGCGCGCTTTCTGTCCTGGCGCTGGCATGCCGCGACGCCGGGGCTCAAGCGGCTCGAGGCGCTGACGGGTCTGGTCCATGCCGGAGTGTCGCTCGAGGGAATGGCCCCGCTGGCGGACGAGGCCCGCGACGCGCTGGCCCGCGAATGCGCGTCCTGCGTCGATGACGAGGGCGGCATCCCGGGCCGCAACCCCGAGGTGCTGCTCGAGGTGTTCACGCTGCTCACCTGGGCCGCACTGGTGCTGAGCGAGAACGGACGGACGGCGGCGGATGCGCATTGGCGCGCGGTCGAGCGGATCGCCCCCTGCCTGCGGGCGCTGCGCCATGCCGATGGCGGGCTGGCGCGGTTCCACGGCGGCGGGCGCGGGCTCGACGGGCGGCTCGACGCGGCGCTCGCCGCCAGCGGGGTCAAGGCGCAGGCGCGCGGCGGGCGCGCGATGGGCTATGCGAGGCTGGCGCGCGCCCGCACCAGCCTCATCATCGACGCGGCCCCCCCGCCCGCCGGACCCGCCGCCGACGAGGCCCACGCCTCGACCCTCGCCTTCGAACTGACCTCGGGCCGGCGTCCGCTGATCGTGAATTGCGGCTCGGGGGCAAGCTTCGGCCCCGAGTGGCGGCGCGCCGGACGCGCCACGCCATCGCATTCGGCGCTGGTGCTGGCGGGCGGCTCGAGCGCCCGGCTGGGCCGCGACAAGCGCCATCCCGGCCGGCTCGGCGAGGCCCCGCACGACGTGCCGGTGCAAATGTCGCGCGCCCCCGACGGGCTGCGCTTCGAGGGCGGGCATGACGGCTACGTGCGCAGCCACGGGCTCATGCATGTGCGCCGGCTCGACCTGTCGGGCGATGGCCGCGCCCTGGTGGGCGAGGACATGCTGCTGGCGCTGGAGGAAGATCACAAGGCGCGATTCGACCGTGCGCTCGATGCCACGCGGCTGCACGGCGTGCCCTTCGACATCCGCTTTCACCTGCACCCGGATGCCGAGGCGTCGCTCGATTTGGGCGGCGCGGCGGTGTCGCTGGTGCTGCGCAGCGGCGAAATATGGGTGTTTCGCGGCGACGGCACGGCCGCTTTGGCCTTGAACCCGAGCGTCTATCTTGAAAAAACGCGGCTCAAGCCACGTGCGACACGACAGATCGTTCTCTCGGGTCGCGCGACGGGATATGCGACCCGTATCCGCTGGTCACTGGCCAAGGCGCAGGACACCCCCGTCGGCATCCGCGATGTCACGGAGGAGGCGCCCGACCCGGCGACCGAGGAGTGATCCGCCGGGCCCCGGCCCGGCCTCCATTGTGACAGGACCGACAGCCGATGACCGATCTCGCGCCCGTGACCCGCGCCCTTCTCTCCGTTTCCGACAAGACCGGCCTGGTCGATCTCGGCCACGCACTGGCGAGGCGCGGGGTGGAACTCGTCTCCACGGGGGGCACTGCGCGCGCCCTGCGCGAGGCGGGGCTTGCCGTGCGCGACGTGGCCGAGGTGACGGGCTTTCCCGAGATGATGGACGGGCGCGTCAAGACGCTGCACCCGATGGTGCATGGCGGCCTTCTGGCGCTGCGCGACAACCCCGATCACGTGGCGGCGATGGAAACGCATGGCATCGGCCCCATCGACCTTCTGGTTGTCAATCTCTACCCGTTCGAGGAGACCGTGGCTGCGGGCGGCGACTATGACGCCTGCGTCGAGAATATCGACATCGGCGGCCCGGCGATGATCCGGGCAGCGGCCAAGAACCATGACTTCGTCAACGTGGTGGTGGATGTCGAGGATTACCCGGCGCTTCTGGCGGAGCTTGACGCGCAGGACGGGCACACGCGCCGCGCCTTCCGGCAGCGGCTGGCGCAATCGGCCTATGCGCGCACCGCGGCCTATGACGCGGCGGTGAGCACCTGGATGGCGGATGCCATCGAAGAGCCCGCGCCGCGCCGCCGCGCCTTTGCCGGGACGCTCGCCCAGACCCTGCGCTATGGCGAGAACCCGCATCAGGCGGCGGCCTTCTACACCGACGGCTCGGACCGGCCGGGCGTCGCCACCGCGCGGCAGGTGCAGGGCAAGGAGCTGAGCTACAACAACATCAACGACACCGATGCGGCCTTCGAGCTGGTCAGCGAATTCAACCCCGGCGAGGGCCCCGCCTGCGCCATCATCAAGCACGCCAACCCCTGCGGCGTGGCGCGCGCCTCGACGCTGCTGGACGCTTACAAAGCCGCCTTCGATTGCGACCGAACCAGTGCCTTTGGCGGCATCATCGCGCTCAACCAGCCGCTTGATGCGGCGACGGCGGAGGAGATCGCGGGGATTTTCACCGAAGTGGTGATCGCACCCGGGGCGGATGAGGCGGCATTGGGTATTTTTGCCAAGAAGAAGAACCTGCGCCTGCTCCTGACCGGGGGCCTTGCCGATCCGGCGGCGCCGGGGCGGATGATCCGGCAGGTGGCGGGCGGCTATCTGGTGCAGGACAAGGATTCGGGGCGCCTCGCGGCGGATGACCTGCGGGTGGTGACGAAACGCGCGCCGACCGGGGCCGAGATGGCGGACATGCTGTTCGCCTGGCGGGTGGCCAAGCACACGAAATCCAACGCCATCGTCTACGCGCGGGACGGGGCCACGGTGGGCGTGGGCGCGGGCCAGATGAGCCGTGTGGACAGCTGCCGGATCGCCGCGCAGAAGGCGCGCGACATGGCCGAGGCGCTGGGCCTCGGGGCACCGCTCACGCAGGGCAGCGTTGTGGCCTCTGACGCGTTCTTTCCCTTTGCCGACGGGCTGATGACGGCGGCCGAGGCGGGAGCGACGGCGGTGATCCAGCCCGGCGGCTCGATGCGCGACGACGACGTGATCGCGGCGGCGGACGCGGCGGGGCTCGCCATGGTGCTGACCGGCCAGCGTCATTTCCGGCACTGAGGGCGGGGCTGATGCGGTTCGTTTTCTGGGTGGCCTTCTGGGTCTTTCTGCTCGACCAGGCCACGAAATACCTCGTGGTCCACATGCTCGACCTGCGACGGGTGGGGTGGATCGAGGTCTGGCCCCCCTATCTCAACCTGCGCATGGCTTGGAACACCGGAATCAATTTCGGGCTTCTGGCCGATGACGGCGCGGTGATGCGCTGGGTCCTCGTTGCCGTGGCGCTGGCCATTTCCGCCGCGGTCCTGTGGTGGGTGCATGCCGAGCGGGCCGGTCGCTGGCACCGGCTTGCCGCCGGGCTGCTGGTCGGCGGCGCGCTGGGCAACGTGATCGACCGGCTGATATACGGGGCGGTCGCGGATTTTCTCAACATGTCGTGCTGCGGCATCGACAACCCGTTCGCCTTCAACGTGGCCGACATGGCGGTCTTCGCGGGGGCGCTCGGGCTCGTGTTGCTGCCGGTCGGCAAAAAGCCCTCGTGACCTCGGGGGACGGATGCGGTAAACCGCCCCAAAGCGCAAGGAGTGTGGCGATGCTGATGCCCCGGAAAACCGTTCTGATGCTCATGGCAGCCGTGCTTGTCGCGGGCTGCGGCGGCGGGGGCGACGACGAGGTGTCGCTTCGCAAGATCAGGCACACCGGCAACGGGCCGGACGAGTTCTCGATCCTGCCGGGCAAGCCGCTGGACATGCCAAGGGACACCGCCGCCCTGCCCGAACCCGTGCCGGGCGGTCCGAACCGCACCGATCAGGACCCGGTCGCCGACGGGATCGCCGCGCTCGGTGGCAACGCGGACGCGCAGCGAACCGGCACCCCGTCCGCAGCGCATTCCGGATTGCTGACCCATGCCGACCGCTACAATGCCGACCCCGATATCCGCCGGAGGCTGGCCGCAGAGGACCGTGAGCGGCGGCAACGATACGGCAGGGTGAACCTCTTGCGTGTCCTTCCGGGTGACGATTACACGCAGGTCTACAAGGACGACTGGCTCGATGCCCATGCCGAGGAGCGGCGCTTGCGCCGCCGCGGCGTGCAGACCCCGGCGGCACCGCCCCCTGGGGACGAGTGATCGCCGCTTGAAACCCGGCGCGCAGGACGTATCTAGACAGCAAGTGTTTTCATGACCGCGGAGGCCCGCATGCGCCGTCTGATCTTCGCCCTGCTCATGGTGATCCCGTTCGGCCCCGCCTGGGCCGGACCGGTGAGCAGCTTTGCCCTCGACAACGGCATGGAGGTCGTGGTGATCGAGGATCACCGCGCCCCGGCCGTGACACAGATGGTGTGGTATCGCGCCGGTTCGGCAGATGAGGCACCGGGCGTCTCGGGCGTCGCGCATTACCTCGAACATCTGATGTTCAAGGGCACCGACACCCTCGCGCCGGGCGAATTCTCGGCCACGGTGGCGCGCAACGGCGGCAACGACAACGCCTTCACCAGCTATGACTACACCGCCTATTTCCAGCGCATCTCCGCCGACCGGCTCGGCCTCGTGATGAAGATGGAGGCCGACCGCATGGTCAACCTGCAACTCGGCGCGCAGGACATCGTGACCGAGCGCGACGTCATCCTCGAGGAGCGCAACCAGCGTGTCGACAACAATCCCGCTGCCCTGTTCCGCGAGCAGATGGGGGCCGCGCAGTATCTCAACCACCCCTACGGCGTGCCGATCATCGGCTGGCGTCACGAGATGGAGGCGCTCGACCGCGACGCGGCGCTGGATTTCTACCGCCAGTATTACGCGCCCAACAACGCCATCCTGATCGTCGCGGGCGATGCCGACCCCGACGAGGTGCGCAGGCTTGCCGAAAAGCATTACGGGCCCATCCCCGCCAATCCCGACCTGCCCGAGCGCATCCGCCCGCAGGAGCCGCCGCAACTGGCCGAGCGGCGGCTGAGCCTGCGCGACGCGCGCGTGTCGCAACCGTATGTCGCAAGGTCCTACCTCGCACCCGAGCGCGACAGCGGCGCGCAGGAGGAGGCGGCGGCGCTTACGCTGCTGGCCGCGCTGCTGGGCAATGGTCAGACATCGGTGCTCAACGAGAAACTGCAATTCGAGAGCCGCATCGCGGTGCAGGCGGGGGCCTGGTATTCGGGCATGTCGCTGGATGATACGAGCCTCGATTTCGCCGTGGTTCCCGCCCCCGGCGTGACCCTGGACGAGGCCGAGGCCGCGCTCGACGACGTGCTGGCCGGGTTTCTCGAAACCGGGCCCGACCCGGATCATCTCGAACGGATCAAGACCCGGCTGCGCGCGCAGGAAATCTACGAGCGCGATGACGTCTCTGCACTGGCGCGGCGCTATGGCCGCGCGCTGACGCAGGGGCTTGCGGTGGCCGATGTGCAGGCATGGCCGGACATCCTGCAGGAGACCACCGCAGAGGACATCATGAAGGCCGCGCGCACGGTGCTCGACCGTCGCACATCGGTGACGGGCCACCTGATGGCCCCGGAGGTGACGCAATGATCCGTTTCGCCATCGTTCTGGTCATGGCACTGGCGGCGCTGCCCGCGCGCGCCGCGGTCGAGGTCGAGGAGGTCACGAGCCCCGGCGGCATCGACGCATGGCTGGTCGAGGATCACTCGATCCCCTTCGTGGCGCTCGAACTGCGCTTTCGCGGCGGCACCTCGCTCGATCCCGAGGGCAAGGCGGGGGCCGTCAACCTGATGACCGGCCTGCTCGAAGAGGGGGCCGGCACGCGCGATGCGCAGGGCTTCGCGCGCGCCACCGAGGGGCTGGCCGCGCGCTTCGGCTACGGCGCGAGTGACGACACGGTGAGCGTCTCGGCACGCATGCTGACGGACCGCCGAGACGAGGCGGTCGCGCTGCTGCGCGACAGCCTGATTGCGCCCCGGTTCGGCGCGGACGCCATCGAGCGGGTGCGCGCACAGGTCCTCTCGGGGCTGCGCGCCGATCAGACCAATCCCCGCGCCCTCGCCGGGCGCGCGGCGTCGCGTCTGATTTACGGCGATCATCCTTATGCACGCCCGGGCGAAGGCACCATCGAGAGCGTGAGCGCCCTCACCCGCGAGGATATCGTCGCCGCGCATCGCGCCGCGCTGGTGCGCGACCGCGTCCATGTCAGCGCCGTGGGCGACATCACCGCCGGGGAACTGGGCGCGCTGCTCGACCGCCTGCTGGGTGAATTGCCGGCCACCGGCGCGCCGCTGCCCGAAGCAGCCGCATTGTCGCTGCCCGGGGGGGTCAAGGTGGTCGATTTCGAGACGCCGCAATCCAACGCGCTTTTCGTGCAGCCGGGCCCGGACCGGCACCATCCCGACTTTCTGACTGCCTACGTGCTCAACCATATCCTGGGGGGTGGCGGCTTCGAGAGCCGCCTGATGACCGAGGTGCGCGAGAAGCGGGGGCTGACCTACGGCGTCTATTCCTACCTCGCCGACAAGGAGGCCGCCGACCTGTGGATGGGGTCTGTCGCATCCGCCAACGGCCGGGTGGCCGAGGCGATCGCGGTGATCCGCGACCAATGGGCGCGGCTGCGCGACGAGGGGGTGACGGCGGAAGAGCTGGAAAACGCCAAGACCTACCTGACCGGTGCCTACCCGCTGCGATTCGACGGCAACGCCCAGATCGCGTCGATTGCCGTCGGGATGCAGCTCGACGATCTGCCGGTGGACTACATCGCCAACCGCAACGCGATGATCGAGGCAATCACGCTGGAAGAGATCAACCGCGTCGCGCGCGAATGGCTCGATCCCGGGAAACTGACCTTCGTCGTGGTGGGACAACCCGAAGGGCTGGAGAGCACGGTGAACTGAGCGCGGCGAGACGCCCTCTGGACAGTCCCCGGCGGCAATGGCACGTTTGATCAAACGTGTTCCCTGCCGGAGACAGCGCCATGAAGGACGACAATTTCCTGCGCGAGATGAATGGCCGCCACATGTGGCAGCCGATGGGCCACCCCGGTGACGCGCAAGCGAACCCGCCACGCATCATCAAGAGCGCCGAGGGCGTGCGGCTGGACGATATCGACGGCCACTCCGTGGTCGATGCCGTGGGCGGGCTCTGGTGCGTCAACCTCGGCTATTCCAACGACGCGGTGAAGCAGGCGATCTCGGATCAGCTGTGGCAGTTGCCGTATTACTCGGGCTTTGCCGGCACCACCAACCCCGCAGCGATCGAAGCCGCCTGGGCGGTGCGCGAGTTCTTTGCCCCCGACGGGATGGAGCGGGTGTTCTTCACCTCGGGCGGGTCCGACAGCGTCGATACCGCGCTGCGGCTGGCGCGGCAGTATCACCGCCTGCGCGGCGAGCCCGCGCGCACCAAGTTCCTCAGCCTCAAGAAGGGCTATCACGGAACCCATTGGGGCGGGGCCTCGGTCAACGGCAACAACCGCTTCCGCATCGGCTACGAGCCGCTCCTGCCCGGCTGCTTCCACCTGCCCGCGCCCTATACCTACCGCAACCCCTTTGACGAGTCCGACCCTGCACGGCTGGCCGAGAAGATCGCAGCGGCGGCGGTGGACGAGATCGCGTTTCAGGACCCGTCGACCATCGCCGCCTTCATCATGGAGCCCATTCTAGGGGCGGGCGGCGTGATCGTGCCCGACGCCTCCTTCATGCGCCACATGCGCGAGATCTGCGACCGCTACGGCATCCTGCTCATCTCCGACGAGGTGATCTGCGGCTTTGGCCGCACCGGCGACTGGACCGGCGCGCGGCACTGGGGCGTGCAGCCCGACATGATGACCATCGCCAAGGGCATCACCTCGGGCTATTTCCCGGTGGGTGGCACGCTCGTTTCGGGAAAGGTGGCCGAGGTGTTCGAGAGCGCGGATGCAAGCGGCGCGATCTGGACGGGCTATACCTATTCCGCCCATCCGGTCGGCGCGGCGGCGGTGGTAGCCTGCCTGTCCGAGACGCTGCGGCTCGATACCAAATCCAACGCCGCGGCGCGCGGCACGCAGCTTTACGAGGGTGTGAAGCGGCTGGCGGACAAGCACGACATCATCGGCGACGTGCGCGGCGGGCATGGCCTGATGACCGGGATCGAGATCGTCAGCGACCGCGCGGCCAGGACGCCGATGGACGCCGAGACCATGCAGCGCATCCATACCGCCACCTATGAGGCGGGCGCGATGGTGCGGCTGGGTGCGCACAACGTCCTGATGTCGCCGCCGCTGGTGATCACCGAGGCAGAGGTGGACGCGATCCTCGCGGCGCTCGATGCCGGGTTCTCGGCGGCCTGAGCGGGTGAGACGCCTTCTCGCGGCTGCCCTGCTCTGGGCCGCGACGGCGCGCGCGGCGCAGGCGCACGCGACCGAACAGGGCTTCGTGCTGCTGTTGCCAACCGATATCTACATCGCCGCGGGCGGCGCGGCGGTGGCGCTGACGGTGCTGTTACTGGCGGTGCTGCCCGGGCACGCGGCTTTGGCGGCATTCCGGCCGGTCATTCCGTGGCGCGCGCGGGGGCCGGGATGGCCCGCGCGGGCGGGCACGCTGCTGGCGGTGCCGGTGCTGGCGTGGCTCGTCTGGCAGGGCTGGGCCGGATCACGCGACCCGCTGGGCAACCCGCTGACGCTGGCGGTGTGGGTGGTGTTCTGGATGGCGCTGGTCGGCGCGCAGGGGGTGCTGGGCGACATCTGGGCGCGGATCAACCCCTGGGCGGGCGCGGCGCGGCTGCTGTCGCGGCTCCGCGCGCGCGCGCCGCTGCGCTATCCGCGCGCGCTCGGGCACTGGCCGGGCGTGGCGGGCTTTCTCGGCTTCGCGGCCTTCCTGCTGGCCGATCCGGCCCCCGCCGACCCGGCGCGGCTGGCGATTGTCACCGGCGGCTACGCGCTGGCGATGCTGGCCATGGTGGCGCTCTTCGGGCGGCGCTGGCTGGTGCGCGGCGAGGCGCTCACGCTTCTGATGCGGGCCTATGCGCGCGTGGCCCCGGCAGGGCGGCGGGACGGGCGGCGCGCCCTCGGCCTGCCCGGCTGGCGGATCGCGCATGGCCCGCAGCCCGCGCCGGGCCACGCCGTGCTGCTGCTCCTGCTTCTGGGAAGCGGCAGTTTCGACGGGCTCAACGAGACCTTTCTCTGGCTCGACCTGCTGGCGATCAACCCGCTGGAGTTCCCCGGCCGCTCGGCGGTGATCGGGCCGAACCTCGCCGGGCTCGCCCTCGCCAATGCCGCGCTCATCGCGGTGTTCGCGGGCGCGCTGTGGCTGGGCGCGCGGCTGGCGGGCGCGCCCGAGGGCGTGGTGGCGCTGGTCTGCCGGTTTGCGCCCACGCTGCTGCCCATCGCGCTGGCCTATCACATCGCGCATTACCTGCCCTCGCTGCTGCTCGACGGGCAATATGTCTGGGCCGGGATCGCCAAGGCGCTGCATCTGGGCCATCACCATGTCACCGCCGGCCTCCTGAACAGTCCCGGCCCGGTTCGCGCGATCTGGCTCACGCAGGCGGGGATGGTGGTGGCCGGCCATGTGATCGCGCTGATGCTGGCGCATGTGGC
>Ga0102938_10004136_pt1 | contig 10723 bp, 9 predicted proteins | sample SalPonR2_B_D2_MG_FD_84516 | JGI IMG/M metagenome (GOLD analysis project Ga0102938, IMG submission 84516) | Salt pond soil microbial communities from South San Francisco under conditions of wetland restoration - Salt Pond MetaG R2_B_D2_MG | ecosystem: Environmental > Aquatic > Marine > Intertidal... | reverse complement strand
CACAGCAGGGACGCGGCGCGCGGATGTCATTGACGCCAGCAGTGAACGGGCTGGCAGGCCGAGCGCCTTGCAAGGAGGCCGCCGGAACGAACGTAGACAGCCGCACGCAGCAGGATACAGCGCCTTCGCAGGGGCCGCGTCCGCTACCGGTCAACGGTGTCCGCACGCAAACTCAGATACCGTTACGCCTGACCGGGTGGATCTTCGATCATCAGCAGTTCGAAGGTTACGCATACCGGGCTTTTGCCCGGCGCCAGAGGACCGGAAAAATGCCCGGCCTCCGGGTCCACGCAATACATCGGCAGGGTAATCTCGCCGCTGTCGACGTAGGCGTTCTGCATCACGAAAACCTCGGAGATTGACGAGATCATGGCAGTTGACCCGTCTGTAAACTCCGCGCCTATCAGGCTCCCGACACCAAAGACGCGGGCCGAACGAAACCCGGCATCCGACGCGATTTGCAGGATGCAGGCGCTGATATCGTGATGTGGATTAACCTTGGCGATCACCGCATTGCCGCTGTCCTGACCGCCCGTCGGGTGAAAGACAGGAAACTGCGTCTCTTCGTTCAGGGACACGTCAAAGACCCCACCGGTAAAGGCGTGAAGCGTGACGTTTGCCCCCTCGGACAGCGTAACCTCATCCGGCAGCAGATGCCCGGCACGGGCACCGCAGCCCACCTCGTCCCAGACCGCATGCGCATGCAACCACCAATCGCCATCGCGGCGCCCGACGATCGCTGTCCCGGCCTGAATGCGGGCCGCCTCTCCCGCGCGGAGCGCGCTATACCAAGCCGCATGTATGCCGTCTGTCGACCGATCCGGCCCGACATAGCGGTAAGGCCCCATTGCCATGCCATCCAGAACGATCACGCCGCTCTCGCAGCCCTCCGCCTCCATCACGCGGGCAACCTCCTGCATCAGAATGCCGCCCGCTTCCAGACGCACATCGCGTGAGACCACCGTGCCCATTGCCGTCTGGAAAGGCACGGAGGCCGGCGTGCCCGGGTGACGAATGTCAACGCGCAACGACATCAGGCTGCCCCCGCATCAGGATCGGGCCACAGGCCCTGTTCTTGCAGAACCTCGCGCACCAGTTTCTTGGTGATCTTGCCGTAGCCCGATTTGGGCATCTCATCGAGGAATATGACCCTGTGCGGCAGCTTGTAGCGCGCGATGCGCTGCATGAGGAATGCCGTGATATCCGCCTCGCTCAGGTCCGAGTCCGGAGTGCGGACACAGACGGCCACCCCGATCTCCCCCCATTTGGGGTCCGGGGCGCCGAGGATGGCAACCTCGCTCAGCTCATCGAGGGTCAGCAGAATTTCCTCGATCTCGCGCGGATAGACATTCGATCCGCCGGAGATATACATGTCCGACGCCCGCCCCGTGATGAAAAGATACCGCTGCGCGTCGAGATGCCCGAGATCGCCTGTCCGGAACCAGCCGTCGCGGAAGGCCTTGGAATTGGCGCCCTCGTCCCGGAAATACCCCGCGCAGACCGCCGGACCCGCGACGCAGATCTCACCGGTTTCCATCGGCCCAAGGTGGCTGCCAGCGTCGTCCTGGATCGAGACATGAAGGCCGGTCCGCTCAAATCCGCAGGTGCCGACGCGCGCCTCCGGTGTGTCCTCGATGTGGTGATCGGTGGCGGGCAGCACCGTGATCGCGCCGGTCACTTCGCCCAGTCCGAAATACTGCACCAGAACCTTGCCCAATTTGCGCAGCGCGTGTTTCTGATCGGCGCGGTACATCGGCGCGCCCGCGTAGATCACGTAGCGCAGGCTGGAATGATCGAATTCATCGACCGATGAATGTTCGGTGAGCATTTTCACGATGGTGGGCACCGTAAACATGTTCGTCACGTCGTGGCGTTCGACCAGCTCCCAGGCGATGGCCGGGTCCATTCTGCCGGGCGGCATCAGAATGGACGAAGCACCGGCGGCGATCTGGCACAGTTGATGCATTCCGGCCCCATGGGACAGCGGCGCAACCACAAGGCTGTGATCGTCCGGGCCGGTTCCGGGCATCAGGTCATTGAGGTGATTGACCGTGACAAAGGTCAATTGCCCATGGGTCAGCACGACCGCCTTAGGGTGGCCGGTCGATCCGGAGGTGAAGAACAGCCATGCGGGGGCATCGCGGTCGACATCGGCGTTCGGGACGTCCTGCCCGATGAACTCGGCAATCAGGCTATCGTAGGATGTGCCAAATCCGGATCCGATGCAGATTACATCGCGCAGGCCCGGATGCGCGGCCTGGCAGGCCTCGGCGTGGGGGCCACTTTGTTCGTGACACAACATCAGCGACACATCGGCTTTTTGCGCAAGATACGCGATTTCATGCGGGTGCTGGCGATAGTTCGACGGCACCCAGACCGCGCCGATCCGCCAACATGCCAGCATCGATTCGACGATCTGGTTGTTGTTGGGCGTCTGGACCAGAACACGGTCGCCCGCCATAACGCCGAACCGGTTGCGCATCGCGGCGGCCAACGCGCTGACGCGAGCGTCCAGTTGGGCCCAGGTCAAGGTCAAGTCACCCCAGACAATGGCCGGCCGATCACCAAGGCGCGCGGCATTGCGCGTCAGAAAATGCGCGAGATTGGTCGTTCGCGTCGACCAGGGCAGCGCGGGGTCGCGGTTGGCGGACGCGCTCATTTCACGCGTTCCAGGATCGAGACGTAATTGGCCACCGCAGCGCCGCCCATGTTGAAGACCCCCGCAAGACTTACATCGGGCAGTTGCATCGTCTCGGCCTCTCCGGCCAGTTGCATCGCTGCCATGACATGTTGCGAAACGCCTGTTGCACCCAGAGGATGGCCCCGCGATTTCAATCCGCCAGACGGATTCACCGGCAATCTTCCGTCGCGCGCGGTCACGCCCTCGCGGATGACGCGCCCACCCTCGCCGCGCGGCGCAAGGCCCATTGCCTCATATTCCAGCAATTCGGCGATTGTGAAACAGTCGTGGGTTTCCACCATGTCCAGATCATCCAGCGCCACGCCCGCCTGTTCCAGCGATTTCACCCATGCGCCCCGCGCACCGGCGAACTCGGTCGGGTCACGACGCGACAGGGCAAGCACATCATTGACCTGATTGTGCGCGCGAAACGCAATGGCGCGCTCCACCTCGGCAGCAACCTCCGGGGCGGCAAGGACAATCGCCGCCGCACCGTCCGAAATCAGAGAACAATCGGTCCGCCGCAGCGGGCCCGCAACCAATGGGTTCTTTTCGCTAACAGTGTTACAGAACGCGACGCCGAAATCCTTGTGCATATGCGCATAGGGGTTCAACATGCCGTTATGGTGGTTTTTGGCTGCGATCATGGCCAGTTCCGTCGACTGGTCGCCATAACGCTGGAAATAACTGCCGGCGATCTGGCCAAAGATTCCGGCAAATCCGCCGTCGATATCGCCCTCCTCCTCGCGATAGGAGGCCGTCAGCATGATGTCACCGGCCTTCGCGGTGGGGGTCGTGGTCATCTTTTCGGCACCAACCACGAGCGCGATCTTGCCACGGCCTGCCGCGATGAAATCCATCGCGGCATAAAGCGCGGCCGACCCAGTGGCACATGCGTTTTCAAGGTGGGTGGAAGGCACATGCGCCAGCTCCGGCACGGCCATGCCCACGAGGGACCCCTCAAAGGCCTGCGGCGAAAATCCGTTGTTGTAGACACCCACGAAAATCCCGTCGACCCGATCACTGCCAACCCCGGCATGCGTCAGCGCATCCGGAACAACCGCCCCCATCAACTCGATCAGGGTCTGCTCGGGTGCCTTGCCGAATTTCGAGTGGGCCCATCCTATCATCTGTGGTGTGATCATGACACTCTCTCTCACTGTTCGTCCGGGCCGCCATAAGCGGCAAACCTTTTTTGCAATCGCCTTTCGACGACGCGCGCCTCTCGTCGCAACAGGCACGCCAGTCGGCTTTGACGGGCCTCGTCCATTCTGTTGTCCAGCGCGGCGATCGACAGCGCCCCCAACACGTCCCCGGTCGGCGCACGCAGCGCCACCGCAATGCCCCATGACTTGGCAAGATAGAGACCCGCGTTCAACGCCCAACCCCGGGCGCGACACTGCGCGATTCCCTCCTCCAGAACCTCCGGTGAGAAGGCGGGGTAGTTGGACGCCAATTCATTCTCTGTCTCGGCACGGACAAGCGCCACTTCGGCATCTGGAAGCGCCGCCAACATCGCCATGCCACCGGCCCCCACGCCAAGGGGGTGACGATCCCCGGTCTGCAACGCATGTGTCCGGATCGGAAAGGCGCCGTCCTGCCGATGCAGGCAAACGGAATAGGCCCCTCTCCGCACGGACAGGAAACTGCTGTCCTCGCTTTCCTCCGACAGCGCCAGAAGGCTGGTCATCGCCACTTCAAGCAGGTTGAAGCGGCGTTGCGCCATGACGCCCAGAACATAAGCCTCCGGACCAAGGGCATAGCGGCGCGTGAGCGCGTCCTGTTCCACAAGACCGGCACGAATGAGGGCCAGCATCAGGCGGCGGATCGTCGGCCGAGCAAGACCAGACGCGTGTGACAGATCGGCCATGTTGGCCGCCCCGTCCCCGCGGGCAACGTGGGACAAAAGCATGAGCGCGCGGTCGACACTCTGACTGCCTCCGCGGAAATCCGCCCCTATTTTCCCCTCACCGTCCATAATGTGGATGAAAGCCTCTTGATCAATCTCGATGTTCTTGAGTTTTGCGCCACAAAACAAGAGGAAATTTTATATTTACAGAAAAGCGAAATTTCCCTTATCCTTTATGGTCTAGCATATCCACAATATGGATGTCTTGCGTGACGGCGTTTTGGCGCTCGGACGCGAAAGGGAGGAAACCGAATGAAGAAATATTTCGCCGGCTTGGCGGCCGGTCTGGTCATGGCCGGATCCGCGCAGGCTGAAACGATCGTCATGCAGTCGATCTATCCATCCTCACTGCCCCTGCTCGGGGATACAGGCGTGACTCTGGCCGAACAGGTCGCCGCGCTGACCAGCGGTGAGCTTGAAATCGAGTTCAACGAACCGAATGCCATCGTCGGCGGCAACGAGATGTGGGATGCGATCTCGACCGGGGCGGTCGATGCCGGATGGTATAGCCCCGGATTCGCGCAAGGCATCATCCCCGCGGCGCCGATCTTTACCGCTGTCCCGTTCGGCCCCGATGCGCGCGAATATACCGCGTGGTGGTACAATGGCGGAGGTGAGGAGCTTTGGGCGGAAATCACCGCGCCTTACAACATCCATTCGGAACTCTGCACCATCCTCGTGCCCGAGGCGTCCGGCTGGTTCGGCAATGAAATCAACAGCCCGGAGGATCTTCAGGGCCTCAAGATGCGGATCTTCGGTCTGGGCGCGCAGGTGATGCAGCGTCTCGGCGTCGAGGCGCAGTCCATGCCGGTCTCCGACACGATGACCGGCCTGCGGCTTGGCACGATCGACGCAGCCGAACTTTCCTTCCCGATGATCGACATGGCCCTCGGAATGCAGGAACACGCGCAGCACTACTATTTCCCCGGTTGGCACCAGCAGACATCGCTGATCACCTTCATCATCAACCAGGATGTCTGGGACGGCCTGACCGACCAGCAGCGCACGTCGATTTCAACCGCCTGCGCCGCGAATGTGGCAATCACCATCGCACGCGGAGAAGCGGGACAGATGGAACCACTGGCCAAGCTGGAAGAGTCCGGCGTCACCATTCACACTTGGAATGACGAAATGATGACAGCCTTCCGCGAAAGCTGGAACGCCGTTGTCGAGGAGCAGGTCGCAGCGGATGCCGATTTTGCCCGCGCATGGCAAAGCCTGTCGGATTTCCGCGAAAACTATTCGCAATGGTCTGCAATCGGCTACGTCGATTGAGCCAGAAGCCGGGCACGGGGCCGCGCCCCCTGCCCGGCATCCCTACACATGCACAGTCTCCTAACCCTTTCCGCGGCCCTTGAATGGCCCTGCAAGATTGCGGCCCGCTTTATTGGCTGGCTGCTGATGCTGCTGATGGCAGTGATCATTTATGACGTGGTGGGCCGCCGGTTCTTCAGCACCGGCTCCTTCAAGTTGCAGGAACTCGAATGGCATCTGCATGGTGCTATCGCGGTTCTTGGCTTCGGATGGGCCTATATCAACAATGCCCATGTGCGCATCGACCTGTTTTCCAGTCATATGCAGACAAAGACACGGCTGCGTATCGAGATCTTCGCAATCTGCCTGTTCCTCCTTCCGTTCATGGCGCTGTTGCTGTGGTATGGCATTGATTTTGCGCATCGCTCCTTTGTCCGCGGCGAATCCAGCCCGGGCGGGGTCGGCCTCACGAACAGATGGATCATCAAGTCGGCGATACCGCTCAGCGCACTCTTGATGCTCAGCGCCGGTATGTCGGTCCTGTTCCGCGCAATCGTCGCCCTGCGGCGTCCCGATCTTCTGTCTGATCCATGGGACAGGCACGATGCTTGATCTGATCGCGACCATTCTCCCCGGAGCGATGTTCCTGTCGCTTGTGATCCTCTTGTTCTCCGGCGCGCCGGTGGCCTTCATGCTGATGGGCGTCAGTCTGGTGTTCGGCCTGCTGGCCATCTGGACCGGCGAAATGCGCGCGGTTCAGGCCAGCCTGATCCCCAGTCGCATCTTCGGCGGCACCATCGACAACGCGGTCCTTGTGGCTGCGCCGATGTTTGTCTTCATGGGCCTGATATTGGAACGCACCGGCATCGCCGAGGATCTTCTCATCACGCTGCAACGGCTGTTGCGGGCTGTTCCCGGCGGCCTTGCCCTTGCGGTGGTGTTGATGGGGACGATCCTTGCGGCGGCCACCGGCATCATCGGCGCCTCCGTGGTAATGCTGACACTGCTGGCCCTGCCCACCATGGTCCAGAGCGGATATGACAAGGGGCTGGCCGCGGGCACGGTGGCCTCGGCCGGAACGCTGGGCATCCTGATCCCGCCGTCGGTCATGCTGGTTTTCATGGGCGACCTTCTATCGATCTCTCTTGGCCAGTTGTTCATCGCGGCCTTTCTGCCTGGCCTCGCCCTGTCCTTGGTCTACGTGACCTACCTCGTGCTCCGCGCCAGCCTGAAACCCGCCCTTGCGCCCCGTCTCAAAGTGCCCGCCGATGAGGACAGGACGGGTCTTTGGCTGGAGACACTGAAATCGGTTCTGGCGCCGCTTCTGGTGATCGTGTCGGTGCTGGGTTCCATCCTCGGCGGCATCGCGACGCCGACGGAGGCGTCGGGGGTTGGCGTGTTTGCGGTGCTCCTGCTTGGCCTTCTGCGTCGTCGGATCACGTTCAAGGTGCTGAACCAGACAATGGACGGGGCGGTGCGGCAACTTGGCATGCTGTTCATGATCTTTGTCGGCGCAACGGCGTTTTCCTACGTCTTCCGCGTTGTCGGCGGGGAGCATTTCATCGTCGATACCGCACGCGCCCTGCCTTTCGGCGACTGGGGTCTGCTGTTCGCGATCATGGCGATGATCTTCGTCATGGGCTTCTTCTTCGACTGGATCGAGATCACGCTGATCATGTTACCGATCTTTGCGCCGATCGTCCGCCTGCTGGATCTTGGCGACCATGTGGCCGCGGATCAGATGATCTACTGGTTCGCCATTCTGGTGGCGCTGAACCTTCAGACCTCCTTCCTGACACCGCCTTTCGGCTTTGCATTGTTCTATCTCAAGGGGGCGGCGGGCAACCTGTTGCAGATGAAGGACATCTATCGCGGGATCGTCCCCTTTGTCGTGCTGCAACTGATCCTGCTCGGGTTGGTCATCGCCTTTCCCGGAATTGCGCTCTGGCTTCCTGAACGGTTGTCACAATGACGGGGCGCGTCGCGGGAAAATCTGCGGCCGTGATCGGCGCCGGGTCCATCGGGCCGGGTTGGGGCAACGGAAAGGCCGCCGCGGTGCTCTATGCGCGCGAGGGGGCGCAGGTTCTCTGTGTTGATCGCGACCGCGCCGCAGCAGAGGAAACCGCGGCGATCATCCGGGGCGAAGGCGGCAGCGCCGAGATCTTTGTGGGGGATTTAACGGATCCCGCCGCCGCAGCGGCAATGGCCGAAGCGGCGCAGTCCAGGTTTGGGGGATTGGATATTGTCCATTTCAACATTGGCACAAGCAAGAAGGGCGGCGTTGCAGAAACCTCATCCGAAGATTGGCGGCAGGTCTTTGCCGTCAACCTCGATGCCGCCTTTCATGTCACAAAGTCTTGTCTGCCGTTGCTGCAGACCCGCGGCGGCGCCTTTGTCTATATCTCCAGCCTCGCGGGACTGATGGGCGGCCCCTACAGCTATGTCGGTTATGAGGCGTCAAAGGCGGCACTGTGCCGCTTTGCCCGGTCGGTGGCTCTGGAAGGGGCGCCTTTCGGTGTGCGGGCAAATACGGTCGTGCCCGGCATGATCGACACGCCTCATGTCACCGCCCTGATCGCGGGAGATATGGATATCGAGGCCCTGCGCACGGCACGCGCCGCGCAGGTTCCCCTTGGCCGGCAAGGCACCGCCTGGGACATAGCAGAGGCGGCCCTGTTCCTGGCCTCGGACGCCGCAGCTTTCATCACCGGGACCGAATTGATCGTGGATGGCGGAATGTCCGGCCGATTTGCCGCGGTCCCGCAGACCATAGCTTAGGGAGACAAGAAAAATGGCGCAAAAACTGGCGTTGGTGACGGGGGCCGCGCGCGGCATCGGTTTGGCAACCACAAGGCTGTTTCTGGAGGATGGCTGGCAGGTTGCCATGGTCGACCGGGACAGCGCGGAACTCCTTCAGGCCGTTGACGGTCTGGAGAGCGCGCGCGCCTTCGTATATGATGTATCGGTCCCGGATAACGTCGATGCGATGGTGGCAGAGACACTCGCCGCCTTCGGACGCATAGATGCCGTGGTCAACAACGCCGGTGTGGCGGATTTCGGTCCGATCAGCGACACCTCATTCGAACGCTGGCGCAGAGTGATGGAAACCAACCTCGACGGCGTCTTCCTTGTCAGTCAGGCAACCACCCCTGCCCTGCGCGAAAGCCGCGGTTCGATCGTGAACATTGCCTCCATTTCCGGGCTCCGCGCCAGCACCCTGCGCGTGGCCTACGGGACGTCCAAGGCCGCGGTGATCCAGCTGACCAAACAACAGGCTGCGGAGCTTGGTGAGTTTGGGATCCGTTCGAATTGCGTCTGTCCCGGCCCGGTCAGGACAAAGCTGGCGATGGCCGTGCATTCACCGGAGATCATCGCCGCCTATCATGACGCGATCCCACTGAACCGCTACGGAACGGAACGGGAGATCGCGGAATTGATCCATTTTCTATGTTCCGAACGGGCCAGTTATGTGACCGGCCAGGTGATTTCAGCGGATGGAGGTTTCGAAAGCACCGGTGTTGGGCTTCCGGCATTGCGCACAGATATTTGAATTTTAAACGGTCGGAAAAGTGCCCCTCGCCACGCTCGCGCGATCGCCGTAGAGTTCCTTCCCGCTTGCCCAGATTACCGTCAGCGAACTACTCGTGCTTGCCGACATTGCCCCGCACCGCCGAAAAACCGCGCTGCCCGCACGTCCATGACGACGTTACCGGCTCAAACTGATCGAAAAGCGGCAGGATACATCCGCCTTCTGCAAGTGGAAATTGGGGTGCCGAGGAGCAAGATAACTGAGGTGTTCGGCTCATCCCCACTCCGATCGAACGTCTGACCATTGTGCAGGGTTTGAGATTAAATCTCTTGATCTGGTGGAAAAATCAGGCAACGTTGATATTGATCGGCAAGTCTCCTGAGGGTGTCGGGTAAATTCTAAACGGCACAAATACGTATGGCTGAACACAAATGTCGTTTAGACTATATTTTGCTCGTTTGTAGTGGAAGGATAGGTAAATCCAATGGCAACGGCGGCTTTGGTGAATGTCGACGACCCAATAACGGTCTTTGAGGGGACAAGTCTCAATTTTACTCTCGAATTCTCCGACTTGGTGAATGCAAATTTCACGTATTCCTATAGCTATTCAGACGTCGACGGCACGGCGGACCCTAATGACTATGTTGGCATGTCTGGGAGCGGAAGTGGCTCTTCGACAGGGCAGGATCCAGTCAGCCTGACTGCCGAGATTCCATTTGAAGCGTTGGCAGACGACCTGAATGAGGGCTCCGAAACCCTCTACCTCGATATTACGGTAACCGGCGCGACATTCGCGTCTGGCGGCACTTCTCAGCGGACTGAAGTCATAATCGTGGACAAAGGTACGTATACCGGCAAGATCGAGATCCAGGGTGTGCCGGCAGAAAACTCAACATTGACTGCTGTTTCGACGTTTTCGAACGAAGAAGGCCCCGTTGTGGTTGACTATCAGTGGCTGCGTGACGGCACGGAGATTCCCGGCGCGACAGAGGAAACTTACCTGCTGGGTCAGGAAGATGTTGGCGCAGAGATTTCAGTTGCTGTCTCCTGGACCGATGAAACGGGTGCGTTGAGCGTGACAAGCGCTGCAACACCGGAAATTTTCGATATTCTGATCCCAGGTTCGGCGGAATCCGAAGTTCTTCGAGGCACACCGGATTCGGAGTTCCTCGACGGTCGGGCAGGCAACGATCTGGTGATCGGCGGCGGCGGAGCCGATTACCTGTCAGGCGGGCCTGACAGCGACATCCTGATCGGCGAGGTGCGGGGGATCTATCACACCGATATCTCGGCGCAGGTGTTCCGCATGTATTCCGCCGTCTTCGGGCGGGAGCCGGATCTGGGCGGGCAT
>Ga0102938_10004132_pt1 | contig 10726 bp, 9 predicted proteins | sample SalPonR2_B_D2_MG_FD_84516 | JGI IMG/M metagenome (GOLD analysis project Ga0102938, IMG submission 84516) | Salt pond soil microbial communities from South San Francisco under conditions of wetland restoration - Salt Pond MetaG R2_B_D2_MG | ecosystem: Environmental > Aquatic > Marine > Intertidal... | reverse complement strand
GAGCCTTGCGGGATTCTGTGCAACATCCGTCCTGTTCTTGGTCTGTTTCTCTTGGCTACTTTCCTATCGGGAAATGGACACCGTATCTCAAGATCTCGTGGCAGTGGCGCAGGCGGAATCGAGTGAGGGTGTCCCCGCCCGCTTGCGAAGTCGGTATCCGGAGCTTGAAATGGCAGAACAAGGGACCCGAGTGCGTGTGGCATGGAACCTCGTGCGGTATCGTCAGATCACCAGCGCGGCGAAGGGCATTGGCAACGCTTTGCTGCTCTCATCGGTGATCTGCGTTCCGATGTTCATGCTCGAAACGCTGCTCGCCGGATGGTTGCTGCGGCGTTACCAGACGTTCCGTGCGACTGTCGTTCCTTATCTCGAAATCAGCCTTCCGGCGACCATGATGGCGACCATCTTCATCATGCTTCACGTGCTGGTGTTTCTGGGGTTCGTGAAGACAACCGTATCCCCCGTCGTTTCGTTCTTCTTATACATTCCGCTGATGGCCGCGACGATCGCGGCTGTCAAACCACTTCAATGGCCATGGCGACTGATCCTCCATGCCGTCTGGATCGCGTCGATCGCTGCCGTCGTCTCGGGTGAAATACGAACAGTGAATCAAGCCGCCGTCGAGGAACGGGCGTTGCTAGGAGTTGCCGCAACGGACGCCCGGGACCGCTGCGAGATTCGCTTGGTCGCCCCGAACAGCCCCGCATCCAGTGCGGGACTGAAAAAAGGCGATGTCATCGAATCCATCGACGGAACGTCGATCAGCAACTTCGAACAATTGCAAGAAGTTTTGAGGGTGAAGGACGTGGGTGACACGGTGATCTTGAATATCTTACGAGCCGAAGAGAAGATGACCTTCAGAATCAAGCTGGGGCGGAAATCGGATTGAGCTGCGTTTAATCCCGGCCGCAGGCTCGGAAGGTTCAGGCCCGTTTTAGAAAAACAAAAAAGGCCAGGAGCGAACGGCACTTATCCCGCAGCAATCGGGCGAGAAACCGGTGGCGGGCATGCCGATGCCGGACAGACGGTCGAGCATTGCCCGTCGGATTCGTCAGAGTTGCGGACCGATCCGCGTCCCGGCGGTCCGATCCGGTCCGGCTCCGGCAACGGACAGACCCAAGAAAAGCCCGTGTTTTACGGGCTCGGACGAATTTCCATGGGCGATGAGGGACTCGAACCCCCGACATCCTCGGTGTAAACGAGGCGCTCTAGCCAACTGAGCTAATCGCCCCAAGGTTGCCGGTCGTGACCGGTCGATTACTTTCGACTTGGGAAAAAAGACTGTCAGCTCGGAACCGAACGCGAACGGCTCGAGGCTTGATCAGCGGGCCAGCATGCGGGTGCGGCGGCTGCGGCGTTCGGCGCGGAGTCTCGCGCGACGCTTCGTTTCGCTGGGCTTTTCGTAGTATTCGCGTCGCCGCATTTCTTTTTTGATGCCGCTGCGCTCCACCAATTTGCGGAAACGGCGGACGGCTTCTTGAATCGTTTCTCGATCACGAACGACTAACTTGACCATTTTTGCTCCGTAAGACCTGTCAAAATTTGCATCGGTACCGCACCTCCCCGGATTCGAAAGGACGAAATGAACCTGCCGCCGCCAATTCGGCCGCAGGTAAGCCCCGAAGTGTAGCGTGAAAAATCCGGCTCTGGCAATGGTTATCGACTGCACCGGGCCACTTTTTGTGCGATCTGTTCCCGCGACTGTCAGTCCCGACCGAAACGGCACAGCTTTCCTGGTCTCGCGGACTGGAATGATCGCGCCGTCAGTCACCAGCGGTGTAGTCGACGGTCGATCCGTTCTTTCAAGCTCCCGAAGTCGTCCGGCACGGATGCCCGGGGGCGTGATTCTTTCGAAACCAGGATCGGTGCCGCGCGATGACGACCCATTCCAAGTCTTTTCCTGATTCGGAGACCTCCTCGGCCGGCCGACAGGCTCCCGGGCGACTGCTGGAAGAGTTGGAGGCCCGCCAGGATCAGGCGTTGGCCGAGCTGGAAGCCTTGGACGCCAAGTTGATCGAGGTGCTGATCGGTCTGGGGGCCACCCCGGAGCAGGATGAATCGATCAAGCGAGTCGAATCGGGCGACGTCGCGGAACAGGGAGCGGCCACCGAGCGACGATCGGCCGCCTGAGAAAAACGACCGGCAGGTACCGCCCCCGACGAAGATCCCCCGGGGCGAAGATCCCCCGGGGCGGCGAGCCGTCGGGGTGCGGCGTTTCGCGTTCTCCCCTTTCCCTGGCCGGCGAATTGAGGATCTTGGGGGGCTGCCGACGTTCGGCACCACCTCCTTTCCAATCTCCATCAATCCGCCATGACCGATTTTCGAACCGAACGCGACTCCATGGGTGAAGTCCGCGTGCCCGTCGACGCCTACTACGGCGCTCAGACCCAACGAGCCGTCGAGAATTTTCCCATCAGCGGTTGGCGACTGCCGCCGGCGATGATCCGGGCCATGGGGTGGGTCAAGTACGCTTGCGGCGTGGCGAATCGTGACCTCGGAAAACTGACCGGCAGCGGAAAAAAACCTCTCGACGACGCCCAAGTCGTTTCGATGTTGAAGGCGGCCGAGGCCATCGCCGCCGGCGAATTGCCCGACCAGTTCCCCGTCGACGTTTTTCAGACCGGCAGCGGAACGAGCAGCAACATGAACGTCAACGAGGTGATCAGCAATCTCGCGATCGAGATCCACGGCGGCGATCGCATGGCCGCCGAAAAGCCGATCCACCCCAACGACCACGTCAACATGGGGCAAAGCACCAATGACACCTTTCCGACGGCGATCCATGTCGCCACCGCCGTACAGATTCACACCAAGCTGATCCCGAGCCTGCAAAAAATGGCCGCCGACTTGGCCGACAAGGCACGGCAGTGGGACAAGGTCATCAAGATCGGACGGACCCACTTGATGGACGCCACGCCGCTGCGGCTGGGTCAAGAATTCGGGGGCTTCGCCCGCCAAATCGAATTGTCCGTCCGGCGGGCGGAACAGGCTCGCGACGCCGTCTTGGAATTGCCCGTCGGCGGAACCGCGGTCGGCAGCGGGATCAACACGCATCCCGAATTCGGTGGTCGCGTCGCCAAGGTCTTGGCCGAAAAAACCGGCGTCGCTTTCGTCGAAGCGGAAAACCATTTCGAAGCCAACGCCCAGCGGGATGCCCTCGTGCAGGCCCACGGAAACCTGAAGTGCATCGCTCAAACCTTGTTCAACGTCGCGAACAACATTCGTTGGCTGGGCAGCGGGCCACGCTGCGGTTTCTACGAAATCGCTTTGCCCAGCCGCCAACCCGGCAGCAGCATCATGCCCGGCAAAGTCAATCCGGTGATGTGTGAGTCGATGATGCAGCTTTGTGCCCGTGTGATCGGCAACGACGCGTGCATGACCACCTCCGGTGCATCAGGCGGTAACTTTCAGTTGAACATCATGATGCCGGTGATGGCGCAGACCTCGCTGGAGTCGATCGAGTTGCTGTCCGGCGGATGTGATGCGTTCGTCGAGTTCTGCTTGACGGGCATGGAAGCCAACGAGGCGAAGTGCGAAGAGGCCGTCGAGCAAAGCCTGTCGATGTGCACGTCGCTGAATCCGCTGATCGGTTACGACAAGGCCGCCAAGCTGGCCAAGCAAGCCTTTGCCGAAGGCCGCACGATTCGTGAGCTCTGCCGGGCCGAGAAAATCTTGCCCGATGACCAACTGACCGAAGCCCTGGATCCTTGGAGCATGACCGAGCCGCAAGCGTAAAACCGGACGCAACCGCGAGGCGAACAGGAGAGTCGGGATGAATGTGCTTGTCTTAACCGGCGCCGGCATTTCGGCCGAATCGGGCGTCCCGACTTTTCGTGGCAGCGACGGCTTGTGGGAAGGCCATTCGATCGAAGAGGTCGCGACCCCGCGAGCGTTCGCGGCGAACCCGTCGCTGGTGCACGAGTTCTACAACCGACGGCGTCGAGCCTTTCAGGAGGCTTCGATCCGTCCCAACGCCGCCCACGTCGCGCTCGCCGAATTCGAGCAGAACCACCGCGACGGAGATTTCTTGCTGGTGACGCAGAACATCGACGATTTGCATCAGCAGGCCGGCAGCCGAAACGTCTTGCCGATGCACGGTGAATTGTTGAAGGCTCGCTGTGTCGACACGGGCGACCTGTTCGACTGGCACGGCGACCTGTCGGTCGAGACTCCGCATCCGGCCGATCCGATCGACGAGCGGTTGCGAGGCCGACTGCGTCCCCACGTCGTCTGGTTCGGTGAAATGCCGATCGGTTTGGATCGGATCGAAAGGGCGGCGGCCCGCGCGGACGTTTTCTTGGCGATCGGGACTTCCGGCGTCGTTTATCCGGCGGCAGGCATCGTCAGCCAGACTCGCCCGGATTGCCGGCGGATCGAAATCAATTTGGACGAAACGCCCGCGTCTGGTGCGTTCGACGAGACGATCCGCGGCAGGGCATCGATCGAAGTGCCGAAAAAATTGGCGGAGCTGGGGTCGAACGACTGAGGACGAAACCTGATCGAAAAGCTCTCGCTCGGGACCCCGGCCTGACGCCCTTGGCCGGGCGTCCATTTTACCCGGGCTTACATTTTGGTGCGGACGACGCCGACGGCCACGCCCATGACCTTGGCTTCCTTCACATAGATCGGTTCCATTTGATCGTTGGCCGGTTGCAAGCGGATCCGTCCGGATTCGGGATACCAATACTTCAGGGTCGCTTCGCCTTCCGGGGTTTGGGCGACGACGATCTGTCCCGGTTCGGCGTTTTCTCGGCGAGCGACGACGACGTAATCACCATCGGCGATGTGCGCGTTGATCATCGAGTCGCCGGAGACTCGCAACATGAACCGATCATCACTGAACAGCATCTGTCCGATGTCCATGCGTTCATTCTGTTCAAAAGCCAACGTCGTCGGGCCGGCCGCCACGATCCCGACCATCGGAAGCGCGTGACCGCTACGGTCCGCCGACGATGTCAATTCGATCGCGCGAGATTTGTTCGGGCTGCGGGTGATCAAGCCTTTGCGTTCCAAGGCCCGCAGATGGCACATCACGCCGTTGGGGCTTTTAATGCCGAAATGTTCGCCGATTTCGCGGACCGTCGGGCCGTAACCCCGGTCCACGATCAACCCGCGAATCATGTCGTAAACGTTCTGTTGGCGATCAGTCAATTGTGCCGTACTCATCCGCAATCCTTCCGCTATCGATCATTTGATAGGTGCACGGCTCACCATTTCAGGCTCGCCAATTAAGTCAATTTGATAATGCACAGAATAGCATCAGTTAGACAGGCGTGCATACCCAAACTGGGACAGGTTGTCGTCAGTTTGTCAAATTTTTTGGCATCGGCTGTTACGACCCGAACTCGGACGCACGACCGATCAAGTTTTTTTCCGCGTGCCGATGCGGCCGGTGGGAGCTTGCTAAGCTCAGTGCCTATCTAGGTTTGGAATTCGCGGGGACATCGAATGAGCACAATTTCGCCGGCAGCAACGACTCCTCGGCCCGGCGGTCCCGCCTGGTTGGCCGCGTTGGATGACTGGTGCCTACGGTTCGGAGATTTGGTCAACCCGATCTTGGTCAAGGAGACGCGGCAGGCACTCAAGAGTCGGCAGTTTTTGATCACGTTCAGTCTGTTGCTGGTCGCCGCGTTCGGCTGGACCGTCGTGGGCAGCCTGATGCGGATGCCGCAGATTTACACCGCGCCGACCGCGCCGTTCATGCTGGTCGGCTACTACGTGGTATTGGCGGTGCCGATGTTGTTGGTGGTGCCGTTGGCTGCGTATCGTTCTTTGGAATCGGAACTGGACGACGGGACGCTGGAACTGTTGTCGATCTCGATTCTCAGCCCTTGGCAGATCGTGCTGGGAAAGCTGGCCAGCGCCGGCCTGCAGATGACGCTGTACTTCGTCGCCTTGTTTCCGTGCGTGGCGTTCGCTTACACGCTGCGTGGCATCGATTTGCCGACGCTGTTGATCGTGATGGCGTTCTTGTTCGTTTCCGGGGGAATGTTGACGGTCGCGGCGCTCTGTTTCGCGCCGCAGTCCCGTTCTCGCAGCGGGCGTATCTTCAGTTTGCTGTTGGTCTTGGGCATGCTGCTCGTCGGCGAGTACGTGATCGGCGGCGCTTGCATCACGATGATCCTGTACGGCATTCCTTTCGAGGCCGACTTGATCGGTTACGCGATCGTGTTCACCTTGCTGACCAGCTTTGCCGCGGCGAACCTGTTGATCACGACGACGGCGGTCATGCTGACGCCGGAAAGCGAGAATCGATCGACGCGGTTGCGTTTGGCGCTGCTGTTGCTGACGGCGGTGATGTTCGCGTTGGTGGCGTTCGGGGTGGTTGCCTTCGAAGAGGTTTCGCTGGTGTTCGCGGTTCCGACGTTCGTGGTGTTGGGAATACTGTGGCTGGCCGCCGCCGCGATGATGGTGGCCGAATCACCGGCGATGACACCGCGAATCCGTCGAGAATTGCCGAGCAGCTTTGTCGCGCGAATGACGTGGACGTTCCTGACACCGGGCCCGGCGACGGGGCTGATCTTCGGATGCCTCGGTTTGCTGTCGGTTGCCGCCGCGGGGATGATCGCGTTGGAATATCTGGATTCGCAGCCGGTCGGCGCGCGCGGCGTCGGATTCCCCCGGGGCGACTGGTCGTTTTTGGGCCCGTTCGCGTCGAAGTTCCTCGCCTATGCGGTGGTTTTTCTGGTGGCCGCCCGGTGGCTGGTTTTCTTTGTGCGAAAGTTCCAGAACGTTCGCGTCGAATTCGGCTTGGCGGCCGTCGTCGTCGTCGCGGTGCTCGCCGCGATCATCCCCTACTCGATCGGCTTGTATCTGTCGGACTCCTTCAGCTTCCGGTACACGCCGTGGCAGATCACCAATTGGGCATGGACACTCAGCGAGGACCCGAACGTCCTGCCGGCTTGGATCGACGCGGTGCTGGCCGGTGCCGCGATGATCTCGTTTTTCACGAGCTTGGCGATGTCATCGGAAATCGCCTTGCCCCGCAAAACCGCCCTGCCCGAGCGCGTCATCGAAGAACGGCAACGGGAAAGGTCGGTCAAGGGACCGGAGAAGTGAGAGTGCAGGGACTCGAACCCTGGACCAATGGATTAAAAGTCCATTGCTCTACCGACTGAGCTACACTCTCGATTTTCCGTCGACGGGGGGGGCCGACGTCGTCGATCGGATCTTCCGATCTGATCAACGGACCGCAGATTAGCGAATTGGGTTCACACCGCAAAGGCGACCAAAAGGCGTTCGCTGCGGTTGAACCTCCCGGGGGTCGAGATTCGCCGGCGTTGGCGCTCCCGCCCGGGCGAGCCCACGTTTACAAATTGACCAGAATTTCCAGCATTTCCGCCGCGGTGGAGATCACGCGGCTGCTGGCTTGGAAGGCCCTTTGGTAGGCGATCATTTTGATCGATTCTTCGTCGATGTTGACGCCGGTGATCGCCAAGTGCTTGCTCTGCAGCGTCGCGTGGAAATTTCGCAGACCCTCGGTGGCACTTTGCTGCAGGCTGATCTCTTGCCCGAGGCCGGCGACCGTTTGTTCGTAGATGCCGCGAACGCTGCGGCCGTCCAGACCCTCCAGCGGCCGGTCGACCAAGTCCACCAAGTCGGTCAGCACGTCGGTGTCTTGGCCGATGCCCTGACGGCTGATGGCCAAGTGATCCGGGTCGGCGACCAGGAGGCTGTTCACGCCGATGTTTTTGGCGTCGGTCCCGGTAAAGAAACTGTTGATGCCGGCGGCCGCCAAGAAACCGCTCGTGTCTTCGCCGAAGACGAATTGCGAGGTCGGTGATTCCGACGAGATCTTCAAACGCCCTTCGTTGGTCACCCCGGCCGACAGTCCGTCGATCGCGTCGATCTGGTCCGCGATCGACTGGATCGTCGAGTCGCCGACTTGGCCGAGCATCCGGACGTCGATGCGGTGGTTGGAGATGGCTTGTCCGTCCAGATCGACGACCGCCAGATCGAAAGTCCCGTTGCGTGGCAAAAACGGCAGCCCCGCGGATTCCAGCGGCACGCCGGTTTCGGTTCGGGTGTCCGAGATCAGGGAGTCGTAGCCTTTGCGGCCTTGGCCTTGCGAGTGGACTTCGTTGACCGCGCGGATCAAACCGGACGCCATCCGATCGATTTGCGTGATGTAGTCGCCAAAGATGCCGTCGCGGGCTTGCATCGCCGCGCCCAGCTTTCCGCTGGTCGCTTGCAGCGGGGCATCGGTTTCGACGATTCGGATTTCGGGCCGGCCACCGTCGTTGCCGCCGGACGCCGTGTAGACCTCGCGGTGAATGCCGTTAGTGATCAAATAGTCGCCGCCGACGAACACGTTGACGTTGCCGGAGGCCTGTTCTTGGATGTTGACGTCGACGTACGTCGCCAATTCTTCCAAGTCGCGATAGCGTTGGTCGCGCAGTCCCGTCGCATCGCTGCCGACAAGCCCGCCGCCTTCGACCGTCGCAATCTCCACGTTCAACCTCGCGATCCGTTCGGTCAGCCGGTTGATCTGCGTCCCGATCGCATCCAAGTCGGTGCCGACGGCGATCTGGCGATCGAGGGCTTGTTGACGCGTCCCTTGAAGCGTGCGGGCCAACGCTTCGCCCTGCAATACGACGAACTCGCGCATCGACGAATCACCGGGCTGCGTCGACAACTCGTGAAGCGAATTGTTGAAGGTGGAGAGCTGTCGATTCAGCCCGTTATTGTCCAATTCGCTGGCGATCTCTTCCAGTTGACTGTAAGCGTTTTCGAGCGTCTCGGCGCCGGCGAGGGCGGTGCCGGCGTTGAACATGCGTTCGGCAAGCGCTTGATCAATGACCTGCGTGATTCCGGTCGGGCGGACGCCTTGTCCCTTGATCAGACCGCCTTGCCGGACCGCGGCGGCGGGCGTCAGTTCCAAACGCTGACGGATGTAGCCTTCGGTGTTGGCGTTGGCGATGTTGTTGCCGACGACTTGCAAGCCGATTTGCGCGGCCTGCAACGCTCCGTTGGACTGCTGGATGGTTCCGAATAGGCTCATCGACGTGGTTTCTCCCCCATCGGTTATCGGCCAAGTCTGCTGATAAACTTGACCCAATCGGAACGACCGGCGTCATCGGTTTTTCCGCTAACGGTTGGCGTCGAAGGTGATCCCGCCGAAGGGCACCACCCCGTAGATGCCTTCGGTGAAGACTTGCCGCACGAAGTTGTCGAAGACCTGAATCGGTTTATCGGGCACGATGATCACGTCGCCGTCCTGGACCCAGATTTCGTCGGCCGGGGTGGGCCGTTTGCCCAGCACCGCCCCGTTGAGGTCCAACACCGTCGAAACCAGTCGCCAGTCCGCGGCCCGGCGAAAGACGACGACTTGGCGAAGGTTTCCGCCGGGCAAATGCCCGCCCGCCGCCGCGATCGCCCCGAGCACCGTCGTCGGCGTATCGATCTGGATCCGGGTGGGATTGCCGACTTGGCCCATCACGGCGACGAGGTGCGGGGCTTGGGCGATCAAGATCGGCTCGGCTTCCAGACCGACGACGATTTGCGAATACCGCAAATTGATCTCGCGTTTCAGTTGCGAAAGCGAAAACCCTTGCACGCACACCGCGCCCAATCCCGGCAAACGAATGTTGCCGTCGGGCATGACCGTCAGGTCAATGTTCTGTTGATTGAATCCGCCCTGGCCCGCGACGGCCGAGCGGATGTCTTCGGCCAGCGTGTTGGTGCGAACCGGCGTGACGTCGATGGCCGGTTCGTCGTAATACTTCTTGTACTGCTGTTCCAGGTTCTCGCGAAGCTGTCGGATGGTCAGCCCGGCCGCTTGGACTTGCCCCAACAGACGCACCGTCAGCGTCCCGTCGGGTTGAATCTGCAAGCCGCGTTCCAAGGTTCCCCGCACCAAGTCGGTGTCTTGCAACGATTCGATCAACACTTCGTCGCCGGGCGTCAGGCGATAAGATCCGCCGCCTTGTCGCCGTGTGACCAGATAAATGACGCGGATCTGGTCGCCCGGACGCAGGTGATATTCGGCCACGTGGGACAGCCGAGCTGGGCCGGCGTAGCCACCCGGGCCGTAGGGTGCGAACGCCATCGGTCGCATGTCGGTCCAGCGAGCCTCCGCGCCGCAGTCGGTCGCGCAGTCGACGCCCATCATGCATTTCTGGCATCCGCCGAGGGCTTGGGTACCACATCCGCCGTTTCGACACGGTGCCGCCGTCGCCGCTGAATAACCCGGTGACGTCTGGATGTTCTCCGGTGCATACAGATGTTGCGCTTCGGCGCGTGTGGCCGACAACATCACCAAGACCGAAGCCGCGACGATGGTCCTGACGCCGCGACGCACCGCCATCCGCGTCGTCGACGGGACGTCCGTGTCGTGTCGCCGGTCGCAAGCAAATCTGAAAGGCTGGTTCACCACAATCGTCCGATCGAATCCAAGGCACGGCGAATGGGATTGGCGCTGGGGGCCGGCGGGGGAGTCCGCATCGCGTCGCCGGGGCGGGTGGCGACGCGCGGCGGGACGCCACCGCCGGTCGCCGGCGGTGACCAAGGCCTCGCGGCCGACGAAATCACCGTTTCGTTCGGCATCACTCGGGGCCCCGTCGACATCGACGCGAAGGCTTCCGGCGAGACTCGGATGACTTGCGGGACGGCGTCGGCTTGGATGTCCGACGGATACCGGCCGCTGTCGGCCAGCAGTCGAGCGGCGGTCGCCGAGTCGCCGAGCCGATCGGTGACGACCGAGAGCATCTGGAGTGATTCACGCGTC
>Ga0102938_10004131_pt1 | contig 10726 bp, 6 predicted proteins | sample SalPonR2_B_D2_MG_FD_84516 | JGI IMG/M metagenome (GOLD analysis project Ga0102938, IMG submission 84516) | Salt pond soil microbial communities from South San Francisco under conditions of wetland restoration - Salt Pond MetaG R2_B_D2_MG | ecosystem: Environmental > Aquatic > Marine > Intertidal... | reverse complement strand
GTCCGCGGACTCGGGCGAATCCAACAGGTAGTAGCGACCGTCGCCGTTGCGAGTCAGGGCTTCGAGAACCGTATCGTTCAATCCTTCGGCACCGATTCCGGCGGCATCGAAAGCGATGCCCGCACTACGCATCGCGGTGATCATCTGCGACAGACTTTCTGGATTGGCGTTTCCTAAATTGACGGCTCCATCGGTCAGCAGAATGATGCGGTTCTGAGCCCCTTCGGCTTTTTGCTCGCGAGCTTTCTCGAAGGCAAGTTGCAGAGCGGCTTCCAGATTCGTGCCGCCTTCGCTGGGCAAGTCGTCGATCAGTTCGACCAATGATTGCGACTGCGCACCGCTGACTTTATCGGCCAGCAAGCGCGGCTGACGCGCGAAGCTGATCAGCGTGACTTGATCTTGCGGAGTAAGTTGCGCCGCCAAGGTTCCGAAAGCGCTGCGGACCGTTTGTTGACGATCGACTCGTTCCATCGATCCCGAGTTGTCTAGCAGGAACGTCAACCGCAACGGTGTGCTGCTGGCTCGCCCGGCGGCTGCCGTTCGCATCGCAACCCGTAGCAGGTTCCGCTGTTGGATGAACGGATGGATCGATTGTTCGACGCGGCACGCCACCTTCTCGTTTTGGCTGGGCATCGGATCGCCATAGTCAAAGGCGTTGACGAATTCCTCGATCCGTACCTTGGCCGCTTCGGGCCATTCGCCCCGCGACAAGGCTGCCATCGCCAGCTTGAACGATACGTCGCTGACGTGTAACGAGAACGTCGAGAAGGCCTCCTGCGCGGCGACTTTTTCATCGAGCCCTGCGGGTGCAGCGGTTTTCCGGGAGGGGTCAAAACCGGTTTGAGCCAGCTCCTCTTCTTCTTCAATGATGATGCGAGGCGTTACGTCGAGAATGGTGGAGTCCCTGCTGTAGGCTGCCACGTCTTCAGTCAATTGCTGCCCGCGCCTGCGAGCCTTCTCAAACCACTCGGCATGATCCGATGGTTGATTGACTTCTCCATCCTGCAGCGCCTCCTTGCGTTCCTTGCTAAACTTCTTCAGCTTTGTCAGTTCATCCGACAGTTCCCTGCGTCGGGCATCCAGCTCACCCAACTTTTCGGACTTTGCCCGTTCCCCTCGAGTGTTGGTCGCGTTCGGATTCGGGATGGAGAACGAGAGATCCGAATCAAAGTCGCTTGTCATGCCCTCGAGCGATTCGTTGCTTTGAAGTTGATCCGACTCGGCCTGATCGAATCTCCGTGTTGGGGCCCGCCAGCCGAGCGGAGTTCCCGCCTCAGGCGCGGGGGCCGGAGCAGGCACGGCTCCGCCGAAAGCCCAAACGCCTCGGCCGGATCGACGGAGACCCTCCGTTGCCGTGTTCGCCTTCAGCTCCAGGTTGCTTTCCTTTCCAGCCGCTTCTCCGAGGTCTTTGCCAGCGACCGAGCGGCTGAGGCTCTTGTTCCGTTCCTCGCCCGTCACCACGTTGCTGATGCCGGGCGTGCGGAGCGAGCCGCCCAAGCCATCCGCATCGTTGGCTTTGGCTTTGTCACCCAGCCCTCGTTCTGCGTTCGCCCCCCACCGGTCCCGTGCGGCGGCTTGCAGCTGTGGGGACTTCTGAAGATCCGATAGAAGGGATTCGGGCAGTCGATCCACTGCCTCGGCTGGCTCGCCGGACGGTGCCGTGAGAACGGGCGAGGGTGGAACGTCAACGCCACCGTCACCACTCTTGGCATCGAAGAAATAGCGGCCTGCCGACTCGCCACCCATGCCCATGCCGCCCATGCCGCCCATGCCGCCCATGCCGCCGCCCATGCCGCCGCCCATGCCGCCACTCATCTCACCGGCTTGGCCCATTCCTTCCAATGTGACAGCGGGCCCATTGCTCGCCTCGTCAGGGAAGCTCTCACGCTGGGCACTTGGCTGCGGTGTTGCGGGTGGTGATTCGCCGCGACCGTTGCGAAACCCTAGAGACATCGAGTCCAATTTTGAATTCGGCTCGCTATCGCCCGCCCTCCGATCCTCGCCGGCAATCCCTAGCTTGAATTCGTCCACGGGACCGTCTTCATTGGTAGGACCAACTCCATTGCTGTCGACGCCAAACGGATCCGCTGCGGGAGCCTCCTCCCCGAAGTAGCCTTCGTTCGGTTGTCCAACTTGACTTTTTGCTTCCACCCTAGCAGGACCGCCGGACTTAAGTTTTGGACCGGCGGGGAAGTACTGAACGTCGTCTTGGAGGTAATACGGACTGGGTGATGCCACCGCACCTTCCATGCTCCGAGAATCGTCGAGGGTGGAAAGCGCGGCCATAGCTTCGTCCGCTTCGTCGGTCGCGGGGTAAGCGCTGCCGGCAGCACCATTGGCCGCGCGTCCTGCTTCATCCGAGTAATCCCGCTGCTGCTGCGCGGTGGCCCTTGCACTCTCACGGGCGTATTGCACGCTCGGTAGCGTCAGCAGTCCGATCGACCCGATCGCCATTACCACTGCCGCGATTTTGGCGATCATCAACATCGTTCGACGATTCGACCATTCGCGCGAGTCGACACGGAGGACAGCAGGTTGGGTTGCAGGCGGAGCCGGCACCTCGCCGCGGAGGGTGGCGAGTAACGCGCTGCGATTGCCGTCGGACAACGTCCAATCTTCGCCTTGTTCGACGAACTCTCCCTCGCCAACGCCCCGCAACATGCCGTGAACGCCCTCCATCTGTCTCCTGAACTTCGCTAGATCCGGCCGCTGCTTAATCAGCCGTTCCAGTTCGTCGTGTTCAAAATCCGAGGCCTCACCCAGGACGAGTGCAACGATGCGGGCTTCGAGTTCCGGATCGATGTTTTCGACACGAGAGTGCTCGAAATTTGGATTGTTTGATTCATCATTCATATCGGTCATCGAACCCGAGGTTACGAAGTTTGCCTGCCAGTTCTTTTAAGATGTGGTGCAGTCGATAGCCCACGTTGCCAACGCTCAGCCCCGTTTCCTTGCTGATGTCGCGATACTTCATGTCGCCAAAATATTTCAGCTTCACCAACCGTCGGTCGGTCTCGTCCAGTTCGTCCAGCATCTGCCGGAGCGCCCCGACGGCTTCCATGTGAGCGAGCGCGACTTCGGGCCTTTGGGTTTCTTCATCCGTTGGCATATCGCCGCCATCGCGGCTGTCTTTCGCAGCGTGAAAAACTTCTCGTTTGTTGTCACGGAGGTGCTTGAAAGCTCCATTGCGAACACTGCGAAACAACCAGGCTCGCGGAGCCTGCACGTCGTCCCACTGCGCATGCAACCGCATGAACACGTCTTGAACAATTTCCTCAGCCACCGCGCGGCGGCCCACAAGCGAAAACGCATAGCGCAGCAACGGAGCCTCCTCGGCATCAAACAACGCCTGCAGCGTGAGTTCACCCACACTTTCGGCGCTGGATCGGTTGACTTGCGGAGTCGGCTTCAACAGGAATCTCGTTTGCGGCTGCTGGCGGTTTGGAATCTCTCCACCTCATCCTCTCACAGGAGAAGAACCACTGGGCGTCGGTTTCTTAGAAAAATCTTTTGCATAGCTCAAAAAGCAGGAAATCTAGGTTTTTTCTTTCGGTCCGACCAGAATCAACCGCACGGCGACGTCCCTGTTTGCTCCCGTTCTTCCGCCTTGGCAGGAAGATCCATCGCCGCTTTCGTCAACATGCCAAGTTTGAATCCTCCTCAATGGGTCGCCCGCGCAACTCCAATTTGCAGGAAGACCCTTGCCCCGGACACTTCCCTTGAATAACCACTTCCCTCGAATGAGCGCTTCCCTTGAACCAGTAATGTTCGCTAACGAACCTGCCGGACCCTATCATTCCTATCTGTGATAACCATCGCCTGTAGAATGCAGCGGGCCAGTATCCTATCGCAGGGAAGGAGAATGATTGTGCGACCCATCTTGTCACTGCTTTGGCTTTGCGTACTGCCCGTCGTCATTTCTGCGGCGGATGCAAACAAAGCTCCACTCCCCAAATTGATCGAATGGTCAGCGGTCGAACCGACAACGGCCTTCATGCGGGAACATATCCGCGAAATGGAGACGCTTCCGTTCGACGGGCTGATCTTCCATCTGAAGACCAACGAAAACGTCCAGATGGTGTGGGACATGTGGGGTGACACTTCGTTTACCATTGACCAGTTTTCCCGGGAAATCGCTGACCTAAAAGCAACGACGTTTAAGCGGTTTACCGAACGATTCCTACGCTGCAATGTGACTCCAGGAGACGTCGACTGGTCAGACGACGACACCTGGCGAGTTGTCACTGGAAACTTCACGACGGTCGCGCGGATGGTTCGTGAAACGGGTTGTCGAGGCATCATGTTCGACACGGAACAATACGAGCATCTGCCATTCGCTTGGCCCCCACAAACGCCGGAAGAACGTGACGCCGCGGCGGCAAAACGCAGGGCGACCGATGCCTTGGCCGCGCCGGCCACTCAACCCCTTCCGGTCGCCGTCCCTCCGGAAATCGCATCACTCGTTCGACAGCGCGGCCGGGAATGGATTCAGGCGATCAATGCCGAATGTCCAGAGATCACGATTCTCATTACCTACGCGTATCGCTCCGCACAACCGACCGACGGCGAGTCGTTTCGCGTGTACGGTTACGAACTCCTTCCCGCCTTTCTAGACGGAGTGCTGGAAGCGGCGAGTGACGGCACACGCATTGTCGATGCATGGGAATATTCCTATCCGTATCAGTCGCGATCCGCATTCGAAAAAGGACGCCGAACGATTAAGGAAGACGCTCTGCACTGGACCGGTGCCCCCAACGAATACCGTAAGCATGTCACTGCCGGTTTTGGACTCTGGATGGACTTCAACGTGCGCGGTCATAAATGGCATCCGAACAACGTGAGCCTCAACTACAACACTCCACAACAGTTTCGGAAGAACCTTGACCACGCCTTCGAGCTGACGGACGAATACGTGTGGATTTATTCTGGCCGGGCGAAATGGTGGACCGGTGAAGACCTTCCGGAAGAATACCGCCGTGTCGTCGCAGAAGCGCGTGAGGCGACGGGCCGCTAAGGATCGTGCGACGAAGTCACCGACGAAAACGGAACGCTGCGAGTGATTCCCGGCTCACACGTTTCGTCCACCAGCGATGGAATTGGCGCTGAGCATGCGGTCACGATCCACGCTGGTATGGGCGACGTGCTCGCCATGCGCCCGTTGATCAGTCACGCGAGCGGTTCATCGGTCGAGGGAACACAGCGGCACCGTCGAATTCTGCACCTCGAATTTGCCGCCGATGAAAAGCTACCCAACGGAGTGGAATGGCATGATTTTGTCAGCTCTGCGGCGTTCCTTGGCAAACCCTAAAACTAAAACTTCCGTAACGAAGGCCGGAATCCGAACGATGGCTATACTCAACCAGCCTCTGAATGCACGCAAAGGAATTCTAGGCTCCTAATTTGCAAGGATCCGCGACGCTGTTTGTTCTTCTACCTTGCTGCGAGATGGAAAACAGTAAAGCATCTCGACAGGTTGACTATAGATGGAGACGGGTAAACTTTCACACCCTTCCAACTTAAGGTGTTGCATCACAATGTCGTATTCATTTGGCAATAAGATCAACTCGATGCGTGTGAATTCGCTTTCTTCAGAGTTCGTTGGAAATGACTCACGCGATTCAAACGATTCGACATCGCATTGGATGCGGACGAAACGCGAGGTTTCAACCAGCGGTGACAGTTTGGCGAGGAATTCCGACTCCATTGTTGACGGAAAGGTCGCGACGAGTCGGCGGGCGCTGAGGCCGGCACTTTTCCTCGCTGCGTGCGGGTTGTCGGCTAACGGACGCAGCGAATCGAGACCGCGAACTTCGAAGGTGAGACCCGCTTGCTCAAACTCGTGTTGGACCTCGTTCAGCTTTTCCATCACGCTGTGATCCACCAACTTGGCATTTGAAACATCGACGATGAGGTTTCGTTTTTGCACCAGGCCGATCTCCTCGATCTGGCGTTTGAACGGAATCCAGTTGCTGAACACGGCCGATTCGTGGGCGATGATTTTGCTGGTCTTCTCGTCGACTACTTCCACTTCCAAGTATGGCTTGAACAGCGACTTGAGAGGCACCCCGTTGGCCACGTGAATCACCATCTTCAGGACGATTCCCGCAGCGACACCGATCAAAAGGTCGGTGGCTAGGACCATCACCAGCGTCGTGACAAAGATCGCCAGTTGTTCCTTACCGATCCGCCAAACATTCAAGAACTCGGTCGGATGCGCCAAACGGAATCCGGTGTAGACCAACATCGCGGCCAGCGCCGCAAGCGGGATGCGATGCAGGACGGTGGGAATCAGGGCCACGCAGAGCAACAGAAAGACGCCGTGCCACAAGTGGGCAAAACGGGTCTTGGCACCGTTGTCGATGTTTGCTTTGGAACGCACGATTTCCGAAATCATCGGCAAACCGCCGACGCTGGCGGCGGCAAGATTCGCTACACCGATCGCAATCACATCGCGATTCATATCGGTCTTGCGTTTCCAAGGGTCGAGCGAGTCGATCGCTTTGGCGCTCAGCAACGATTCCAGCGTTCCGATCAAAAAGAACATCATGATCCACTTCCATGCTTTGAACTGGCTTAACACGGCCATGTCTGGAAACGTGATGTCGTCAAACATGCCAAAGACGCGATCGGGCATCTTCACCAAGTATTGATCACCCAGTTGGTATTCGTGATCGGCGAGCGTGTAAGGGTGGGCGTGAAGCAAATCGAAGCCCATGCCCATCGGCACGGCAACCAACAGCACAACCAACGGCGCGGGGACAGGTTTCAGAAAAGAAACGCGTTGACGAATCGTGGGCCATACGAACATGATCAGCAAACTCACGCCACCGATCGCCGCAATCGCCGGATTCGCTTCGGCCACGAAATGCGGAATCTCTCGGAGCATCTCCAGCGGTTCACCCCCGGCACCGAGCACTCCCAAAGCAACCGGAAATTGCTTAATCATGATGATCACGCCGATCGCCGCCAGCATGCCGTGAACCGCCGCGGCGGGGAAGAACTCGCCTAAAATGCCGGCCCGATAGATGCCGAAAATGATTTGCAAGACCGCTGCGGCAACACCGACCGCAAGCGCCGCCTTGTAGGCGGTCAAGTCACCCGCGTCCCAACCGCCCGTCATTCCATTGCCGCCGAAATCCTCGATGCAGCCGATGGCGATCACGATCAAACCGGCCGCCGGGCCTTTGATGGTCAGTTCGCTGTTGCTCAAGAACGTTGCCAGAATCGATCCGATGATGGCGGTGAAGATGCCGGCAATTGGCGGGTAACCACTGGCCAGCGAGATCCCCAAGCACAACGGCAAGGCGATCAAGAACACCAGCAAGCCGGAGGTCAGGTCGCTTTTGAAATAGCGAGTGAATCCGTCAAGATTACCGCGTGGGATACCTTCGTTCATTTTTGTGGCCACAAGGATCAGATCCTAAAGACGATGTTTTGATGAAGTCTTAATTGTTGATCCCGAACACCATCGTGCTGCTCGCATCATTGGTTTTGTCGGACTTGCTGCGGTGTCAGGGTGTGATCCGGAAGGGGGTCCGCCCCAGGCCTGCGCGAGATCAAATGTTCGGCCGCGTGATGCCGTGACGAGACGCCGGGCTGGGGAAACAACCCGCCGCCAAGGATCAAGAAGGTCAACACGATTACGGCGATCCGCTCGGACGGTTTGGCAGCCAACGAGATCGGTGAGGTGACTTGAGTGCCGGTGAAGATCCGAAAGTAAGCTCGGATGATGGCGATGCCACACAGAGCCGTGGCGACCACGACGGCCCCTCCGACGATCGGCGAGACCGCCGCAGCACCTTCGATCATCAATTCGATTCCCACAAAACCGATCGTACCTGGGAATCCGATCGAGGCGAGCCCCGTCAACAAGAACAATCCGGCCAGCATCGGCGCGTGATCATACAAGCCGTTGTAGCGCGCCAAGTCGACGCGTCCGACTCGCGATTCAATGCTCCGCAGCACCAGCCCCAGTCCGCCCAACGACAGTCCGATCGAAATCCAAAGGCAAAGGGCTCCAGTTAAACCGATCGTCGTCACCAATTCCAGTCCCGCCAAAACCAATGACGAATGACTGAGGAACAAGTAACAATACAACCTTCGTGAATCCGTTTCGACGACCGCCATCGACGCGGCATAAACGGCCGTGATCAGGGAGACGACCGCGATCGCTTGCATCGCCCAAGTCGGTGCCACGGGCAATACCAATCGCATGATCGCGTAGGCACCCGGCATCGGTGCGACGGTCAGCATCGCCGTTCCGAAGCTCGCGCGATCAAACAAGTCGGTCATCCAACAGTGTACCGGCGCAATGCCGCTGCGGATCAGCGCCCCAAAGGTCAGCAGGCCTCCCGCGATCAGTGTCGCGAATCCCGGACGGTCCGGAGCGAGGGCCGCGTCGGCGGGCAAGATCGCGTAACCAAGCGTCAGGCAACCGATAAACGTCATCATATGAATCAGATAAACTCGAGCCGACTCTTTCCGGCGAATCGACAATTCGTGATAAACCGGCGCGACTCCGATCGCCAACAAAGCGACCAGCAACCATCCCGACCGACAGCTAAATGTTGCCAGCAGAATCGCTTCGGAGACCAGCGTGCCGCTCATCGAAAACCGGCTCACCTTGGTCTTCAGCGTCGAATAGATCGTTAACAAGTACAGCAGTGCCGCCAGGGGAAACAGCGGAGCGCTCAGTTCATCGATCACCAGCACGTTTTGGTGTGCGAAAGCGGCAACCACATCCCAGTGGTCGTGGGCCTCGAATTGCCCTAGACGAACAAAATCGATCCATTCACAGATTGCGGCCAGTAGTGTCGCAAAGGCGAATCCCACGCTGATCCGCCTCGCTTTCTCTCGGTCTTTTGGGAACCGCACGATCAGCGAGCCAATCAAAGGCAACAGGATGGCGAGTTCAAGCCAAGGGAAGTGAAGCTCAGGCATCAGTTGGCCTCCTCGCGGACCGAGCCCGCGGACAACCTCTTCGGATCGCTCGGCAGCCAACTCTGATGATGCCTCGCTGCGTCACGGGGTGGTTGATTGCCAGCCAGCCACATCGTCCAGCGGTCTTCCAGCATTCCCGCCAACAGGAACAGCTTGGTGAAGGGACGAACCAAGAACCGCTGCAACGCCGCATCCAAGTAGCCTCGTTCGTACCAAAAACGGTATCCCGTGACGGGTTCCGCTTTGCATGTCGGCGATAACAGATCGTCTTGCGCGCGCGGCAGTCGATCCCCAATCGCGTTTTCCAGATTCTGATAATCTTGCAGCAACGATGGGGCACGTAGCAATTGCAGGGTCCGCAATAGGGCGTGGCCGATAATATGGACTAACGCCAGGTAGCGGAAACCTAGCCCGATTTCAACGACAATGATCCCAAGCTGGGTCAGGGATGCGTAAGCAAGTGCCGATTTAACATCCGTCTGAACGCGAGCGGTATAGGCACCAAAAATGGCGGATACAAAACCAACCGCGACGACGGCAATGCGAAGCGGAAGCGACACGTCCAACAATGGACTGACGCGAAGCAGCAAGTACGCTCCCAGATGAACCGACAACGCGCCGTAGAAGATCGCACTCGATGGCGTCGGACCTTCCATCGCTCGTGGCAGCCAGCCCGAGAACGGAACCATTCCCGACTTCCCCGTCGCTGCCACCAACAGCAACAGCCCAACCCACATCGCCGACCTGCCGTCGATGTTGGCGATGCTATCCGGCCACACCCCATTGCCCATCATGCCGGCAAAATCGCCCGCGCCGGTCAGGTGATGGAGCGTCAATGCAGCAGCCAAGAACGCGGCGTCGGCGATTCGGTAAACGATCCATACATGCAAGCCGTTGCGCACCGGGATCGGTCGATTTTGAAAATAGGCAATCAACAAGGCCGATGAGAGACCGACCAATTCCCAACCTAAAAAAAGCGTCTCGATCGTTCCAGCGAGCGCCGAGACAATCATCCCCAACAGAAACACGGCATAGAACAAAAAGAATCGCTCGTATCCCGCTTCGCGATGCAGATAGACCTTCGCAAATGCGCCAACCGTTCCGCAAAGCACGAACGACAGGATCGCGAAGGGAACCGACAGTCGGTCGAACACGAACTTTAAATGGAAATGAAAGTGCTCGGATTCCAGCGAGATCCAATCGCCAATCTCCACCGGAATTTCACGCCGCCCCGCTCCCAACATGAATGCCAGAACTCCACAAGATCCGAGCAAACCAAAGGCAACACTGACCTGCGTCAAGCGTGCCGTGGCGTGTTCGCTCAGCTTGACGCCCAACAATCGAGCAACTCCGACCGATAACAGCAGCAACGCGGGGCTGGCAACGGCCAAGATGCCACAGAATTGGGAAAGCACTATCGGTTTCATCTCGCACCCCCACGATTCATTCGGCCTGTCGACGCGATATCGCTGGCGGTCACAAAAGCTGGCACCAAGTGCTCGCGATGTCCGGCGAACCAGTCATGCGACACATTAACGACCGGTAGGCTTTGCCCGCTCGAGTTGTACGGCACGAACTTTCCGGCTTCGAATCGCGATAGATCGCCTGTTTCCGGATCCATAATCGCCAATCGCACCCACGCACCGCGGCACAGTCGACCGTTCGCTTCGTTGTCGAGAAGGATTTGGTTCATGATCGACTCCGTCGTTTCGATCACGAACAACAAACGCATCGGCTCATGGATCTCAATCATTTGTTGATACAGGCCGGTGCGCAGGTCACTCGC
>Ga0102938_10004130_pt1 | contig 10729 bp, 13 predicted proteins | sample SalPonR2_B_D2_MG_FD_84516 | JGI IMG/M metagenome (GOLD analysis project Ga0102938, IMG submission 84516) | Salt pond soil microbial communities from South San Francisco under conditions of wetland restoration - Salt Pond MetaG R2_B_D2_MG | ecosystem: Environmental > Aquatic > Marine >... | reverse complement strand
TGTACGCTCAGAACTGAGCGACCACTCGAAACTGCAACCAGGGGGCCCTGCCATGTCGACCGAGACCACATCCATCACCGACGGGCTCGACCTGATCTCCCCGCACGGCTACGCCGAGCACGGACCTCCGCACGACACGTGGGCCCGGCTGCGAGCGCAGTCCCCGGTGCACTACTGCGAGCCCGACGGCTACGAGCCGTTCTGGGCCGTCACGAAGTACTCCGACATCTTCGAGATCTCCACGCATCCCGAGCGCTTCCTGTCCGAACCCGGCATCACCGTCCTCACCGCTGCCCAGCAGCAGGCCCTGGAGACGAGTGCGTTCGGATCGATGAGAACGGTGATCGGGATGGACCCACCCGAGCACTGGGCGGTCCGCAAGGTGGCCAGCCGCGTCTTCACGCCCCGGGCCATCCACGAACTCGACGGCGAGATCGAGCGCAGCGCCCGAGAACTCGTGGATCACCTGGCAGGGGAGTCCGGTGACGGCGAGTGCGACTTCGCCACCGACGTGGCCGCAGCCCATCCACTGCGGATCCTGTCGAGCATGCTCGGGGTGCCGCGGGAACAGGAGCCCGACATCCTCCGCCTCACCAATCAGTTGTTCGCCCTCGACGACCCCGAGCTACAGCGCGAAGGCGAAGACCGTCAGCAGGCGATCATGGAGCTCGGCATGGAGCTGTACACCATGTTCGACACCATCATCCAGGACCGGCGAGCATGCCCACGCGACGACCTCGCCACGGTGCTCGCCAACGGCACGGTCAACGGTGAGCCGATGGGGATGATGGAGACGGTCGGCTACTACCTGATCATCTTCAGTGCCGGCCACGACACCACCAAGAACGCCCTCGTCGGCGGCATGCAGGCCTTCCTCCAGCATCCCGACCAGCTGGCCGCGCTCCAGCACGACCCGTCGCTGATCGATCGGGCCGTCGACGAGATCACCCGGTGGACGTCACCCGTCAACTACATGAAGCGCACGGCCGCCGAGGACACCGTGGTGGGAGGCCGGCAGATCTCCGCGGGCGACAGCCTCGTCATGTTCTACGCCTCCGCCAACCGCGACGAGGACGTGTTCGAGGACCCCTTCGAGTTCCGCATCGACCGCGAGAAGAACCGCCATCTCGGTTTCGGCGTCGGCGAGCACTACTGCCTCGGCGCCAACCTCGCCAAGCGCTCCCAGCGGGCCCTGTGGTCGGAGCTGACGGGCCGGCTCGAGTCGATCGAGCAGATCGGTGAAGCCGAACGGATCCACTCGGCGTTCGTGGTGGGCCTGAAGCACCTGCCCGTCCGTTACCGGATCCGACCCGCCGGCCGACCCGGGTGAGCGTCTACCGTCGAGCCATGCAACTCACCTACACCGCCGACGAGTTGATGCAGGATCACCCCGACCTGCAGCCGCACATCATCCTCGACCAGCGAGTGCACGGTGGTTTCGACCCGTCGGGCAGCTATCAGCCGCCACGGGCCTACACGCGCGAACGTGCGCTCGATGCCTGGACCGCTGCGTTGCGCGAGCGCGGCGGTGACGTGTTCCCGGCCGACTCGTCGCTGCTCGACGGCCAGCGGGTGGTCAACGTCGACCAGCAGCGAGTACTGCTGCGCAGCGGGCTCGGTCGCTGGTTCTGGGACCAGCTCACCGTCACCGGCAAGATCGAGGCACGGGGGCGCCTGCTGGCCGACGTGCAGTTCCCCGACCTCCAGCCCGTCATCGTCGACGACATCTCGCAGATGGCGATCGGACACCTCGGCGGCGGCCTGCTCGTCGCCCACGGGCTCGACGAGGGCGGGCAGCCCGACATCGGCATCGGCGGCCACGACGTGATGTGGTTCCTCGCCCGCGACCTGGCGTTCGGCGAGGATGCCCACCCCGACGCCGAACCGCCCGACAACATCGGACGACCCGACGCCGGCACCCGCTACATGCCCGAGCTGCCACCCGAGGTGGAGGGCCTGATCTCCCTGCTGGCGAACCTCCTGATCATCGAGTTCCGCGCCGAACTCGGTTTCGCCGAGGCCCAAGCCGTGCTGCGGTCGCCCGACGTGTTCACCGACCGCCGTGACGGCGCCGAGCTGGCAGCGGAGATCATCGAGCGCATCCGCACCGACGAACTGATCCACGTGCGGTCGTTGTGCCTGTACCTGGGCGAGCTGCAGTCGGTGACGTTCCGCAGCCTCGACGGCGACACGATCAGCGGGCGCGAACTGATCGACCGGTTCTGGGACGGGATGGTGCAGTGGGCCACGGTCGATCAGCCGGCGCTGAACGCCGAGAGGGTCCGCCCCGCGCTCGACGACTACGTCGCCACCCATCCCCACGCCGACCGCATCCGCGCCGAACTCGCCGCCGCCACCGGCTGACCAGGTTCCGATCAGCCGCAGAGATCGAAGTTGTTGGCCAGTGGCGTGAAGCCGGCGGCGTCCGCTCGGTCGCCGAACTCGGACAGGCCCGGCTGGGTGTCGATCCAGTCGAGCCGCATGGCTTGGCCCGCGCTGTCGGGCTCGAGACGGAACACGTAGGCGCTGAACGCCTCGGCGAAGTCCTCCTCGGGGCTCGTGGCCGCATACGCCCCGAAGAAGCCGGCGTCGGCAGCGCAGCGGGCGTCGGCGTCCTCGACGGAGTCCTCGAACGGATCGACGGTGTCGATCAACCCGCCGTCCCAGAACTCGTCGATCCACGCCATCATCAGCGAATCGGCCAGATAGCAGCCTTCGCCGTTGAAGTAGGTGTCGCAGGTGTCGATGGCCTCGTCGGTGCGGTCGAGCTGGGCCTGCGTGGCGGTGAACACGTGGCTGAACTCGTGCGCGAGGGTGAGCAACAGCTCGTCGGGATCTGCCTCGGCCTCGACCACGTTGACGGTCATCTGGAACTGGTTGCCGTCGACGTCGAGGGCGTTCACGAACGCCAGCGTGTCGGCCTCGGCATCGCCGTCGGGTTCGAAGCCGGCGAACAGCGCGAGATCGGTGAGCTGGTCCGGGGGAGTGATGGTCGCCAACGCGTCCCACGCCTCCACCAGGAGCGCATCCTGCTCTCCGAAGCAGAGCTCTCCGAGCAGCCCGTCGACGACCCGGTGGGCCGAGGTGAACGCGAACCCGTCGTCGCCGCCCGACAGCGACTCCTCGGAACAGTCGACGTCGTCGGCGTTGCCGCCGTCGACGTCGGTGTCGTCGAACTCGGATCCATCGAACTCGGCGCCGTCGAATTCGCCGGTGGACCCGTCGACTGATTCGCTCCGGGTGTCCTCGACTGCGGTTGCGGTTGCGGCGGCGTCGGTACGACCGCCGTCGGCCACCTCGCTGTCGGTGCACGACGCGGCGACCAACGCCGCGCCCAGCGCGCACGCGACGATCCGGGTGGCCGAGTTCCGCATCGCCTGATCGTAGGGGGCCGGATGGTCAGGATCCGCTGATGCGGCAGGCGCCGTCGGAGCGCAGCCGTGTGCGTAGCGCCACGGCGAGCAGCACGATCGATGCCGCGGCCAGTACGGGCTGGATCGGTTCGAACCACTGGCGGGCGCCGGTGGTGCCGAGGGCCACGATCACCAGCTTGTTGCACACCGGGCATCCGACGGCGAAGAACGAGAGCAGGCCGCCGACGCCGCCCATACGAGACGGTGCATCGAGCTCCTCGAGGTCGACCTGGCCGTCGGCGGGTACGGCCGAGCCGGGAGTCGACGCCGAGCCCTTGACGTAGGTGGCCGCCAGGAGGCCGCCCAGTACCGCCGTGACCACGAGTGTGGGGTACGACCACCACGTGACCGGAACGGGCCGACCGAACACCGGATTGGGGATCACGTCGGTGGGAGCGCCGACCAGCACTGCCACCACAGCCGCCGCAGCTGCGGCAACCCACCAGCGGCGCGCCGGCCACGTCCGCAACGCGCCGAGTGCGCCGCGGGACGAGGTGTCGACGACGGGGGCGGTGTCGAGTTCGATCACGCAAGACACCCTACGGGGTATCAGGTCCGGGATGAACCCGCGTTCGCGGAGAGTTCACGGAGTGCCCGTGCGACCACGTCGTCGAAGCGCTCGGCGACGGCGGCGAACCATGCGGGATCGTCGTCGGCGAACGCCGCCCGCACCTGGCGACGGACGTCCGCAGCCTCGGGTGCCGTCGGGTCCCCGTGGGCGTGCAGCACGGCGTCGGCCCGCAGCGCCTGCAGCACGGTGACGGTGTCGACGGTGCCGAACTCGAGCGCTGCGGCGGTCACCTCCACGCCCGGCACGAGGTGCTCGATCCGGCCGAGCCAGTCGCCCGACAGGGTCGCCGACACACTCTGACCGTCGAGCATCGAGCGCACGTCGCCCCACCAGGCTGCGCTCCGGCGATACCCGTCGGCGTCGCCGGCTTCGTGGGAGATCAGCTCGCCGTGTCCCCACGGCCCGAGCCCCGTGTGGAGGTCGACGATGCCCAGACGTGTCGCTGCGCCGACCAGCCCGCCGACCTCCTCCTCGAGCCGGCGGTGCGACCACACGGGCCCTGTGCCGCCGTAGAACACGCCGGTCGGATGGGTGTACTGGCCACCGCTGACGATCTCCTGCAGGCGATCGAAGCCCACCTCCTCGGCGACCCCGAGCAGTTGCAGCGTCGTGGTCTGCTGAGTGTGCGCACTCCAGTCCTCGGGCACGAGCAGCTGAGCGAGGCCGCCGTAGTCCTCGTTGACGGGTGGCGGTTCGGACCAGTCGACGAAGTTGCGGTTGAGGTCGACGTTGTCCTCGTTGACGCGCCGCACCCAGGCGAACCCGTACGGGTTGAAGCCGTGGAGCAGACACACCCGCACGTCGCCCGGCCGCTCGGCGGCATGATCGGCCAGCCAGCGATGCTGCAGTGCCGATCCGGTGAACCCCTCCACACCATGGGTGCCCGACACCACGAGCAACACGGCATCGGCGTCGTTCGGGCCGAGCATCGCCACGTCGATGGCCAGCTGCTCACCCTCGGGCCCCCGGTGGGGATGGGCCCAGCTCGTCATGGTGGCGCCCGCCGCCTCCGCCGCACCGAGGAATCGGTGCCGCGACGCCTCGTACGTCGTCGTCAGACCCTGAGCGTGCGTCGGCGGCGGCTCCACGGGCCGCAGCGTAGATCGCTCGCGGCCGCGCTGTGCGACAGTACGTGCGTGAGACTCCTCTGCACGGCCGATCTGCACTACCGGCTCCCGCAACTCGACTGGCTGGTCGACCAGGCCGGTGACTTCGACGCCGTCGTCCTTCCCGGCGACCACCTCCAGGTGGTCGGTGCGGCGCCGCTGGAGGTGCAGATCGTGGTGATCCGCAAGTACCTCGAGCGGCTGGCCGAACGCACCCACGTGTTGACGTCGTCGGGCAACCACGACCTCGACGGGCCGGGCCCGACCGGGGAGCAAGCCGCCGGCTGGCTCGCCGACCTCGCCATCGACGGCGTGACCGCGGACGGCCGTTCCACCGACATCGCCGACACCCGCTTCACGATGTGCCCGTGGTGGGACGGGCCGGCCACCCGCGAACTGGTGGAGGCGCAACTCGCTCAGGCGGCACACGATCGCCCGGCACGCTGGGTGTGGATCTACCACTCGCCGCCCGCCGGAACCCGTCTGTGCACCACCGGCAACAAGGAGTTCCCCGACGCCGATCTCGCGGGCTGGATCGATCGCTGGTCGCCCGACCTGGTGATCTGCGGGCACATCCACCAGGCCCCGTGGGTGGAAGGCGGCGGCTGGATCGACCGGCTCGGCGACACGTGGGTGATCAACGCCGGCCATCAGCCCGGCCCGCTCCCGGCGCACGTGATCGTCGATCTCGCTGCCGGCACCGCCGAGTGGTATGCCCTGCCCGACCGCGACCGGGTCGAGCTGTATGCCTCCGAGCCGCAGCCGTCCGGCACGTGACGCCGACGGCTCAGTAGTCGAGTTCGGGCATCCGGGCCGAGCCCGGTTGCACCCGGGGGGTCTCGTCGTGCATCAACGTGCTCAGCACGTCGTCGAGCATCCCGAGGTGACCCGAGTCGCCGCCGTACTGCTTCTTCACGTCGACGAGGTGGCCGGTGAGGTTGTCGAGCCGGCGCGCCAGTGTCCGCGCCACGTGCAGGAGCACGTCGGGACGCTCGACCAGGAACGCTGCAGCGTCGACGGCGACGAGCAGCGTGGACGCCTGCTGAGCGCGCACGGTGGCGGTGGCCGGCGAGTCGAGCAGGGTCGACATCTCCCCGACGATCGTGCCCGGCCGGTCGAGGTGGGCGAGCACGACCCCGTCGCGCTCCACCACCAGATGACCGTCGACGAGGATCAGCAGTGACTGCAGGCGCTGCCCCCGCTCGACCACGACGTGGTCGACGTCGGCGTGACGGCGTGGGAGATCGTCGCAGCTCCGGAGCAGGTCGGCCATCTCCTCAGTGTGGCACCACCGCCGCACCGGAACGGCACACCGTCGTACACTGAGGGGTCGTCGACACACGACGGTGATCAGCACATGAGCGAGCGGACGGCCCCGACACCCCCAGCAGCTTCCACCAGCGGCGTGCGCTGAACCATGTGCGGCCGCTTCGTCTCCACGTCGACGCCCGATCGCATCGCCGCGTACTTCGGCTCGCAACTGCCCACCGAAGTCGCCGCCGAGCCCCTCGGCGACAACTACAACGTCGCTCCCACCCAGGACATCTACGCCGTCGTGGGCAACCCCGACGGCACGGCCCGCATCTCCACCTATCACTGGGGCCTCGTGCCCAGCTGGGCGAAGGACCGCAAGATCGCCTCCCGGATGATCAACGCACGCTCGGAGACGCTGGCCGACAAGCCGGCGTTCAAGGGGCTGCTGAAGAAGAAGCGGTGCATCGTCCCGATGGACGGGTTCTACGAGTGGAAGGCCGGCGCCGAGGGCGGCCCGGTCAACGCCAAGGGCAAGCCGCTGAAGCAGCCGATGTTGATCCGGCGGACCGACGGCAACCCGATGGCCGTCGCCGGGCTGTGGACCGCCTGGAAGGACCCCGACGACCCGGAGGGCCGCTTCCTGCACAGCGTCACGGTCATCACGACGGCCGCCGACGAGTTCATGGCCCCCGTCCACGACCGGATGCCGGCGGTGGTGCCGCCGTCGATGTGGGCCACCTGGCTCGACCCGACCAACGACGACGTCCACGCCGTGTCCGAGGTGTTCGAGCCGGGCCGGCACGGCCCGCGGGAGATGCTGGCGGTGTCGACCGAGGTGAACAACGTGCGCAACAACCGGCCCGACCTCCTCGAGCCGATCGAACTTCCCTGACCCGCAGTCAGACGACGCCGGCGGCGCCGGTACGGCGCAGCTCGGCGCGGATCGCCTCCGCCGCTGCCGCGAGGTCGTCGCGGTCGACCGACGCCGCCGCATTGGCGAAGCTGAGTTGGCTCATGTCGTCGGTGGGGATCACGTGGACATGCGTGTGCGGCACCTCGTAGCCGGCGATGATCACCCCGACTCGTTCGCAAGCGAACGCATCACGTTGGGCCAGGCCGATCGTGTGCGTGACGGCGAAGAGATGGGCGGCCAGCTCCGGCGACGCATCCACCCAGTGGTCGACCTCCTCGATCGGAACCACCAGCACATGGCCCCTGGCCATCGGGTTGATCGACATGAACGCCACACAGCGGTCGTCGCGCCACACGAACGTGCCCGGGATCTCGCCGTCGATGATCTTGGTGAACACCGTGGTCATGCCCGCACCATACGCTGTCGACAGTGAACAGTGCCGAGACGTCCCCGTCCAGCTCCGTCGAGGAGCAGGCCACGTCGATGTTCGACGGGATGTGGACCGTCCCCAACCTGATCACGCTGGTCCGGCTGCTGTTCCTGCCGGTGTTCCTGTACCTGCTCTTCGGCGCCGAGAACCGGGCGGCGGCCGCCTGGACGCTCGGTGCGCTCGGCGCCACCGACTGGGTCGACGGTTACGTCGCCCGGCGCTTCGACCAGGTGAGCGAGTTCGGCAAGATCTTCGACCCCACGGTCGACCGGCTGCTGTTCTTCGTCGGCGTCACGGCGATCATCGTCGACGGGTCGATGCCGGTGTGGTTCGGCGTCGCCGTCCTGGCCCGTGAACTCCTTGTGGGAGCGATGATGGCGATCGGCACCGTCGTCTACAAGATGCCACGCATCGACGTCACCTACCTGGGCAAACTGGCCACCTTCCTGTTGATGTTCGCCGTCCCGGGATTCCTGATGGGCAACAGCGACATGCCGGGCGCCGTGGGCTTCGAGGTCGCCGCCTGGCTTCTCGGAATCCCCGGTCTGGCATTGAGCATCTGGACCGGTGTCGCCTATGTTCCCCGGGTGCGTCGCGCCTTCGCCGGCGGCGGCGCCGCTCCCGACGACCCACCGCCCGACTCCTCGACCTGAACAGGTACGGTTTGCTCATGAACATTCCCGACGAACTCCGTTACTCGACCGACCACGAATGGATCCGTCGGGACGGCGACACCGTCACGATCGGGATCACCGAGTACGCCCAGGATGCGCTCGGCGACGTGGTGTTCGTGGAGTTGCCCGACGCCGGCACCCAGGTGGCGGCCGGCGAGTCGTTCAGCGAGGTCGAGAGCACCAAGTCGGTCAGCGACATCTACGCGCCAGTGTCGGGCTCGGTGAGCGAGGTGAACGGCGAACTCGAGGGCGAACCCGAGCTGCTGAACAACGATCCCTACGGCCGCGGATGGATCTGCCGGATCACGATGAGCGACCCCGCCGAACTCGACGGCCTGATGGACGCGGGTGCCTACCGATCGCTCACCGCGGGCGACGGAGGTACTGCATGACGTCCTACGTGTTCTGCAACCAGTGCGGCCACCGCAACCCGCCGCAGAGCAGCTTCTGTTCGAGTTGTGGCTCGCCCCTCGACTCCCTCGACGACCGCACGATCACGCTGACCGCCGTCGATCCGCTCCAGGACGCTCCGGGCCCCGACGACGACGTGGTCGTGCCGGTCGGTGAGCTGCCGAGCGAGATCGGTGTGCTCATCGTGCGTGCCGGCGCCCAGGCGGGCGCTCGGTTCCCGCTCCCCGAGCCCGTCACCCGGCTCGGGCGGCACCCCGATTCCGAGATCAGCCTCGACGACATCACCGTGTCGCGACGCCACGCCGAGATCGAGCGCACGCCCGAAGGGTACGTGGTCACCGATGCCGGGTCGCTCAACGGCACCTACGTCAATCAGGAACGCATCGACAAGATGCTGCTGCGTCACGGTGACGAACTGCAGATCGGCAAGTTCCGCCTCGTCTTCTTCGAACGCCACGATGGCTGAACCGTCGCCACCGACCACGTCGACGGGAGTGGCCCCGCAGGTGCGGACGGCGACCGGCAACGGGCACCTGTCGATCGGCGAGGTGCTGGCGTTGCTGCTCGAGGAGTTCCCCGACGTCACGATCTCCAAGATCCGCTTCCTCGAGAGCCAGGGTCTGATCGATCCGGAACGCACGGCATCGGGATACCGCAAGTTCTACGACGACGACGTCGAGTTGCTGCGCTGCATCCTGCGTGAGCAGCGCGAGAACTACCTGCCGCTGCGCGTGATCAAGGACCGGATCGACTCGGGCGAGATCGACCCCACCAACGAGACCCCGCGCCCGCATCACCAGCCGCGGGGAATCAAGAACGTCGGCGACACCATCAGCCCCCAGCACCACCCGAGTGCGGGAGGCGGCGCCACGGGTGCCGATGCGCTGTTCGAGCGGACCCCGTCGGCAGCGCCCGAGCAACCAGCCGACGAGCCGGTTCACGAGGGGGATCGAACGACGTCGGATGCCGAGGCTGCGGCGCCGCCGGAGCCCGCTCCCACGGCTGCCGACGAGCCGCCGGTGGTGGCGGCGGCAATGCTGCCCGGGCTGCTGCTCCAGGCCGACGAGTTCTGTGCGATGGCGGGGATCACGCGTGACCAGCTGGCCGATCTCGAGTCCTACGGCGTGCTCAGCGCCGACAACGGGTCGGGTGGCCCCTCGTACGACGAGGACGCCCTCGAGATCGCCACGCACGCCAAGCGCTTCCTCGATGCCGGCATCGAAGCCCGTCACCTCCGTGGCTGGCGCGTTGCCGCCGACCGGGAGGCGGGCCTGCTCGAGCAGCTCATCCAGCCCCTGCTGCGCCAGCGGAATCCCGCAGCCCGGGCGCAGGCGGTGGCCCAGCTCACCGAGCTGAGCGAGCTGGGCGGCAAGCTGCGTGCAGCGATGATGCGCGACGCCCTCCGGCACCATCTCGGAGGCTGACCCTCCGGATTCGAAAGATCCGACGTGTGGGGCCCACGGCACGAGGGGTACAGTGACCACGTGGTGCCACTCGAGCTCATCGGTGTCCGGGTCGAAGTCCCTGCGAACACGCCGATGGTGCTGCTCCGCGAGCAGGAGGGCCGTCACCGACTGTTGCCGATCTACATCGGCTCACCCGAGGCATCGGCCATCCACTACGCCCTCGAAGGCGTCGTACCGCCACGGCCGCTCACCCACGACCTGTTCCTGCTCACGCTCGCCGAGCTCGACGCCACGGTGAGCCAGGTGGTGGTCACCGAGATGCGCGACCGTACCTACTACGCCGAACTGCACCTCGAGACCCCGGCGGGTACGAAGGTGATCTCGGCCCGCCCGTCGGACGCCATCGCACTCGCCGTGCGGTGCGCGGCGCCGCTGTTCGCCAGCGAGGAGCTGATCGACGAGGTCGGTCAGGAGCCGCCGAGCGAGCCCGAGGACGAGGCCGCCGAGATCATCGACGAGTTCAAGGACTTCATCGAGAACGTCAGCCCCGA
>Ga0102938_10004124_pt1 | contig 10737 bp, 6 predicted proteins | sample SalPonR2_B_D2_MG_FD_84516 | JGI IMG/M metagenome (GOLD analysis project Ga0102938, IMG submission 84516) | Salt pond soil microbial communities from South San Francisco under conditions of wetland restoration - Salt Pond MetaG R2_B_D2_MG | ecosystem: Environmental > Aquatic > Marine > Intertidal... | reverse complement strand
CCGGAGATGACCGGGCCGCGCACCGCGAGGGTGCCGGGCTTGTTGGTCAACGGATCCGCCCCGCGCTCGACGGCCCAGTCGTGAGCCCGTTCGGCGTCGGCAACGCGGATCGCGAAGCCACAGGCGCTCGGGCCGTGCTCGCGTGCAAAGTCCGCGGCGAAGCTGTCGGGTTCCTCGTTCACCAGGAAGTTGATCCCGCCCTGGCGGTACAGCGTGATCTTCCGTGCGCGATGCCGGCCGATCGCGGTGAAGCCCATGTGGCGGAACAGGCTGTGCAACAGCGCAGCATCAGGCGCAGCGAACTCGACAAACTCGAAACCGTCGATCCCCAGGGGATTGTCATGAACCTCGGTCATTGGATATCTCCGCAGGTCCTTCTTGCAGCGCGTACAAGAAGGGTTGATTAGTTACATATGAAACCATTATAGTCCTACAGGGTTTTAGGCAACAAGCTGCATTGCACCAATGAACGACGAGATACTGGTTCTCGAGACCTTTCTGCCCTACCGGCTTTCGGTGCTGTCGAACAGGCTGAGCACCGCCATCTCGGCGGCCTACTCGCAGCGCTTCGGCCTTTCCATTCCCGAGTGGCGCGTCATGGCCGTGCTTGCCCCGGCGCCGGGCCTTTCAGCGGCGGAAGTGGCCGAACGGACCGCGATGGACAAGGTCGCCGTGAGCCGCGCCGTGCGCCGCCTGCTCGAGACGGGCCGCGTGCAGCGCGAATTCGCCCGGGGCGACCGGCGCCGCAGCGCGCTGGAGTTGACCGAGGAGGGACGAGGGATCTATCGCCGCGTGGCGCCCGCGCTGCGCGGCTACGAAGCGACCTTGCTCGAGGTGCTGGACCACGCGGAGCGGCGCGCGCTGGACGCGCTGCTCGACAAGCTGGAAAAACACGCCGCGGCGCTGCGACCGCCGCGCATCGAGTGACTCGCCGGCCGTGCATTCACTCGATTTCTGTGCGCACGTCGATCAGCTCCGGGAACAGACGGATATCGATGGCCGCTCGGAGGAAACGCACCCCGGAAGATCCACCGGTACCGCGCTTGTGCCCGATGATCCTTTCCACAGTCTTCAGATGGCGAAAGCGCCACAACTGGAAATTGACCTCGACATCGACGAGTTTCTCGCACATGTCGTAAGCGTCCCAGTAGCGCTGCGTGTCTTCGTAGATCGTCTTGAACACAGCGACCACGCCGGGATGGGAATCACAGGGTTCGGACCAGTCGCGCGCCACTCGCTCGGCAGGCACCGGCATTCCCCGCCGCGCCAGCAGGCGCAAAAACTCATCGTAGATCGACGGCGCTTCGAGGGCGGCCTGCAATCGTTCCAGCGCTGCAGCATCGTGCCGGAACACCGCGAGGCAGTCCTTGTCCTTGTTGCCGAGCAGAAACTCCAGCAGACGGAACTGCATCGACTGGAAGCCGGAAGCCTGGCCGAAGACATGGCGGAAGCGCGCGTACTCGGCGGGCGTCAGGGTCTCCAGCACGCCCCACTGGTGGAACAGCTGCTGTTGCACCTGCTTGACCCGCGAAAGCACCTTGAAGCAGGGCTCGATGCGGTCCGCGCGCATCGACGCGATGGCGGCTTCCAGCTCGTGAATGATCAGTTTCATCCACAGCTCGGCGACCTGATGCTGCACGATGAACAGCATCTCGTCATGGTGCGGCGGATCGGACAAAGGATGCTGGGCCGCCAGGATACGGTCGAGTCCAAGGTATCCCGCATAACCGAGCCGGTCCTCGAGGTCACGGTGGATACCGGCTTCCATTTTTCTTTTTCCCATCGAGCGCTCCTGCTGCGGCGACGCAGCATCCAGGGGGCTGCCCGCCGCCGTCTGCGGCGGCGGGCGCGGTGTATAATGCCGCGCTATTTGCGGGCCGGCGATCCGGCCCGCGACCAGAATATCAGGAGGACGACGTCGTGAAGACCATTGCGGAGTTTCGCATCCCGTATCGACAGGTGCTGGACCCGGATGGCAGCGTCGTCGCCGACCTGCCGGCTTTCGCCAGCGACCCGGAGGAACTGCTCCGCGTTTACCGCCTGATGGTGCTGACGCGAACCTTCGACACCAAGGCGATCAACCTGCAGCGCACCGGAAAACTCGGCACCTACGCATCCAGCCTGGGACACGAAGCGGCTCATGTGGGCGTCGGCGCGGCCATGCGGCCCGAAGACTGTTTCGCGCCGATGTATCGCGAGTACGGCGCACAGTTCTGGCGCGGCGTGAAAATGGAAGAGGTGCTGCTCTACTGGGGCGGTGACGAGCGAGGCAACCGCTTCGAGGGCCCGCAGCATGATTTCCCCTGGTGCGTGCCGATCGCCACCCAGTGCCTGCACGCGGCGGGGGCCGCAATGGCCTACAAGCTGCGCGGCGAACCGCGTTGCGCCGTGAGCGTGATCGGCGACGGCGGCACCTCGCAGGGCGATTTCTACGAGGCGCTCAATCTCGCCGCCGTCCGCGATCTCCCGGTGGTGTTCGTGGTGGTCAACAACAAGTGGGCGATCAGCGTGCCGCTGTGGATGCAGACGGCCACCCAGACACTCGCGCAGAAGGCCGTGGCTGCCGGCATGCCCGGCATCCAGGTGGACGGCAACGACGTCATCGCCGTGCGGCAGACGATGGAGGAGGCGCTCGACCGCGCACGCAAGGGGGATGGACCGACGCTGGTGGAGGCCGTGACCTATCGCCTGTCGGACCACACCACGGCGGATGACGCGAGCCGCTACCGCGAGAAGGACGAGGTCGAGGATGCCTGGAAACTCGAACCGCTCGTCCGCATCCGACGCTATCTCGAGCAGACTGGCGCATGGAGTGAGGCCGACGAGACCGCACTGAAAGCAGACTGCACGCGGCAGGTCGATGCGGCCGTGGCCGCCTACCTGGACACAGCACCGCAGCCGGTAGAATCGATGTTCGACTCGATGTTCGCCACCCTGCCTGAGAGCATGGTCGAGCAACGCGAAACGGCGCGCCGCTTCGTGAACTCCGGGGGCCACCACTGATGGCGCAGATCACGCTGATCGAAGGCGTCACCATGGCGCTGGCCTGGGAGATGGAACATGACGACCGTGTCGTCGTGCTCGGCGAAGACGTGGGCGTTAACGGTGGCGTGTTCCGTGCGACCGCCGGCCTGCAGCAGCGCTTCGGCCCGAAACGCGTGATGGACACGCCGCTCGCCGAGTCGATGATCGCCGGCATGTCGATCGGCATGGCTTCGCAGGGCATGCGTCCGGTGTGCGAGATCCAGTTCATGGGTTTCATCTACCCGACGGTGGACCAGATGGTCAATCACGCCGGGCGGCTGCGAAATCGCACGCGCGGGAGAATGCACGTGCCGATGGTGCTGCGCGCGCCCTTCGGCGGCGGCATTCATGCCCCGGAGCATCACTCGGAAAGCACCGAGGCGATGTTCGCTCACATGCCGGGCGTGCGCGTGGTGATCCCTTCCTCGCCACGACGCGCCTACGGACTGCTGCTGGCGGCGATCCGCGATCCCGACCCGGTGGTGTTCCTCGAGCCCAAGCGCATCTATCGCCTGCAGAAACAGGAGGTGATCGACAACGGCGAAGCGTTGCCGCTCGATACCTGCTATATCCTGCGAGAAGGTGAAGACGTCACCATCGTGACCTGGGGCGCGATGACCTTCGAGACCCTGAAGGCTGCCGCGGAGCTCGAGAAAGAAGGCATCGCGGCCGAAGTCATCGATCTTGCGACGATCAGTCCGATGGACCTCGACACGATCCTCGAGTCCGTCGAGAAGACCGGTCGCCTCGTCATCGTTCATGAAGCGGCCAGGAATTGCGGCGTGGGCGCGGAAGTGGCAGCCGGCGTCGCCGAGAAAGGCATCTGGGACCTCAAGGCGCCGATCGTCCGCGTGACCGGCTACGATACGGTTATGCCGCTGTTCAAGCTCGAGTACGAATACCTGCCCAGCGTCGCCCGCATCATCGACGGCGTCAAAAAGACCTTCGAGGACTAGCCGCAATGAGCGTCAAGACTTTCAATCTGCCGGATCTCGGCGAAGGCCTGCCTGAAGCCGAGATCGTCAACTGGCTGGTCGCGGAAGGCGACATGGTGAATGTCGACCAGCCCATGCTGTCGGTGGAGACCGCCAAAGCCGTGGTCGAGGTGCCTGCGCCCTATACCGGTCGAATCGCGAAAATCCATGCGCCGGACGGCACGATCCTGCCGACGCATTCCCCGCTGGTGGACATCGACACGAGCATCGACACGACCGAGACCGCGGCGGCCGCAACTGCATCCGAGTCGTCCGGAACGGCGGCCGCCACCGTGGATACGCCGCGGGAAGGCCCGAAGCCCGCCGATACCAACGACGAGAATCGCGAAGACTCGGGCACCGTCGTCGGCAAGATGATGAGCAGCGACGAAGTCCTGGAGGACGCCGACATCGCCGGCCGGGGCCGCCGCCGCACCGCCGGCAAAGTGAAGGCAGCGCCGGCCGTCCGGGCGCTGGCCAAGGAACTCGGGGTGAATCTCGAAGACTGCCGGCCCACGGGGCGGCACGATCGCGTCGTGGCCGACGACGTCCGCGCCGCGGCTGCGAGCAGCTCGCCGACCACGCCGCGCCAGGCGCCCAGGGTCAAGCTGCCACCCGGCGAGCCAGAGCGACTGCGCGGCCCGCGACGCGCCATGGCGCAGAGCATGAGCGCCGCGCGCGATCTCGTATCCCAGTGCACCATCTTCGATGATGCGGACATTCATCACTGGGCACCAGGCCAGGACATCACGGCACGCCTGCTGCGCGCCATTGCCACGGCCTGCCGGGCGGAACCCGCGCTCAACGGCTTCTATGACGGCGAGAACATGAGCCGCCAGCTCGAGTCGCGGGTCGACATCGCGATCGCCGTGGATACGCCAGAGGGGCTGATCGTGCCGGTCGTGCGCGATGTCGGACAGAAAACCCCGCAGGAATTGCGCGCCGACCTGAATGCCATCAAGACGGCGACCCGCGAGCGCAGCGTCAAGCCCGAGGACATGCGCGACTTTACTTTCACCCTGTCCAATTTCGGCATGATGGCCGGCCGCTATGCGACACCCGTCGTGGTGCCCCCGACGATCGCGATCCTCGGCGCGGGCGGGCTGCGTCACGATGTCGTCGCCGTGATGGGCGGCATCGAGACGCACCGCCGCATCCCGTTGTCGCTGACCTTCGACCATCGCTGCGCCACCGGCGGCGAAGCATGCCGTTTCCTGGCCGCCGCCATCGCGGACCTGCAAAAACACGAATGACCGACACCCCTCCGCAACGACGCGCCGGCGACGCGCGCAGCCGCTTCCTCGAGCAGGTGGTGGCGGCAGCGAGCGCGTCAGAGGCCGCGGAAGCGGGCCTGGATGTGGCCGCCTACATCGCACAGTACTACCGCAATACTGCGCTCGATGACCTGAAGGATCGCGGCGCAACCGACCTGGCGGGCGCGGCGCTGTCTCACCTGCGCCTGGCACTGCATCGCCAGCCCGGCACGCCGCGCATCCTCGTCGGCAATCCGTCGCCGGCAGAGGAAGGCTGGAATTCGCCGCACACTATCGTCCAAATCGTCACCGACGACATGCCGTTCCTGGTCGATTCCACGAGCATGGTGCTCAACCGTCACGGCAGCTATATCCACCTGACGGTGCACCCGGTGTTGCATGTCCGGCGCGACGACGAGGGCCGCCTGCTCGAGGTCCCTCTCCCGGAGCACGCGGGACCGGATGCCCGGCTGGAATCGTTCATGCACCTGGAGATCGACCGGGAAACCGCCCCGGACGTACTGCAGGCGATCCTCGCCCAGCTCGAGCGCGTGCTCGGCGATGTGCGCGCCGCCTGCCAGGACTGGGGGGCGATGCGTGGCCGGGCTCGCGAGATCTGTGCGGAACTGGAAACACAGCCGCCGCCGCTCGATGCGGAGATCGTCAAGGAAAGCCGGGAGCTGCTGGAATGGATGGCCGACGACCATTTCACTTTTCTCGGTTACCGGGAGTACGAACTCATCCAGGGGGATGACGCAGACCTGCTGCGCCCGGTCCCGGACAGCGCCCTCGGCATCCTGCGCCGTCCCCCGCCGGCCGAAGTCCAACCGACGACCTCGCTCGGCGGACGGGAAATCCGGCGCCAGGCCCGCTCGCGGGATCTGCTGATCATCACCAAGGCGAACTCCCGCGCCACGGTCCACCGCAACAGCTACCTCGACTACATCGGCGTCAAGCAATTCGACGGCGAGGGCCGGGTCATCGGAGAGCGCCGCTTCCTGGGCCTGTGGACCTCGGCGGCCTACAGCCGGACGCCGCGCGAGATACCCCTGCTGCGGGACAAGCTGCGCCGCGTCATCGCAAGCTCGGGACTGCGCGCCGACAGCCACGGCGGCAAGGCGCTGGTCCACATTCTCGACACCTACCCGCGCGACGAGCTTTTCCAGAGCACGCTTGCCGACCTGGTCCGCATCAGCACCGGCATCTACTCGTTGCAGGAGCGACAGCGCACCAAGCTGTTCGTTCGCCGCGACGCCTTCCGGCGCTTTTTCTCCTGCCTGGTTTACGTGCCTCGCGACCGGTATAACACCCAGGTGCGCGAGCGGATCCAGGAGATCCTCCTCGACGCCTTTCGCGGCGTGAGCATCGAATCCGCGGTGGAGATGTCCGAGTCGAAGCTGGCCCGCGTCCATTTCATCGTCCGCACCCCGCAGGGCACCGTGCCGCGAGTGAACGTCGGCGCCGTGGAAAAGAAAATCGCGGAAGCGGTGCGGACCTGGGCGGACGAGCTGCGGACGGAACTGGTGGCCCGTTTCGGCGAGGAAGACGGACTCGCGCTGCTGCGCGAATATACGGACGCCTTCCCGGCCGCTTATGTCGAGGACATCAATCCCCGCGAGGCCACCTTCGACATCGAGCGACTCGAGGCCATCAGGGCCCAGCCACGGCGCCTGCGCATGAGCCTCTACCGGCCGGCCGGCTTTCCCGACGACCGCGTGCGTTTCAAGCTGTTCCAGGCTGGCGAACCGCTGCCGCTCTCGGAAATCCTGCCGATGCTGGAGAACATGGGGCTGCGTGTGATCAGCGAGCGCCCTTATCGCTTGCGTGCGACACATCCCAAGGGACCGACAGAGGTCTGGGTGCAGGACTTCGAGATGCGTACGGCCGACGGCATGGCGATCGATCCCGGCAAGATCAACGAACTTTTCAAGGAAGCTTTCGAGCACATCTGGCTCGGCCGGGTCGAGAACGACGGTTTCAATCGCCTGATCCTGACAGCCGGCCTCAGCTGGCGGCAGGCCGCGCTGCTGCGCGCCCTGTGCCGTTACCTGCTGCAGACCGGCCTGCCCTTTTCACAGGCCTACATGGAACAGGTGCTCGCGGAGCACGCGCTGGTCGCGCGCATGCTGGTCGAACTGTTCGAGGCGCGCTCGGATCCCGGGCTCCCCGAGAAACGCCGCGAGCGCACGACACTCACGGTCAACCAGGCGCTCTCCCACGCGCTCGACGCCGTGGCCAGCCTCGACGCGGATCGCATGCTTAACGCGTTCCGTGCACTCGTGATTGCGACCCTCCGGACCAACTACTTCCAGTTCGACGAACAGGGATCGCCCAAGGCCTACCTGTCTCTCAAGCTCGACCCGCACAAGATTCCGGACCTGCCCCTGCCGCGCCCGATGTTCGAGATCTTCGTGCACTCGCCGCGCGTCGAGGGCGTGCACTTGCGCGGCGGCCTCGTGGCGCGCGGCGGATTGCGCTGGTCGGACCGCCGCGAGGATTTCCGCACCGAAGTGCTGGGCCTCATGAAGGCGCAGGCCGTCAAGAATGTCCTGATCGTGCCGGTCGGCGCGAAAGGCGGCTTCGTGCCCAAGCGGCTGCCCGCCGGCGACCGCACCCTGGTCATGCGCGAGGTCGTCAGTTGCTACAAGACGTTCATCAACGGCCTGCTGGACCTGACGGACAACCTCGTCGACGGCGTCCTCGTCCCCCCGCAGGACGTCATCCGGCACGACGGCGACGACAGTTATCTCGTCGTCGCCGCGGACAAGGGCACGGCCACGTTCTCGGACACCGCGAACGCCGTGGCGGCGGAGCACAATTACTGGCTCGGTGACGCCTTCGCCTCGGGCGGGTCGATGGGCTACGACCACAAGAAAATGGGCATCACCGCACGCGGCGGGTGGGAAGCCGTGAAGCGGCACTTCCGGGAACTCGGCCGCGACATTCAGAACGAGGCTTTTACCGTGGCAGGGATCGGCGACATGAGCGGCGACGTGTTCGGCAACGGCATGCTGCTCTCACCGTGCCTGCGGCTTTGTGCGGCGTTCAATCACCAGCACATCTTCCTCGATCCGGACCCCGACACCGACGCGAGCGTCGCCGAACGCGAGCGTCTCTTTGCGATGCCACGCTCCAGCTGGGACGACTATGACCGGAAACTCATCTCGGCCGGCGGAGGCATCTGGTCGCGCAGCGAAAAACTGATCGAGCTCTCACCACAGGCGCGGGCGGTGCTGGATGTAGAGACCAGCGCTCTCACGCCGGATGAGCTGGTGAAAGCCATTCTGCGCATGCCGGTGGACCTGCTGTGGAACGGCGGCATTGGCACTTACGTCAAGGCGTCCACGGAGAGCCATCCCGACGTCGGCGACCGGGCCAACGACGCCGTACGCGTCAACGGTGGCGAGCTGCGCTGCCGTGTCGTGGGAGAAGGCGGCAATCTCGGCTTTACGCAACGCGGGCGCATCGAGGCGGCACGTGCGGGGACGCGGCTGAACACGGATTTCATCGACAACTCGGCGGGCGTCGATTGCTCCGACCACGAAGTCAACATCAAGATTCTCATCGACATTGCCAACCGTCATCGGCCACTGACGCCCGCAAGACGCGAGAAACTGCTCGTTGGTATGACAGCCGAAGTGGCGGCGCTGGTGTTGCGTAATAATTATCTCCAGACCCAGGCGATCAGCATCGCGGAGGCGACCGCCCCGGAGCGGGCCAACGAGCACGGCTGGTTCATTCGCCAGCTCGAGAAACGCGGCGGGCTCAATCGCGCCCTGGAGTTCTTGCCCGATGAAGAAGAGATCGATGCGCGACGCAAGAGTGGCAAGGGCCTGACCCGACCCGAGCTGTCGGTCGTCATGAGCTACGCCAAGATGTCGCTCTACGCGGAAATGGTGCGCTCCGATGTCCCGGAAGATCCGTATCTCGGCAAGGAGCTGCAGCGATATTTCCCGCAGCCCCTGCAAAGCCGTTACATCGATTACCTGCGGGAACATCCCCTCGCGCGGGAGATCATCGCCACGATGATCACCAACAGCCTGGTGAACCGCATGGGTTCGGTGTTCGCTTTCCGTATGCAGGACGAGACCGGGGCCGACATCGCCTCGGTGGCCCGGTCGTTCACTATCGCGCGGGAAGTCTTCGAGATCAGGGCGATCTGGGAAGCAATCGAGAGCCTCGACAACCACATCGAGGCCTCGGTGCAACATGCCATGCTGCGCGCCACCCAGGCGCTGATGAAGCAGGCGTCACGCTGGCTGCTCGATCGGCGCGACGAATTGCCGGATATCGCGGTCGCCGTGGCCCGACTCAACCCGGGAGCCATGGAACTGCTCGACTGCCTGCCCGAGGTGATGCAGGGCGCGCGCCTCGAACGCTACGAGAGTGCGGCGAGTTTGTATGTAAAAACCGGCGTGCCCAAGGCGCTGGCGCGCAAGATGGCGGCGCTGGCACCGATGCATTCCGCGCTCGACATCATCGCGCTGGCCGAAAACTGCACCGTCGGCGTCCGCTATGCCGCAGAGGTATATTTCAGGGTTGGAGAAGCCCTGGAGTTGTACTGGATCTCGGACGAGGTGGACAAACTGCGGGTCGAGGGCATGTGGCAGGCAAAGGCCCGCGGCAGCCTGCGGGACAATCTCTATGGCCTGCACCGCGCGCTGTGCGCGAACATGATGCAGGTCGCACGGCCCGATTGCGATGCGCGCACGGCCGTCGACGAATGGCTCGCCACGCGCAGCGAACGAGCCGCACATTTCAGCCAGACCCTGGACGAGATGCGAGATGGTGGCTCACTGGACTTTGCCACGCTGTCCGTCGCGCTCCAGGAAATCCGCCGGCTCGTCCAGGACTGAGTGCGAGCCGCATGACACAAGGAAGGCAGTTATGGCCACCGAACCGCTGATCGCGGTATTCATCGATTTCGAAAACCTGGCGCTCGGCGTGCGCGACATGAAGGGCGACAACAAGTTTCACGTCGAACTCGTCATGAAGCGCCTGCTCGAGAAGGGCCGGCTGGTGTTCCGCCGCGCCTATTGCGACTGGAGCGGCTATCGCGAGTACACGCGCGAATTTCATTCCCATGGCATCGAGATGATCGACATTCCGCAGAGCCGGCACAGCGGCAAGAACAGCGCGGACATCCACATGGTGGTGGACGCGCTTGATCTTTGCTATGCCAAGCAACACATCGATATTTTCGCGTTGCTGTCGGGCGACAGCGATTTTTCGCCGCTGGTGTCCAAGCTCAAGGAAAACAACAAGCGCGTCATCGGCTGCGGCGTGAAGAGCTCGACGTCGGACCTGCTCATCCACGGCTGCGACGAGTTCATCTACTATGACGATCTCGTCCGCGTGGCTGCCAAGCCGAAGCGTACCCGCGGCAAGACCGAGCCGAAGGACAAGAAAACCGAGGCGATGGACAAGCTGGTCGGGATCGTAGAGTCACTGGACACCGACTATGACCAACTGTGGGGCTCGATGGT
>Ga0102938_10004119_pt1 | contig 10749 bp, 6 predicted proteins | sample SalPonR2_B_D2_MG_FD_84516 | JGI IMG/M metagenome (GOLD analysis project Ga0102938, IMG submission 84516) | Salt pond soil microbial communities from South San Francisco under conditions of wetland restoration - Salt Pond MetaG R2_B_D2_MG | ecosystem: Environmental > Aquatic > Marine > Intertidal... | reverse complement strand
TTGTCATTGCCGGAAGCCTTAGACCTTTGGGACTTGAAGTGTGGTAACTCCAATGCCTAACAGGACTAAGGCTTTCGCGCTAGAGGGGCAAAGGGAAAAGCGGATGCAATATCCGGGCTAGCCTGGGATGCTAAAAATTCGGGGCTGCGGCGATTTGGAATTGCGCAGGATGGGTTCGCTTCAATGGCGAAGCCATGGCAGGCTGGTGCCACGGGCAGGCTGTAGCCACGGACGTAAGTCCGTGGTGCCAAGCTGTTTCCTAGGACCTGCGTCCCAGGTTGGTGCCGGTGATCGCTTTGTGTTTGGGAACACGGGCCCACGGCTAGCGTCTGAGGTTCACGGGCCCACGGCTGGCGCTTTTCGCTTCAATGGCGAAGCCATGGCAGGTTGTAGCCACGGACGTGAGTCCGTGGTGACAAGCAGCGTGGAAGCGTCAGTCGCGAAGCGACGACAGGAATTGCTTTGCGTTTGGGAACAAAAGTGACAGCACTTGACAGCCCAGCGCTAGCCCGGGCTCAATTCAGTCAGCCGCGGCTATCGCCAAGGCGGCTTATTTAACCGGAAGACTCCAGGCTGTCGGCTTCGGGCATCCTCAGCGCTTACGCCGCGACGGTCTGTTTGGTGATGAGCAGCCGATCGATCGTCTGGCAAACGTCTTCGACCGTGATGGCACGCATCGCAGCGTTGTTAGCGGCGCGGCGTTGACGGCGATTGCCCTCAAGGTATTCGCGTTGCAAGGCGATGTGAGGTGGTCCATAGGGGCCAGAATCTTCCGCACGCGTCGATCCATGCAGCCCGATCGTTTTGGTTCCCATGGCGACCGCCATATGCATCGGCCCGCTATCGCCGCTAATAAACAGTTCGGCGGTACCCAGTAACGCCGCTAAGTGCAGCAGATTGGTATCCGGAGCCAGGATGGCAGTGCCGCCTGACATCTCCACGATCTCTTCGGCCCATTCCCGCTCGCGTGCATTGCCCCAAATCACCACACTCCGCGTTTGGTGCTCGGTGGCAAGATAGGCTGCCACGGCACCGAAGCGATCCATCTCCCACAATTTCGACGCCCACGACGCGCCTGGATTCAGGATGGCGACCCTACCCGGAAAGCGTCTGCGCCAGGTTCCTGCCCACGCGGTCGCTTCGACCGGCACCGGTAACTGCCAGCGAATGCGAGGCTGCTTGATCGCCAACGGCTCCAGCAATCCGAGCGAACGATCGGTTAAGTGCGGTTTGCTGGTGGGCAGCAAGACATTGTTTAGGAAGCGACTCAGTTCCCCGCCGTGATAGCCGGCGTGTCCGATCCGCCTTTTCGCGCCGCTCAGCCAGCACGCCAGTGCCGACTTGGTGTTACCCTGGCAATCGATGGCGGTATCCACATCCAGCTTACGGAGTCGACGGCGGGCGCTCGCGATGCCACGGGGCGAGGTGAACCAACCGCGGTCTAGCTCCACAACGGCGTCGAGGAAGGATTGGTTGCGAACCATCGCAGCCGATTTTTTTTCCACGACCCACGCGATGAAGGCATCGGGATAAGCATCCCGCAGCGCTCCGGCAACCGGCAGGGTCAAGATCGTGTCGCCGATCGCACTCATCCGCGAGATCAGCACACGCGGACTTTTTTCTTTTTTTTTCGGTTCTGAAGCAGACATCTGGTCTCGACGCGGTAGGGATCAGGCAGGGACTTCGCCGCTTGGAGCGGTGATATACCAAGAAGCCGCGGGTGGCTGATAGAGAAATTTTGCCGCGTATGCCGATCCGCTCAAACTTTTCTCGAGTCAGTTTCTCGAGCCGCTTGGGGAACACCTTGCTGCAATCGTTGCAGGCTCCGAATCGACCTGCTGAAGATTCGCCCACCGGGAGCCGCGGTGCGGAAAAGACAGGCAGGGGAACTTCTTGACGTTCGGCGGGGCTTACGCCGAGAGCGCCGGATGATGCCGATCGGACGATCCGCTATCAACTGCTTGAAACCGAGACCGTTGCCAAATGCGGGTCAGCAAACCGGCTTTCCGCAGACCGGGGTCATCGGCGGAGATGCGATTTAGCTTCCCACGACGAGTTCGCAGCAGCACCGAGCCATCGTTGAGGACATCTTCGACAACCCAGTATTTATCAACGATATAGGCATAGTCTTCGCCTTTCGATGCGGCCGTCACATGCTGAGCCCGTGGCCCCGGAGCCCGCCCTTGCTTGCTCTTGCGAAAAACAACCCAGTCACCGGTTTTCAATTTCAGTCCCATGATTCGTCCTGCTCGTGGAAGCGATTAAACAGCTATTCGATCGAGGATGCGGCTGAAGGAAGGCAGGCCGCCGAACCTGTTTGTTCGCTGACTCGTGCTTCTTTTGCAGCCCTGCAACCATTCATCTGCAAGTCAAGTCCGCCAGTACCGCAACTGCCGTTCCCAAACGGCTGAAACAGGTGACGCGTGGTAGCGGATTGCGAGGTCCAGGCTTTCCGTTCCCAACCAGCCTGCTGCCACCCGAGACTACCAAAGAGATCGAGGCTACCAAAGCGATCGATTTCTAGTCCGTCGCTGCGACCGACCCCCTGCCTCACCTGTTATAAAGGTTACTTGCAGTTTGACTCGCGTCCAATATCATTTTACCAAGCTTGCGGTATTTGACGCACACCTGGCCGCACTGTCCCTTCTCCATTACACATCGAGACGCACCACATGACGCCCTTGCCAGCTCTTTTCGCCGCCGGTTTCGGAACGGTACTGATGATCGCCGGTGGTCTGCTGATCGGTCTGTTACTGCTCGTGCTGTTCATCATCTTTGTTCGTTATGGAAAGCTGTGGTTTCAGGCCTATATGTCGGTGGCCGACATCAGCTTGACCAGCCTGATCCGCATGCACTTCACCAAAGTCAATCCACATGTGATTGTGCAAGCCAAGATCATGGCAGCGCAAGCCGGCATGGACATCAATCGTCGCACCGGGATCAGCACTCAGCGGTTGGAGTCGCATTACTTGGCCAACGGGAATGTGATGAATGTGATCCACGCCATCATCGCGGCTCACCGAGCTAGCATCGAGCTCGACTTCGACCAAGCTGCCGCGATCGATTTGGCTGGCCGCGATGTTTTGGACGCGGTCCAGACGAGCGTCTATCCCAAAGTGATCGATTGCCCCGATCCGCGGCGCAGCGGCAAGACCACGCTCAGCGCGATTACCAAGAACGGAATCGAGTTGCGTGTCCGAGCTCGCGTGACGGTGCGGACCAATTTGGCGCAGTTAATCGGTGGTGCGACCGAGGAGACAATCATCGCGCGTGTCGGCGAATCGATCATCAGCTCGATCGGCTCGACGTCTTCGCACTTTGAGGTGTTGGAGAATCCGGACATGATCACCCGCAATGTGCTCAAGCGTGGGCTCGATGCCCAGACCGCTTTTGAAATCGTGTCGATCGATATCGCAGACATCGACATCGGTGAGAACATCGGTGCTCGTTTGCAATCGGACCAAGCCGAAGCGGACACGCGTGTCGCGCGGGCTCAAGCCGAACGGCGACGGGCCGAGGCGATCGCCGAGGAACAAGACCAGAAAGCAAAGGTGGTCGCCAACCGAGCTCACTTGGTGCTGGCCGAAGCCGAAGTCCCCAAGGCGATGGCGGAAGCTTTCCGTGCCGGTCGCGTCAACTTGAACCAGCAGGCTACTTAGCCGCCGCACTCCGGCGATCTCATTTGCCGGAGGGCAGGTTGGTCCGTTTGCTTTCTTTCAGTGGGCAGTTATGCATTCGCATGCTTCTTTCACTCGCGTCAGCTCGCGAGTCCGGTTTGATGGTGGAAATGGTTTTGCACTCGCAGGTATTGTCGATGCGGTGGCGGAGCGTCCCGACGCGCCGCTGGTGCTGTTTTCTCATTGCTTTACCTGTAACAAAGACCTGAAGGCCATTGTTCGCATCAGCCGCCGCTTGGCCGATCAGGGAATCGCGGTGCTCCGTTACGACATGACGGGGCTGGGGGGCAGCGAAGGCGATTTCTCGCAGACTAATTTTTCGACCAACCTGGCCGACCTGCAGGCCGCCGCGACGTTCGCGGCCGAGACACTGCGACCACCCTGCACCTTGATGGGACACAGTTTTGGTGGAGCCGCTTCACTGGTTTCCGCTGCCCGACGCAGTGAAGTGCCGGCGCTCCAGGAACTGCGAGCCGTGGCGGTCCTGGCGGCTCCGGCCGACACCGAGCATCTCGCGATGTTATTGTCGCGGATGGATCCGGCCATCGATCGAGCGGGCGAAGGGACGGTCACGATCGGCGGGATGTCGTGGAACATCACTCGCCAAATGCTCGATGACTTTCGACAACATCGCATCGAAGACCAACTCGGGCGCATCGCATTGCCGCTGCTGATCTTTCATTCCCCCGCAGATACGACGGTCGGGTATGACCAAGCGCTACGGATCATGCAAATGGCCAGTGGTTCCGCAACGCCATCGCCGGTCAGCCTGCTGACTTTGGCCGGAGCCGATCATCTGCTGGCGACGCACTCGGCTGATTTAACGTACGTAGCCGACGGATTGGCCAACTTTATCCATCGCTATGCCGTCTGACGGTTTTAAAGCATTGGAAATTTGGCGAACAATCAGTCATAATCATCGCTCGGCTCCGTCGGCCGCCCGCCTCTCTTTCCTGCCTCCAACAAGCGACCACTCATGCTGACAGCTCGTCACGGTCAGAACGTTTTGCGTTTTTATCTGCAATCGTGTCCTCGGCAAAAGAACTTGCTCGCTGCGTTTCTTGGGATGTCCGTCGCGTTGTATGGCAGCGTGGTGATCGCGGACGATAGCGATCCGGTCTCGTTCAACCGTGACATTAGCCCGCTGCTGTCGGAGAACTGCTTTGCCTGCCATGGCCCCGACAAAGAGCAAGTCGCCGGCGGGTTCCGTCTGGACGATCGACAATCGGCCATTTCAGAAGCCGATTCGGGCGAAATTCCCATTATCCCGGGAAAGGCGTCGGAGAGCGAAATCATGTGGCGGTTGAAGTCCGACGACGAGAGCCTGCGGATGCCGCCGCCAGAGTCGGGCAAAACCTTGACACCCAAACAGATCGCACAGATCGGTCGCTGGATCGACCAGGGAGCCGCCTTTGAACAGCACTGGGCGTTTGTGCCTCCCCGCCGTGTCGCCGTGCCGCAAACGGAACATCCCCGTCCGTCCAATCCGATCGATCATTTTATCTTTGACGCCTTGTCGCAGTCCGGCTTGTCACCGGCAGAAGAAGCCGACCGGGAAACGCTGCTGCGACGCGTGAGCTTCGACTTGACAGGGTTGCCTCCCACACCCGCTCAGGTCCAGGATTTCATTAACGACGCGACTTCCAACGCGTACGAAAAAGCGGTCGATCGATTGTTGATGTCGCCGCACTACGGCGAGCGGATGGCGCTGCCTTGGTTGGACAAAGCCCGCTACGCCGACAGCAATGGTTTTCAAAGTGATGGCAGCCGTGAAATGTGGGCGTGGCGCGATTGGGTGATCGACGCCTACAACCGCAACCTGCCGTTTGATCAGTTCACGATTGAGCAACTCGCCGGTGACATGTTGGCCGACGCAACACGCGACCAGATCGTGGCCACGGGCTTTAACCGAAACCATCGCTTGAATGGCGAAGGCGGCCGGATTGTCGAAGAGTGGTTTGTCGAAACGGTGATCGATCGTGTCGAGACGACCGGCCTGACGTGGCTCGGCTTGACCTTTAATTGCTGTCGCTGCCACGACCACAAGTACGACCCGATCTCGCAGCGCGAGTTCTACCAAATGTTTTCCTACTTCAATTCGGGCGACGAATCGGGGGTCTTGGCAGCCAACGGCAAAAAGGGCAACAACACGCCGCCGCTGCTCGACCTGCCCACCGCGGAACAAACCAAGCGACTGCAGGAACTAGACGCTGCGATCGCCGCGGCCAAACGTCAAGTCGACGAAGCTCGACAGCAGATTCCGTCAGAACTTGCTGCCTGGGAAGCCGAACGCCAAACTGCGGACGAATCGGATCAAGGGGTGTGGATTGCGGCCCAGCCGACATCGGTCAAGTCGCTCGGCGGCGCGACGTTGACGCGTCAGTCCGACGGTTCTTATTTGGCCAGCGGGACGAACCCGGCACATGAGGTTTATGAAATGTCGATTCCGTTGCCTGGACGCAAGCTGAGTGGCGTGATGCTCGAAGCGCTCCCCGATCCGAGCTTGCCGACTGCCAGCCTCGGGCGGAGCTTCAATGGCAACTTTGTTCTGACGGCTATCGAGGCGACGATCACCGCGGATGCTTTGCCCGACCCACAGCCGCTCGATTTTGCGGTCGCCGCGGCGGACTTCGAGCAACCGAGCTATCCGGCCAGTGCGGTTCAGCGAACGCTCAGCAACAAACCGGCCGGTACGGCAAAGAATCGGCCGGGCTGGGCAATCGCTGGCAACGAGCCACAAAATCGCGTGCCGCGGCACATCATGTTTGTGCTCGATAAGACCATCGAACTGCCTCCCGACGCGGTCTTGAACCTTGTCTTACGCCACGATTCGCAGTTTGCCCAGCACACGATCGGTCGCTTCGGCCTGTTTACCTCCGAACGCGGCCCCGAAGAACTGTCGCTCGAGCAAGGTGGCTTGCCAGCTCAGATCGTATCGATTCTCCAAACCAGTTTGGCCGATCGCACCGATGCTCAAGCCAAGCAACTGACCGACTTTTTCTTGGCGAATGTTCCCAACAGTGTCCGCGAGGCGGAGAAGGCGGTTGAGCAGGCCCAGCAGGCACATGCGAAAGAGCTTGCCGGCGTCACCGCGACAATGGTGATGAAAGAAGGCAAGCGTCGCGATGCGTTTATTTTGCAGCGTGGCGAGTACGACAAGCCGACCGAAAAAGTGGAGCGTCAGCTTCCCGCGTTTCTGCCGCCGCTGCCTGAGGGCGCGCCGAATGATCGCTTGGGACTTGCCCAATGGATCGCTGACGAATCGAATCCGCTGACCGCTCGCGTGTGGGTGAACCGTCAGTGGGAGCAATTCTTTGGCATTGGAATTGTGAAGACTTCCGAGAATTTTGGGACGCAGGCAGAATATCCTAGCCATCCGGAATTGCTGGATTGGCTGGCCGTCGAGTTCATGAATCCCACCGTAATGCCGGCGGTCGACGGCACGCCGGCGCAGCCTTGGGACATGAAAGCGTTTCACAAAATGTTGGTCATGTCGGCCACCTATCGCCAGTCCTCGCATGTGACGCCGCAGTTGCTGGAACAGGATCCCGACAACCGCTTGCTTGCCCGCGGCCCGCGGTTCCGGTTGACGGGCGAATGGATTCGTGACGCTGCATTGGCGGCCAGTGGCCTATTGGTGCCGGAGATCGGCGGACCAAGCGTGCGGCCGTACATGCCAGCCGGTGTCTGGGATGAAACCAGCAAATACGGCAACTTGCGAAACTACAAAGCCGACAGTGGCGATGGGTTATATCGCCGCACGATGTACACGATCTGGAAACGGACTGCGGCTCCGCCGACGATGCTGCTGTTCGATGCACCAAACCGCGAAGTCTGTACGATCCAACGTTCGCGCACCAATACGCCGCTACAAGCCCTCTCGTTGCTGAACGAAATCACCTTCGTCGAAGCGTCCCGAGGCTTGGCGATGCGGATGCTCAAGGAGGGCGGGCCCGAACCGTCGAACAGGGTCGCCCACGGCTTCCAGTTGGCCATCGGACGCCAGCCCACCGAAACTGAGTTAACCATTCTGACCGAAGGCCTGCAGAGCGATCTTGAGCGATTCGCGGAGGATCCGGCAGCGGCGGAGAAGCTGACCGCCGTCGGGGCCTTGCCGCAGCCCGAAGCGCTCGATCCACAGACCCTCGCGGCCTACACATTGACGGCCAACGTCATCCTGAACCTCGACGAATTTGTCACAAGAGAATAAACCGATGAACGCTCCCACACGACTGCAAGATCTGTTGAATCGTCGGCTGTTTCTCCGTGGAGGGGCGACGGCGGCGAGCGCCGCGGCGATGGCTTCGCTGCTGCAGTCCGACGGCTTGGCAAATGACCAACCGACGCTCGGTCTGCCGGGCTTTCCGAACTTTGCCCCCAAAGCCAAACGATTGATCTATCTGTTTCAATCGGGTGCACCTTCGCAGATGGATTTGTTCGATCCCAAACCGGGAATGAAAGAACATCACGGCGAGAACTTGCCGGAGTCGATTCGCAAGGGCCAACGGCTGACGACGATGACTTCGGGACAGAAGAACTTTCCCGTCGCGCCGTCGATTTTCAATTTTGCACAACATGGCGAAAGCGGCATGTGGTTCAGCGAGCTGATGCCGCACATGAGCAAACTGGCCGATCGCTGGTGCATGGTCCGCTCGATGCATACCGAGGTGATCAACCACGATCCCGCGATTACGTTCTGCCAAACCGGTTCGCAATTAGCCGGCCGCCCGAGCATCGGCTCCTGGTTGAGCTACGGCCTGGGAAGCGAGAACGCCGACCTGCCGGCTTACATTGTGTTGACATCCTTTGGCAGCGGACGTCCCGACGATCAGCCGCTTTATGATCGCTTGTGGGGAGCCGGCTTTTTGCCTTCCAAGCATCAGGGGGTCAAGTTTCGCAACCAGGGCGACGCGGTGCTGTATCTGTCCGACCCGCCAGGGGTTTCTCGCGAAGCTCGCCGCAGCACGCTCGATCGTGTGGCCGCCTTGAACCAACAGCGTCGTGAAATCGTCGGCGACCCCGAAATCGACACTCGCATCGCACAGTATGAAATGGCCTTCCGGATGCAATCCAGCGTTCCCGATCTGTTGGATACCTCCAGCGAACCGCAGCATGTACTCGACAGCTATGGTCCCGATGTGAAGCGACCGGGAAGCTACGCGGCGAACTGTTTGCTGGCCAGACGATTGGCCGAACGCGACGTTCGCTGCATTCAATTGTTCCACATGGGGTGGGACCATCATGGCGGTCTGCCGAAGGCACTCAAGGGCCAGTGTCACGATACCGATCAAGCAACCGCGGCGCTGATCAATGATTTGGAGTCGCGAGGATTGTTGGAAGACACGTTGATTGTGTGGGGTGGTGAATTCGGTCGCACTATCTATTCGCAAGGGTCGCTGACCGAAACGAATTACGGACGCGATCATCATCCACGTTGCTTTACCGTCTTGCTCGCCGGAGCCGGTATTCGCGGTGGCTTAACGTTGGGGGAAACGGACGACTATTGCTACAACATCGTTTCCGACCCGGTCCATGTGCACGATTTGAATGCAACGATCATGCATCTGATGGGAGTCAATCACGAGCGGCTGACTTACAAGTATCAAGGCCGCGACTTTCGCTTGACCGATATCCACGGCAACGTGCTGCAGTCGATTCTGGCGTAACGTGGGATGCTGGCCGTGTGCCGCTTTTCCAGGTTGTTTTGCTCGATCGCAAGCGGCTTTTGTGTTGGTTTCTACCGAACGCGAGCAGGACTAAGGGGCACTGGCGCGTTCGCAACGGCGAGCAACGCCACCTCAACGTCGCTCTACGGTGAAACGACTGTCGCAAACCGCGAAACCTGGGAAAACCCTCGGCGCGGCACCGTGCTGCCTGCCGGTCGAGTTATGCTGGACTCTGACCTATGTGCTAACGACTCGCCCAGCGTGGCTGTCGACCTGTGCGAGTCACCATCGTGGTGCCGATGGCATCTAGCCCCTGGGTTTTTCCCACCGATTGAGTGCTTGTGTCGGCCCATTTTATTTCTGCTCAGCCCGCTTGAGACTGAACCACCATGCGAACTCCGCTTGACGTCTTCTTTGCCGCTGCCCTCCGTGTCGTGGTCGCCGCGTTTTGCGGTACCGCAGTGCTTACCGCTTCAACCGCCTTGGCACAGTCCCCGCAAGCGGCCGAGCCGATTGTCGGTTTGCGGGAAAACCCGTTGCGTTCCTTTGCACTCACCCACGCGCGGGTGGTGACTCAACCAGGCCACGAGTTGCTCGATGCGACGGTCCTGATCAAAGACACCGCGATTGTGGCCGTAGGGACCGATCTGCCGATTCCTGCCGGAGCGAAGGTGATCGACTGTACCGACCGAACGATCTATGCCGGTTTGATCGATGCCTGGAGTGAAGTGGAAACGCCAGTGCCGGCGAGCGCCGACCAAGCGGCTTATTGGAATCGGAATGTGACACCGCAGCGATCGACCGCCACGGTGGCGGGACGCGCGGTCGCCGATGCGCAGAAACTGCGATCTCAAGGCATCACGGCGCGACTGCTGGCACCTCAAGGTGGCATTGTTAAAGGCCGCAGCAGTGTCGTGTTATTGAACGACACCGAATCGACGTTCGGCGACAGCACGCGCGAGCCCACCGGACGCCGCGTCCTGAAGGAAGATGTCTGGAATCACTTGCAGTTGACGGTGCCGCGTCAGAGCGTCGGAGAACGCTACCCGAATTCGCCGATGGGCGCGGTCGCTTTACTGCGACAAGCGATGCTGGACGCGAAGTGGTACGGCGACGCCTGGGCGGCCTATCAAAATAATCCTGCTCTGCCACGACCGGAACAGAACATTGCCCTGCAAAGACTGAATGCGGCGATCACGGGCGAAACGTTTGTGATCGACGCGCCCAACGAAAGGATGACGCTACGAGCCAAATCGATCGCCGGTGAGTTTTCGCTGGATTACATCCTGCGAGGCTCGGGTCGTGAGTACCGGCAACTTGCCGAGATCGCAAAGACTCCCGTGCGGTTGCTATTGCCGGTCGACTTTCCCGACGCTCCCGATGTGGCCACGAAAATCGCCGCTCGC
>Ga0102938_10004117_pt1 | contig 10753 bp, 11 predicted proteins | sample SalPonR2_B_D2_MG_FD_84516 | JGI IMG/M metagenome (GOLD analysis project Ga0102938, IMG submission 84516) | Salt pond soil microbial communities from South San Francisco under conditions of wetland restoration - Salt Pond MetaG R2_B_D2_MG | ecosystem: Environmental > Aquatic > Marine >... | reverse complement strand
TTCTTTTTTATTTGCCATCAAATAAGCGGTTGATTGAAATTATTGAACAGGGGAATATCATATATTTGAAGGATATACCCAAAGGAGGAAACTATTGATCTGAAGCTAATGAAGCATGATCGAACCGCTTCCACAATTTTTCGTAACGGCAGACATCTGTCTGATCGGATGTGCCATCTAAAAAAATGCTATCCTGTGCCTGATCTGCTCAGTTCTTGAACGTGATAGTACACTGGCAAGGTTGGCACGTCGGTGCAGTAGGAATCAGACTAAACGTTACGGAATTGTTCAGTTCGTACAATTTATTCACGTAGTTTTCTTATGGCACCCGGCCGGGCCAGGGTAATGATAACTACAGTAAGAGCCAGGCCGGTCACAAGTCCTGCATAATAATTTACGCGGTTTGTACCATCGATATAAGCGGTTAAGAGAGCAATCGCTATGCATATTAAACTCCCATAAAAGAACCATTTGCTCCAGTTCATAGTGTCTCCATCGTATGTTTTAGAATAGACGCTGCAATACTGATGTGGTGAGAAATTGAAATATAGTACAAAATCAATTTCAAATATTGAAGTAAAAAGAGGCCGGTTTATATGCCGGCTGGTTTTAGATTAATTTCTTTTGCATAAATTCAGTCTCCGAATAAGGAGTCGTCGTAATTGCCGGCGCTGGCAGCAACAGTGAATATTACTTTTGAGCCATGCTCCGGTGCAGCCCAGTTGAATGACCAGCTCACGGAGCGGCCTCTGCCTGCGAAGTTACCACCGCTGATGGACGTATGGTTTTATATCTGATGAGTAGATGTCGTCTATGATTTCCATTACATCCGGGGAGACATCCGGTTTTTCCGAGGCTTTAAGGTTCGATTCAATATGCTCAACTGACGATGCGCCCGGAATGACACAGCTGACTTCATCACGCATCAATACCCAGCGCAAGGCCAGGTGTGCAAGATTGATGTCATCAGGGAGCTGTCTTTCGAGCTTATTGACGGCTTCAACTCCTTCTTCAAACGGAATACCGGAAAAGGTTTCGCCCACATCAAAGAATTTGCCATCGCGGTTAAAGTTGCGGTGATCTTTTTCGCCAAACGTGGAGTCTTTGGAAAATTTCCCGGTCAGAAGGCCGCTTGCAAGCGGTACTCTGACGATAATGCCAACATTTTTCTCTTTCGCCATCGGAAAGAGTTTTTCATGAGGCCGCTGACGGAACATATTGTAGATCACCTGGATCGACGTGACGTTATCGTATTCGAGTGCCTTAATGCCCTCCTCAACCTTTTCGATGCTGACGCCGAGGTTGAGGATTTTACCCTCATCTTTTAACTTTTCGAACTCGCCGAAGATTTCGGGCCGGTAGTAAACCTCTGTGGGCGGACAGTGAAGCTGAATCAGGTCGATCGTGTCCACATCAAGCCGGCGAAGGGAATCTTCAACGTAGCTACGAAGTGCTTCAGCCGTATAGTTTTCATTGGTGTGCGGATCGATCTGGCGGCCGCACTTGGTTGCCACGTAAATTCGCTTATCGGTTTGTTTAATCGCTTTCCCTACGGCAGTTTCACTCTCAGTTCCCTTGTAGACATCCGCAGTATCAATAAAATTTACGCCACCGCCAATCGCTTTATCGAGCGTCTTTGCGGCCAAAGTTTCATCAAACTCGGTTCCCCATTTACCGCCTAGCTGCCAGGTGCCAAGTGATATTTCAGAGATATAGAATCCGGTTTTTCCAAGTGTCCTGTAATTCATTTTCTATGATTTTATAACGTGAAACAGTTTTTTGATTATCTCTGATAGCAAAATAAAAAATTTACAGGGACATATCTTGAACAAACCTGTCGCGCAGCCAAAGTCACTCTGATACGAATTACAATGTTAATCTGGGATCAAAGGTAAATGGCCGGACATCTTCAATACTGATGGTATTGAATTTGCTGTGTAAAGGATTGAGCAGAATGTTAAACTCAGATGATATTATTGCAGATGGAACCTTGAGAGCTATATGTGTTTTCGCACGGTACCACTCCTCACCGAGTGATTTAAGTTTTGATGGAGCCGGGAAATCCATCCATCGATTGGGAAGGTCTTTTTTGTCAATTGCCCGGATGGGTAAGTTATCCGGAAAATTCAAAACAGCAAGATGCAGGTCATGCGGCAGGTTACGCATGGGAGAATGGACAAGGGTTTCAAGAGCTGCAAGTGATTCATGAGTTGATGTGTACACCAAAGGTACACCTTTTGGGTTCCATCGCCCACCCACCAAACGGGCTCCTTCTCCTGACAGGTCACGAATGTACTTTTTCCTCAATATCCTGTACAATTTCATCAGGAGTAGACGCCGTGCTCCAGGCGGCCCAGCTCTTCTCTGACCATACGAATGCCAAACCCGGTATCCAGCAGTGAAACCGGCTTAGCGCCGCCCAGGCCAATTAACGGAGAGTGGAGCCAATTTTGAACCGCCTCTGGGGTATTGAAAACTTCTCCCGCATACGAAATGAGTTCAGCAATTAAGATGGCGTGTTCGGAAACAGCCGGATCAAGAAGATCATCGTCGCTGTAGCGCTGAATGGTTCGGAGGGATACGGGAAGTATGCTGGCAAGCTCTTTAAGTGACAAGTTTACGGCCAGAGAAAGCTGCAGCAGTGATTTTTTTGAAATTCCGTGGCGGGCGAGTTCTACAAGGTGCATATCGTTTGATGCTTGGTAGGCAACCCCTGCTTCACGAATAATGGTGTTTAATGAGAAATTACTCATGGTTAAGACATTTGGCGTTTGTTCACATGTCAAATTACGTTTTTTTACCGGTTTTTTAAATGTTCTTCCAATTTTCGGGCTGTCTCTTATAAAAGGTTCTTTGCGTGTACGGTAACTCGATGACTGTTAAAGAATTTTAAAAGCCTGCGTGAACCAACCTGAGGGTTAAAATCTTCTAATGTTTAGATAATTATTATCGTATATTTGGCATTCGCCGATAAAAGTGATGCCAGCAGATATCAAAATAATACGCTCTGCCGGTGATGTTTAACGCTTGTATCCTGTTGGTTCAACAGGGTCAACTCAGGATTTATGAATAATCAACTGAACGACTCTTATCATAAGGAGAAGCTCGATCTGCTTTTGGAACTGATCGGGCAAATTAACTCAGATCTTGAGCTTAATAAAGTGTTGCTGAGTATTATACGTGCCGCAAAGATTATTACAGACAGCGAGGCCTGCTCAGTATTCCTCATTGATGATGTAACGAACGAGCTGATACTCAGTATCCCAACCGGTCCGGCTGGAGAATCTGTATCGGGTAAACGATTCCCGATGGGAGAAGGCATAGCAGGGTGGGTGGCTGTAAATGCGGAATCACAAATTGTTAATGATGTAAGCCGCGACAACCGGTTTCGCGGAGACTTTAACCCGGAGATATTTCAAACACGAAATATTTTATGCGCACCTCTTTTCAATCAGTCAAAAAAGGTGATTGGCGTTCTTCAGGCGATCAATAAGAAAGACGGTCTTCACTATGAGGATAGTGAAGTTCCGCTGTTTAATGCACTGGCAAATCAGGCAGCTAATGCCATCACCAATGCCAGGCTGCACGAAGAGCGAACGGCGCTGTTAGGTGAGATTCATCATCGTGTGAAAAACAATATGGCTGTGGTATCAAGTCTCATTCAAATGCAGGCTCTCGTGGAAGAGGATGAGAGCGTCCAGGGAAAGCTGCTGGTGAACGTTGCCAGGATTTCAAGTATGGCTACTGTTCATGAGTATCTTTACCGGTCGGACAGCTTTTCAAGGCTTAACTTCGCCGACAATATCGAGAAGGTTGTATCGGGGACACTCAGCAGTTTCAGCTCTTCCGATAAGGTTGAAACCTCCTTTGATTGTGATTTGGTTGAGCTGAGTATCAACCAGTCGATACCCTGCTCTCTCATTGTGAATGAAGTGATGGTGTACCTGCTGAAGTATGGTTTCAAAAGTGTCGAAAAAGGGGTGTTTAATCTGATGCTCAGAGAATCCGACGATGATCACGTACAGCTGGACATTGAACACAACGGTCTATCAGTCAGAGAGCTGATTAACAGCGAAAATAATCCTGAAGCAGGTTTTCATCTGATTGATGTGTTATCGAAACAACTTGAGGCACACTACAGCTACCGGGACGATTCATTACCTTTTAAATTTACTCTTACCTTTGCTAAATCCGATCGCAAAGGGGCGGGAAACAGCTCCTTATAGATCCTTAAGCGCCTGTTACTTGCGCGAAATTACGTTGGATGATTATTTTTAAAACTATTTACTTTTTACTAAATGTCTGTTTCTTTACGTACTTTCGTTAGTCAGAAACGCGAATTTATCAACGAACAGAAAAAAGTTTGATAGCAGAAGCACAAATTCTACCTGATATATCGGACCGGACTTACAGTATTGAAATAGCAAAAACGGAAGAAGAGATACAGGCGGCACTGGAGCTCAGATACCGAATATTTTATAAAGAGCTGGACCGTAAATTTAACCCCGCTGGCACAATAGATCGTGATGAATTTGATGATCAGTGTCATCATCTGATTGTAAAGAAAAACAGCGACAATTCGATTGTGGGAACCTATCGTATTCAGACATATGAGCTTGCCCAAAGTGGAATTGGGTTCTACACAGAGAAGTATTACGATCTGAATTCAATCCCGCGTGAAATTAAAACGCTTGGATTTGAAGTCGGACGAGCCTGCATCGATAAGGATCACAGAAACGGCCGGGTGCTTTTTCTGCTGTGGAAAGGCTTTGCGGGTTACCTCACGCACTTCAATAAAAAATATCTGTTCGGAACGCTTGGAATTGAAGAGCCTGATAAAAAAGTTGCTTATGGAATGTATCACCGACTTGATCAGGATGGATATATCCATAACAAAATAAGAGCGCAAACAAGAGCCAAATACAAGCTCGATCCTTACCCGGTAAATGGTGAGTATGAAAAATCGGCGCTGGAGGAATCACCGCTCTTAAAAAATTATATGAGTGTCGGATGCAAGGTGTGCAGCGCACCGGCGTACATCGACGAGCTGGAAATGTTGCATGTTATGGTTCTGCTGAATGTTGAAACCATACCGCCAAAAGTGAAGAAAATGTTTTTCAGCTAACAAATTGAGAAAGAAAATAATCGATCAGTGCCGTCTTGCGATGGTAATAAAATCCTAAAATAGAGATCCTGCAATCAGGCCCGGTTTTGGCTTCCATCAAATCTGCCTGTTTTTGTATTTCGTTGTCTTTCAAAGACTCCGGCGATAATCTGTAATTTAATCATGTTTAATGATGTCGACGCTGCGAGCAATTCTGAGGTTGTTTTTATTGATTGTATACACGCTTACTACGTTCGGGATCTACCTTGCCGGATACCTGGTCGTACAGTTAATTAACGTACGCTACGAGCCATGGAGAAATCTCTTTATGCGCTCATGGGCACGAGGTGTGGCGTTCATTTTCAACATACAGGTTGATGCTATTGGTGAGCCGCCCAAAGCCCCCTTTTTTATCGTTGCGAACCATATGAGCTATCTCGATATCGTTCCGCTTTATCTCAACCTGAGATGTACATTTGTAGCTAAAAAAGAGGTGCGCAGCTGGCCTGTAATTGGGTTTATGGTAAAAGCGGTAGGAGTCATATTTATTGACAGAAACCAGCGGAAGGATGTAAAACGGGTCAATGAATTATTGAACAGCTCGCTAAATGAGTACCAGGGGATGATCGTGTTTCCTGAAGGAACGTCGTCAGGCGGCCGTGAAGTGCTGACATTTCACTCCTCCCTTCTGCAACTTCCGGCAGCTGCCAACAGGCCTGTTCACTACTGCTCGCTTTATTACGAAACCGGTATCGGCGACCCCCCGGCCGATCACAGCGTCTGCTTTTACGGAGCCAGAGAGTCGTTTACGCAGCACATTTGGAAGTTCGCTCAAACTCGTTCTATATATTGCGAGATCCGATTCGGGCAGGAGCCTGTAAAGTCCTCAGACCGGAAAGAACTTGCCGACAAGCTGCATCAAAAAATTGAAGAGATATTTCGCCCCACAACTGAGGCTGAGACTAAGACTGAGGTTGAATCTGTAAAATCTTCATAGCTTTTCTACCACACGGTGACATTTCTCCGGTCCAGTTAAAAAAACAGTGAGTAACGGGATTTGTCGATCTTACGTTAAAGATCACAATAATCTAAATATCATGAGAAGCGCCAATGGGCCCATTATTTATCGAGAGGGCAATGCCCTGATGCTGAGATTTGTCTGCCGGCAGTTAATACCATTTTTACATGGTGCCATGAAATCATTATCTTTAAGATGTTTGCTTAACTTGCAGGCTCACAATTATTTACAAATAATGTCACTCGAAATAGCTGGTGTTCTTAAGAGGGTTTCTTGTCTTTGTCTTTGCGTGCTTGTTTTTCCTGCCGTATCAACATCGCAGCAGCTACAGGATATTGGGTTTAGCGGCCAGTTCTTCTTCTCATACGAGCGGAATATTTTTGAGGATGGCTTTACCAATGAATTCACGATCAAGCGCGGCTATATTACATTTCGTAAAGATCTGAGCGACAGGGTTGAAATACGGTTTACCCAGGATGTTACTATTGACGGCCAGGGCGACGGGATGGGTGACATTGAACTGCGTCTCAAATATGCACTGGTAGAATATTCGTTTCCCGACTACGGTATTTTTACCTCTCCCACTGTGGAGGGAGGTGTAGTTCATCGCCCCTGGCTGAGTTTTGAACAGGGTGTGAACGACTACCGTGCTCAAAGATCCATGTTTCTCGACCAGAATGATATTTTAGCATCTGCAGATTATGGGTTTCAGTTTGCGGCAGCCTTAGGTCCTGAACTGGATGAAGATAAACAAAGAGGGCTTGCATCAACTCCGGGACGCTATGGAGGAATTGCCATCGGGCTTTACAATGGAGGAGGCTATTCGGCATTGGAGTTCAACAATAATAAACTTGTTGAGACAGCCGTGAGCCTGCGCCCCTTTCCCGACCAGTTACCGGGATTTCAAACGTCACTTGTGGGTACTGCCGGGAAAGGTAATATCCCTGAAAGCCCTGATTTTTATATGCTGGGGTCGGCGCTCACATATGAGTCGGTAAGGGCAAAACTGATGCTCGAAGGTTTTCGCGGAACCGGAGACAGTGCGGGGAGTTTCACTGATCCCGATACATTCGAAGCCTATAACCTTGAAGGATGGAGTGCTTTTTCAGAGATTCAGCCGTTTGATTTCCCTGTAAATATCACGCTGCGGTATGATGAGCTTTATAACAGAGATCTCGACCGTTTATCGGTTCAGCAGTGGGTTGCTGGACTGGCGTATGTATTTTCAAACCGTTCAAAAATAATCGTGGATATGAGCCGGCGCGATGTAAATTCCGTTTCTGACACAGAAGCGTTTACCCGTTTTGAAGTGGTTACTGAAGTCAGATTTTAGGATCTGCCCATGAAATGGCATTTCTGTTATTTCAGCTTATTGTTGCCAATAGACATGCACGCCTCACATCGCAGTATGGGATAGAATCTAGACGTCATATAAAAACCGGGTTCAGCATGGGTTACCTCTGGTTGATGCATACCCTGGCATTTACAAATAACTACATAACAAGTAACCAAATTGTACTTAGGCGAAGTAGATCACAAATGCCAGCAGAACCACAAGCGACAGCCAGATAGCGAGTGCGATCCGGTTGTATTTTTTTGCCTTTTGAGATTTATACCATGTTCTGGGCCGCACCCCCTGAAGAATAAATGTGGCAATGCCGGCAAGGTTTACGCAGATAATGTTGGTGAGAAGAAGCACGACGGCGTAGTAAGCCAGTTCCCACTGCATATCACCCAGCAGTAAACCAGCAACTACGAGAGGCGGTAAAAGTGCAACGGCAACCATCACGCCAATCACCGCGGTAGACATGCCCATAGTGTATGCCAATACTCCTGCCGCTCCTGATGCGAGCGCAAGCGCAATGTCTGACATGTGTAATTCGGTTCGGCTGGCGATGTGGTAGAGTTCAGCATCAACAGTCATGATCATGCCGAGTACCACCGAAATTGCGGCTGCAACAAAAAGGCCGGCAGCATTGGTTTTGATTGAGTTCAGTCCAAGCTTCCAGTCAGCCAGCGTAGTGGATAGTGCAAGCCCGACGTTCGGCCCTAGAAGAGGCGCAATTACCATCGCGCCAATTACAACGGCTGTATTGTCCCGTAAAACTCCTAATGCGGCTACAATTGTTGAAAGGATCACGAGAGACATGTAAACCCGGTTCAGATGAACCGCATCTGAAATGTCGGTGTAGAGCTCCTCGCGGCTAACCCGGATATTTTTGATTTCTTCTTCTTCCTCTTCACCATCAGACTTCCCGGCCGTTTCGTCCTCATCCTTATCCTCTTCTTCTTTTTCGATACGCGGAAGGGTGGCATCCACAGTAACCATTACCAGCCGGAAACCGTCGCTGTTGCTAAACTGTTTTTCGGCTTTGTCGAGGAAATTCTCAGTGTCTACAGCATCAACCAGGACTTTTAAAATGTGGCCCGATTGCTCTGAATGATCCTGCCAGTAGTGGACAACCGACTCGTCCTCCAGCAGATCTTTGCAGGAGGACTCTTTATCATCGGGAATAACGATTTCGATTTTACGAAGCGGCATACAGTCTGGTCTTGTTCAGGCTGATGAAGCACCAGCCAAAATTGTACCGGCGCACCGGTTCCTACCAAATTTTGTTCGGTTTCAGTGCAATCCCAATATTCAGTCCCGGGTAATCTATCTCGCTTTTAAAACTTTCGCCATAGGTAACGTCAATATTGAACAGGTCGGGAACAACATCAAACCTAACGCCGGCCTGGAAAGACGGTGTTTCAAAATCGGAAGCAAAAACTTCAGACAAAATGGTGAAGCGTTCCGTGAGGCCAAGATCCGCCCGGAGGCCGGTGAAAAATTTATATCCAAAATCGCCGGCAGCGTCATCCCGGCCGTCGAGCCCGATATTGAGGTGAACCTGGGAGGTTCGGTCGAGTACATATTTAGTGAACGGCAGATAGGTGTACACCCTGTCAACGCGTCCATCGGTGTCGAAGAACATTGCCCCGGTCCAGCCATAGGAGTAGCCGTCGAAATCGAGATCGGTCGGTACATATTTCAGCTCACCAAACAGCTGGTGAATACTGCCGTCGTCAGCCGTATTGAATATAATACCGGGTGTGATATCCCATAAATGGCTCAGAGAAAACGAGGGCTGTATCCACGATAGTTCAGTTCCGTACCATGCTTCAAGCTGGGCCTGTTTGTCAATCAACACGGTTGCATCATCAACAACCATCTGCTGGGCGCTGGCAGTGTTGCTGAACAGGCCGGCAGTTGCTGCAATAATACATGAACTCAATAAAAAAATCTTGCCTAAAGAGGCTGTACTACATCTCATACTATCAGGTATTTATATTTATTAAACTGCAAAATTCGGTTGGTTGACAAACGAGTGCTGCAGATGAAAATTTGATTAGTCGTAAGATCTTATAATTGTTGCACAGAATACAATTTTATTAATGGATATTTAAAACATGACGAGATCGGCTTTCCCGGGCGAGGCTCTCCTATACGTTGTGAAACGACAACATCGGGTTTTACATTTAATCGATATGCAAACTTGTAACAAAGGAATGATGAAGTTTATCTTGTGGTAATGAAAAAACAGGGGCGTTCACTTGATCACTCACCGGTTCGCACGGCGCTATTTATTAGCCTGTCCGCATCCTGTGTCTCACTCGCCCTGAAAGTCGCTGCCTATCTGACCACCGATTCCACAGCCGCTCTGTCGGATGCGGCTGAATCTGTTGTACACCTGTTTGCCGTCATATTTGTGGTGTATGGATACTACCTGAGCAGAAAACCGGCCGATGACGACCATCACTACGGACATGAACGGGTCGAATTTTTTTCGATTGGTGCTGAAGGTGCCATTATAGTCATTGCCGGCATTACTATAGTTTACAATGCGATAGAGAGCGCAATACTGGGTGTCGAGATTGCAAATATCGGCCAGGGAATGATTTTAATGGGAGCGGCAGCGCTCGTAAACCTGGCCGTAGGATCATATGTGATTCGCGTGGGGAGACGTGAAAACAGTATGATCGCGGTTAGCAATGGCAAGCACACGCTCACCGATGTATGGACCAGCGGCGGCGTTATTCTTGCACTTGGACTTATTGAGTTAACCGGTTGGCTTTTTATAGATATCTTGGTCAGCTTGCTCATAGCCGGATACATAATTCGTGAAGCCTACACGCTGTTGCGTTATTCTGTTCGCGGACTGATGGATACCCGGAACCCGGATGTGGACAGGGCGCTCAAGGAAGTACTGCAGCAGGAGCCATCAGCGCAGGTTAAGGGGTGGCATCATTTGCGGCATCGCACTTCGGGCGGCACCACTTGGGTTGAGCTTCACCTTGTTTTCGAGGATGATATAAGCCTGAAGGCAGCTCATGACCATACTACGCGTCTCGAGCGAAAGCTGATAGACGCCCTGAAGACCGATGCGGTAGTAACCATCCACCTGGAGCCGGACAAAGCCCATGATGAATCCCATGACATCTTAAAAGGTGCCAACCGGGGCGTAGATCTCGATGATTTTGCGTGAGAAGTTTTTTCGAACGAAAGGTCGACTGTTCGCCTGTAATCCCGTAATTTTGAATGATATTATTTGAAACACACTCTCTGTACCCTGGTTCGGATATTAATCCTT
>Ga0102938_10004116_pt1 | contig 10755 bp, 12 predicted proteins | sample SalPonR2_B_D2_MG_FD_84516 | JGI IMG/M metagenome (GOLD analysis project Ga0102938, IMG submission 84516) | Salt pond soil microbial communities from South San Francisco under conditions of wetland restoration - Salt Pond MetaG R2_B_D2_MG | ecosystem: Environmental > Aquatic > Marine >... | reverse complement strand
TGCGGTCGATGGCGGCGGTCTTTGCGGTGGCCCGCAGTGGCGCCGCAGAGGGCGCATGGGTCGATGCGCGCCCCCCGATGTTCAGGTGAAAGCGGGATCGCCCGGAGCGGCGCCGCCGGGACGAATGGTGGATTGGCGGAAGGGGGCGCTGCCCCCTCGGCCTGCGGCCTCACCCCCGGGATATTTGTTCGCCCGAAGAAGGGGGAGTGGTGCGCAACATGCCAAGCCCCGCCACTGGGGCGGGGGTCAGGGGAACGGCCCTATGGCCGGGTTTGGCTCTAGGGTGGTTAACCCGGGCGTGCGGGCCACCGGGGGTGGCCCTATGGATTTCCGATATGCGCCCCTTGTCAGGCCACTTCTTCGAGGGCGACCTCTGGCGTGACGCCGAGGGCGAAGCAGACGTCGCGGGTCAGTTCGGGACGGTTGAGCGTGTAGAAATGCAGCTTGTCCACGCCGCCCTCGACCAGTTCGGAGCACAGCTCGGTGCAGATCGCGGTTGCCAGGAGATCCTCGCGACCGTCGCGCGTGGCCTTTTCGAAGGCATCGGAGACCCAGGTCGGGATGAATGTGCCGCAGCTTTCGGCGAAGCGGCGCGCGCCTTTCCAGTTTTCGATCGGCAGGATGCCGGGCACGATGGCCTTTTCGATACCCGCCTTGGCGCAGGCGTCGCGGAAGCGGAAAAAGCTTTCGGATTCGAAGAAGAACTGAGTCAGCGCCTCGGTTGCGCCGGCATCCAGCTTGCGCTTCAGGAAGTCGATGTTGGCCTGCTGGCTTGCGGCCTCCGGATGGCAATCCGGGTAGGCGCCCACGCGGATGGTGAATTTGCCGGTCTTGGCCAGGGCCTCGATCAGTTCGATGGAATCGGCGAAGCCGTCGGGGTGCTGGGTGAAGCCGGACGCGCCTTTCGGGGGATCGCCGCGCAGGGCGACGATGTCGGTCACGCCGGCGGCGGCGAAGTCATCCGCGATCCCGAGGGTCTCCTCACGGGTGGCATTGACACAGGTCAGATGGGCGGCGGTGCGCAGACCCGAATGTTTGTGCAGGGTGGCGACCACGTCGCGCGTCAGGTCGCGGGTGGTACCGCCCGCGCCATAGGTCACGGAGACGAACCGGGGTCCGAGAGGCGACAGAACATTCACCGCGTCCCAGAGGCGGAATGTCGCCTCGATGTTTTTCGGCGGGAAGAATTCGAGCGAGATCTCGGGGCGCTGCATGGTCAATCCTCTCTTTGTTGTGGCCTTGTCGCATGAATGGCACTGTGAGACAAACTCATAAATCTCAAGTTCAACATGAGTCACACCGCAGGAAGACGCCCATGCACATCGAATTCAGACATTTGCGGACCATTCGGGCCATCCATCAGGCGGGCGGCGTGGCACGCGCGGCGGAGCAGTTGAACATCACCCAGTCGGCGCTGTCGCATCAGATCAAGGGGCTGGAGGATCAGGCCGGGGTGGAACTGTTCGTGCGGCGGTCCAAGCCGATGAAACTGTCGGCGGCGGGGATGCGGCTGCTGCGGCTGGCCGAGCAGGTCCTGCCGCAGGTCGAGGCGTTGCAGGCGGAATTCGACGGGCTGCGCGAGGGCAAGGCGGGCCGGCTGCATATCGCCATCGAATGCCACGCCTGTTTCGAATGGCTGTTTCCGGTGCTGGAAAGCTTTCGCAAGCAGTTTGGCGATGTGGATGTGGATATCCGTCCCGGTCTGGCCTTTGACGCGCTGCCGGCGCTGATGAAGGAGGAGGTGGATGTGGTGATCTCCTCCGATCCGGAGGATCTGCCGGGGGTGACATTTCGGCCGCTGTTCGACTACAGCCCGGTTTTCGTCGCCTCCGCCAGTCATCCGCTGGCGCAGAAGCCGTGGATCGAAGCGGCGGATTTTCGGGGGCAGACCTTGATCACCTATCCGGTCGACCGGGCGCGGCTGGATGTCTTCAGCCAGTTGCTGACGCCGGCGAAGGTGGAACCCGCGGCGCTCCGGCAGGTGGAACTGACGGCGGTGATCCTGCTGCTGGTGGCGTCGAACCGGGGTGTGTCGGTGCTGCCGGACTGGGTGGTGCGGGAGGTCAAATACAGCTCGGATTACATCACCCGGCCTCTGACGGAGCAGGGGCTGACCCGGCGATTGTATGCCGCGGTGCGGACCGAGGATCTGGAAAAGCCGTATATGGAGGTCTTGATCCGGCTGGCAGGGGAAGAGGCGCGGCGGTTGCAGGAGGCTTGAGAGGTGGCGCCGGATCGGTCCCTTGGGCCAGAGAATCGGTGCACACATCCGGCTTTAGCAGGCCGTGCCGGCCTGCCCGCGCGCCAGATCCCAGCGGTCGACGTAAAGCGCACCGGGCAGATTGGGATGCCGGGCATCCATCACGTGCCCAGCCTTGCGACCGAAGCAGGCACAATCGACATCCTGAAGGTTGTCGCGGCAATAGGCAGCCTCATCGACCGGCGCCGGCACACGGTTGTAGGCGGGGACGGTTGTCTGCCCCGGCCCGCCCTCCGTCAGGGGCGGCAACTGCTTTACTGCCACGACGAGGATGGCAATACCGGTCAGACTGCCCAGCAGGGCAGCCCAACGTGATGTCATCCATGCGCCTGTCATGCGAACCTCCGGCAAGATGCGTCCATCCGGCCGGGGAAATGTCATGGTCAAGGATGCCCGGCCCAACGTGCCCAAGTCTAGCGTCTGTTCGCCCTACGCGTAACAAAATTGCGCCCGGCATTTGTTTCAAATGCTGCGGGGTGGTCGACACAGATTGGCGCACCGCATGCGCGGCGACGCGGGCTCGGTGCTGGGCGGGCGGGGGGTGCCTTGTCCGCCGGGTCAGAGCAGTTGCAGATCCGACGCCATCGTCCGGCCGTCGCGGCCTTCCTGCATTTCAAAGCTGACCTTCTGGTTGTCTGCCAGACCGGTGAGGCCCGAACGCTCAACTGCCGATATGTGGACGAAAACGTCCTTGCCCCCATCATCCGGGGCGATGAAGCCGTAGCCTTTGGTGGTGTTGAACCATTTCACGGTGCCGTGCGGCATGTGTCCCGTGCTCCTATTCAGATCCTGACGTTCATCCGCGCGGTCGACGAGGATGGCTGTTCGTGCCTTGTCCGACCTGCCGGTCCCGACCATCCAGCCGCGACCGATACGATCCTCGAACGCACCATCAGCGAGATTGAGTTTAGCGCAGAAAGGCGAAAAACAAGAGGCCTCCCCTCGCATTTGCGGGAAAATTTGCCTATCTCCCCGGTAAAGGCACGGATATGCCACGGGATTGAGCATGATCATTTACGGATTGAAGTCCTGCGACAGTTGCCGAAAGGCGAAGCAGGCGCTGCCGGGGGCGGAGGTCGTGGACATCCGCGCCGACGGCCTGCCGGATGACGTGCGTGCCGCGGCGCTGAACCGCTTTGGCGCGGCGCTGATCAACAGGCGTTCGACCACATGGCGCGGTCTCGACGAGGCGGCGCGCGAACTGGCGCCCGAGGTGCTGCTTGATCGGCATCCCGCGCTGATGAAAAGGCCGCTGATTGTCGATGGCGACCGGATGGTTCTGGGCTGGGACAGGACGGCGCAGGCGGCGCTCGGGCTTGTTTGACCGCGCCCGCCGGGACGGGCGGCACAGGGGCTGTGCATATGGGTCGCGGCTCAGGCGTGGCAGGGCCGGGTTTCTTCGTCCGGACGCTGCCGGGCTGGGGCCGGGCAGGGATTTCTTTTCGGAAAGAGGACACAGAGATGCGGAATGCGGCGCTGACGCTGGGAATCATTGCCGGCGTAATCGGCATGATCGTCGGGTTTTTCGGTTTCGGCTATACCGAACTTGCGCGCAACATGGGCGAGGTCGAGGAATTGTTCGGCATGTTCGACGATCCGCAGGCGGTGCGCGCGGCGTCGATCCTTGCGCCGATGCTGGCGATCGCCGGCGGCGCGATGGCCAAGGCGCGGGCGCTCTGGGGTGGGGTGCTCCTGCTCCTGTCGGCGGCGGGCTTCTATTATGCCTTCGGGTTCAATGTCTTTACCATGTTCCCGATTGCCTTTGCCGGTCTGGGCGGCGTTCTGGCGCTTGCCGCGGGCAAACCGGATGAACCGAGAGCGCATTTCTGACCCCGGGACGGCGCGCAGCCGTGGCCGCCGCGCACCGGGCGCGTGCCCCGGTCAGGTCCGCAGAGGGGCCGGTGACGTGTTGAGACCCAGCAGCCGGTCGACCGACACAGACCCCGCGCCAAGGATGACGGGAACCAGCAGCACAAAGACCCAGAGGCCACGCTCGTCGATCAACCCGTAGCGGCTGTCGAACAGCGCGCCCAGCGTTCCGCCATGGCCGGTGACATCCACCAGCGTCTGCACAAGGACAAAGCCGATCATGCCCAGTGCGGCAAGGCGCGTGAACAGGCCCAGCAGGATCAGCAGCGGCAGAAGCCACTCCGCGTAGGTCCCCGCGTAGGCCACCACCCCGTAAAGCAGGCCGAGGTTATCGGGATTGTAATTCACGGCCTCGAAGGCCTTGGGAAACATCTGCGCATAGACCCCCGATTCCAGCGTGAAGAAATCGAGCAGCCCCTCCTCTCCCTTGCGGTCCCAGACCTTGGTCCCGGCGGAGGCCCAGTAGTAGCGCAGCAGAGTCGCGGCAAAGACCAACCGCGCCAATAGCGGGATCAGTTCGCGGCCCAGCCGGTCGACAGGCCCGAAGATCCGGTGATGCAGGGAAACGAGACGGTCCATGGGCAGCTCCTCAGGCGCGGGTGAGATCGGAAAAGGCGCCCTGCTGCAACAGGAGCGACAGCGTGGCAGACAGATCGAAGGCCGTGCCCGCCGCGGCCAGCGCGTCGCCGAAACAGCCGCCGCCTTGCAGGGTCGTCAGGAAATCGGCGCCACCGGGTGGCAGCAGGTTTGTTGCGGGGTCGAACGCAGGACGGGTGACGACAACATCCTCCGCACGTGCCTGAGGCTTGGGGCTGCCGGGGATCAGCGCATAGCGATGGATCGACCGCACCGGCCAGGGCGACCGCAGAACGCGGGTCGCGGGGGCGACCGTCAGGCGTGCGCGCATCAGGCTGTCCTCGTCCAATGCAGCCAGCCGCGCCGCGTCCAGCACCGGCGCATCGGCGGCATGGTAACTGGCCCGCAGGGCCAGCTCCAACCGCGCAACGCAGGGCAGGTAGCCGATCCCGCGCAAGGCCTCGATGCCCGCCAGAAACGCGGGAAAGCCCGTGCCGTAATGCATCATCACCGGCGAGTCCGGCGGTGCCGCGCGCAGATACATCCCTGCCGCGCGGGAGAAATTCTCCGGCCCGATCAGCTTGGCGACGGCTGGAAAGCCGGTCTCCAGCGCCTCGCGCAGCGACACCGCCACGTTATTGCGATAGACGTCGAACCGCCGCCCCGCCGGACGCCCGGCGCCATCGGTCAGGGCATCCGGGACAGGCCGCGTGGCATCCATCAGCCCCGCGCGAAAGGTGATTTCCGTGGCGCTTGCGCCGGTCATGGGGGCGGTCTGCGGGCTTTCTTCGGGCGATAAATATCCCGGGGGTGAGGCCGCAGGCCGAGGGGGCAGCGCCCCCTGATGCGGTGCCAAAGCGCGCGTCATGCCGGCACCCGCGTCAGCGCGGCCTCCGCCCGGCGGGCTTCGGCCGCAAGGACCGGCCAGTCGGGCACATCGGTATCCCATTCGATCAGCAGCGGCCGCGCGCCGCCCTGCGCCAGCGCCAGATCCAGCAGCGCCCAGACCGGTTCTGCCACTTCGCGGCCATGGCTGTCGATCAGCAGGGGCGCGCCGTGATCGTCATGATCCGTGTCATGCCCCGCGAGATGGATTTCGCCGACCGCCGCCATCGGAAACGCTGCAAGATAGTCCTGTGGGCTGTAGCCGAGATTGGTTGCGGAGACGAAGACGTTGTTCACGTCAAGAAGCAGGCCACAGCCGGTCCGCGCGGTCACTTCGCGCAGGAAATCGGTCTCTTCCAGCGTGCTTTCGGCAAATGCGAGGTAGGAAGAGGGGTTTTCCAGCAACATCCGCTGGCCCAGCGTCTCCTGAACCTCGTCGACGTGATCGCAGATGCGGGTCAGGGTGGCGGGCGTATAGGGCAGGGGCAGCAGATCGTTCAGGAAATGACTGTCATGGGTCGACCAGGCGAGATGTTCGGAGAAACTCGCCGGATCCAGCCAGCCCAGCAGGGTCTTGAGACGCGCAAGGTGGTCGGGGTCGAGTCGCTCCGGCCCGCCGATCGACAGGCCGACGCCATGGACCGAGACCGGAAACCTTTCCGACAGGGCGCGCAACTGCGCGAGCGGCCGTCCCCCGTCGCCCATGTAGTTCTCGGCATGCACCTCCAGCCAGCGGACCGGCGACGGGTCCTCCAGCAGGGCGGTATAATGCTGTGACTTGTAACCGACGCCGGGCGCCGGGGGGAGGGTATTGGCACTGTCGAACATGATGGGCAGGGCTTTGATAGAGGGCATTCAGGATGGGCGGGTCCAATCTGTCGCAAAGGACAGGTCTTGGCATTCGGCGGGACGGGCACTTGTGGATGGTGGTGCAGGGCGTCGCGCCGGGGGCGGTGGGTGCAAGACCGTGCGGGGATGGGGCAGGCCGAAGCCCGCCCCATCCGAAACCGGGATCAGCCCTGCGGCAGGTCGCGCTCCAGCGCCTCGAGGGAGCCCATGCGGTCCGAACCGTCTGCCATGTCGGGCAGTTCGATCTCGGTGCAGGTGCCCGCCTCGACAAGCGTCCAGGCGTTGCCCTGGTAGTCGACGGTCGATGTGCCGGCGCAGGTCGTGCCGGGACCGGCGGCGCAATCGTTCTCCCCGGCGAGGGACACACCGAAGCATTTCACCTGGTCCTGGGCGTGGACGCCGGTGGCGGCGAAGGAAGCGGCGACAGCGCCGACGATGGCGACGGTTTTCATTGTGGTGGACATTGGATCTCCCTTTCAGATCGTTGCGTGAAACTGGCCCGAGGGCTGTTCGGCCCGTCGGTGATGACAGAATGACGCAACATTCTGCCCCGGCCTATTCACGGGGCCGTGCATCACACCAGCGTCAGACGCCGTGTCGCGGACGTGAGCCAAAATCGGCCCGTTCATGGGAGTCTGCACGACCGCGGGGGGCGATTCCTTCAATCGGTGCGCCGTGCGGGGGGCGATTGTTACAGAAATTCCCGGTCCCGGCGGTCCGTTTCACCGGATCTTCACGAAGGCTGTCAGCAACGGTAAGCCTGTCGCGCCGCTGCGGACCCTTTGGAATGGACGAGCGCGCGGTCCCCCATGCGGGGTGTGCGGTCGGTCTGCCCTGTCCGGCGGCCCACATTCGCGGGATCCGGCGGTTTGTCCCTTGCCCGACAGGCGGCTTTGGGTCCGGGTGCCGTCCGTGTCTCTGGCGGTTAAACGGGACGGGGATCTGCGTTCACTGGCGGTTACACAGCGTAAATTCCTTGGGGGGTAGCACGGGGGTGCCACCGCGACCGGGAGGGATGATCCGACCGACCGTGGCGGGCCAAGTCGTGGTCGTGACCGTCGCGGCGGGCGCGCGCGATCCGTAAAACCGTGCATTGTGGAACAGGGGCACCGGCGGCTGTGATGTTCGTCGATCTTCGGCGGTGGCCCGGGCAAGGCAAACGCGACCGACCGGGATGATCCGACAACCCGCCTTCGCGGGCCAACGCGCGATTGTGACTGTCCCGTCAGGCGTGGACGATCCATGCCCTCGAGATCCGCGAAAAGGGGGCCGCCGCGAAGGCAAGGCGGCCCCGGCCTTGTGCAGAGGGTCAGTCCCGAAGGTCGGGCGGCAGGGCGTCGTGGCGCAACTGTGCGGTCACCTCGTCCAGCGGCGCGACAGAGGTCTGCTTTTCGCCCAGACGCCGCAGGGTCACGGTGCGCTCCTCGACCTCGCGGTGGCCGACGGCAAGGATCACGGGCACCTTGCCGACCGAATGCTCGCGCACTTTGTAGTTGATCTTTTCGTTGCGGATGTCGGCCTCCGCCCGGACGCCTGCCGCGGTCAGCATCTCAACGACCTCCGCGACATATTCATCCGCCTCGGAGGTGATAGAGGCGACGACGACCTGACGCGGCGCCAGCCAGAAGGGCAGTTTGCCGGCGTGTTCCTCTATCAGGATGCCGATGAACCGCTCGAAGCTGCCCAGCGTCGCGCGGTGCAGCATGACGGGACGGTGCTTTTCCCCGTCCGCGCCGATATAGCTGGCATCCAGCCGTTCCGGCAGGACGAAATCGACCTGCAACGTGCCGCATTGCCAATCCCGGCCGATGGCGTCGGTCAGCACGAATTCCAGCTTCGGCCCGTAAAAGGCACCTTCGCCCGGATTCAGTTCCAGATCGTCGGTGACCTTGCGCGTGGCCTCCATCAGGGCGGTTTCGGCCTTGTCCCAGATCTCGTCCGAACCGGAGCGTGTCTCCGGGCGGTCGGAGAACTTGATCTTGTAGGTGGGAAAGCCGAGATCGGCATAGACCTTCGACAGAAAGCCGATGAAGCGTTCGGTTTCGGCGGCAATCTGGTCTTCTTCGCAGAAGATATGCCCGTCGTCCTGCGTGAAGCCGCGCACGCGCATGATGCCGTGCAGCGCGCCCGAAGGTTCATAGCGGTTGCAGGAGCCGAATTCGGCCATGCGCAGGGGCAGGTCGCGGTAACTCTTGAGGCCCTGACGAAAGATCTGGACGTGGCAGGGGCAGTTCATCGGTTTGAGCGCGTTGACCGCCTTTTCGCGGGCGTGTTCCTCATCGACCTCGACGACGAACATATGCTCCTGATATTTTTCCCAGTGGCCGGAGGCCTCCCACAGCTTGCGGTCCACTACCTGCGGTGTGTTCACCTCCACATAGCCGCCGCGGGTCTGCTGGCGGCGCATGTAATCCTGGAGGGTGGTGTAGATCTTCCAGCCGTTGGGATGCCAGAAGACCTGACCGCGGGCCTCCTCCTGCATGTGGAACAGGTCCATCTCGCGGCCCAGCTTGCGGTGGTCGCGCTTGGCGGCCTCCTCCAGCATGGTCAGATGCTTTTTCAGGTCGTCCTTGTTGCGGAAGGCGACCCCGTAGATGCGTTGCAGCATAGCGCGCTTGCTGTCGCCGCGCCAGTAGGCACCCGCCACGCTCATCAGCTTGAAGGCGTCGCCGGGCACCTGACCTGTGTGTTGCAGATGCGGGCCGCGGCACAGGTCCTGCCAGTGGCCGTGCCAATACATGCGCAGCGGCTCGTCGCCGGGAATCGCCTCGATCAGTTCGACCTTGTAGGGTTCGTTGTTGGCCTCGTAGTAGCGCACGGCGCGGTCGCGCTCCCAGATCTCGGTGGTGACGGGATCGCGGCGATTGATGATCTCCTTCATCTTCTTTTCGATCGCGCCAAGGTCTTCGGGCGTGAACGGCTCCGCCCGGTCGAAGTCATAATACCAGCCGTGTTCGATGACGGGACCAATGGTGACCTTCACCTCTGGCCAGATCTCCTGCACGGCGCGGGCCATGATATGCGCAAGGTCGTGACGGATCAGTTCCAGCGCGGGTCCGTCGTCCTGCAAGGTGTTGATGGCGATCTGCGCGTCGGCCTCGATCGGCCATTGCAGATCCCAGTGCTGGTTGTCGACCGTGGCCGAGATGGCCTTTTTCGACAGGGATTTGGAAATGCTTTCGGCGACGGCGGCGGGGGTCACGCCCGCGTCGTAATCGCGTTTGGAGCCATCGGGAAATGTCAGGGAAACAGAGGCCATCAGCCTTTACTCCTCGTCGGTTTGGCGCCCACGGAACGCCCGGTTGCGGGTTATATCGTGGCGCCTTTTGACCGGCGGGGGCAGGGCTGTCAAGACGGCGTGCGGCGTGTTCAGCGCAGGGGCGCCTGTGCCCGCGCCGGGCCGCCCGGGGGGTCCCGGAGGGGCAGGTGCGGTCTGGCCCATCGTGGCCTCCGGTTTTTGCCAATTCCTGCTGTCGTGCCATATGCCACTGCTGGTAGGACGCAATCAGGTGCAGCATCGGGCATTGGAAAGGCGGTTGACGGATGGCGGAGACGGAACTTTACGAAACCCTCACCGGGGCGGATCAGGACGCTCCGGCGCGCGAGGCGCGCAACGGGCTGCGCCACGCCGTGAGCCTGAGCCTGACCAAGCTGGCGGACGGGCTGATCGACCCCAAGCTGGTGCTGAGCTGGCTGGCGGGCGCGCTGGGCGTGCCGGCGGCGATCATCGGGCTTTTCGTGCCGATCCGCGAGGCGGGCGCGCTGCTGCCGCAGATCGTGCTGGCGGGTCGGGTGCAGGCGATGCGGCATCGAAAATGGGCCTGGGTGACCGGATCGGCGGGGCAGGGGATCTGCGCGGCGCTGATCGCCTTGGCCGCGCTGGTGCTGAGCGGTTGGACGGCGGGGGTGGTGATCGCGGCGGCGCTGGCCGGGCTGGCGGTCAGCCGGTCGCTGTGTTCGGTCAGCTTCAAGGACATTCTCGGCAAGACGGTGGCCAAGACGCGGCGCGGCGCGATCACCGGGCTGGCCGGGTCAATCTCCTCGCTGGCGGTGTTGCTGTTCGCGCTGGCCCTGATCGTCGGGCAGGGGCGGGCGCTGTGGCCGGTGGTGGGCGCGATCGCCCTTGCTGCGGTGCTCTGGCTGGTGGCGTCGGCGGTGTTTTCCCGGCTGGAGGAGGCGGCCTCCGACCCGGAGGAGGCCAGCGGTCTGGACCTGTCGCCGCTGCGCGAGGATGCGCAGTTTCGCCGGTTCATCGCCGCACGCGGGGCGTTGACGGTGACCGCGCTTGCACCGCCCTATTTCGTGCTGCTGGGCGG
>Ga0102938_10004115_pt1 | contig 10755 bp, 9 predicted proteins | sample SalPonR2_B_D2_MG_FD_84516 | JGI IMG/M metagenome (GOLD analysis project Ga0102938, IMG submission 84516) | Salt pond soil microbial communities from South San Francisco under conditions of wetland restoration - Salt Pond MetaG R2_B_D2_MG | ecosystem: Environmental > Aquatic > Marine > Intertidal... | reverse complement strand
TTTTTTAAATTGGGAATGTCGATGCCCCTATCCGGTCCCGTCGTCCATCGCCAGTTGATGGGTGCTCATGCGGAAACGCAGTCACGTTTACAACACGCTCAATTGCAGATCAGCCAAGGTCAAACTCGTCGCGAAAGTCTGGAAGACGCCCGCGAAGATTCCATGCTTGGACTGGCCGAGCACTACCTGCCGAAATTGACACCGGACGCCGTCCGGACGCCTTGGGTGGAGATTCGACCTTCGCTGGTCGAGATCCTGCGGCGAAAACAACAGCACGGGGATCGACTGCACGCCGAGTTGGACGCGGCGATCGAAGTCCGCCGTGCCGCCGATGATCAAATCGTGGAGGTCAACGAGCGACTGGATGGGGCTCGCGATGCCGTGCAAGTCGCGATCGAGCGAGTCGAAAAGAAACTCCGCGACGATCCGAATTTCGTCAGCCTTGCCGACCGTGCCGCGGTCGCCGAGGCGGCTTTGGAACGCGCCGAGGATAACCTTGAAGAGATCGACCAGGACAGCGCGCGTAAGCTGCCGGCTTACGAGAACTGCGAATTGTTTACGTATCTGCGTGATCGACGCTTCGGTACATCTTCCTACAAAGAACGCGGCTTGACCCGGCGGATGGATCGGTGGTTGGCGAAGTTCATCGATTTCAACCAAGCCATCGGGAGTTATCGGTTTCTCAAGGAAACACCGGAGTCGATGCGAAAGGTCATTGCCGATGATCGGGCGGCGCTCGTGACGGTGATGACCGAACTGGAACGGATGCGCGACACGGCCGCCGAGGAAATCGGATTGCCCGAGAAGACTGCGACGTGTGACGCGATCGAAGCGGAGCGGGAGGACCTTTTGGAAGCCGTCAAACGGCACGACCAGTCGGCCGCGCGAGTCCGACAAGAATTGGCGGAACTGGAGGACACACGATGCAGTTATTACCGGGAAGCGATCGACATTTTCCGCGGAATGCTGGCGCGATGTGATGCCCGTGAGTTACGCGACCAAGCCCGCCGCACGCCTTCACCGAGCGACGATCAAATCGTCGCCAGGCTGAGCGGCATTGATCAAGACCTGGAGGAACTCGAAGACCTCGTCGACGGACGTCGCCGCCGAATTCGCGATCAGCAGTCCGTGTTGGCCGCGACGGCACGGCTGATCCAGCGATTCCGTTCGGCCGGCTTTGATGCGGCGCGATGCCGGTTCGACGACTCGCTGGATGTCCTGGGACGGCTGGCCGACGCCGACGACGAGGACGATGTCGACGACGTCTGGTCGGACATCCGCCGTGCACAGAATTGGGGACCGTCGACGATGGACAAGATTACCGAAGTCGCGACGCACCCCATGACGCAAGTGTTGGTCAATGCGATGGCGTCGGCGGCCGGTGCGGCGTTGTCCGAACACGCGCGTCGCGCGGGTCACCGCCGTCGGTCACACTCGACGCCTCGGGGCGGTCACCGCTGGGGCGGCAGCGGCGACTTGTTCGGCCGACGTCGCTGATGATCAACCGTGGCGATTAACCCAACAGCTTCCTTTGCTCGGCGGTCAGCGCTGCGATGCCTTTCTTGGCAAGCTTTAACAGTCCCGCCAACTGATCGTCGTCGAACGTGGCTTCTTCTCCGGTGCCTTGGATCTCCACGAAACGGCCACTGCCCGTCATGACCACGTTCATGTCGACATCGGCGGCGCTGTCCAGTTCGTAATCCAGATCCAGTTTCAGTGCGTTGCCGACCAAACCGACACTGATCGCCGCGACACTATCGGTCAGCGGGCCGTCACCGATTTTGGAACCGGGAACGATGGCAGCCACCGCGTCGGCCAGGGCGATGAAGCCGCCGGTGATCGAAGCGGTCCGAGTGCCACCGTCGGCTTGCAACACGTCGCAGTCGACGGTGATCATCTGCTCGCCCAAAGCGTTCAAATCAATGACCGAACGCAGGCTGCGACCGACGAGCCGTTGAATTTCCGTCGTGCGACCGTCGACTTTTTCTCGATCGCGTCGTTTCCTCGGACTGGTACTGCCGGGCAACATGTTGTATTCGGCCGTCACCCAGCCCTTGCCCTTGCCGACCAGCCACGGGGGAACCGAGGCTTCGATCGACGCGGTGCACAGCACGATCGTTCCGCCACATTGGTAAAGAACACTGGCGGGCGTGGATTGCAAGTAGTGACGTCGGATCGTGACTTCGCGTAATTGGTCGTCGGGTCGCATCGGTCATCGGAGTTAAAGGAATGATCCAGGTGGGTCGGCGTTATAGCCGCGGCGGGAGCGACCACGCTAGTCCGTCCGTTCTACCGAACAATCATCAGGACCCACCACCCAGGCGCCCTTCGTGGTACGGTACCCCCTCGGATTTCCGAACATTGAAAGCTCCGTCGGGAAAACAACCTAGTTTGTAGCAATGACCGAACCGTTTTGCCGTAGCCGATTGTTTTGATCCATGCGACGCCCGACCCGCCAGCAAATTCGCCGACCCCGATCTCGTGACGGCATTGCCGTCATCGAATTGGCCGTCTGTTTGCCGCTCCTCGTGCTGATATTGATGGGCACAATCGAGTCGTGCCGGATGATCCAGTTGAAACAGAACTTGACCGTCACCGCCTACGAAGGGGCTCGTGTCGGCACGGTTCCGGGAAGCACCGCCGGCAGCGTGCTAACGCAATGCGAGTTGCTGCTGACCGATCGCGGCATCTCGAACTATCAGATCGCGATGAGCCAGAACCCCACCACGTTGAAGCCGGGAGACGATTTCACCGTGACGGTGTCTGCCGGTTGCGATGCCAATTCTCTCGTCGGAGCGGTGTTCTACCAGGGTCGCACGCTCAGCGAATCGGTCGTCCTGCGTGCACAGTGATCTTTTCCCCCCTTGAGATTCCCAAGGTCGATAGCGATGCCCCCGAAACGACGACGCGGCGCGACACTTGTGACCGTGATGATCTTGTTGCCGGTCTTGTTCATGCTGGCCGCCATGGCGGTCAACTTAGCTTACATGCAGACGGTCAAGACAAAGGTTCAGGTCGTCACCGACGCGGCTGCCCGGGCAGCCGGGACGACCTATGCAACGACTGGCGACGAAGCCTTGGCGTTGCAGTCCGCACGCGCGATGGCCAGTCTCAATCCCATTGAATCCATGACGGTGTCGATCTCGGCTGCTGACCTCGAATTCGGCGTCAGTGAACGCCAGGCGACGAACAAGAGTTACGTGTTCACGCCCGCCGCTAATGGGAACTCGGTTCGCGTGACGACCAACACTTTTGCCGGAGGTGCCGGGACGGCGCTTCGGCCCGTCTTGCCGATCTACGGACAGACCATGGAGATTCGCCCCGTCTGCACGGCGACTCATACGCAAACGACGTTGGATGTCGCCGTAATCGTCGACCGCAGCGGATCGATGAGGTATGCGGCAGACGAGAACTCGAATTCCGGATCGCAACCGGCGACGGCGTCGACATGGAACGCCGGTGACCCGTCACCCCCGAACAGTCGCTGGCTCGATTTGGTCGCTTCGGTCAATCTGTTCTGCACCGAACTCGACAGCACCGGAAAGATCGAAAAGGTGGCGTTGTGCAGCTACGCGAGCGATTCTTCGACGCAAACGTTTCTGACCGAAGACTACACGCAAATCGCCGGCGCCCTCAATGTGATATCCAGTGAGTTTTGGGGCGGAATGACAGCAGTGGGTGACGGAATTCTTGAGGGTTTGGCGGCCGTGAGCGACCGTAAGTGGAGCCGTCCTTGGGCCACCAACGCCTTGGTTTTGATGAGCGACGGGAATCACAACCGAGGTTCCGATCCGATCGCCGCGGCGCAGGCTGCATTGGACGCGAAAGTCCCGATCTATACCGTCAGTTTCAGCGTCGAGGCGAACCGAACCCTGATGCAACAAATCGCCGACATGACCGGAGGCAGGCACTACCATGCGGTCGATGCGAGCCAACTCAACGCCGCTTTTCGATCGATCGCTCGCAGCCTTCCCTCCATCATCACCGAGTAATCACGATGATCGACCTTTTTCGACCAGCCCGATCCAATCGTCAGCGAAAAACCAGGCGGGGTGCGGCCGCCGTCGAATTCGCAATCTCCATCACGATCCTGTTGATGATCGTGTTCGCGTCGATCGAATTTGTCAGGCTCAACATGCTGCGACAGGGCGTGGAGCACGCATCCTACATGGCGGCACGGAGGGGTATCGTCACCGGTGCGACCGCGAGTGAAGTACAAGCCGTCGCCGAAGCGCACCTGAGCCTCCTCGGCGTTAGCGGAGCCACGGTGACGGTCGACCCGTTGAAGATCACCGATGAGACGAAGATCGTGCGAGTCGACGTCATCGTACCGACCACGGGTAACACTTGGGTTTCTCCCGTCCACTACAGCGGCAACATCGCCGGCCGATCGCGGATGCTGGCCGAGCGAGCGGCCGCGGACATGACCAGCGCCATGGCGACACCCTAGATAAACGAAGGGCTCTTCGGGGCGGATGTGGTTTCTCGGTCGCCCGCGCGTCAGGGCGTGGGGCCGAAGCCGAGACGTCGATCAGGATCAAAAGAACAAGCCCGACAGTCGCCTGCCGGGCTTGTTCGTTGTGTCAATCGTTTGAGCCGCTCGGGCAAGCGAAGCTCAGTGACTATCGATGATGTTCGACGTCTGGGTCGACCGGCGTCTGGATTACCAGCGTCCGCCGCCGCCGCCGCCGCCACGATTTTCTCGCGGGCGAGCTTCGTTGACCGTCACGTTGCGGCCACCGATCGCTTGGTTGTTCAAACCTTCGATCGCTTCGGCGCCGGCGGCCGAATCGGCCATTTCGACAAACGCAAAACCGCGGGATCGACCCGTGTCGCGATCCATGATCACGTTGACTTTGCTGACAGTGCCGTACTCGCCAAAGGCGGCTTCGAGATCATTCTCGGTGGCATCAAAACTTAAATTTCCGACATACAAGTTCATCGTTGAACTCCATAAAAAAGTGACTTCAGCCCGATTGGCCGAAGAGGCACTAAGAGCACCCGAGGGGACGTTCGATACACGCTTGTGTCCGACTTGGATGACCGCGGTGCAGAGGCACCGAAGAAAATTCCAGCCATTGGCACTGGAACAATCGAAAGGATTCATCACAGAGGATCCGCCGATGGCATGACCTCGATCTGCTTCCAAATTCAACCGCTACTACAAAATTGATCGAGACAGTTCTTGCGAATTCCTCTCGTGATCCTCCCAGATCATTGACGATTTCGTTGGGCCACATCTCGTGATGCGTTCAAGCCAACATCGTCGGGTGAAGCATAGCAGATTGGCCGGCGTCGTCGATGCCAATTGCCCCGTTTATCACGGATTGCCGAAAATAGTCATTCGTTGATCTCTTCCGGCGACAAGGAAGCGCGGCGTTGACGCAGCATCCTGAGGTACGTTTGCTGGCCCCGCGAAAGACGACGTGTCGAATTTTTGTCGATCGATTCGATCGCCTCCTCCAACGATCGTGACGCCTCGTCGCCGCGGCTTTCACGCGATTGCAACTCCGCAATGCTCCACAACGATTGTGCCAGGGCCATGCTCAAGACGGGCACGTCGGGATGCTGGCGGACGATCTTCTTTTGCATCGCGACCGCTTCGACCAACATCGCTTCGCCGCGGTCTCGGTTGCCGAAAACGTATTGAGCCAATCCTTGACGCATCCGGATGCCGGCTTTCAACGATTGGTAATCGACGTTGTCGGGTGATCGACGGAGCAATTCGCCGACCAGGGTCATCGCTTGCTGCAACTGATCCGCGGAGCCACGCGTCATCGGGATACCGGTCGCCAGGGTGTCGGCCCATTGGTATCGAAACTCATCGACGTCCGGATGTTCGCGACTCAGTCGTTCCAGAATGTCAAGCGCGGCTTCACGGTGCCGGAAAGATTCCGAGCGGTCGCGAGTCCAACGCATTTGCTTTGACGAAACTTGATAGGCCGATGCGAGTGCCAACTGATAGGGCGGATGATCCGGATGAGTCTCGGTCAGCTGGACCAACAAGTCGATCGCATCATTGGTGCATCGATGGTGCCAACGCATTTGTGCCGCCATGCGAGCGCCGGGTCCCGGCCGGTCGCCGTCCGGCAGAACTTTGGTCAAATAAGAACGCGGACCGCCGCCGGGCCGCCGCGGGGACAGGTCGTCGCGTGAATCGGTTCCCGGTGCCAAGCTGCCGGCAAGACTCAGCGATTTCGCCCACAGGTACCGCACGTCGGCTTGCCGGTGTGGAGCGGTTTGCGGTTCCGGATCCGTGTGGGGGTGGCAAGTTTTGCGACACACGTCCAGCCAATGTCGCAACCGGACGGGCTGACGCTGCGCCGCGGCGACACGCATCAAACCGTTGATCACGTTGACTTGACGTCGGATGTCGTCAGTCGATGGAACCGGCGACGTGGCCAATTGTTGATACAGTTCCAGCGCGATTTCGTAGGAGGCCTCGGCTTCATCGAATCGCCCCAAACGCAGTGCGATGTCACCGACGTGTCCACGAGCATCGGCCGACGGCAGTCGCAAATCCGCGGAGTTTTCACTGGCGAACCGGTCGAAAAATTGAAGCAACCCGTCCAGCAAGGCGATGTCGGCGTCGCTGAGCACTTCGCCGGACGTGGTGTCCCAATCGGAATCATCGCCGACGGTTTCCCACAACGCTTCGGAGCGTCCGACTCTCGATGCCACGTTGTCGATGATGCCTTGGAACGCATCGAGCGCGAGCGTCAGATTGGTTTCGGCGCGTGTCCGCTCCGCGTCGGCCGCTCGTCGGGCTTCGTCGGCCAAACCCAAAGCCCGCGTGCGTTCTTGCAAGCTCTGTTCGACATCGACATATGCCGCGGCGATCTTGTTCAGGCTGACCGAGCGGTTGTGGTTCGTCCAAATGGACACGACGGTCAGCGTGAGGAGCAACGCGAACGTCGCCGCCGAAAGACCGGCGACCACCGGATTGCGTCGGGCGGCCCGCCATGACTTTTCCAGCATCGTGATCGGCCGGGCGGTGATCGGGCGATCGTTCAAGAAACGCAGCAAGTCGTCACGAAATTCCGCCGCGGTTTGATAACGGTGGGCGGGGTCCAGGGCGATCGCTTTCATCACCACCGTGTTCAAATCGCCCGGCAGATCGCCACGGATGCTTCGCGGTGCTTCGATCCGCCGGCGATTCGTTTCGCTCAGCAATTCCTCCGACTTTCCCGCGATCGCCGGTCGTCCTGTGATCAATTCGTACAAGGTCACGCCCAAACAGAACACGTCGCTGCGAACGTCTTGTTGACCACGCAGTTGTTCCGGAGCCATGTAACGCAGCGTCCCGACGATTTCGCCGGTTTGCGTGAAGCGATCCGAATCCCGATCGACCGCCAACCCGAAATCCGTCAACCAGACATGCCCGTCGGTATCGATCATCAAATTCGCCGGCTTGATGTCGCGGTGCAGCACGCCTTGACCGTGTGCGTAATGCAACGCGTCGGCGATGTCGGTGATCCACTGTGCGATTCGTCGATGATCGTTCCAGTCGATCGGAATCGACGCCGGGGCACGATGATCCGACCGCGCCAACGTGACGCCGTCGACCAAGTGCATCGCGTAATACAGCAAGCCGTCGCTTTCGCCGCTTCCATAAACGGCGACGATGTTCGTGTGGTGAAGTCCCGCGATGGCTTCCGCTTCCCGGCGAAAACGTTGACGATTCTGTTTCGAGCAGACCGACGCGGGCCCGATGACTTTCAGCGCGACGCGGCGTTGCAGGGATTCTTGCACGGCTTCGTAAACGACCCCCATGCCGCCGCGTCCGATTTGACGAACGAGGCGAAAATCGCCCAGCTTCGCCGGCATCGCGACCGTGGTGAAATGGTCGTCGGCGTGATCGGCCGCATCAAAGTCAAAGTGCCCGTTGAGTTTTTCGACGGCTCGCAACGACGGCAGCGTGCGGCGGATGACGTCCGCATGTTCCGGATTCGCGTCGGCGATTTTTTCGATGTCCGGCGAAAGGCCTCGTCGCAATTGATCGACAAAGGCTTCGGCGATCACGTCGACGGGATGGCGATCCGAAAGCGTCATCTCAGGTCTCCGTTCGATTTCGTCGGTCACGCTCGACTTTCGTCATGATTTGGCCCAGTCGTTCCGCGGCTCGGACGTATCGATTGCTGGCCGCGGTGGGCGACAAGTTCAAGATTTCGGCGACCTGGGCATTGCTCAGCTGTTCGAAGTGACGCAAAGCCAAGACTTCGCGATCGACTCGGTTCATGCTGTCCAGGGCGTCCTGGATCGCCCGCATGTCTTCGTTCTTCGATGCGACCTGGCTGGGCGATTGAATCGCATCGATCAAGCGGCAGGCGATCGAATAACTGGTCGCGTCGGAATCTTGGTCGGCCGCCAAACGGACTTCGCGGGCGGGGCTCCGTGCTTCGCGAAACTGAGTGCGTTGAAGGTCGATCAAGACTTGCAAAGTCTGTTGACGCATCCAAACGTAAAATGTCACCGTGGGCCGTTCCAAGTACTCCTGAACCCGCCGCGCGATTCGCAAGTAAGCTTCCTGAATCACATCGGCCGCGTCGATTCGACCTCGGATTTGGGGGGCCAGCCGAAACGCCACCATCCGTTCCAGGCGGTCGCGATGGGATGAAAACAGCTCCGCTAGCGCCGCGTCGCCTTCGCTTGCCAAGCGGGCCGCTTCGTTGTCCGGCGACCGATTCGTCGCGGGCCGTGCATCGCCGGTGGACTCGTCTTCTGTCGGAAGCATCAAAATCGTTTCTCATTTTTCTGTGTGGATGCCCTCGTCGCCGCGTCGGTATTCAAATTACACGGGAACCGGTCCGCCGTCTGTTCGATTGGTGGTAACCCTTTTCCCGACCCCAAGTTCTGTCCGCGTAGGTGAATCTCATGTTAAGTCGTTTTCGATGGTGTTGTTGTGTTTTGGCTGCCGGAATGATGGTGTCCCCGGCATGGTCGGATGAAGAAGACTCAGGCGGAAAGGGCGGACGGGCCGCCGCGGCGCGTGGCGGTTTCGGCGGACGGCCGGGTGCCGAAGACCGGCCGGGAAGGGGGCCGGGCGGAACGGCTGAGTGGTTCAATCGGATTCCACTGATCCGCGCCATCGACGCGGACGGCGACGGGACCATTTCCGCAGCCGAGATCGCCGGTGCGTCGAAGGCATTGGCCAAGCTGGATCGCAACGGGGACGGAAAACTCGATCCCTCGGAACTCGCGCCCCGCGGGATGGCCGGCGGCGGAGACCGACCGGCGCTCGATCGACTGCGACAACGGGGCGGTGATTCCCAGGATCGCGCCGGCCGGATGGCCGCGATGTTCGAAACGCGCGACGCCGACGGCGATGGCAAACTTCAGGGCGACGAGATCCCCGAAATGCTGCAACGTGCGATGCGCCGCTTGGACACCGACAACGACGGGGCCATCGACAAAGACGAACTTGCCGAAATGGCCAAGATGGCCGGCCGTGGTGGCCGTGGTGGCCGAGGCGGCCGTGGCGGTACCGAGGGTGGCCGAGGTGTCCGACCGCAACGTCCTGCCGAAGATTGAAACGTTCGGTCCGATCACCCGATTTCTCGACCAGGGGTTCACGTCATGACGGTCTTCAAGCCTCGTCGAAACGATCCGTCGACGCTCGCACTGTTTTCGATCGCCCTGCATGCCGTTGCGATCGTGTCGGCCGCCGCCGCCGATGCGGACGATTCGACGCCGCAGCAGATCCGTTTCTTTGAAACCAAGATCCGTCCGGTTTTGGTCGAAAGCTGCTATCGCTGTCACAGCAACGAGGGTCAGGGCGTCCGTGGCGGTTTGTCGGTCGACGGTCGTCAGGGCTTGCTCGATGGCGGCGATTCCGGCCCGGCGATCGTGCCGGGAGACTTGGAAAGCAGTAGCCTGTGGCGGGCGATCAACCATGACGATGTGGAAATGCCGCCGAGCGGAAAGCTTCCCGAATCGGTCATCGAAGACTTCAAACAATGGATCTTGATGGGTGCTCCCGATCCGCGTTTGGCAGAAATTCGAGTCGTGCCAAGTGGCATCGGCGACGATGAAATCGCGGCAGGCCGTAACCAATGGGCTTACACGCGGCCGCGACGAAGTCCGATCCCCCGCCACCCCGACGACACTTGGTCCCGAACAAACATCGACCGTTTCGTTTTCGCCGCGATGCGAAACAACGGCCTATCGCCCGCAGCCGACTGTGACTCCGACACGTTGTTGCGGCGGTTGCATTTCGATTTGATCGGACTGCCACCGCATCCCGACCAGATCCGCGAATTTGCCGCGGCCTGTCAACGCGACCCCGAGCAAGCCGTCGCCGAGGTCGTCGATCGTCTGCTCGATTCGCATCAGTTCGGCGAGCGTTGGGGACGGCATTGGCTGGACGTCGCCCGTTACGCCGAATCCAGTGGCAAGGAAGTCGATGCGACGTTTCCTCATGCTTGGCGATACCGTGACTGGGTCATCGACGCGCTGAACGAGGACAAGCCGTACGACCGATTCGTGCAAGAACAGATCGCCGGTGACTTGCTTCCCGCGTCATCGGACCGGCAATGGGCCGATCAATTGGTTGCCACCGGGTTTTTGGCGATCGGTCCGAAAACGTTGACCGAACAGAACCCACGACAGTTCAAGGCCGACTTGGTGGACGAACAGATCGACACGACGACTCGCGCGATCTTGGGCGTCTCGGTGGCCTGTGCCCGATGCCACGATCACAAATTCGATCCGATCCCTCAAACCGATTACTACGCCTTGGCGGGGATCTTTGGCAGC
>Ga0102938_10004113_pt1 | contig 10758 bp, 9 predicted proteins | sample SalPonR2_B_D2_MG_FD_84516 | JGI IMG/M metagenome (GOLD analysis project Ga0102938, IMG submission 84516) | Salt pond soil microbial communities from South San Francisco under conditions of wetland restoration - Salt Pond MetaG R2_B_D2_MG | ecosystem: Environmental > Aquatic > Marine > Intertidal... | reverse complement strand
GAGAACATCCTCCAGGGAGAACATCCTCCAGGGAGCGCCCCGCGGAAAGCAAGATCGCGGAGGCCGGCCCAATGAATGGTTTCGCGGCATCGGCCTGTATGGATTTTGCGTTGGCTCCGGAGACAAATGACTCGCCGGTCCCGACAAATGCCTTGCGAAGCTGGACGCGTAAGTGATAGCCGACCACCAAGTTGATCGGAAAATGATACCGCTAACGAATGAAAGGTTTCTTCTTGCCACGTCTCCTGATAATCTTTTGCATTGGCACAGTGGCGTTGCTTGAGCCGCATTCCTCTTCGGCGCATTCCTCTTTGGCACGGTGCGAGTCGGGTGGCACACCGGGCTTGAGATGCCGCTGCCATCGGAAACGCGTCGGTTACCAATCGCTATCGCCAAGCCAGCCAAACACCTCTTTTTTAAAACGATCACACACCACGCCGGTCACCATTATTAACGTCTTGGATCCAACACAAAACGTCGTTCCTACGTCGGTTTGATTTGCACTTCGTTTGCCGCCCGGAGGGGCGGCGAAGTGACCAGACCGCGACGTCCGGGTTCAGAGCGCAAATTCCTCGAACCGGCAGCCGCAGGTCGGCTGGTAGGCGACTCGCATCCGGCGAGAGGCGGGATAGAACTGCAAAGCCGCTGTTGCGATGCTCAGCCGATCGCAGATAGCGTTCTGCTCGAAGCTCGCAGACTCGTCGGTAGGGAAGCCAGCGAGGCTGCAACACCCGAAACGCCTCCATCTCCACGAGTATGCGTCAGGCCAGCACGATCTGATCTTGTAGCAGCCCTCCCTGCATCGGCCCTCTTTCAGAGCGAGAGCCTTGGCAGGTCACGGCGATGTGCGGCCGGCCAATAGCTTTCGGGGCAGCGGGGATGTCACGGTCCGATGGCACTTCGATCTCCCTTCGCTTGATCCGCCGCAGGAGTCCGAATCGTGCCCAGCGTGGCGGATTCAACGCTGAAAGAATCGCCGAATCGAATCTCCGAGCGAACGCTTGCTGCTCCGATCGTCGAGCATGCGATCGATCTCTTGGTCCGACATCTCGCCATCTCCTTTGCCGATTTCCTCAAACTCAACCTCCAGATCAAGATCGGCTTCCGCATCCAGATCGGATGGCTCGGTCGCTGCTCCGCGGGCGATCGGGTCTTCAAGGTTCGAGTATTCCTCCGACGGACGTGCGCCGCCTTCGTAACGGGCGACCGAGGGCGATGGGGGCTGTGATCGCGGATAGCATTTCTCCTCGCCGAGACGGCCGAGGGGACCGATAGAGCGGAAGCGTTCTTCAAAGAAGAAAACGTTGTGGGTCTGCAGAATGGTGCCGGTCTGCAACTCCATCCGAGCGATCTCGGTGTTGTACTGCGATAAGGCTTGGGCTTCCGCACTGACGGCATTGCCCCAATCGACGATCGCTTGCAAGACAACAATGAACTGTACGATGCCCTGGTTGTACTGGGCGAGTTGCTGTTCCAGATTCACGCGAGCCGATCGCCGCACGGCTTGAAACCGTTCGTACTGGGCATGGAATTGTTCGATATTGCGCAAGTTCAAGGCCAAGAGGTGCTGCATTTGATGCAGTCCCTGATCGAGGTTCGCCCGGTCGCGCTGGATGATCAGCCGACGCTGGCGAAGGGTTGCGCGTTCGGCTCGCAAGCCCAGCGGAACCGAAAAGTTCACCCCCAGCGACCAGTCCTGGAAATCACCGCCGCCGCGGACACGGTTGCCTGCCGGTGCGGTTCCCTCGAGTCCGTTCCAGCGGTAGAGAGCTACCCCGTCCAGCTGGGGCCGAGCTTGATTGTTGGCGATCAAAAGCCGTTGCTGGTCGGCTTCGAGAATTAGCTTTAGTTCAATGATGTCTGGTCGCTCACGTTGAGCCAACTCGTTGATGGCGGCCCAGTCGACTTCGATGCGTTGCTCGAGCATCGGGGTCACGGGAACGGTTCGCATAGGTTCGTATGGGGGCAACCCCATGATGTTGAGCAAAGCCGCTTGGCGCTGAAGCACATTGGCTTCGGACGCCAGCAAGCTGGCACGAAAGTTCTCCAGGGCGACTTGCGTTTGGGCCAAGTCACCACGATTGGCGTCACCGACTTCGAAGCGGGCTTGCGCTCGTTGGACCGCGAATTTGGCTTGCTCGACCTGTTGTTCGCGTGCCCACAGGTCGACCTTCGCGAACACCAGCGCCCAGTAGGCTTCGATAACACCGGCAACCGATTGCTGGACCGCGCTTTTGTATTGAAAGTAAGAACGCTCCGTCTCAATACGAGCAAGCACAATGGGCGCTTGATTGACGGCTTTGCCCGCACCTCTTAACAACGGCTGCGTGTAACTCAGCTCCGTCGCTGTGCGTTCGGCCGGGTTTAGTGGGAGCACGCCAGGTGTGATTCGGTTGCGGTTGGCGCTCACGCCCAGGTTGGCGGTGCCGCCTAAGAGGTTGCGTTTGGATAGACCAAAGTCCAGGCCGTAGCCCTCATTTTGCACGCCCCGGATGATCGCGTTGGTGGGGTCCAGCGGATCGAAGGCGGCGGTGGGGTTTTCGATTTGATTCCAGACGTTATTCAGTCGCAGGTTTGGATCAAACAGGCCTCGCTGCTGATCGATCGTGGTGTTGGAGATCGCCGCGTCGTAGATGGTGCGACCGCTGGTGCTGGCGGTCACTCCACCGAGTACCCGTACCACCTCGGAGTTTACCAGCGTGACGTTGATGGCTTCGTTGAGCGTCAAGAGCTGAGTGGGGGCGTCGAACTGCGGGTCATTGATGGTGGCCGGCCGCGGCGTGACCGGGACGGGGACCTGGTAGAGCTGCCCAGGGCTGCGAGTGGCGATGTGACGCTGCTCGGGCAGGATCGGTTGAAACGGCTCCTCGGCGCGGCCCGTCGACGCGTCGGTCAACAGCACGCCAAGCCATGCTCCCAACAGGCAGATTTTCTGGAGTGTGTCCATGCTGATCGCAATCGGCAGGGATGTAATAACTGCAGCAGATGTTTGGAACTTGCCGTTATAACCGCATCTTGCGGTGATCCCGGACGGTACAAAGGGCCCGGTTGTGCCGATCATCCGGTCCATCCGGCTTCACGATTCGGTCAGCGGCGGAGCCTCTTCCAGGGCGGCCTTTGCTAGCTGAAAGTCTTCTGTATCCTCGACCACTTCGCCGTCTCGCAAAACGATGGTTCGTCTCGCGTTGCGTGCGACGTTTGCATCGTGGGTGACCAGAATGACGGTGATCTGTTGTTCTTCGTTCAGCTTGCGAAACAATTCGATCACTTCCCGGCTGGTTTTGGAATCCAGATTTCCGGTCGGTTCGTCACCCATTAAGATCGCAGGTTGGTTGACCAGAGCCCGAGCGATCGCGACTCGTTGTTGTTGGCCACCAGAGAGCTGGCTGGGGTGGTGATGGTAGCGATCAGCCAGCCCCACCTTGTCGAGCATCCGCATTGCCTGATCACGACGCTCACGAGGAGCAATCTTGTTGCCGTACATCAGCGGCAATTCAACATTTTCCAGAGCGGACGTGCGATTGAGAAGATTGAAATTTTGAAAGACAAAGCCGAGTTGTTTGTTGCGAATTTTAGCGCGCTGATCCCGATTCATTGTCACGACTTCCGCACCATCGAGTCGATAGCTCCCATGCGTCGGTCGATCCAGGCAACCCAGCGTGTTCATCAACGTTGATTTGCCGCTGCCGGACGGTCCGATCAGCGCGACGTACTCGCCCAGTTCGATCTGTCGAGTCACGCTGCGCAGCGCATGGACCTTGACTTCACCAAGATCGTAAACGCGGCGCACGTCATTGAGTTCGATCAACGCCATCGGGTCATTCGTACCTCAGCGCGTCGATCGGATCGAGCCTACTGGCCCGACGGGCTGGATAGTAACCAAAGAAAACGCCCACCGCCGCCGCGAAACCCATCGCCACAAACGCCGCCGGAATCGACACCACCATCGGCCAATCGGTTCCCGGCTTGTAGGCGTTAATCAACATGGTTGCGGCCATCGATGCCGCTGTCCCCAGGGCCAGACCGACCGCCCCCCCGATGCAGGACAGCACGACGGACTCGATCAAGAACTGTCGCAGAATATCCTTGCCTCGAGCACCAACAGCCATACGAATGCCGATCTCCCGAGTTCGTTCCGTCACGCTGACCAGCATAATGTTCATGATGCCAACGCCTCCAACCAACAGGGAGATGCCTGCGATGGCGGAAAGCATCAATGTCAACGTGCCGGTGATGATGCCCAGTGTCGCGGCAATTTCGGTGGTGTTTTGCACGCTGAAATCGGCTTCCTCTTGCGGACCAATTTCGTGCCGCTCGTACATCAACAACTCGATCTCCCTGGTCGCTTGTGCCATCTGCTCGGTACTGCGGGCGGACACCATAATCGCGTGTACGGTATCGAGTGGAGAGCCGTTGATTCGTTTGCGGACGGTCGTGTGCGGCATCAGCACAATATTGTCCTGATCGTCGCCAACCATGTTCGCGCCCTTTTTTTTCAAGATCCCAATCACCCGAAAGGGAACGTTGTTCACGCGGATCGTCTCATCGAGCGGATTAACCGTTCGAAACAATTTGGGAATCAAGGTTTGCCCGATCACGCAAACCTTGGCGTTGGACTGGAGGTCACCTTCTGAAAAGAAGCCACCTGCCTCCAGTTCCCAATTGCGAACCGTCAGGTAGTCGGCACCGACGCCCTGCAGTTCTTTGGGATTCCAGTTGTCGTGGCCGTAGATCACCTGACCAGCGGTGCCAACGATCGGCGAAGAGGCGAGTACCGCCGGGCAGACTTCACCGATCGCATCCGAATCGGCGGCCGTTAACGTCGGGGCGCCGGCTTGTCGCACGCCACCACGGCGAGTTTGGCCTGGCAACACAAGGACGACGTTTGTGCCGAGTGCTTCAAACTCGCCACTGACCAGTTGAGTGGCGCCCTGACCGATCGACACAATCGTCGTGACTGCCGCGATTCCGATGACGACGCCGATGATCGTTAATACAGCACGCATCTTGTTTTTCAACAAGGCTCGAAGGGCGATGCGGATGGTGTCGAGAAAGGACATCGCGTCTACTCCTTCCTGCCCGTCACCAAGGCAGCACCGACGTCGAGTTCACCCGCGGCCAGTTCGGTAAACCGGTTCTCGGTCAAGCCCGTCGTAACCGACACCGCTTTGAGACGATCGCCATCGACAACCCAAACGTGCCGCTGATTCTTTTTCTTTTGGGCCTCGGCCTTTTCGCCCGCCGTTCGATTTGCGTTCTCTTCGTCTTCTGCTTCGGTTGCCGACTTGTTCTTCCAAGCCGAACCGTCGATCAGATGTCGATCGGACTGACGAACGAACTTGACATCTTCGGGATAGAATCGCAACGCGGCGTTGGGAATCTTTCGCACGTCTTCGGTCGCATCGACTTGAAAGGAGATGCTGGCGGTCATTCCAGGCAGCAGCTTTAGATCACGGTTGCTGGCCCCGATGACTACCGGATAGGTGACAACGCTTTGAGTGGCAACGCTGCTAACACGTATCTGCTCGATCTCGCCGTCGAACACCTCTTCGGGATGCGCATCGACCGTGAACGTGACCGAACGCCCTTTGGCTTTGGCTTTCTGAATCAAGCCGATGTCAGCTTCGTCCACCGATGCGAAGACATGCACCTTTTCACGCAGGTCGGGGGCGATCACGAACAGCTCGGGCGTTTGAAACTGTGCGGCTAGCGTTTGGCCTGGATTGATCTTGCGATCGATCACGACGCCGTCGACCGGTGCGGTCACCTCACAGTAGTTTAGGTTAGCGCGTGACGTCTCGAGCGAAGCCTGCGATTGCAGGATGGAGGCCTTGGCGAGCTTTCGCTGAGCTTGCAGCGATTTCACTTCAAACACCAATGCGTCCATCTCACGGTCGGACATGAAATCCTGATTGGTACGCCGCAGTTTCTTGCCACGCATGTAATTGTTCAGCGCTTGTTGCAGTTGAGCTTCGACGCGTTCCAGTTCGGCCTCGCGTGTCGCCAAAGTCGCCTCATCGCGATCCACGTTGGCTTTGAACAATCGCGGATCGACCCGCGCGAGGATGTCGCCCGCTTTGACTTCATCATTGAAATCGACATTCAGCTCCACGATCGGACCCGACACAAACGAGCCAATCGAGACCGACAGCACGGGCTGGATCGTTCCGGTCGAATTCACGTACCGAGTGATATCGCCTCGCTCCACCTCGGCCGTGTCCCAAGTAATCTTGCCGCGCTGTTCCCAATACTCCAACGCTGGCTGATAGGCCGCCGCCCCCGCAACCCCGATGATGGCCAGAACGATCATGAATTTGAGTACCGTTTTCATTGCCAATTCACGTTTTCATTGCCTTTCCATTACACAGCCCCTTTCCTGGCTGCATCACACCTCTCTCCGGCGACCAAGAATGCTTCAGTAACATCATGCTATCCGAAAACCCACGTCGCTGTGCTTCGCCGCCGCATCCGTTCTCGGCGGATCGGATAAACACGGGGCCATTCGCGATTTGCTACCCCTCGAGCGACGTATTCCCTGGACCAACGAATCGAATGCCGTGATTCAAAGACATTGCTCTTGGTCGCCGTCTCTCCTGCCCGATCGACCGGGCACAGCACTAGCGTTCGGTCTCCGGGAACCGTGTGCTAACGCACCGCGCCGAATGGATGCTAACGCAGCTCGCCAAATGGGTGCTAACGCACCCCGGCTAATTATGCCAGAAGAACCTTGCTCGCCTGCTTCGCGGCCGCCGATCGCCATAGGGTTTGGCTCGGTTTCCACGCTGGAGACGCGTGGAAACCGAGGGAAAACAGGGCTGTGAATTCCCGTCGCCATTTAAAACATCAAGGGTTGTCAAAAATAGTGGTCCGCGCTACATTGATAGACTGATGACTCATTCAGCCCCCCTTCATACCGTGCCTGCTTCCGGACAATTGCGTTCGATCGATCGTGATTTGCTCGACGCCCTGCGAGGTGGCGAGCGGCTTGGAGTGACGGAATTGACCGAGACCTTAGGCGTCACCGCAACGGCGGTCCGTCAGCGGATCGAGCGATTGCTGGACGATGGCTTGATCGAGCGTCACAAGGTGGTTGCTGGTCGCGGCCGCCCAACGTTCAGCTATTCCTTGACGGCCGATGGTCACCGACGCGCGGGGGCGAATCAGGCCGATTTGGCGGACGCGATGTGGCAAGAGATTTTGTCACTAGAGGATGCCTCCGTGCGTCAGCAGTTGTTGGCGGGCATTGCGCGGCGTCTGGGCACTGTGTACAAGCAGCAGTTGACGGCGGGCCATGACGACGCGTCGTCATTAGAGTTGCGAATGCGTGAACTGTCGAAGTTGATGACGGGCAATCGCATCCCGAACGATGTGTCTCGCCAAGGTTTGGCCGCCTTGCCGGTCTTGGGGATTACGGCTTGTCCTTATCCTGAATTAACCGACGAATCCGAGCAACGATCGATGTGTCACCTCGAAGAAGAGATGCTCAGCGAAGCCCTCGGCCGGCCGGTGGAACTGACCAGTTGTCGGTTAGACGGCGACCACTGTTGCCAGTTCTCACCCAAAGAAACTTCATAAACCACATTTAGCAATGAGCGACAAATAAGTGTCGGGTACCTTTTGTGCAAAGCACCCGAAGGGCGAGTTCCTCGCAAAAGGTACCCGACACTTTTTTGTCGCACGATCCTTAACCGCAGCGGAAACGGCTATCAACGGAACGATAACCTCGTGCTGTCAACCAGTTCGCGTGCCGATTCGATTCCCGGATTGGAGCTCGAAGCCGACGATGTGCGCTGCACGCATGGCAGCACGACGGCCAAGGTGGACGAAGAACAAATTTTCTATGCGGAATGTCGCGGCTTTACTCGACAGGAAGCGGTGCGCATGATTGTGACCGGATTCTTCCAGCAGATTTTTGACCGCATTACGATTGAAAGCGTCCGGGAAGCTCTGGGACGCTCCATTGCCCGTCAAGTTCGCGAATACGAATAAAAGTGGAGAGCCAGCCCATGGCATTGTGCGAAGATAAAGTCCGCGAGTCACTGAAACAGGTGATCGACCCCGAGTTGTACGTCAACATCGTCGATTTGGGATTGATCTACACCGTCGATGTTAAAGATCCAGACGAAGCCGGGAAACACGATGTGCTGGTCGAAATGACGATGACCAGCCCCATGTGTCCAGCCGGGCCCCAGTTGGTCGCCGGAGCCAAGGGAGCCGTCGAAGGGCTGGAGGAAGTCAACGAAGCGGAAATCAAGGTGGTGATGGAACCGCCTTGGACGCAGGATATGATGACCGATGACGCGCGTGATCAATTAAACATTTTCTAGCTCTAATCGGTCCTGACTTCTTTGAAACCTGTGTTCGCTGCTGAATTCGTCTGCGGTGGGGGCTTTGCCCGCCACGCCCTCGATACCGTTCCGCACTCCCTGCGGGAAGAAGGGGCGGCGATGTTGCGCGCCCTAACGTGTGACCTGGCAGAACTGGGGGATGTGGTGGTGCCGATCGATCCGCGGATCGACGTCAATCTGCCGCGTAACGTCCAGCGTGTGCCAATCAATTTGGCCAAACCGCTGTGGGCACAGTGGATCAAAGCGGCACGCCAATGCGAGACGGCAATCATCGTCGCTCCGGAGCAGTCCGGAACGCTCGCTCAAGCCGTTTCGATGTTGCGAGCCGGCGGGATTGAGCCGACGATGTCGAGCGGTGATTTTCTGCGGGTGGCAAGCGATAAGTGGGAGACGGCTCGCGCCTTTGCGGTCAATCGCGTGCCGCATCCGACGACATTCATCCTCAGCACGATGGCGGACGCCGATCGGTTGTCTTCGCCGCGTTGGGTGGTCAAGCCGCGCGATGGTTGTGGGACGGAAAGCATTGAAGTGTTTGATTGCTTTGATTCCGCGGCAGCGGCATTGACGGAGAACTCGATCTTGCAGTCGTGGTCACCGGGGACGCCGGTTTCGGTCGGAGTGATCGTGGCGAGGGGCGAAATGACGGTTTTGCCGGTCGTCTCGCAGACGATCGAGTCGGCCTCTTGCACCTACGCGGGTGGAGAAGGTCCCTTGTCGGCCGAACTGCAACGCCGTGCGACTTCGCTCGCCTCCTGTGCTTTGGCTGCCATGCCGCCCACGGCGAAGGGCTACGTGGGGCTGGATTTGATTCTCGCCGCCCAGCCCTCTGACGATTGCGTGATCGAGGTCAATCCGCGGCTAACGACGTCGTACGTGGGACTGCGCCACATGATCGAAGGCAACTTGGCAGCGCGGATCATTGGTCAAGGGAATGGGCCGATTCGATGTTGCGCCGAGCAGGCGACGGTTCGTTGGACTCCCGACGGCCGGGTTTGGGTACATGATCGCTTGTTGGATGAGTGAGCGGTGGAAGTGCACACGACCGGTTACCGCATCGGGCTGGATATTGGCGGCGCTAACCTCAAACTTGCCGACACGCTGAAGCAAACCCGCGACATTCCCTTCCCGTTGTGGCAGCGCTATGACGAGTTGGCGGCACGTTTGACCGAGGTGCTGCGTGATTTTCCTCCTTCCGCTCCGTTGGCCGTCACCATGACGGGCGAGTTGGCAGACTGTTTTGCGGATGCCGCCGCCGGTGTCCGTTTCATTGCCGACGCCGTGTTGGCCGCCGCACCGCAAGCCCAGGCGATCGGTTTTTATCGGCTCGATGGCACCTTCGCCGACATTGCCACGGTGCATCAGCACCCGGACGATTTTGCGGCGTCGAACTGGCACGCCCTAGCCCAGCACTTATCGCAATCGTTGACCGCCTCGGCACTATTGATCGATATCGGTTCGACAACGTGCGACGTGATCCCGCTGGAGCCTCATCGTGTGGCAACCGAGGCAGGCAACGATTTCGAACGCTTGATTGCGGAACAGTTAGTCTATGTCGGTATTGGACGGACGCCCGTTTGCGCGCTTCTGGAACACGCCACGCTGCTGGGACGGCGCGTCCCGCTGATGAACGAATGGTTTGCGACGACGGGCGACTGCGCCGTCCTGTTGGGCTGGCAAAGCGAAGACCCGCACGACCTGCAGACCGCCGATGGACTACCGCGCACGCGAGCAGCGGCGCGGGCGCGGCTGGCGCGAATGGTCGGCCTTGATCAACGGAGCTTTCCCTGGGAGGCCGCTGAAGCGCTCAGCCGACAAACGCTGGCCAGCGTGACGGCGCGGATTTGCCGCGCCATCGAAGCGGCTCCGCCCCATCGGCACTGGATTCTAAGTGGGCATGGGCAGCGGTTATTGTGCGACTACAAACCGAAGCACGTCGAACGCCGCACCGACTTAGCCCACACGCTCGGTCCGCAACTCAGTCGCGTCGCGCCCGCCCATGCCGTCGCTCAGCTCTCGGCCAACCTGCCGCCTTAGCAAACGTGGCCAACGGGAGGGGGCGCGGTGTCCAGCCTTCTGGCGCGTCGCTTCGTCTTTAGATGCTGAGCTTCCTGCCTTGGGTCTCCTAAGCAGGCAGGCTGGAGTCATCGGGTCAATGAGCCGCCTCGGCGATCGCCGCGGTTCCTGAATCCAACCGGGGCTATCGCGCAAACGGCTAAGGATCGTGCGACCAAAAAGTGGCGACAAAAAAGTGTCGGGTACCTTTTGCGAGGAACTCGCCCTTGGGGTGCTTCGCACAAAAGGTACCCGACACTTTTTTATCGCTCATTGCTAAGCAGAGTTCTGCGGAATGATTCCTGCAAACCTGCTCAGGTTGCCGGTTCCTTTTTAGATGGCGTTTTGCTTTTGGGTT
>Ga0102938_10004111_pt1 | contig 10760 bp, 13 predicted proteins | sample SalPonR2_B_D2_MG_FD_84516 | JGI IMG/M metagenome (GOLD analysis project Ga0102938, IMG submission 84516) | Salt pond soil microbial communities from South San Francisco under conditions of wetland restoration - Salt Pond MetaG R2_B_D2_MG | ecosystem: Environmental > Aquatic > Marine >... | reverse complement strand
GACGCTTGATCGCAACGTTTGGCGTGCCTTCTGACATGTCCCCTCCTCAGGGAGATTGCACAACCGTTTTGGTTGCGCGCCCTCGAGGCTAGAGACCAATCCACTCTCAATTCCCATGACGCGCCGTACGCTTACCCGGTCATGGCCAATATTGCACCCGTTGGGATCTTCGATTCCGGCTTCGGCGGGCTCACGGTCGCACGAGCGATCATCGATCAGTTACCGCACGAGTCGATCAGATATGTCGGTGATACCGAGCGAGGACCGTACGGTCCCCAGCCCATCGCCCAAGTGCGCGAGTACTCGCTAGAGATCATGGACCAACTCGTTGCCGATGGTGTGAAGGCACTCGTGATCGCCTGCAACTCGGCAAGTGCCGCGACATTGCGCGACGCTCGCGAGCGATACAGCCTTCCAGTGATCGAAGTCGTCCATCCGGCTGTTCGACGGGCGGTGGCGGCAACCCGCAACGGAACCGTGGGGGTCATCGGTACCGAGGCGACGATCACTTCCCAGGCTTACGACGACGCATTCGCCGCTGCTCCAAGCATCGCCTTGCATTCCCGCGCATGCCCGCGGTTCGTCGAGTTGGTCGAAGCAGGGGTGACCAGTGGGGATGAGGCCATTGCGATCGCGCGGGAGTATCTAGCCCCTTTGCAGCAAGCCGAGGTCGACACCCTTGTTCTCGGTTGCACGCACTACCCCTTGCTCACCGGGGTGCTGTCCTACGTGATGGGTGAAGGCGTGACGCTGGTGTCCAGTGCCGAGGAAACCGCGCAGGATGTCTACCGGGTGCTCGTTGCCGGGGATCTGCTCCGCGATCCGACGTCGGGCCCACCGGAATATGCCTTCCTCGTTACTGGCGATCCGCAGGCTTTCGCCGAGCACGGCCGGCGATTCCTGGGCCCGGAGGTTGGTTCGGTTCAATCTCTGTGAGGGCGCTCGTCCAACGTCCGAATCGACTTCAACGAGAGCGTCACAACGCCCGTAACAATGAGCAAGCCAGCGATAACCGGGTAGACGGCTCGCACCCCCCACTCCTCACTCGCGGCGCCGGTTGCCAGCATCGCCAGCGGCGGGAAAACGTAGAACGCTGTCAGTTGAACGCTGAAGACACGCCCTTGCTCATGTGCGGGAATTCTGACCTGGACGAGCGTGTTGAGCAGTGGTTGCATCGGTCCCCAACTCAAGCCCAGGACGAAACCGAAGACCGCGAGGATCCACAACTCGGGCAGGAATGCCATCGGAACAACGCCTAGAGCGGTGCCCACTAGGGCAACAGTGATGATCTGATGATTCGTCAGGCGCCGAGACAGTGGCCCGTAGGCGAAAGCGCCAAGAACACCACCACCGGCGAGGGCACCGATCACGATGCCCATTCCCTCCGGTTGGCTCAAGGCCTCGAAATGCACGGGCAGGATCACGCTCTCGGTGGGTAGATACACACCGGCGAGGACCATGATCGCGATGGTGAGCACTCGAAGTGCTTTGTCCGTCCACAGCGCGACGAAGCCCCGAGTCAACTCAGCGAAGCCAGTGCCCCGTTCGAGGCCTTCCTCGCGTGCGGCTTGGCCAGCATCCGAGACGCGCATAGCGAAGATGCACAGCGCCGCGATGATGAACAACACACCGGGAACCCACAGTCCCTGCTCGGCGCCGACGGTCGCAATGAGGCCCGCGCCCAAGAGTGGTCCGAGCGTCCACCCGGCCGCGAATAGTGCTTCATGCAAACCGTTCAAGGACTGCAAACGCATTCCGCTGGCCTCAGCGGCGTCAATGATCAGTGACTTGCGAGCGGTGTAGCCCGCCGGATCCAGTCCGGCTCCGATGACTGCGAGGACCAGGATCCAGGCGAGATCCAATCCCACGAGCCACCCGACGATCGGGAAGGCGATGACAGAGAGTGCGGAAGCGATATCGGACAGGACGCTGATTGGCTTGCGCCCGTACCTATCGATCGCCGCGCCAACGAGTGGAATCACGACCAGCGCCGGGATCGTCGACAGCGCCGCGAGAAGGCCTGCCGCCGCAGGGGATCCGGTCAACTCGAGCACCAACCACGGCAAGACCACCATCACCACGCCGTTGCCGATGCCGGAGGTGACGTTGGCGGTCTCCAGCAAGACCACCGGCGCACGACGCTTGAGCACGCTGGATAGTGTCACGTCCCATGACCAGATCCGATGGGCGCACTGCCAGCCAACTTCGTCCCGTGACCTTCGAACGCAACTGGTCCGAGCACGCCGAGGGTTCCACCTTGGTGTCGTTCGGCAGGACGAAGGTGCTGTGCACCGCCTCGTTCACTCCGGGAGTTCCACGTTGGTTGAAGGACTCGGGCACTGGCTGGGTGACCGCCGAATACGCCATGCTGCCGCGGGCCACCACCACGCGTAATCAACGTGAGTCGGTGAAGGGCAAGCTCGGCGGCCGCACCCAGGAGATTTCCCGGCTGATCGGCCGCAGCCTTCGCGCCGTCGTAGACATGCAAACCCTGGGTGAGAACTCGATCCTCATCGACTGCGACGTCCTGCAGGCGGATGGTGGAACCCGCACGGCGGCAATCACCGGTGCGTATGTGGCGCTGGTGGATGCGATCACTTGGGCACGGGGCGAGGGTCACGTTGCCGGTGATCCGCTCACCGATTCGGTAGCGGCGGTCAGTGTCGGCATCATCGATGGTGAACCACGTTTGGACTTGCACTACGACGACGACGTCCGCGCTGAGACCGACATGAATGTCGTCATGACCGGCGCCGGATCGTTCGTCGAGGTTCAGGGCACGGCGGAGGGGGATCCCTTCGAGCGAGCGCTGTTGGATCAACTCTTGGACTTGGCTGCCGCGGGCATCGCGGATCTGACCACGATGCAGAAGGTTGCCCTCGGTTCATGACCCATCGCGTTGTCCTTGCCACGCGCAATGAACACAAGATCGTCGAACTCAGGCGGATCCTCGATGGTGCAGGGCTTGATGTCGAACTAGTCGGGACCGAGGAATTCCCAGATTTGCCTGAGGTCGCGGAAACCGGATCGACCTTCGCTGCGAACGCGTTGTTAAAGGCACGTGACGTTGCTGCGCGGACCGGACTCACCGCCGTTGCCGACGATTCCGGACTCAGCGTCGATGCACTCAACGGGATGCCCGGCATCCTCTCCGCGCGCTGGGCGGGCAAACACGGAGACGATCAAGCCAACCTTGATCTGCTGCTGGCGCAACTGGCCGACACACCCAAACAACGCCGCGGCGCCGCTTTCCACTGCGCCGCAGCAGTTGCAAGCCCTGAGGGCGACGAGCGGGTGGTCGAAGGAGTGCTGGAAGGAAGCATCATCGACCAACCGCGTGGCACAAATGGATTCGGCTACGACCCCATCTTCACCCCGACCGGCTACGTGCTGACCACCGCGCAACTGACACCTGATGAGAAAGACGCGATCAGTCATCGTGGGCAGGCATTCAGGGCGCTCGTCCCGGTGCTGTCGGAACTACTCGCCTGAGTTCGCTCGCGAAATAGCGTTAACTCCTGTGTGCTCGTGGAACGAGCAGTGCGTCATCGGTCTGCATCACCGTGCACTCCCAGGTGCCGCGCGGTGCCTGCACGAGCACAGTTTCTCCGGGTTTCCTGCCCAAGAGAGCGGAACCCAGAGGGGATTCCGCTGATACCCGCTCGTCGTCGAGGAACGCTTCGGCTGGGTGCACGGGGGTGACCCAGATCTCCCCCTCGGGAATGCGAACAAGGGCGCGAACACCGAGGGATACCGAGCCATCGAAATCCTCGGGATCGTGAGCGAGAACGGTCGTCTCCGCGAGCAGTCGCTGCCACATCTCCACTTCGAAGAGCAGGCTTTCGAAAGCCGCGACATCGCGTTCGTCTCGTTCGTCTTCCACAAGAAGTGGACGAAGTTCGGGAATGCGTCGCTGCTCGATATCGCGGATACGTTCCTCGATGAGAGCCACTCCCTCCGATGTCAGCCGAGGATCCTTGCCTGGCTGCGCCCAACTCGGTGTTGCCAACTTCTCGGTCATAACCACGTTCCCTCCCCTTCCATTCATCGTTGTGTGTTCCCATGTGGGGGTAGTGCAGGACTTGATGGGGTTACTCGTCGTACTTTCCACCCGCCCAGGGCGGCCGCTGTTCAGTCGGATCACGGATGAACGTCTGCTCGATGGCGAAGAGCTCCGCATCGTCTCGGGTGTTGTCGAATCGCACCCAGATCTCCACTTGTTGGCCACCCACGCCACGAAGTTCGTCGTAGATGCTCTCGAGTTCGCCGTCCCCATCGATGTCGGCTTCGACGATCGTTTCGCGCATCCAGGGTTCGGGTCCTACATCGATTTCCAGGCCGCCCAGGCTCCACTCGTCTGCTTCATCCGACGGTCGTAGCACTCCCTGGAGGCGTTCTAGGCCATCTACGGATTGGCTGACGGTGGCCGTCGATGGTGTCGCAACTGCCGCGGATGATGTGATGCCCTCGACCACCTGAGCCTCAATCGCGACTTCGGGATCGTCCAGGATGATGCCGATGCTGGCGATCACGAGTGCGAGTCCTGCAAGTGATCCCGCGACAGCAACCCACCTTGACTTTCGCGAAGGTGCACGGTCGGACATGAGAACAGCCAACTCGACTGGGGTGAATGCGCCATGAGTGGTTCCTGAAGGCCACTTTCACAATTCGCTCATGCAATGCTCAGGGCATGCGGACATACTCGTCCACGCCCGTGCCGACATGGGGAGTAGGGGAGTGACCAAGTGGCGATCTTGATCGTCGAAGACGAGCAAGGCATCGTCTCGTTTGTCCGGCGCGGTTTGGAATCTGCGGGCTACACCGTCGTAGTGGCTTCAGATGGTGTCGATGGTCTCGCCATGGCCATGCTTCCAGACGTCGAGTTGGTCATCTTGGATCTGGGGTTGCCAGGAATCCCCGGCGAAGAGGTTCTCCGGCGCCTGCGGGCTCAGCGACCGACCGTGCCGGTCATCGTCCTGACCGCGAAGGATTCCGTTACCGACCGCGTTTCCAACCTCGAGGCGGGCGCCGATGACTATCTGATGAAGCCCTTCAGTTTCTCTGAGTTGCTTGCCCGGGTGCGCGCTCGCTTGCGGACATCAGGGCAGTCGCGCTCGGACACCATTGCGGCTGGGAATCTTGTGCTCGATCTGGGGGCCCGGACGGTTTCAGTGGAGGAGCAGACTCTGAGCCTTTCGGCTCGAGAGTTCGCTCTGCTCGAAGTCCTTGCTCGCAACCCGAAACGAGTCCTATCCCGTGAGCAACTGCTGGATATGGTCTGGGGGTATGACTTCGATGGCTCCTCCAACGTCGTTGAGGTCTACGTCGGCCAATTGCGACGCAAGATCGGAAGCGAGCGGATTGAGACGGTTCGAGGCGTTGGATACAAACTCCAACCCATTTAGGGTCTGCCCGCCCTTGTTCGGGAGCCGGGTTCTTCCGTGACGCTCACGGTTCGTGTTGTCACTCGATCGTTGATCGTGATGGCACTTGTGATCACTGCCGTGTGCGTCCTGATTTTCGAGATCGTGACGGTGTGGGGTAGGTCGGAGATCGACCGCATCGCCCAAGACGAGGCCGATCGGTTGGTGGCCATTTTCTCCGCTGAGATCGAGGAATCGGCGCAGGCCGGGGACGGGTTGGATTCAGCTGACCTGGTCGTGGACGCTCGAGAGGCCTTAACCAGTTACGCGGGTGGACCATTGCACCTAGCCACGATCTCGGTCGGGGATGCGCGCCTGCGAAGCAACACCGGGCCAGCGTCGCTCATCGCGCTGGCCAATTCCGCCCGGCTGCCCGAGCCCGAGCCGGGCTTACTTCGCACGGTTCCCAGCGATGCCGGGTCCCTGCGCAGCATTGATGTGCCCGTTCAGGATGCGGAGGGGAACACTCTTGCCATCGTGTCGGTCCTCGTTCCCCAAGACGAAACTCGTTCGGCAACGCAGGTCGTGTTGTTCGGGTCGATCGGAGCTGGAATCGTGGGCTTGATTATTGGCAGCATCGCGTTGCCGTTAGTGGTGCGGCGGTCGTTGCGCCCGTTGAAGGAGGTCACGCAGGCGGTCGAGGAGATCTCGCTGGCGGACCTGTCCGCGCGGGTGCCGGTGCCGAGCACAGCCGATGAGGTCGCAGAGCTTGCGACGGAATTCAACGGCATGATCGAACGCATTGCCCAAGATGAGGAAACCCGGCGCCGTTACTTGGCCGCCATTTCGCACGAAGTTCGCACGCCGCTCGCGATCGCTGAAGGGCACCTGGAGATGTGGGAGACCCTCGGCCCCCTCGAGGGACAGTCGAATGCCGACATGGCACGCACGGTCCAACGTGAACTCGAACGATTGCGCCGTGTGCTGGATGATCTGCTAGCTGTTGCCAGGGGTGCAGAGGATCTCGCGGTCAGAAGCGAGCCGGTATTCCTCCCCGATGTGGTCGATTCCCTACGCTCCCGCATCACCGGCTTGGGGCATGCCGATATCGACATCCAGTCACCGCCGCCGGACGTTGTGATGGGTGATCAAGCCCGAATCGAGCAGACCTTATTGAATCTGCTCAAGAACGCCGTGGAGCACAATCCGGAAGGGACTCAAGTGAGACTCGCGACGGTGGTTGACGGAGATCAAGTGGTCTTCACGGTTCGGGATAACGGCACTGGCATTCCCGAGGAGTTGCTACCGCGCGTTTTCGAACCATTTGTGAGTAGTCGGGACTCCAACGCCGACCGCATCTCCGGCCTTGGTCTTGCGGTGGTGCAATCGCTCACCCGGGCCCAGGGCGGAACGGCCAGTCTCAAGAGCAGCGCTAGCGGAACCGTGATCGAGATCAGGTTGCCGCGCGCGATCGCGTGATCTGAAGGCACCCTTCAGAATCGGTTCATCATCCGCTCAGGGCCGTTCCCTACTTTCGTCAACCATGTCGATGACCCAGATAGCCGATACGAGTCCGCAACCTGACGGTTCCTCGCTCGGGTCCCGTATCCGAGGATCGGCGTCCCTGTCGATCACGCTTGTTCTGGCGCTGGCACTGCCTGCGGTCGTATTCTTCCTGCCCTTCGGGACGTTCGCAACGATCACCGCGTTACCCGCACATCCGCTGGTTGTGCATGCTGTCGTGGTCTTCGCGCCGATATCCCTGTTGCTCGTCCTCGGCGCCGTTTTCATGAGGCGCTGGCGTCCAGCATTGCAGTGGGCCGCAGTCGGAAGCTTGGTCATCACCGCGGTCACGAGCATCATCGCCAAGAGCTCGGGTGATTCGCTGGCTGCCGCCATTGGCCTGCCTGAGCAACACGCGCGATGGGGCAACTATCTAGTCACCGCCTCGCTGATCACGCTAGGCGCCACCGCCGCTTGGGTGTGGTGCAGCAGGGTCGGCCTACCGGTCGCGGTTTCGCGGATCCTTGCAGGTCTTGTTGTCATCGGCGCTGCTGCTATGGGTGGCGTGACGTACGCAGCGGGCCATTCAGGCGCCGAAGAGGCGTGGGCTGGAACCTTCGAGCAGGCGCGTGCTCCGATCGCCTCGCCTCAGGAGCGGCAACGCCCGATTTCATTGCAGGAAGTGGCGCAGCACGACAGCGCAAGCGATTGCTGGTCGGTAGTCGAGGGTGCGGTCTACGACCTGACAGCATTCATTGAAAGGCACCCCGCCGGGAGCCAGGCGGTCATCGAGATGTGCGGCATCGACGCCACGGCAGATTTCATGAGCGAGCACGCTGGCCCTGGCGAGCCACGGGAGTGGCTGGAGGTTTTCCGGGTCGGGGAGCTTCGGGGTTGAGCGGTCAGCGCAGATGCGTCAGCCGGGGCCGTGGAAGCCGCTCCGCCCACGGGTCGAGGGCATCGAAGACCTCGATTGGTTGTGGACGTTCGCCGGGATCTCGCTCGAGACAACGCAGCACGATGTCGGCAACGTCACCAGGAAGTTTCGGTAACGCTGCTGGTGGTTCCTCGAAAGTCTGGGGCCACCTTTCTAGCGGTGTGCTCGACGCGGCTATGTGACTGTCGGAAAAGGGGCGCGTACCTGTGAAGGCCTCGATGAGTGTTACCCCGAGCGCCCAGACATCGCTCGCCGGACCAACCTGAAATGATCGATTCGGATGGGCCTGCTCCGGAGCCAAGTACTGGTCTGTTCCGACAACATGGTCGAGGGTTTCCGTCTCGGAAATGCCGCGCGCGATGCTGAAGTCGATAAGCCGCGGTGTGCTGTCCATGATGATGTTGCTCGGCTTCACATCCAGGTGCACGATCTCCTGCGCGTGCAAGTAGTGCAAGGCTGATGCGACCTGCATGCCCAATGGCAGGAATTGCTCGATCGACAGCGGTCCGTACTTGCGCAGCAGGGTCGACAGGCGCGGACCGGGCACGCGCTCCATGGCGAGGTAGGGCCGGGGACCTCCGAGCTCAGCGTGCAGCCCGCGCACGATCACCGGGTGATTCACGCGGCCGAGGATCGTTGTCTCTCGTTCGAGTGTCCGCAAGGTGGATTCGTCGTCGGTGAGGTGGGGCCGGACCACCTTCACTACCACCGAGGCGAGCAGGCGCTGGTCGAAGCAGGCGTAGGCCTCGTAGGAGTGGCCGCCACCGAGTCTGCTTTGCACCCAGCAGCGGGGGATGAACTCATCCCCCGCTGCCAGGCCCCAGGACTGCTGCGCACCTGGTGCAACCGATGTCGATGACTCGTTAGCGGGCACGGGTGTTGGTGACCGTTAGGTCGCGGGTGAAATCGACACTGCGCGTCCAGTCCCGTGTGTTGTCCGAGCGGGTCTGGTTCGTCATCGTGTCGTCGTTCCCGTTCGTGCAGGTCAATGTGAAGCCCGGCCGGGTTTGAGCGCCGGCGGTTGTCGCATCCCGGGTGTTGTCGACCGTGTTGTCAGCTGTGTTGTCCGGTATCCAGCGACAGTCGTTGCCTCGTGGATCCCGGTCGTCCTCATCGTCGTCGACAACCTGCAAACCCCGCATGTCGTCCTGACGCAGGTTCGCCTCCGCGCTGTTCGCGAAGGCCGGTCCGGCCATTCCGAGAGCCAGTCCGCTGACCGCCAGTGCGGCAATCGAGGATCGGATGGTTCGTCTCATCGGTACTCCTTTCGAACTCTCGTATGTTCCGAAGTGACCATGCAACGGTGTCGCATGGACATGAAGGCTTCCTGAAACGGCTGTGAGGGTCCGTTCACCTGACTCATCACGGGTTGCACAACGGGCACCAGCGCGGATCGACCGTGCGGTTCGGTCGGGGGACTTCGTGTCTGGCCGAGCAAGCTGGACAACCGAACGCATCTGCCCGGATTGCGGATTCGACGAAAGTGCCGCAAGCAGAGCACGGGAGCCCACGGACGGGTTCGATCGCACCCCAGCCTGGCGCTGTGCATTCCGGGCAGGGGGTGTCCAGGCGCTGAGCTAACCGAATCGCGCAGTCTCGGATGTTTCGCATTCGGCTCGGGGAGAAGCAAGCACGCAAATCACTTTCAACGATGGCCGTCCCGTTGGTGGCGCTGCACGCGCTGATGGCAGATGCCAGCGTGCGATGGTCGGTAATGCCTTTGAAGATCGGTCCTTCTTTCGGTTCGGCCGTGCGAACGATCAAGCCATGCCGAGGAAAGTCGGCTCGAGCCAGCAGGGTCTTCAGATCGGTCTTGGGCGTAACTGCTTCCCGAACCGCGACGATGTCGGTGCTGCGCGTCATCTCGCTGACGGTGATTCCCCTGATGTCGTCAACGAGGACGATCATCTCGATGTCCGAGGTAACGAAAGGCATGACCGGATCGGGCCCGATGGTTCCTTCACTGGCCAGACCGACGGTGTACCCAGCGCAATCCATGCCGGCTCGTGCCTTCGCGATAGCAGCCTCCAGCGGGGTATCGAGCCGCGGAATTTCGCCGGTGAAGGTCCCGAAGCGGTCGGTGTCGATCGCAATGACGACCACATCCGCACCGAGAAGGTCATCGAAGACCGGAGCAATCGCTGATTCCTTGTTGTGCACGGTAGCCAGCGCGATCGTGCTACCCGCGTATGGACTACTGCGCACTACTCATCATGGGTGAAGACGTCGATCAGTTCTCCAACCCTGTGGTCCGATTCCGCTGGGTGACGGAAGGGTTGACTCCGGTTGACGGTGTACACGTTCCGTCGGCCGCTGCGTTCCTTGGTTATGTAGCCAGCGTGCTCAAGGTCGGTCACGATCGTTTGCGCGGTTCGCTCCGTAACCCCGGCTGCCGTGGCTAGGTCGCGGATTCGAGCGTCGGGTTCTTGAGCGATGAGAAGCAGCAGGCGGCCGTGGTTGGTGAGCAACGTCCAATGGCGATCTTCGGCGGACGATGCGGATGAATGTTCGCCGGCCATCCCCATATGGTGCCCGATACCGCCTAGTTCTGGCCTTGGGCACGGGTGAACGTCGCAGATCCGTCGTGCTCCTCGAGCTTTTCGACATGCATCCAGCGGTAAACCGACCCGACCCGCGCGAGCAGATCGATGACGGCGTGATCGCTCCATGGAGAAGATTCGTCGAAAACGAAGCGGCAGCGATAGTGGTCGACACAGGTGGGCAATGTTCCCGGTTCCGGCCACACCTGCGTTCCTCGGTTCGAGATCATCTCGAGCGCAAACGGAGCGGTCGCCAGAGCGGCATGGAGGCGTTCGGCGATCCGATCCGGGGACTCGTTGGTTTCGATGAAGACATCGACACCGACCTTGGCCCGTGAACCAGGAATCTGTTGAACGTCTTCTTGGTAGATGTTCGGCATCTTCAGGTCCTGGTGGTTCCTCGTCGGCACGGACGAG
>Ga0102938_10004110_pt1 | contig 10760 bp, 7 predicted proteins | sample SalPonR2_B_D2_MG_FD_84516 | JGI IMG/M metagenome (GOLD analysis project Ga0102938, IMG submission 84516) | Salt pond soil microbial communities from South San Francisco under conditions of wetland restoration - Salt Pond MetaG R2_B_D2_MG | ecosystem: Environmental > Aquatic > Marine > Intertidal... | reverse complement strand
GAGGTGGTCACCAGTTCCGGCATTCTTGGCAGGATCACATCTCTGGACGACAATTATATGGTGCTGAATGTCGCCAATAATGTGGAGATGAAATTCCAGCGTGTGCATGTGCACGCCGTGTTACCCAAGGGCACGCTCAAGTCGATCGGCTGAATATGGCCGTGGAGTATCCGCGCCGGCTGAAACTGGCGCAAACACCGACCCCCCTGCAGTTGCTTGAACGCGCCTCGGCACGCTGGGGCTGCGGTCATCGGTTGTGGGTCAAGCGTGACGATCTCACCGGCTGCGCCCTGAGTGGCAACAAGGTGCGCAAGCTGGAATTTATTGCCGCCCACGCGCTCGACAAAGGCTATGACACGCTCATCACCTGTGGTGGCCTGCAGAGCAATCACTGTCGGGCGACCGCCCTGGTGGGGGCGCAAACAGGCCTTTCCACACACCTGCTGTTGCGTGGCGACGCGCCCGCGGAGAACGACGGGAACCTGCTGCTCGACAAGTTGGCGGGCGCTACCGTGAGCTGTTACCCGAAATCGCAGTACGTGGCGGAAATCGACAGTTTGTTCGAGCACTGGCAGGCACATTACAGCGCCGCGGGCCGACGCGCCCTGAGCGTGCCGACGGGTGGCAGCGACGGGCTGGGTATGTGGGGCTATATCGCGGCCTGTGAGGAGCTGGCGGGTGATTTCGAACGCCACGACATTGCGCAGGCGCATATCGTTACCGCCACGGGCTCCGGTGGCACCCAGGCGGGCCTCACCCTGGGCGCTGCGCTGCACTCCCTGGCCGCCACCGTCTGGGGCATCAACGTGTGTGACAACGAGCGCTACTTTCTCGACAAGGTGGCCCACGATACCGCGGATCTGTATCGGCGTTACCCGGCGCTGCCCCGCTGTGAGACTCGGGTACGCGTGCTCGACGGCTATGTCGGTGCCGGCTACGGCATCAGCAGCGACGAGGTATTTGCGCTGATCCGCGATCTCTGCCGCCTGGAAGGCCTCGTGCTGGACCCTGTCTACACCGGCAAGGCCTTTGCAGGTATGTTGAGCGAAATCAACGCCGGCCGCTTTGAAGGTACCCGGGATATCGTATTTGTACACACCGGTGGTATCTTCGGAGTCTTTCCCCAACGCAGCGCCTTTCCGGTCTGAGGCGATGGTGCGCGGCCCCTGCAACCGGTGTGTGCAAGGGACCTGTGAAGAGTCAGTTGGAACGCCCCGGTAATACGTATAACAAGCGGATAAACAGCCAGTGGAGCACGGCCCTGCAATGATTGCCGACGCCATCAGTCTCGTCAACGCCCACGCCTGGGGCCCGGGGATGCTCGTCCTGCTGCTGGGAACAGGCCTCTATCTCAGCATTGGCCTGCGCTTCATGACGCTGCGCTATATTCCGGCCAGTTTTCGGCTGCTGGTGCGGGGCGGGCGCGGGCGCGGCAAGGGCGATATCTCTCCTTTCAGTGCCCTCATGACCTCGCTCTCCGCAACTATCGGCACAGGGAATATTGCCGGTGTCGCCACCGCAATCGCCCTTGGGGGGCCCGGTGCGCTGTTCTGGATGTGGGTGACCGCGTTGGTCGGCATGGCCACCAAATACGCAGAGGCGGTCTGCGCGGTGCGGTTTCGCGAACGCGATGCGCGCGGCAACTACAGCGGCGGCCCCATGTACTACATCAAAAATGGCCTCAAGGCGCACTGGCACTGGCTGGCCTTCGCCTTCGCGATTTTCGGCAGCCTGGCCGGTTTCGGCATCGCCAATACCGTACAGTCCAACTCCGTATCGCAGGTACTGTTGGATGAATTCGCCATCCCCCCGATTGTTACCGGCCTGGTGCTGATGACACTGGTGGCGGCCGTGATTCTCGGCGGCATCCAGCGCATTGCCAGAGTCGCAAGCTACCTGGTGCCTTTTATGGCCGTCGCCTACGTCTTGCTCAGCCTGGGAATTATCCTGCTGCATGCCAGTGCCGTGCCGGCAGCCCTGGCAACGATTGTCGAGAGTGCGTTCTCTCCGGTTGCGGCCACCGGGGGGTTTGCGGGTGCCACGGTGTGGGCGGCGCTGCGCTTTGGCGTTGCGCGCGGAATCTTCTCGAATGAGGCGGGCCTGGGGAGCGCGCCGATCGCCCACGCGGCGGCGAAAACGGATCAGCCGGTGGAGCAGGGCATGATTGCAATGCTCGGCACCTTCATTGACACCCTGGTGGTATGCACAATGACCGGGTTGGTGATTGTCATCATGGACGTCTGGACCACCGGCGTCAGTGGCGCCAGCCTGACAGCGATGGCCTTTGAAATGGCGATTCCCGGAGGCCAGTACATAGTAACCGTAGGGTTATGCCTGTTTGCCTTCACTACCATGCTCGGCTGGTCATTCTACGGGGAGCGTTGTATCACCTTTCTTTTCGGTACCCGCGCGATCCTGCCCTTCAGGATTGTGTGGGTGGCTGCCGTTCCGGTGGGAACGCTGGTACAGCTGGATACAGTCTGGTTGATTGCCGACACGCTGAACGCGTTTATGGCGATCCCGAACCTGGTGGCGCTGGTGCTGCTGGCGCCGCTGGTTTTCAAACTCACACGAGAGTATCTGGAGGATAAGCGGTGAGCGAAATCACAGATGATGTTGAGAAGTGTGTTGATCGAGCAATTGCCGCGGTGGGCCCACACATTGTGCTGGGTGCGCCACTGGGTCTGGGCAAGCCCGTTCAGCTCCTGAATGCGTTTTATAGACGCGCCGAAATCGATGAAAACCTGAGTTTACATATCGTTACCGCGCTGTGTCTTGAAGTGCCCCGCCCGGGCAGCCACATCGAGGAGAACCTGGCCGGCCCCATTATGCAGCGCCTGTTCGGTGATTATGAAGAGCTGGCGTTCATGGCGCCGATGAAGGCCGGCAAGCTGCCGGCGAACATCAAGGTCAGCGAGCTGTATTTCAAGGCCGGTTCGATGAAGGGGGTTCCCCGCGCGCAGCAGAACTATATTTCCAGCAATTACACGCATATCGCCCGCGACATGGTCGCGCTGGGCGTGAATGTGGTTACACAGCTGGTCGCCTCAAGAGAGACGGATGGCGTTACCCGGCTGAGCTTGTCGTGCAACACGGATGTCTCCCCGGAGATGGTCCAGCGACTCTCTGAAGCGGGGCGCAACTGCTACAAGCTGGCGCAGATACATCCCGAACTGCCGTTCATGGAGCACGACGCGGAGGTAGCGATCGATACATTTGACCTCGTCGTGCGCAACCCGCGCTACGATAAAGCCCTGTTCGCAGTGCCCAACGGGGCCGTGCCGGTGAAGGATTACGCCACCGCGCTGCACGCCAGCAGCCTCGTGGTCGATGGCGGCACCCTGCAGATCGGTATCGGATCACTGGGTGATGCTGTAGCCCACGCCTGCATTCTGCGTCATCGACAGGGCGACCAGTACCGCGCAATGCTTGAGGCCATCAGTGTGCAAGACGTTGGCATGGCGAGTGACAAGGGGTCATTTGAGCACGGCCTGTACGTCTCCACGGAGATGTTCGTGAACGGCATGCTGCAGCTTATCGAGCATGGCATTGTGCGTCGTCGGGTGTACGACGATCTGATATTACAGCGCGGGCTGAACAAGGGCGCCATCAGCACGGACATCGACGCGCGGCTGTATACGTACGCCAGCGATGAGGGCTTGTTGCCGCGGCACCTGGACACGACAGGCCTCGAACGGCTGCAGCACTGGGGGATTATTGACGCGGAGGTTACGCTCGACGGGCAAGAGCTGTGTATCGGCGGCGAACGGTTTGCCAATGATACGACCGATAGTGAAACCCGTGGGGCTTTGCTCAAGGGCGTCGCCGGTCGCGAATTGCGCAATGGCCGCTTTCTGCACGGCGGTTTTTTCCTCGGCCCGCGAGACTTCTACAACAAACTGCGGGACATGGACGCACCCGGCAGGGAAGGTATCTGCATGACGGGTGTCAACCGCACCAACCAGTTGTTGCTGGACTATCCCCTGTATTGCGCCCAGCGACGCGATGCACGGTTTATCAACACCGGGATGATGGTGTCCCTCGGCGGTGCCGTGGCGTCGGATGCGTTGGAAGATGGCACGGTAATCAGTGGCGTGGGCGGACAGTACAACTTCGTTGCAATGGCCCACGACCTCCCGGGCGCACGCTCGATCCTGTGTATTCGCAGCACACGGGGAACCGGCAAGCACCTGCAATCCAACGTGGTGCCGTTTTACGGGCACACCACAATCCCGCGCCACCTGCGGGATGTGATTGTCACGGAATACGGTGTTGCCGACCTGCGGGGCCAGAGTGATTCGGAAGTGGCCAAGCGGCTGATTGCGGTGGCCGACTCCCGCTTCCAGGAAGGGCTGCTCGAGTTTGCGCTCGCGCACGGCAAGATCGAAAAAGGCTATCAACTGCCGGAGAGTGCGCGCCACAACACGCCTGAGCGTCTGACGGCGAGCCTGGCGCCGTTCCGCCAGGCCGGGCTGTTGCCCCAGTACCCCTTTGGTACCGAACTCACGGATCAGGAAATAGCCTTGGCTGAGAGTTTGCGCAAGATCAAAGCCCTGAGTGAAGAGCCGGCGCATTTTGTGAGGAGCATTTTCAGGGCGCTGCTGCACCGGGAAGACGAGCATGCCGCAAAACCCTATCTCGAGCGGATCCACCTGGAGCACCCGGGAACACCCCGGGACTTTATCGTGCAGCAACTCCTGCTGCTGGAACTCGAGGAGCGGGGCCTGCTGAAAGTCAGCTGAGCGCCTGTCGGGGCAGTGGTGAAATGCCGCGCAACTGCGTATTGTAGAGGCATGGCAATCAAACTCGACGACAGGCTGGTAATCGCAATCTCCTCGCGCGCCCTGTTCAATCTGGACGACAGTCACCGCGTTTACGAGGAAGAGGGCCTGCGGGCGTTTTCCGAGTACCAGGTTGCGCGCGAAGAAGAGCCCCTGGCGCCCGGAGAAGCTTTTCCGCTGGTGCACAAGCTGTTGCGCCTGAACGATCGCCTCGGTGAAGATCAGCAGGTTGAGGTGGTGCTGCTCTCGCGCAACAGTGCCGATACCGGTTTGCGCGTGTTCAATTCGATCCAGCACTACGGCCTCGCAATCAGCAGGGCCGCATTCTGCGGCGGGGAGAGCCCCTGGCGGTATATCAACGCCTTCGGTTGCAAACTGTTTCTCTCCAACGAGGCGCAGGATGTGCGCTACGCCCTGGATTGCGGCGTTGCAGCCGCGACGCTGGTGTCGACCAAGGGCGGCGCCGGCGACAGTGAGCAGTTGCGCTTTGCATTTGACGGCGACGCGGTGGTGTTTTCCGACGAAGCCGAGCGCGTGTTCAAGACGGAGGGCCTGGAAGCGTTCACCGCGAGCGAAAAGGCGGCCGCCCGGGAGCCACTGCAAGGTGGCCCGTTCAAACCGTTTCTGGCGGCGCTCCATCTGCTGCAACAGGCGTTTCCGCCCTCGGAGGCGCCCATCCGGACCGCGCTGGTCACCGCGCGCTCAGCGCCTGCGCATGAGCGCGTGATTCGCACACTCAGGGCCTGGAATATTCGTATCGATGAATCTATTTTCCTCGGTGGGCTGGATAAAACCGAGTTCCTGCGCGCGTACCAGGCCGACGTATTCTTCGATGATCAACAGACGCACTGCGTTTCAGCCAGTTCACATGTCACCACGGGCCATGTGCCGCACGGAGTGGCCAACGGCTAACGTGCAGGGCTGCCCCGTGCGCCGGCGGGCTTTATTCCAAACACGCTTGCCAATTATCCGTTTTAGTGGCTATTCTGCATAAGAGCAGGCATGTGAGTGAGCGGGCGCGCGGTGCGGCGCGCGGCGAGACAGGGTAGGGATGAGATGAAGCTGCAGCAATTGCGCTATATCTGGGAGGTGGCCCACCACAACCTCAATGTGTCTGCAACGGCCCAGAGCCTCTATACCTCGCAACCCGGTATCAGCAAACAGATTCGCCTGTTGGAGGACGAACTCGGCGTCGAGGTATTCGCGCGCAGCGGCAAGCATCTCACGCATATCACGCCAGCCGGGGAGGCGATTCTGCGCACCGCCGGCGAGGTGCTGCGCATGGTCGAGAGCATCAAGCAGGTGGCGCAGGAGTACAGCAACGAGAAAAAGGGCACGCTGTCGATCGCTACAACCCATACCCAGGCGCGTTATGCCCTCCCGGCGACCATCGAGGCATTTATCCAGCGCTACCCGGACGTCGCCCTGCATATGCATCAGGGCACCCCGATGCAGATCTCCGAGATGGCCGTTGATGGCACGGTCGACTTCGCAATTGCCACTGAGGCGCTGGAACTGTTCTCCGATCTCATAATGATGCCCTGCTACCGCTGGAACCGCTGTGTGCTGGTACCTCGCAACCACGCCCTGGCGAAGCTGCCCGAGTTGACCCTGGAGGCAGTCGCGGCCCATCCGATAGTGACCTACGTGTTTGGTTTTACCGGTCGCTCGCGGCTTGACGAGGCTTTTGCAACCCGCGGGTTGCAGCCCAGGGTTGTGTTCACGGCCGCTGATTCGGATGTGATCAAGACCTATGTGCGGCTCGGTCTTGGCATCGGTATCATTGCCGGCATGGCGCATGATGAGACGGTAGACAGTGATCTCGTTGCGCTCGACGCGAGCCACCTGTTTGCCAGCAGCGTGACCAGTATTGCCTGTCGCCGGGGCACGTTTTTGCGTGGCTACATGTACGAATTCATTGAGGACTTCGCGCCGCACCTTACGCGCGATGTGGTGCAGGAAGCGTTTGCCGCTCACAGCAAGGCGGAACTGGAGACGCTGTTTGCGACCATCGAACTGCCAGTCTACTGATCCCGCGCCTGCCTGCGCGCCCGCCGGACTCCCGGTTTAAGGGGTTGCGTGTGCGAGCTTGCCTCCTCCGGTGGGCTTTGTTTAGATGGCGCCCAGTAGTAGCCCTTTCGCCCCTGAACAGGAGAACACCGCTTGGAACTTGTCTGCCTCGACCTCGAAGGGGTCCTCGTCCCCGAAATCTGGATCGCGTTTGCCGAGCGCACCGGTATCGAGGCGTTGCGCGCAACGACCCGCGACGAGCCCGACTACGATGTGCTGATGCGCCAGCGGCTGCGTATCCTTGATGAACATAAATTGCGCATGGATGATATCCAGGAGGTGATCGCCGGCCTGGAGCCGCTACCCGGCGCGATCGATTTTGTCAGCTGGGTCCGCGAACGTTTTCAGCTGGTTATTCTGTCCGATACGTTCTATGAGTTTTCCCAGCCCCTGATGCGTCAACTCAACTGGCCGACACTGTTCTGTCACCGCCTGGTGACGGACGCCGAGGGCAGGGTGGTGGACTACAAGCTGCGACAGGTCGATCCCAAGCGGGCGTCGGTCAAGGCGTTTCACAGCTTGAACTACCGGGTGATTGCCGCTGGTGACTCCTACAACGATACCAGCATGCTGGGTGAGGCCGATGTCGGCATCCTCATTCACGCGCCGCAACAGGTGATAGACGAGTTCCCGCAGTTCCGTTCGGTCGAGAACCTGGCGGCACTCAAGCAGGCATTTGTACAGGCCAGCGAGCGCGATATCACGCTGTAGGCTTGCCCAGCGTCTCCAGGGTGGTGAGGAAGCTGCCGACCTTGTCAAAAATTTCCTGGTACTCACGCTGCCAGTTGGAGTCCGCGACAATGCCTCCGCCGCCCCAGCATGACATTTCACCCGCGTCGCACACGAGCGTGCGAATCGCGATATTGCTGTCCATGCGCCCGTCCGCGCTGACATAGAAAATCGAGCCGCAGTAGGCGTCGCGCGGGTCCTTCTCCAGTTCGGCGATGATCTGCATGGCGCGCCGCTTGGGTGCGCCGGTGACCGAGCCCCCCGGGAAACTGTCGCGCAGAAGATCCCACGCGCCGCGCTCTGGCAGCAACTCGCCGCGAATAGTACTCACGAGGTGGTGCACGGTGGGAAAACTCTGCAGTTCAAACAGGCGCTCAACCTGGATGCTGCCGGGCAGGCAACTGCGCCCGAGGTCGTTGCGCAGCAGGTCGACGATCATAAGATTCTCGGCGCGCTCCTTGGATGAAGCGCGCAGCTCTTCGGCCGCCAGCTCATCGGCGCGCGTATCCGCGTAGCGCGGGCGGGTGCCCTTGATGGGTGAGGTCTCCACGTGTTTTCCCTGCAAAGCCAGGAAGCGTTCGGGTGACAGGCAAATGATGGCCCGGTCACTCCTCTGGGGCAGGTAGGCCGAAAACGGCGCAGCGGCGACGGCCCGCAGGGCGCGATAGGCGTGCCAGGGGTCACCTTCGTAACGCGCCCGGAATCGCTGGGCCAGGTTAACCTGGTAGCAGTCACCGGCGTGGATGTAGGACTGAATGCGCTGAAAGGCACCCTGGTAGTCCTGTGCGGACAGGTTCGAACGAAACGGGCCGTCCAGGTGGAAGTCGGCGGCGCGGGCGGGTGGGGAACTGCGCAGGCGGGCCAGCAGGTCAGCGCGGACCGCCGCGTCGACCCGCCCGAGAGTGACCAGCACCGCGCGTGCCCGCAGGTGGTCCTGCACCACGCACCAATCGTAGGCCGCGAGTGACGTATCCTGCGAGTGGGCCTGCGCGCGCGGGTGTTGCATCGCCTGCAGGCGGTTGCCGCTCTCGTAACCGAGGCAACCGAGCACGCCACCACAGAACGGAATGTCGGCGGAGACCGGTTGCACTCCGGCAAACAGTTCGGCGTGGTACCGCCGGAGTTCGTCGAACATCCCGCGGCTTTGTGCCTCGTCTGCGCTGGCCGGCAACACCGGCGGAGCCGGCGACAATGGCAGTGCCGTCATGATGTCGAAGCGTCCGCTATTGCTGTGTGGAAAACTACTGTCGAGCAGCGCCGCCCCCGGCAGGCTCCGCAGCCGCTCAAACAGCTCACAGCTGTCCAGCTGGTACGGTATTTCATCAACACGGGTGGCACTGGGCATGCAACGATTCCCCTGTGAGCCGGGTTCGCTACCGACTGCATGGCTGTCGCCGGCACCGCGCAGGGCGGGAATCCGGCGCGGCACCTCGCCCGACCGGGCCGCGGTGCGCTCGAAAGTGGTTTAACGTCATTAACTGCGGGGAAATTAGTACTATCTGCATTGATCTGACAGGATATTCCCGCAGCCCTTCAAATTGACTTTGAGGGTCTGTGCAATTAATGTATCACGCCGTATTCTGGTCGGCACTCAATCTTGCTCCGGCCACGCAGTTTAGCAACCCATCAGCCTCCCCGGAGGTGTTGTGGGCCCGCCATTCGCCCCCGGGGCGACTCTTGGATCAAGGATATATGACAAGCAAACACAGCACTGATCTGATCGCCTCGCTGGAGAACCCGTTTGCCGTTCACAGTGAGCGGGAATTCGGCGTTCCCGGGCAAATCGATACCGCCCCTGGCGCCTACGAAGAGGCTTTGAAAGCGGGTTGGGAGCTGCAGCAGCGGCCGTACCGCGCGGCTGGCGTGAAAAACATACAGCGCCAACACCAGAAAAACCGCATGACGATCTGGGAGCGGATACGTTTTCTCAGCGACGAGCCGCCGCAGATTCTTTACCAGAACTGGGGCCCCAACCTGGATGGCGCATCCCTGGTCACCGCTCTCGTCAAGATCAACGGTCGTGACGTGGCCCTGTACGGCCATGATTTCACGGTGCGTGCCGGCTCCATGGACGCGACCAATGGCGCCAAGCTGGCGCGGTTGTTTGAGCTCGCAGCCAAGCAACGCATCCCCGTGGTGGGTATCAATGACAGTGCGGGCGCGTATATCCCTGCGGGCGTTGGTGGCCTCGACGGCTACGCCGAGGCGTTTGCTGCACTGCGCAAGATCAGCGGTATCGTGCCCAGCATCATGTGCATGTTCGGCTTTAACGCCGGCGGTGGCTCCTATCTTCCCCGCCAGGGCAGCTTTCTGATTCAACCGAACGACACGTTCTTCGGTCTCACCGGGCCGGGTGTTGTCAAGTCAGTGCTCGGGGAAGACGTCACCCCGGATGAACTGGGTGGTCCAGGTGTGCATAGTCAGTCCGGCGTGACCGATTTCGTGGTGAAGGATGAGGTTGCGGCGCTACGCAAAGTGCGGGCGCTGTTGAATTACCTGCCCAGCCACAACGGTGAACTCGCGCCGCACCAGGCGAGTTCCGACCCGCTCGACAGGAAAACCTGGGACATCGATATTCTGCTGAAAAAGGCCTTCAACTCTCCCACGGGCTTCAATACCCCGATCGATGTCACCATTATCCTGCAGCAGCTTTGCGATCACGGTGATTTTATTGAGGTGCAGCCGGACCGGGCCCGCAACACCATTACCGCGCTGGGACGTTTGGGGGGCAACGTGGTCGGTTTTGTCGCGAACAACTCCGCGGTGTCATCCGGCCAGGTAGACATCGACGCAGCCTATAAAAATGCCCGGTTTATTCGCTTTTGTAACCTCTACAACGTACCGGTTATTTTCCTTGAAGATACCACCGGTTTTTTGCCGGGCAAGGAGCAGGAGACGGGTGGTATCGTGCAGGCGGGCCGGGCCATGCTCGACGCGATTGTCGATTTGCGCACGCCGAGATTCCTGGTACTGGTGCGCAATGCCTTTGGCGGTGCCTACGCGGCGTTTAACAGTTTCGCGGTGGGTGCCGATTTTGTCGTTGCGCTGCCCACGACCCGGGTAGCGGTGATGGGGCCCGCGGGCGTCGAGTATGTGTACAAGGACGAACTGCGTAAAATTCGCGGTTCAGTCGCCGCGCGTATCGAGCAGGAGACCGTCGCGCAGCGCGAGGCGGGTCTT
>Ga0102938_10004108_pt1 | contig 10766 bp, 9 predicted proteins | sample SalPonR2_B_D2_MG_FD_84516 | JGI IMG/M metagenome (GOLD analysis project Ga0102938, IMG submission 84516) | Salt pond soil microbial communities from South San Francisco under conditions of wetland restoration - Salt Pond MetaG R2_B_D2_MG | ecosystem: Environmental > Aquatic > Marine > Intertidal... | reverse complement strand
GATGGCAACAATTTGCTCAATGTCTTTTATTTTCTCGTAATCTGCAGGATCAATTGTAAAGACCAGTTCATAATCTTCACCTCCATTAAGCGCAGCAATAAGTGGCTCAAGATTCATTTCATTGGCCAGTTCTGCTGCTTCCTGGCTAATGGCCAGCTTATCCTGGTATATGCGACACCCACAATGACTTTGTTTGCAAATGTGCAGCAATTCCGATGACAAGCCATCAGAAATATCCATCATGGCAGTGGGCTTTATGTGAAGCTCTCTTAGCTTTTTTATTACATCGAGGCGTGCTTCGGGCTTAAGTATGCGGCTTAAAATATAGTCGTTGCCCGACAATTCCGGTTGGGTATGCGGATTGGCCTTAAAAACTTCTTTTTCACGCTCAAGTAGTTGAAGTCCCATATAGGCAGCACCCAAATCGCCGGTTGCGCAAATAATATCGTTTTCACGAGCGCCGGAACGGTATACAATTTCCTCTTTTTGAGCAGCCCCAATGGCCGTAACACTTATGGTAAGGCCTGTAACCGAAGAGGTGGTATCTCCGCCAACTAAATCCACACCGTAGGCTTCACAGGCTTTGTAAATACCTGAATACAACTCATCCACGGCTTCAACCGAAAACTTTCCGGACATGGCAATAGAAACAATTATTTGTTTGGGTATGGCATTCATAGCCACCACATCTGAAAGGTTTACAATTACGGCTTTGTAGCCCAAATGTTTAAGTGGTGTGTACATAAGATCAAAATGCACACCTTCAACAAGAATATCGGATGTTACAACGGTTTGCATACCACTAAAATCCAGCACTGCAGCATCATCGCCAATGCCGGTTCGGGTCTCTTTATTTTTAATTTTCACCTTTTCACTGATGTGTTCTATGAGTCCAAACTCACCAAGATCTGAAATGGGTGTAAGTTTCTTTTTTTCTTCTGCTGCCATAATTATTGTATTATCGATCCTTTATCTTCCTGCCAAATTAGTTTTTTTCCAAAACCCAGCCGGTTGTCTGTCATCTTCATTGCCGAAGGTTTCAACACCCAAAGGGTTGTTTCCATCAGCCGTGCATAGGGAAAACGTTTCAAATATCTTTTTTTCGCGCGCCCCAATAATTCACCCTCCGGCCGGAAAGTGGTACCTGCAATTTGTATGCCCTGTATTTTTCCTACCAACTTTGTTTCCAGATAAATATTGGCTGCTACATCCTGGTTTTTATCGGCTTCGGCGCCATGCCTGGTTCTTAAATCGGATGTGTATACAAAAACACCTTCATCATCAAGCCAGGCGTAAAAACAACTGGCAACCCACGGTACATTTTCACTACTTGTAGCCAATGTAAGCACGTGGTGTTTTTTTATCATTTTTATAATGCGTTCGTCAGGTGAAACCATTCTGTGTGTTTTTTGCGAAGATAGTATTTTGAATGGGGAACGCCACAAATAAGTGCAGTGGATGTATGGGGTTAAGTTTAAAAAGGATTAATCATAATTATAGAACACAGATAAAACTGATTGATTTGTCTTTATCAATATTTCAAACCAGACATGAAAACTTAGTATCGTTGAACAATAGCTTTAGCGGTATCCGTCTTAATCAGTTTATCTATGATATTGCAACAAAAACTTTGCATGAGCTAGTGAAAAATAAATTACACCTCATAACTGATTTTCTAACTAAATTTAACAGCGTAATCCGTGTTCTATGTTTACCGCAGCCACCAACTACGCCAGCTTACCAAAGGATAAACGAAGCTTATTTGTGAATAATAGAACACAGATAAAACAGATTATTTTATCTTGAGTATCTACTCTCATTTTGATTTATATCTATCCCACCTTTTTAACTCGAACATGAAAATTTAGTATCGTTGATAAACAGATTTTCACAGATTCGCAAGTACTCAAAATTATTTGTATTCCTTCGTATATACTTTTCTAACATATTCAGGCTTCTGCCCAAAGTTTAATAACATACCAACTTCGATATCTGTTGCTTTTATATAGTTTAATAATTGGGCCTCATGGGTTTCGCCTAACTCTGCAATAGATTTTAATTCGCAGATCACTTTATCTTCAATGAGTAAATCCGCAAAGTATTCTCCAATTATTCTGTCCTGATAACTAACTTTAATTGGTTTTTGTTGGACGACTTTTAAACCCAGGTTTTTAAGCTCTATCATCATTGCGTTTTCATAAACTTTTTCTAAAAAACCATAGCCCAGGTTATTGTATACATTAAAATAGGCCCGAAGTATTTTTTGAGTAATGTGACTATGTATAAGCTTCATTTTATTGTTTTCTACAAAAATATAAGTTTTTAAGAACAAACATCATTTGAAGCGGTATCCGTCCTAATCAGTTTATCTATGATATTGCAACAAAAACTTTGCATGAGCTAGTGAAAAGTAAATTACACCTCACCACTGATTTTCTAACTAAATTTAACAGCGTAATCCGTGTTCTAGGTTTACCGCAGCTACCAAATAAGCCAGCTTACCGAAGGATAAACGAAGCTTATTTGTGAATAATAGAACACAGATAAAACTGATTGATTTGTCTTTATCAATATTTCAAACCAGACATGAAAACTTAGTGACGCTGAACAATAGCTTTAGCGGTATCCGTCTTAATCAGTTTATCTATGATATTGCATCAAAAACTTTGCATGAGCTAGTGAGAAATAAATTACACCTCATAACTGATTTTAAAAGCGTAATCCGTGTCCTGTGTTTACCGCAGCTGCAATGTTAGCACTAAAAAGACAAGCATTTTCTTAAGCGCTATGCTTAACACAAGTACGCTCCAGTCAGGAACTTCCTGATTTTAGCGTAAATAACTTCATCTATACAGATAAATGATTATTTTTGCACCCTGAAAGAAGGCAGATAACCTGCATAAAAATACGCAGGACAAATCCCACCATATTTACAGCAAAAAAAGAAGAAAACGCATGAGTTTGAAAGGAGAAATTGACAGACGCAGGACTTTTGGAATTGTAAGCCATCCGGATGCAGGAAAAACAACATTGACAGAAAAATTATTGCTTTTTGGTGGAGCCATCAGGGTTGCCGGAGCAGTAAAATCCAATAAAATTAAAAAAGGAGCCACCTCCGATTTTATGGAAATCGAGCGCCAACGTGGAATTTCTGTGGCCACCTCAGTAATGGGCTTCGAATACAAAGACACTAAAATAAACATCCTCGATACGCCGGGTCACCAGGATTTTGCAGAGGATACTTATCGTACCCTTACAGCGGTTGATTCTGTTATAGTAGTAATAGATGCTGCAAAAGGTGTAGAGGTGCAAACACGCAGACTCATGCGTGTATGCCGCATGCGCAAGACACCCGTAATTGTATTTATCAACAAACTCGACCGTGAAGGTAAAGACCCATTTGAGTTGCTTGACGAAATTGAAAACGAGCTCGACATTAAAGTACGCCCGCTGAGCTGGCCGGTTGGTATGGGCAAAAGACTACGGGGTATTTATAACATGTATGACGGGAAACTCAATATTTTTACCGGAGAAGACAAACAGGTAGCAGAAGAACCCTTACAAATAAGTGCCGACAGCGACGAAATTATCGATTACATTGGAGAGGACTACACACAGCAGCTTCGTGACGATATTGAGTTGGTCAATGGCGTTTATCCACCATTCGAAAATCAAACATACCTGAATGCAGAAGTGTCTCCTGTTTTCTTCGGAAGTGCGTTGTACAATTTTGGCGTAAAAGAACTCCTGGAGTGTTTTATCGATATTGCTCCAACACCGCGGCCATCTGAAGCCGAAGAGCGACATGTGGAGGCCTATGAAAATAAATTTACGGGTTTCGTGTTTAAAATTCACGCGAACATGGATCCTAAACACCGCGACAGGCTTGCTTTTATAAAAATTTGTAGTGGTGTATTTCAGCGCAACACCAATTACCTTCATGTGCGCAATGGTAAAAAAATAAAATTCAGCAGCCCGACAGCCTTCATGGCCTCCAAAAAATCAGTAATAGACGAGGCATACCCGGGTGATATTATTGGGTTACACGATACGGGAAATTTTAAAATCGGCGATACCCTTACCGAAAATGAACCACTTCATTTTAAAGGATTGCCAAGTTTCTCGCCCGAAATGTTCAAATACATTGAAAACGACGACCCCATGAAATCGAAACAACTGGCCAAAGGGGTGGACCAACTGATGGACGAGGGTGTAGCACAGCTATTTACTGTGAAAATGAATGGTCGAAAAATTATCGGAACAGTGGGGGCATTGCAGTTCGAAGTAATTGAATACAGGCTCTTACATGAATACGGGGCAAAATGCCGCTGGGAGCCGGTCGGGTTTCACAAGGCAGTATGGTTCGAAAGCGAAAATCATGAGCAAATAGAAGATTTTAAAAAACGCAAATACAAACAAGTAGCAGAAGATAAGCATGGAAATGACGTTTATCTGGCCGAGTCGGCTTTTGATTTAGACCGCGCAAAAGAGAAATTCCCAGACATTAATTTCCATTTGACCAATGAATTTTAATCATTGATCAAAACAATGCTTTGTTCTTATACACTTTTGTTTTTGCTCCGTACAATAACGAAACGACTCAATATTTCAATCAAGCATCCGTTTATATTATTAATTAATTGAATTGAATGTTCTCTGATACAATATACGAGATAAGGCAAAAGCTGAAAAATCCATTGGCAGACCTCCCCTTAATTGACCAGAAAAAGGCTTTGGGGCTCATTACTCATGCCAATTACGCACGATTAAAATACCTCCTCTATTTCTTGTCGTTCTTTTCGCTGATTTTGTTGGTGAGTGACATCGTATACTTTGAAAAATGGCACGCAAAAAATCTCATAGAAATCTTTATAATTGCTGATATATCGCTATTAATGATCAGTATTGCCGGGCTTTTAATGATTCACCGTAAAAGAATGCCGGGTATAGACTTTCAGCAACAAATGATCACCGTATTTTTACTTTATGGCGCCATATGGATAGGGGTAATCTCAGGTATGGACTACAAACAGAGCTACCTAACACTTGTAGCTGGAATTTTTATCATCAGCAGCTCATTTATATTGTCAGAAATATTTCACGCAATTATGCTTGCGGCCATTTATACTGTTTTTACAGTGCTGCACTACCCACACAATTCCGAATATCACGATGCCTTTACCGAATTTTTCATAATTCCCGCATGTATGGTATTGGCCTGGGTTTTTGGTAAAATATTGTATAAACACAAGGTAGAAAGTATTCAAAAAGAAAAAATGCTGCGTGAATATGCCGAAAACCTTCAGGAAACAGTAACCCAAAGAACCGCTGAGCTCAAAACAAAAAACGACAACCTCATACGAGAAATCAACAGCAAAGAGACAATACAAAGCCAGCTTATTGCCTCTGAAGAACTTTTTAAAAAACTATTATACCAATCGGCCGATGCCATTGCTATTTTTGATACACATGGAAAAATATTGCAGTGGAATATTAAAATTGAAGAGTATACTGGCATTCACCGCAGAGATGCCATAGATAAAGTATACTGGGAGCTATTAAAAACACCCATAAAAAATACTGACGAAGCCTCAATATTAGAGGAAAAAGTGAAAAATTACATTGACCAAATCAGGAATAATAACACCACCACTTCAAAAATTAACCTCAGGCACAGCTTTATAAACAATTCAAACCGTTCAAGGTATATTGAAACAAAAATTTTCCCGATTTACCTGCATAAGCAAACCCTTGTAGCAAGTATAGGCAGGGACATTACACAGCAATACGAACACGAAACACACCTGAGGAAAGCACGACAAAAAGCAGAACGGGCCAATGTTGCAAAAAGTGATTTTCTTGCCAATATCAGCCACGATTTAAGATCGCCATTGAATTCCATTGCCGGATTCAGTCAAATTTTGAAACTCAAACCCAATATTCCGGAAGAGAAAAAACAACAGTACCTGAGTATAATTTATGACAATGGCCAATACCTGCTCCAACTCATACATGCACTCATTGATCTCACACAACTGCAAAGCGGTAACATCAAAACCGAAGAACAGGCATTCTACATCGACGAATTCATGAAAGAAGTAGAATCGCTTGTGGTAAGTGAAAAAACATTACGATCACCAAATGTTAAAATCACCAGGAACTGCAATGCAGATCATCTGCTGATTAAAACAGACAGAACCAAACTACTCCAAATATTTACCAACCTTTTAAGCAATGCCATAAAATTTACCTCAGAGGGCGAAATACAATTTGGATGTAAAATTGAAGGCCAAAAGCTACATGGATATGTCGAAGATACTGGAACTGGAATAAACGACCTTGATTTGCAAAAAATATTTAACCGTTTTTTCAGTGCCCATGCGACACAAGAAAAAAATGAACAGGGTAAAGGACTTGGTCTTGCTATAGTGAAAGGATATATCGATTTGCTCGGAGGAACCATTAATGTTAAAAGCGAAAGAGGTAAAGGCACGCGATTTGATCTGACAATACCAGTTACAATTACTGAAAAAGAGCAATCAGAAACAATACAACCTGCACCCACACCGGGAAAAAACGTGTTAATTATAGACAGCGATGCCGAATCTGCAGAATTTGTTGGTGAGCTACTCGATCAGTATCAATTGAATATAAAACGGGCCACAAAATTTGAAGAAGCATTGCCAGTGCTGAATGAACAACCATGCGACCTGCTGCTTATAAATATTTTCAGAGAAAATACATTACTCAAAACACAAATAGAGCAGGTGCGAAAACAATTACCAAATTTACCTGTAATTGGTTATACAGCGCTGCCGCAAAGCAAAATAACAGAAGACTTATCAACCATGGTGGATGTGATACTTTTTAAGCCCATAAATGCAAAACTGCTCCTGCAAAAGGCTGCAAAACTATTAAATGGACGAACGCACACATAAAGAAGGGAAACACGTACGCAACAGCATTTTTGTATCAATGCTGATTAGCTTTACAGTGGCGCTACTTTTTATCGTACAACAATTTTTTGATTCTGAATTTTGTCCGGGAATATTACCCGGCGAGTGGTCACACTTTTACGGTATATTTCTGTACCCTTTTTTCCACAGCGATACTGCTCACCTGTTATCTAACCTGCCTCCACTCTTTTTTCTGGCGGCGGGAACTTTTTACTACATGCCCCGAAGATTATTTATTGCAATGCTGACAATTTGGCTGATAAGTGCCCTGGTAATTTGGTCATTCGGCCGTTCTGGCTGTCACCTTGGAGCATCCGGCGTTATATATGGATTAGCGTTTATGCTGGCTACGCTCGGTTTTTTGAAAAAACAACGCACGCTCGGTGCATTTGCCCTTATCATTGTATTTATGTATGGCAGTATGGTGTGGGGTGTTTTACCTCAGGACGGAAATGTGTCGTGGGAAGGACATGCAGGAGGCGCACTGGCCGGAGTATTGCTGGCCATTTTGTGGCGAAAAAAATCAATCTATACCGATGAGCCGGAAGAGGATGAAGAGGACCATGACCCTGAACATCCTGACATGCACTCCACACATAAAATATCTGACGCTGAGATCAATTACCATTATAAACCCAACAACCACTAACAAGGAGACCCTCAGTTTATAAAAATATATCCAGATATCTAAATATTTTATTCTTTGGAATAGGGTTTGTAAACGATTTGCCTGGAAGTGTGTTCAACCAATAACAGATCTTGTAAAATTTTATAAAATACGAAATATGGGAAAGAAACAAACAGCCAGTGTAAACTGGAAAGGCGACATGGCTTTTGAGACAGAAGTTAGCAATCATAAATTCATGATAGATGCCGACGAGAAGGTTGGTGGAAAAGACAAAGGGCCTCGCCCAAAACCCCTTATGCTGGCAGCATTGGTAGGCTGCACAGGAATGGATGTAATATCAATTCTTAAAAAAATGCGCGTTGAAGTCGATGACTTTAATGTAGAGGTAGAAGGCGAACAAAACGAAGAACATCCGGTGCAATACATTAAAATGCACATCGTGTATGAATTTAAAGGCAAAAACCTGCCCAAAGACAAAATCGAAAAAGCTGTAAATCTCAGCCAGGAACGCTATTGCGGCGTAAGTGACTTTTACCGCAAAGTGATTCCTATTACGCACGAAATAAAAATTACCGAATCATAATCCGTTTTTTTATTTAGACATACACCAGAACCGTTGCATGAGAATGCAGCGGTTTTTTTATTCCTTGTCTCCTGTGGTAGCTTCCCCAAAAACTTAGTAAAATCAGCCCTTTCCTATGCCTAAACCCGATAAATTCTTTTCCTGCTTATTGCTAAGCAAATAAAAAATATGTATGAGTTAAAAAGCAATTTATAGGTGCTTTAGATTTGTTTCCGAATGTATTTATTTACGTAAAAGCCCGTAATCGCAACCACCAAACCCAAAACATCAAACATAAAATCTACGGGGTTCATGGTGCGATGTGGAATCCAGTATTGGTGGCCTTCCTCTGCCATGGCAAAAACAATAAGCAGCAAAAACACCTTCCAATTGGGCCTATAGGCCAATGCTGCTAAAACCCCAATTGCCAGATAGGCTATAAAATGCAATACATAATCGAGCCGAAACGCAAAGTTATCGGCCTGAACCGTACGGTTAAGCGTGCTGTTGGGGATACTTGAAATTACTATAAAACTGATAATTAGCAACCAGAATATTATACGGAGGGTTTTCTGCGACATTCGTATATAGTTTTTACGAATATACTATTTTTTGATTTTTAAAAAGAACATGCAGGCAAGTAACGGTAGCGCAGAAATAATTTTTTCCATAAAGTGAAACCAGTGCTGGAATTATTGAGAGAATTGTCTGACTGCGGTTTTTGGTCTTTGCATGTTTTATTTCAGTGTGTATTATTTAGCCTTTGGGGTTAAATTCTTTTCACTCATTATAGCCAGGTTCTTACGTTGCGTATTTGTTGCAGGCGATGCGTCCCGGTTATCGAGGATTACATAAAAAGCATTTCTCGCCACGAGCGCGGCGAAAATATCAAGCTACGAGCGCCACGGGTCTTTGCGTTGCGCACGTTGCGTCTTCGTTGCGGTCGTTGTGTGGGAAAAATCAATATAGGAACCCAAACAACCATAAGGGTATTTTATTACCAAACCCAATTTCAATATCATCAACTACAAGATAAGAAGCGGGTATTCCTTGTATTTGAAAAGTAGTTTTGTTCTTTCCTCCTATTTCAAATGTATAGTTTGAATCAACAATAAAGTCCCCTTTATCAGGATAGTTCACCCTGTGAACACTTCGAAGCTGATTGTAGAAAAATGTTTCACGCTCCGTGCCAACATTAGGCTTATCAAAAAACAGACAATTCAATAAATTGGTATTGTTAAGATAAATTTTTGAAGGTTTTTGCATTTTTTTTATCCCTTTTACTTCTTTATCTAAGGTACTTAACAATTCAGCCTTTTCGAGCGCATCCAAATAATTCAATAAGGTACGCTGATCGGCAATAAACAATTCTGACCGCAAATTGGAGAGATTTGGAGTAAAAGGTACAGACTCAGAAAGAACGGCAAGCAGTTTTTTTAACTTCACATGATTTTCGCGTGAAAAAGAAGCAACAGTTGGTAAATCCTGCTCCAGAATCACATTAATTGTATCTCTTAATCGATGGCAAAACTGGCCGGGAGCCTCATCGAAATAAGGATAATATCCGTGTTTGAGATAATCAACGAATAATGGAATAATTTTTATCTCATTGGTGATTTCCTTTGCAATTTCAGAATGCTTATCTAATAATTGTGGCAATGCAAAAACAGGCCACTCTCTTTTATTCGTCCAGTTTGCATATTCCCGAAACGATAATCCGGGGAGATCATAACTGCATTTTCGTCGACTTAAGTCGCCATGCCCTTTAAATAGCTGTAATACAGAAGAACCCGAATAAACAATCTGAAGATCAGGATAGCGGTCATACATGACCTTAATTTCGGCAGACCAATCGTGTGAAGGAAATTTAGAGGGATATTTATGTACTTCATCTAAAAACAAATACAACCCGCCATATTTCGTAAAATAATCGGCTACATCAAGAATTGTGTGGTTATAAAAAAAAGGATCATCAAGCGATGCATATAAAACCTTCGTCATGTCTTTATGGCTTAATTGAAGGGCTTTTTGCAGCATCAAGGTTGTTTTACCAACCCCTCTGGCTCCTCTAATTTCTATTAACCTGCAGCTCCAGTCGATGCTGGTATACATACTTCGGAAAAAGTCCGTTTTTGTTCGATTGATGCGTTGCTGACTATATTCAAAAAGTGATTCCATATATAAAATTGTAATGCCCTACACAAATATATGTTAATATTTGTAATTCATTACAAAATATTTTAATATTTTTTGTGTTTAATTACAATATATACGTGGCTATTTGGTTTTATAATGCGCTTTTATTTTTCTAGTTCCCGCCAGGAACGCAAGAGGCTTTTACGCTGCGATCTTTGCGAGCGTTGTGTTTTATCACCTCACCTTGTCCCTCTTCCGCTGGTAATCGGACACGGCCTCAAGGAGAGGGAGTGCTCCGTTATCACCTCATCCTGGCCTTCTTCCGCTGGCAATCGGACACGGCCTCGAGGAGAAGGGACGCTTCGATCAGATTGTATTACAGAAGATTAACCTGATTACAAGCAATTTCGTTCGGTTTGGTGCTCATGGTCGTAGCGTATAAATTTTGTGCAAGCTGCGCGGTGGGGGTTCTTCAGCCAGCTGG
>Ga0102938_10004107_pt1 | contig 10766 bp, 6 predicted proteins | sample SalPonR2_B_D2_MG_FD_84516 | JGI IMG/M metagenome (GOLD analysis project Ga0102938, IMG submission 84516) | Salt pond soil microbial communities from South San Francisco under conditions of wetland restoration - Salt Pond MetaG R2_B_D2_MG | ecosystem: Environmental > Aquatic > Marine > Intertidal... | reverse complement strand
CGATGATCCGTCGATCGACGCCGTGACGTTTGCGACGCCGAATCACTGGCACTCGTTGGGCGTCATTCTGGCCTGCCAGGCCGGCAAAGACGCCTACGTCGAAAAGCCCGGGTCGCACAACATCTTCGAGGGCCGAAAAATGGTCGAAGCGGCTCGCAAATACGACCGCGTCGTCCAGCACGGTACCCAATGTCGATCGTCCAAAAACATCGTCGAAGGCATCCGGAAGTTGCACGACGGAATCATCGGCGATGTCTACTTCGCGCGGGGGATCGCCTACAAAATTCGCGGCGATTTGGGTCAGCATGCCCCGCGACCTGTTCCGGACGGTTTGGACTGGGACGCCTGGTGCGGCCCGGCACCGGTCAACGAGTTCAGCAATTTTCAACAACGACGTTGGCACTGGATCTGGGACTACGGCAACGGTGAAATCGGCAACCAAGGCGTCCATCAGATGGACATCTTGCGGTGGGGACTGAAATTGGATTCTCACCCCCAAACGATCTCGTCGATCGGCACGAATTACATGCAAGAGAAGGTTCACAACAGCAGCGCGGAAACACCAGGCGTTCTGTCGACCTCGATGAAATGGGACGACGGCAAGATGCTGGAGTTCGCGGTCCGCGATTGGTACACGAACGCGGAAGCCGGATTCCGGGACGAGTACCCCTTCGTCCAAAAAGACTTTCCCGTCGGTGCGATCTTCCTGGGAACCGAAGGCACCATGATCTTTCCGGACTACTCCAGCTACTACACGTTCTTGGGCCGCGATCGGACACCCGGCCCCAGTGCCTCGGAGCCGGGGAGCCCGATTTCCGACCTGCCGCACTTTCAAAACTGGGTCGCCGCGATGCGATCGCGTGACCGGAACGATTTGTCGGCCGAGATTTTACAAGGCCACATGTCCTCGGCGCTTTGCCATCTGGCCAACATCGCTTATCGTGTCGACCGGACGGTCAAATTCGATTCCGACAGCGAAACGTTCGTCGATGACTCTCAGGCGGATGCCTTTTTGACACGACCCCAGCGCGGCAAGTACTCCGTCCCCAAGGCAGTTTGATGTTCACTCGATTGATAAAAGACGGACTGATCTGTTGCCTCGGCCTGCTAGGCGTCGTCTCGGGATCACTTGCGCTCGCCGACGATGCCAAACCTCGTCCCAACGTCGTTGTGATCATGGCCGACGACATCGGGGTGGAGTGCCTGTCGTGTTACGGCAGCAAAATTTACGAGACGCCCAACATCGACCGCTTGGCGGCTTCGGGCATGCGTTTCGAGAACGCGCATGCTCAACCGATCTGCACACCGTCGCGGGTGCAATTGATGACCGGACAATACAACAATCGAAACTACATTCGTTTCGGCCTGTTGGACCCGGCGGCGACCACGTTCGGCAACGCTCTCCGCAGTGACGGATACGACACATGCATTGCCGGAAAATGGCAATTGGATGGCGGTTTCGACGCACCGCGACGATTCGGTTTTGACCGTTATTGCTTGTGGCAGTTGACCCGTCGGCCCAGTCGCTATCCCAACCCCGGATTGGAAATCGACGGTAAGGAGGTGGACTTCAAAGAAGGCCAATTCGGACCCGACGTCGTGACCGATTACATCAACGACTTTTTGGCCGAACCCAGAGACAAGCCTTTCTTCGTCTACTACCCGATGATCGCGCCTCATTGGCCTTTCGTGCCGACACCCGATCACCCGGATTGGGATCCGACGATGTGGCGGGATCTGGAAAAGGAACCGAACTACCCCAAGAAGAACGAGTATTGGGATGCGATGGTTCGACACACGGACAAAATGGTCGGCAAGGTGCTCGATCAGTTGGAAACGCTGAATTTGCGAGAGAACACCTTGGTGATCTGGACGGGCGACAATGGCACTTTCACCGGCATCACTTCGCCGTTTCGTGGCCGTCAGGTCACCGGCGGCAAAGGCTCCCCGAAGGACAACGGCACCCATGTCGGCTTCGTCGCCAGTCTGCCCGGGGTCATCCCGCCGGCGTCGACCTCGGAGGAATTGGTCGATTTCACGGACGTCTTTCCGACCCTCTTGGACGTTGCGGGCGTCAAAGCGTCCGGCCGTCCGATTCTCGACGGGACGAGCCTGTTTCCGACCTTTACCGGCCGGCCGCGAGACAAGTCCAGCATCTATTGTTGGTATCACCGCAACGGGGTCCGTCACGAAGCCAGCGAGCACGTCCGCAACGCGCGTTTCAAGCTGTACAGCGATGGTCGCTTTTTCGATGTTCGATCGGATCCCGATGAACGTCATGACTTGGCGGGGGCTGGTGTTCCCGAATCGGCACGGCAAGACTTTGAAAGCTTGCAAAGCGATTTGGATCGACACCGAGAGGTCACTGCCGCGTCGGATCCGTTGCAAATCATGAAACAGAAGACCTACAAATAAAAAGTCCATGAAATCAAACCTCTTTCGCGGTTGCATCCCCGCCTTGATGACGCCCGCTGACGCACAGCGACGGCCCGACTTCTACGCCTTGGTGGCGAAGGCAAAGGATCTGATGGCGGTGGGGATGAACTCGGTCGTGTACTGCGGTTCGATGGGAGATTGGCCGCTGTTGACCGATGCCCAACGTCAAGAAGGAGTCAGTCGTCTGGTCGATGCGGGAGTCCCCGTCATCGTCGGCACCGGTGCCCAAAACACCGCGATCGCCGCGGACCATGCGGCACACGCGCAAGCGGTCGGTGCCCACGGCTTGATGGTGATTCCCCGCGTCTTGTCCCGCGGCACGTCCGCCGCGGCCCAACGCGGTCACTTCGCCCGCGTGCTCGGTGCCGCACCTGATCTGCCGAGTGTGATCTACAACAGTCCGTACTACGGTTTCGAAACCAAGGCCGATTTGTTCTTTGATCTGAGGTCCGAGTTCGCCAACTTGGTCGGATTCAAGGAATTCGGCGGGCGGGATTCACTCAGCTATGCCGCCGAACACATCACCCACGCCGACGATCGTGTCTTGCTGATGGCCGGCGTCGACACCCAAGTTCATCACGGGTTCGTCCGTTGCGGTGCGGTCGGCGCGATCACCGGCATCGGGAATTGCTTGCCCAAAGAAGTGTTGCACTTGGTTTCGCTGTGCGAGAAAGCTGCCGCGGGGGACGCCGCGGCGAACCGCCGGGCGATAGAACTGAGCGACGCGTTGGCCGTGCTGTCCGGCTTCGACGAGGGCCCCGACTTGGTGCTGTATTACAAGTACTTGTTGGTCCTGCTCGGCGAAAGCGAATACCAGCTTCACTTCAACGAGACCGATGCGCTTTCGCCGAGCCAGCGAACGTACGCGGAAACTCAACTGCAGCGGTTTCAAGCCTGGTGGAACGCTTGGGAAGGCAAACCGGATCGTTTTTCGGGCGACCACGACTCGTTGCCGGATGAATACCCGACAGAAATATCGGCGTCGGAAGCTTAACTGACACGGAAGACCAGTGTTGACCGCCGGCCGGTTGTCCGACTCCCCGAGCCGGCCGGGCAAGTCGGCGGTACCGGGGACCGGTCGCCGGTTACTCGGTTTCGCTCGACTTCGCCGACAGCAAGACGATCAGCTCGCGGCAGAACGCGGGCAAGTCATCGGGTCGCCGGCTGCTGACGTGATGACGGTCGACGACGACTTCGGCGTCTTCGTAAACGGCCCCCGCATTGACCAGATCGTCCTTGATGCCGGGTGATCCGGTCACGTGAACGTCGCGATAGACTCCGGCGGAAATCGGAATCCAACCGCCGTGACAAATCGCCGCGATCGGTTTCTTGGCATCGTCAAAGGCTTTGACCAAATCGAGAACGTTGCGGTCACGCCGAAGCTTGTCGGGCATGAATCCCCCCGGGACGACCAAGCCGTCAAAATCGTCGGCCTTCATTTCGTCGATCGCGGCATCGCTGACGCAGGGATAGCCGTTTTTGCCGTTGTAATGCTGATCGGCTTTCGGGCCGGCGAGCGTCACTTCCGCACCGGCCTCCTCCAGGCGTAGTTTCGGGTACCAAAGCTCCAAGTCTTCGTAGATCTCGCCGACCAGGATCAAAACCTTGCAGCCGCGGAGTGGCATTTGTTCAAGCGTCATGAGGGCTTTTTCCTTTCGTGGGGTTAAAATACCGATGATAGGCCCTGCACCGATGCAACCAAGCCGGGGTAAAACGACAGCGGAGCGGCTAAGATAATAGCTGTGGTTCTTCCCCCGGATCGACAACGCGATGAAAGCCGACTTGTTTCCCACCTTGCGTCGAATCAGCGGCCCGGCTGTTGTGGCCGTGCTGGTGACCTGTGCTGCCGTGAATTTGCCGTCGCGTGCCGCGGAAACGGCGGATCCGGCAACGTGGACGCGCCCGTTGGAGCCGTTCTTGCGGTCGCACTGCGCCGATTGTCACGGCGACGGCGCGGACGAGGGCGGATTTTCTTTTGACGATCTGAAAATCGACCTATCGAATGCGGAGACGTTCGCGGTGTGGGAGCGAGTTTTTGATCGCGTCGAAAAACGGGAGATGCCACCCGAGGAAGTCGAGCAGCCCGGTGACGACGAACGCAGTGATTTCATCGGTCACTTGACGGGGCCGTTGACCGATGCCCATGAGGAAACGAAAAGCACCGTCCTCCGCAGGTTGAATCGAGCGGAATACGAGAACACGTTGAACGACCTGTTCGGGACGCATTTGAATTTGCAATCGCTGCTTCCCGAAGACGGTCGCTCCGGCGAGTTCGATAACATCGGCCGCACCTTGGGGGTCTCGATGGTGCATCTGCAGCAATACATCGAGGCCATTGATCTGGTTTTGGACGCTTCGATAGCCAAACGAAACGAAGCACCGGAGCCGGACAGAATCAACGCGAACTACGCCGATTCCCGAGAAGGCCAACGATTCGTCGGCGATGTTTGGAAGCAATTGAACGACGGAGCTGTTGTCTTTTACCAAGACTTTGGCTACCCCACGGGGATGCTGCGTGACACCGGCGTCGATCGTGCCGGGCGGTACAAGATTCGCATCACCGGATACGCCCACCAATCCGAGCGACCCATCACTTTCTTCGTCGGCGGGAGCAACTTTCAGCCGGGCAGCGATAAACCGACCTACGGATACTTTGAACTTCCGCCGGGTCCGCCGTCGACGATCGAATTCGAAGCGTGGGTCGACCGGCGTTTCATGATCACGGTCACGCCCTGGGGCTTGGACACGAAGGGCTACAACATCCGCAAGGACGGAGTGGACGGCTACACCGGCCCCGGTTTGGCCATCAACCGTATCGAATTGGAAGGCCCGCTGATCGATCAGTTTCCGTCAAGAGGACACGAGTTACTGTTTCAGGGGATCGATCGAGTGGAAATCGAACCGGACAACCCGCGTCTGAAAGAACGCAAATCCTACGTCGGCGAATTCGAGATCCGGTCGAACGATCCCGTCGGCGACGCGCGGCGGGTGCTGCGGCGGATTGCCACCAAAGCTTTTCGTGGCGAAGTCTCCGAGGATCAGTTGGTTCCTTACGTGCGTCTGTTCGAAAGCCAAAGGGATATCGGAGCTTCCGTCGAGGAAGCTCTACGAACGGCGACTTCGGCGATTTTTTGCGCACCCGATTTCCTTTATTTCCAAGAACGCGACGGACGACTCACTGACGACGCGTTGGCGACGCGATTGTCTTATTTCTTGACCCGCACGACGCCCGACGACGAACTGATCGCCGTCGCCCGGCAAGGTCGACTGACCGACGGATCACCGACGCTGTTGCGACAAACGCGGCGACTGATCGGCGGCGAACGGTTCCCGCGTTTCGTGAACGATTTCACCGACGCTTGGTTGAATCTCAGAGACATCCATTTCACCAGCCCGGATCAACAGCTGTTCCCGGAATACGACCGTTTTTTGGAAGACTCGATGATCGCCGAGACGCGTGCGTTTTTCTCGCACGTCGTCCAGCAAAACTTGTCGACGCGACAATTCATCGATGCCGACTTTGCGATGCTGAACAATCGCTTGGCCTTGCACTACGGCATCGACGGGGTCGAGGGCCCCGAGATTCGCGCGGTCCAGATCCCCAAGGCCGCCCTGCGGGGTGAATTGCTGACCCAGGCCAGCGTCTTGAAAGTGTCCGCCAACGGAACCAATACGTCGCCGGTCGTTCGTGGCGTCTACGTGACCGAGCGGCTGATCGGCCAGACCCCATCACCGCCGCCGCCGGGAGTACCCGGTGTTGAACCTGACATTCGTGGTGCTTCGACACTTCGTGATCTGCTGGATAAGCATCGCAACCTGGAATCGTGTCGGAGTTGTCATCAGTTGATCGATCCTCCCGGTTTTGCGCTCGAGTGCTTCAATCCCATCGGCGGATATCGTGACCGGTACCGAAGCCTCGGCGAGGGAGAAAAGTTGAACAAAGAAATCGGCGGCCGAAAGGTACGATACCGACTCGGCCCGCCGGTCGACGCGAGCGGACAACTGGCTGACGGTGGGTCGTTTGATGGCTATTCGGAGTTCCGCGACCTGTTGGCGGCTGACGAGGATTTGATTGCCCGAACTTTGACGGTCAAGCTGTTGACCTTCGCGACGGGGCGTGAGATGGGTTTTTCGGATCGTCCGATCGTGGATCGGATCGTTGCGCAGTCACGGCGACGCGATCATCGTTTTCGCGAATTGATCGAATCGATCGTTGAGAGTGAGATTTTTCAAAACAAGTGAGACAGGTCGAATGCTGATTCCCTCCGCCCCCGTCCCCCGTCGTCAATTGCTGCGAGGCGCCGGCAAGCTTGCCATCGCGCTTCCTTTGTTCGAAGCGATGGGACCGTCGATCGGCCGGCAAGTCTTGGCCGGTGATGCCGCCAGCCCGAGATCCCCCAAACGTTTTGTGGCGATCTGCGCCGGACTCGGATTTCATGGGCCTCACCTGTTCCCCGCGGACGCCGGCGGCCTGACGGCGACGCCTTATCTGGCAAAGCTGGCGGACAATTGGGATCGCTTGACCTTATTTTCGGGCTTGTCCCATCCTGAACAGCAAGGCAACAACGGTCACGCTTCGGGGCTGACGTTTCTGACTTCGGCACAACGTCCTGGGCTGGCGGGTTTTCGAAACACGATCTCTTTGGATCAATTGATCGCCTCCCGTGTCGGCTTGCAGACACGATTTCCGTACCTGACGTTATCCACGTCCAGTCAAGCGTTGTCCTGGACGGCCGGCGGCGTTCCGATACCGGCGGTCAGTTCGCCCGCAAAATTATTCAAGGCTTTGTTCACTCAAAGCAACCAGGATGAACAGACCGACGAGGTTGCCAAGCTGCGACGGGGACGCAGCATTCTGGACACCGTGGGCGGGCGGGCCAAGGAGTTCGAACGACAGCTCGGCAGCCAGGACCGACGGAAGCTTGACGAGTACTTGTCATCTCTGCGTGAATTGGAAGACCGATTGATCCAATCCGAGGCGTGGGTCCGGCGTCCCAAGCCGGTCGTCGACGTGCCGATGCCCGACGATATTCATGACAAGCTGTTGGCCATCGAGCGGCAATCGTTGATGTACGACATGATCGCCTTGGCGTTACAAACCGATTCGACACGAACGATCACGTTGTCGCTGAGTGGTTTGAACGCGGCGCCGAAGATTCCCGGCGTGCAAAGTGATTGGCACGGGCTGTCGCATCACGGCAAGGATCCGCAGAAGATTCAGGAACTCAAGCGTATCGAAGAAGCCGAGTTTGCCGCCTTCGATCGGTTCCTGACCAAGCTGCGGCGGATCGACGAACAAGGCACCACCGTGCTCGATAAAACCGCGATCTTGTTCGGTTCGAACTTGGGTAACGCCAGCGCGCACGACTGGCACAATCTGCCGATTCTGTTGGCCGGCGGCGGCTTCCGGCACGGCCGATACGTCGCCCATGATCGCGACGACAACACCCCGCTGGCCAATCTGTTTGTCGCGATGGCCCAGCGGATGGGCGTCGAAACCGATCAATTCGGCAGTTCGACCGCCGCCGGCATCCGTGGTTTGGACGCCTAGCGGTTTGACGAACTTTCTGAGCGCAAGCCCGATCAGGCCGTCGCGCGGCGGCGGGCTTGGTTGGCGGCTTGGCGTTTGCCCATCGTGCTGCCCTTGCCCGTCGTGCTATTTTTGTTGCGACGTCCCGGGCCGCCACGATGGTTCCCACCGGTGGGTCGTCCGCCGCCGGACCGTCCGCCCGCCGGGCGACCGCCACCGCGAGGCGATGGTTTCGATTCGGCCTTCGGCATCGGCGTGTTGGGGTCGCGAGGAATTTCGATGCCGATCAATCGTTCGATCGCACGCAGGTCGTCGAGTTCTTCTCCGGTGCAGAAGGAGATCGCAATCCCCTCGGCGCCGGCGCGTCCCGTGCGGCCGATGCGGTGAACATAAGCCTCCGGTTCATTGGGCAGATCGTAATTGACGACGTGGGTGATGTTGTCGATGTCGATGCCGCGTGCGGCCACGTCGGTGGCGACCAGGACGCGGACCTTGTTGCGGCGAAACGCATCGAGCGCACTTTGCCGCGCGTTTTGAGATTTATTGCCGTGAATGACCGCCGCCTCGATGCCCGCCTGATCCAGCTTCTTTCCGACGGTGTTGGCACCGCGTTTGGTACGCGTGAAGACGATGGCGCGGTCGACGTCGTTGCCGCGTAAGACGTCACGCAAGCGATCGGCCTTGTCCCCGCGTTGGCAAAACATCAGTTGCTGATCGATCCGTTCGACGCTCGTCTTTTTCGGAGTCACGTTGACGCTGACCGGATTGAACAGCAGCTTGCCGGCCAGTTCGACGATCTTCGGCGGCATCGTCGCGCTGAAGAAAAGTGACTGACGATCCTCGGGCAGTTTGGCAATGATCCGTTTCAGATCGGGCAAAAATCCCATGTCCAGCATCCGGTCGGCTTCGTCCAAAACGAAAACTTCCAAATCGTCCAAGCGGATTTCGCCTTGTTGCATCAGATCCAGCAGTCGGCCCGGCGTGGCGACCAGGATGTGAGCGCCGCGTTTCATTTCGCGAACTTGACTGGCCTGGTTGACGCCTCCGAAGACCAACACGGTTCGCAGCTTGACGTGCTTGCCGTACGTCCGAAAGCTGTCGCCGATTTGGATGGCCAGTTCGCGGGTCGGAGCGAGCACCAGGGCTTGCGGACGTCCGGGCTTGGCAGGCCGCATGTCTCCGGCCAAAAAGTCCAGCATGGGCAGCGCGAAAGCCGCTGTCTTGCCGGTGCCTGTTTGGGCACAGCCGAGCACGTCCTTGCCCTCCAAGGCGTGCGGAATGGTTTGAGCCTGAATGGGTGTGGGGATCGTGTAGTTTTGGTCCTTGATGGCGCGCCGCAGAGGCTCGATCAATTTCAATTCGTCAAAAGTCTTCAAAATGTGGTCCAGTGATCTGGTTGAGGGTGACGAGCCCGGCTGCACTCGATCGCGCGAAACGCGGCCATGTCGGGGCTCGACAGGAAAGGAGATCCGGGCGCGGAAATCCGCGTCGGAGACTTCGGCCCAACAAGAAGGTTCCGAAGTGTTCACGCCCCAAAGGCTGGAACGCTATCGACCCGACAACCGGCTCCCATGCCAGATTCAGATCGTTCGGTACGGCCAAAAAGACGTACCGTTTTTCGTAGTGGTGAGAGCTCGGTTGGGAGAAAACCCCCAAATGAACGGAAAACGCTTTCTACAAAATTGCGTTTCTTGTTTCTTTCCGGTGAACTCTGGACCGCGGGCTTTCCCCGCTGTTACGTCAAACTATAGCCTACGAAGCTTGCCACCGCTACCGAGAAACTGAACCGCTTTCCACCCGATGAAACGGCCGAACCCATGACGTCATCACCGCAACCGCTACGGGCCACGGATTTCGTCGTGTCTCGTGTCCGTCGATACTGGCAGACTTTCTCTTTCGTCGGGCTGGTCTTCGCGACGCTTTTTTTCGCCGCGTCCGTGACGCCGTCGTTGCTGCCGCGGCATTACGTGGTGCAAGGTCTGATGTCAGGATTGGCGATCGCCGTCGGTTATGGCGTCGGAGTCGGATTGGTCGGACTGTATCACTTCTTGCAGTTACGCGACCCGCCCCAGCGGATCCAAACCTACGGCAAGCGAGTCACGTCGTTGGTGACCGCCGTCGTGTTCTTGGTCTTCCTGCGTCAAATGACGTTTTGGCAGAACTCGATCCGCGAATTGATGCAGATGCAACCCCTGCAATCGGCTTATCCGACCCGCACGGCCCTCATCGCGTTAAGTTTCGGTGTGTTGCTGATCGCCGTGGGCCGCACGTTTCTGTTCTTCAGCCGATGGGTCTCCCGCCGGCTTCATCATTTTTTTCCCGAACGAATCGCCACCTTTCTCGGTTTCTCGATGGTTGCGGTGCTGGCAATGGTGCTGACCAACAAAGTCGTCGCACGCGGATTGTTGAGCGTCGCTGATTCGTTCTTCGCCCAAGCCGATGAGGTGATCGACGAAGGCGTGGAGCAACCCGGGGAGGCCTTGCGAACCGGAAGCCCGGCCTCGCTGGTTTCGTGGGAATCGATCGGCCGACGCGGCAAAGACTTTTTGACGCTGGGGCCTTCCCAAGACGACATCGAACAGTTCTGGAACTCGGAGGCACTCTCGCCGATCCGTGTCTACGTCGGAATGCGTTCGCGAGAGACGGCGGAGGAGCGTGCCGAGTTGGCCCTCGAAGAACTGAAACGAGTCGGCGGTTTCGACCGTTCGGTCCTCGTCATTGCGACACCGACCGGGACGGGGTGGCTGGATCCCGGTGGCGTCGATCCGCTGGAATACCTGCATGCCGGTGACACGGCGAT
>Ga0102938_10004105_pt1 | contig 10767 bp, 13 predicted proteins | sample SalPonR2_B_D2_MG_FD_84516 | JGI IMG/M metagenome (GOLD analysis project Ga0102938, IMG submission 84516) | Salt pond soil microbial communities from South San Francisco under conditions of wetland restoration - Salt Pond MetaG R2_B_D2_MG | ecosystem: Environmental > Aquatic > Marine >... | reverse complement strand
GGAATTCATAAAGACCGTTATTCCGGAATTGTTTATCCAGTACCAGGAATTTTCCAGGTGCCTGGCTCGGCTGAATACGCATAGATCGATCTTGTTTCCGGAAATAAATACGTTTCTGGACATAATTCCCTCCTTAATAAAATTAGCCTTGCCGACCCGGCAAGGCTAATTTAAAAGGGGCTGTTATTATGATCAGGTAAAACTAACCCCGCCGGAACGGTAATGGCATAACAAAAAGCCGCCATTTAAGGTCATGGCTTGCTTGTTTACGGAATAGGGTTGTTTTACTCTGATTATGAACATAAAATAGTTTTATCCTCCTTTTTAATTATACGAAGTTTTAAGAAAAAAATTACACTCCTTTTATAACCGTGCCCTGAAAATTTTCTCCGTTTAAGTATTTTCTCAAGTTGGCCAGTTTATTCCCGTTCATAAGGACCACTTCCAGATCCAATTGTTCCGCTTTTTTGGAGGCAATGGGGTCAAAAGGAGTATTAAGTCCGGGTTTCCATTTATTACCAACCAGTTTTCGGAAATCCTTCCAGCCGGTCTTTTTTATCTTTTGGGCGTCCGGGTATCGGGCCGGATCCTTGTCATAAACATAGTCGATATTGGTCAGATTGATCACATGTTCTACTTCATATTCCTGGGCGATCATGGTGGCCACATAATCGGTGGACCAGCCCGGCTTCCATCCTCCTCCGACCACCACATTCTTGTCGGTATCCATATGAATGGTCGGATTTTTGATGATCTCGGGGTGGGCCTGGTCCCGGAAAATGGTCCGGATCAAGTGGGCATTCAATCTGGAGGAATGGATGCCCAGCCAATCCAGATCATCCGGGGCTATCTTGACCACCTTGTTGGCGGCCTGGCTGTATTTTCTGGCCGTGGTTCCGCCTCCGGCCACCAGAAAGAATCTTTTATCGGCTTTCAGTTGGTCCAGGATCAGACGGCGGAATTTTTTTAGATACTGCCAATTTATTTCGTCATTAGGGATGATAAGGGACCCTCCCAGGGAGATGATATAATTTTGGGGTTTGGTCATAGGAGAATTTTAAAGTTTACTTTTTATAAGATACCATTTGTCCGGCGTTTGTAAAGCAGGGGTGGATGTGCTAAATTAAAGTCAGAATTAAAAAAATGATATGAGCATATCCTTATCCGTTTTACTCTATATTTATTTTACTTTTTTGTTCTTTTGGGCGATTTTCAGCTTGGTGGCCCTGTATCACATGATCAAATTCAGTTTTAAGAGTTTTACCAGCTTTCTGTCTATCATAGTATATCTGAGCGGGTCTTTGGGGATACTGGCGGTATCCTATTTTTTTATTTCCCAAATAGATTGGAGCCGGGAGATATTTTTTTCTATATTTAATTCCGGGTCTATTTATTGATTTTTATGTTCTCTAAGTTCAAACTTCCCAATCAATTACCCGGAGAAAATCCGGTAAAAATATTGCGGAGAGACCTATTTATCCTGTTTAAAAAGGTGGTTCTGGTTTTTTTAATGCTTTTGGCCCCGGTTTTGATCTATGTTTTTTTAATTAATGTGTTTCCGGTAATTTGGGAAAATCAATTTTTGTATGCTGTTTTGGTTTTGGCCGGGAGTGTATATTTTTTATCGGTATGGTTGTTCGCCTTTTTTTATTTTATAGATTATTACTTGGATGTCTGGATAGTAACCAATCGTCGCATTATAAGTATTGAGCAGAAGGGCTTCTTTTCTCGGACCGTGTCCGAGTTGAAATTGTTCCGCATTCAGGATGTGACCGTGGACACGGAAGGGGTGTTTCCGACTTTGTTGAATTACGGTAGCGTTTATGTCCAGACCGCCGGTTCCAAAAGGAATTTTCATTTCGAGCAAGTTCCTGATCCGGAAAACATCAAGGACGAAATAATCAATTTAATAAGAAAGGACAGAAAAAGAAAGGAAATAGAAAAAGAAAAACTTAAAACACAAAGCAATACTTCTATTATCAAATAAAGCCCTTCCCAAATCGGAAGGGCTTTAACATTTTAAAATCGGCCTTTACTTGTTGCTTTAAAGGGATTACAGTGGTTATATTAAAAGTAGGTTTTTGTTATAATAAAGCTATGAGTATGAATATCCAGGAGAGATCACTGTGGGTATCAGTGGCGGCCAATATTTTTTTAAGCATCATTAAATTGATAGCCGGATTTTTTAGCCGCAGTTCCGCCCTTATTGCCGACGGTCTTCATTCCGGCTTGGATATTTTTTCCTCCTTGGTGGCTCTGGTCGGAGTAAAAGTGGCTCGGCGGGAGCAGGACGAGAAACATCCTTATGGTTTTTATACAGTGGAAACGGTGGCCAGTTTTCTGATAGTTCTTTTGATCTTTGGCTCCGGGGTATGGATAATTTACGAAGGTGGTTTGCAGATAATAAATAGACAGGCGGTTGATTTGGGCATATGGGGATTTGTGGTTATATTTATTTCCGTAGTGGTCAACGAATTGATAGCCAGATATAAGATCAGGGTCGGAGAACAAGAGAACAGTTTAGCCCTGGTCATGGACGGCAAGCATTCCCGGGCCGATGTCCTGTCTTCGATCGGGGTTTTAGTGGGTTTGATATTTGTTTTTTGGTTTCCTATAGCCGATGGCATTCTGGCTGTTCTGATAGGTTTATATATAATCAAGGAAAGTTGGGAGATGGGCAAAGAGACCACGGATCAATTGATCGGGGTTAACGATGAAGAAGCGGAAAAAGAGATCCGGGAGATCTTAAAAGCTCGGGGGGTATCTTGGTCGGACCTAAAGACCAGGCGTATCGGTGGAGTTGCCTTTGCCGAGCTGACCATAACCCTGGATTCCGAATTAAAAGTAGAAGAGGCCGAGAAAATAACCGAAAAATTGCAGGCCGAGCTCAAGGACAAAGTAGAGCAACTAAAATATGTAGTGGTTCAGGTAAAAAGCCATAATTACGCCACCGGTTCCTATGAAGGTTTTTGGGGACAATGGCGGCGCTGGCGCCGGGGATGGCAAAAGGAAAAACAAGAGTTGCAATTAAAAGAGAAGCAAGGTTATAGAATAATGATCCCGGTGCAAGGGAGTAGGATCTTTTCCGATTTCGGGGCTCCAGAATATTTATTGGTAGATAAACAGAACGGACAAGTGGTCCAAATTCAGACCATTGCCAATCCTTATTTTGACCAAGAAAGGGGGCGAGGAATGAGAGTATTAAAGGCGGCGGAACCGGACGAACTAATAGTGGCTTTTATCGGCGGTGAAGCCGAGGAAAAGGTCAAGGCCATGGATATCAAGATCAGTAAAGTGGATAAAGATTTTAAAGTTGAAGAATACAAGAAGGAAGTATAGATATTTGGTATTGGATACAATGAAAATTGATATTAGATATTAGTGTTTATTAATAATCTTTATGAAAAAAAAGATAATTTTATTTTTGACGGTTTTGTTTTTATTTTCGCCGGTTGCGAGCCGGGCCGCCACTAACCAGCAAGCTTTGGACCAACAGGATGCTTTTTTTCGGGCCGAGGTAGTGGAAGTTCTGGAGGAAAGAGAGGCCGAACTCCCCAGTGGCCGGACTACGGCCCAGCAGAATTTGAAATTACGAGGATTGGAGGGTGAATACCAAGGAAAAGAGGTTGTTTTTAAAGGTATTAGAGAGTTTGAGGTGGTTGCCAGCCAAACCTATGCTCCGGGAGACAAGGTCTTGGTGGCGGTTAGCCAGGACAGCGGCGGAGAAGAGCATTTTTATGTGGTCGGGCCGGCCAGAACCAGTTCTTTGTGGCTTTTGGTCGGCTTATTTATATTGATCATTCTGGCGGCTGTCAGATGGAAGGGCCTGCGGTCCTTGATCTCTTTGGGTATAACCCTGGTTATTATTGTTGCTTATATAATTCCCCGAATAGTGGCCGGTAGTAACCCGGTGGTCATCACTTTGATCGGCTCCTTTTTGGCCTTGCTGGCCATTATTTATATCACCGAGGGCTGGAAGCCCAAGTCTCATTTAGCCGTAGGTAGTATTTTTTTGAGTTTGCTTTTTACCTTGCTTCTCTCCTGGGGTTTTATTGAATTGGCCCAATTAACCGGGATCACCGGGGAGGAAACGGGCCTGCTTTTGGGTTCGATGCAGGCCGGGATCAATTTTCAGGGTTTATTGCTGGCCGGTATTGTTATCGGTAGTTTGGGTGTGTTGGATGATATGGTCATATCCCAAATAGCCGCTACCGAAGAGATCTATAAGGCCAACAATTATTTAACCCGCCCCAAATTGTTTAAAAAGGCCTATCGGGTCGGCTCTTCTCATATATCTTCCATGGTCAATACTCTTTTCTTGGCTTACGCCGGCGCCTCTCTGCCGCTTTTAATACTTTTTACCAGCGATCAGGGTCCTTTTTCTTCCTGGTTGCATGTGGTCAACACCGAAGCCATTGCCACCGAGATCGTGCGGACCCTGTGCGGTAGTATTGGCTTGATCCTGGCCGTACCCCTGGCTACATTTTTGGCGGTTTGGTATTATAAGAGATAGAATATAGAATTTTGAATTTAGAATTTTGAATAACCTCTTTTTATTTTATGGTAAATTTTCCGAAAAATTTTTTATGGGGATCCTCTACTTCCGCCTATCAAGTTGAGGGAGGAATTACCAATGATTGGAGCGAGTGGGAGAAAGAAAATGCGGAGAGGTTAGCCCGAGAAGCTAAAGATTATTGGCAGGATTGGCAACAGGAAAAATTCCCGGAAATGTTTAACCCTCCCAATTATATTTGCGGCGAAGCGGTTAATTCTTATAATATGGTAGATGAAGATATTGAATGTATTAAAAAATTAAATTTGAATGCTTATCGTTTCGGTATTGAATGGGCGCGCCTAGAACCGGAAAAAGGTAAAATAGACCAAAAGGAAATAAGCCATTACCGGGAATTTATAAAAAAATTAAAGCAAAACAATATTGAGCCGGTGCTAACAATTTGGCACTGGACCAACCCTCTTTGGGTGTCTAAAAGCGGGGGCTGGGAAAATAAAAAAAATATTCAGGATTTTATAAGGTTTTCCGAAGTTGTTGTTAAAGAACTTGGAGATCTGGTTACTTATTGGGTTACCTTGAATGAACCCATGATGCACATTGGCCATGGTTATTTGGATGGGAAATTCCCGCCCAACCATAAAAAAAGCTTTCTTAGAGCATTAAAAGTATTTAAAAATTTTGTTCAAGCTCATAAAGAAATATATAAAATAATCCACAAGAATAACCCTAAAGCCCAAGTCAGTATTGCTATGACCACCGGCTATTTTAGTTCCGCTTCCGGCTGGAATCCGATCGAACTTTTGATAGTTAAGCTGGGGCACTATTTTCGCAACGAGTGGTTTTTGAAAAAAGTAGGAGGATATTTGGATTACATAGGAATGAATTACTATCATCATGATCGGATTGTTTGGCACCCTCCGTTTAAAAAGAATTTAAATAAACAAGTAAACGATAGAGGGTGGGAGATTTATCCCGAAGGAATTTATCATGTTTTAAAAAGTTATAAAAAATTTAAGAAACCTATACTTATTTTGGAAAATGGCACGGCCGATGCCGATGATGATCATAGAGCCGATTTTATTAAAGATCATTTATATCATGTAGGCCGGGCCATACAAGAAGGAGTGGATGTGAGGGGTTATTTTTACTGGTCCCTTTTGGATAACTTTGAATGGGCCGAGGGTTTTTGGCCCCGATTCGGACTTTTCCGGGTGGATGAGAATTTCCGGAGAATTCCCCGCTCCAGCTGTCGGGTTTATGCTGATATCTGTAAAAACAATGAATTTCCTCGACAGTGACCGGTTTTTTGGGTCTTGAAAAAAATATTTTTGATGTGTTAATTTAAAAACAGAAGTTGGATATAAAACATTTTTTAACAAAAAAGGAGGGAGAAAATGTACGTTCAAAATTTCGTTTTTAATCCGAACAAACTATCTTCTAAGATCCAAAAATTAAGGGAAGTGAGGTTTCCCGCTTTCAAGTGGGGTGGTAAATTAAGGAGCTACATTGTGAAATCTACTCCCGAAGGGGGCCTAAAAGTTGTTCTTTCCCAGAACGGCCAAGCGGCAAGCGATCCGGGATGCCGGGCCTACCTGTGTCCGGATTCAGTTCTTAACAAAGACAATGAAGAGATCTTAAGATCGATCACCCAGGAATTGATAGGTTCTTGGCATAAAGTTAAAGATAGGGTTCAGGCACCTCGGGAATTATTGGAAAATTTCTCCGAAGGAGAAAAAGCGAGTGACTGTGATGTTACCGAACTTTATTGCCGTGTGTGTGTAAAAAGACGAGAAGCGGAAGGCAATGCCCGCGTCTTGGAAGAGTTCCTGCAAAGATTGAACTAAAACCAAGTCCACCGAGAGACGCCGAATGAGCGTCTCTCTTTTTTATTTTTTAAATTTTTGGTAAAATAAAAATATATGTGGTTATTTATAGCATTATTTTCTTATCTTATCAGCGCCGGAGTCTATACGGCCGATAAGTTCATGCTTTCCAATAAGTTTCACTCCTCTATTACCTACACTTTTTTTGTGGGTATTTGGAGTGTTTTTAATTTTTTTATTTTGATCTTGGATCCCTGGTTTCCCAATTGGCAGCAATTGGCGGTCGGGATGTCAGCCGGATTTTTGTTCTTGGTGACCTTGGTCTTTTGGTATAAGGCCTTGCACCAGAGCGAGGCCACCCGGGTGGTACCCATAGTGGGCGCTTTGATCCCTATTTTCAGCTTCCTCCTTTCTTTTTTGTTTTTGGGGCAGACCTTGGGCGAGAGGCAGTTTTTGGCCTTTGCGGTTCTGATCATAGGCGGTATTTTGATATCGGCTAAATATACCAGATTTTATATATTGAATGAGATCAAGGAGAGTTTGAAGAATGTTTTTGGCGGTACTTTGGGCGGAATCCACGCTCATTATCGCCCCAGCAGCAGACTGCTTCGGAATTCCGTTATTGCTGCTTTTTTGTTTGCTTCCTATTTTGTTCTGATCAAATATGTTTATATGACCCAGCCCTTTATCGGCGGATTTGTCTGGTCCCGGCTGGGTAGTTTTGTCGGAGTTCTTTTGATCCTTTTGGTACCTGACTGGAGAAAAATGATCAAGAAAAAACAAAAGCACGGCCGTTCCCCCAAAAGTTTACCTTTCTTCTTCGGGGTGAGGTTATCGGCCGCCTTGGCCTTTATTCTTTTGAATTGGGCCATAAGCATGGGTAATGTAGCCCTTATAAATTCCTTAAAAGGAACTCAATATTTGTTTCTACTATTGATAGTTTTTGTTCTTTCTGCTAAATTTCCCCGAGTGTTAAAGGAGGAACTGCGCGGAGGGGTTCTGATGCAGAAAGTTTTGGGAACTTTCTTGATCGGCATAGGTTTGTATATGTTGATGATCTAAATGGTTGATATTGGATACTGGATATTGGATATTGGTGGCATTAAAGGTTATGTATAAACATTAATCCTAATATCCAATATTTAATATCCAATATTTAATTATGGAATTTGTCATAATTTTTTGTCTCTTTCTTTTTTCGGGTTTGGCTTGGTATCGATTGGATTGGGCGATGCTGGTATTAGTGGCCGGACTGCCCAGCTACTTGATCAGGTTCAGTATCTGGGGCATACCTGGAAATTTATTGGAAGCAATGCTCGGTATTGCTTTTTTAGTTTGGGTAATCCGCCATACCAGGTTTGTGGGTTTTTTAAAAAGGGATTATAAATTCCGGGACTTAAAGCGGGATAGACTGGGGCGTTTGCACTATCCTTTTGGTTGGGAGTTGATATTGGTATTGGTGGTGGCCCTGTTTGCGGCCGGGGTGGCCGGTTTCAAGCTGGATGCCCTGGGTAGTTGGCGGGCTTATTTTTTGGAGCCGGCCCTATTCTTTATATTGGTTTTGAATTTTTTTCAAACTTGGCGGGAGCAAAAGAAGTTGATCTGGGCCTTATCGGTTTCCGCTTTGGTTTTGTCAATTTATGCCATCATCCAAAAATTTACCGGCTGGGGTATAGCCAATGAGATATGGCGGGCCGAGACCACCCGGAGAGTAACTTCGGTTTTCCCCTATCCCAATGCCCTGGCCTTATATCTTGCTCCTTTGAGTTTTATTTTTTTAGCTTATTTATCGATTTTGGCCGGAAAATTTCGAGATTTAGGGGTAAGGGGTTTTGGAATAGGCAATTATGCTCGATCTTTATTATTAGGCCTGGTCGTTCTTTTGTCTTTGGTTTCAATTTATTGGGCCCGGTCCGAAGGAGCTTTGATAGCTTGGGGTGTCGCGGTTTTGGTCTTTTTTTGGTTTTTAAAAGGTAGATGGCGGTGGTTTACCGGCGGTATCTTGGTGGGCGCGGCCCTTTTTCTGGCTTTTAACCCCACTCCCAGGAGTTATTTGGCAGAAAAGGCCAGTTTAACCGACTTATCCGGTGAGATCCGGAAACAGCAATGGCGAGAGACTTGGCAAATGCTTCAGGATGACCGGCTTCTTGTTGGGTCCGGCCTGCATAATTACAAGCAGGCCATACGCCCCTACCACCAGGAAGGCATTTTTTTTAACAAGAATGATGATCCGGATTTTCGAAGAAAGATAGTGCTTTTTGATGAGGAGTATAAAAGTAAATTCTGGCAGCCGGTGGAGATATATCTTTATCCGCATAATATTTTTTTGAATTTTTGGACCGAGCTGGGTATTGTCGGTCTGCTGTTGTTTATATGGATAATGGGAAAGTTTTTCTATCTAGGAATCCGAAATTTCAAATTATCATCTTCAAATTCCTCTAATAAAGATATGAATTGTTTGAATTCGGGTTTAATGGCCGCGATGATAGTTATTTTGGTTCACGGATTGGTTGATGTCCCCTACTTCAAAAACGATCTGGCCTTGATCTTTTGGTTGCTGGTAGCTTTGATGAGTTTGTTGGCGATCAAATTGAGGCCGGATGCTTATAAAATAAATAAAGCCGATTATGATCAGTAATTATGGACGAAGGCCGGAAAGGGCTATTCAGATCGCCACTCTATTACTTTTGCTGGTCGCCGAGTGGTTGTTTTTTTTCCGAAACAAGGAGTTTTTTCATTTTTTTGGCGGCCTGGGCGGAACAAAGGATTTTCAAGTTTTCAAGGATTTAGGGGTTTATGGTTTAAAGCCGGAGGATTTTTTGAATTTACAGGACTCCCCTTTGTTGGTGGCCGTGATCATTGGTTTTGTTTTTTTGGATGCTTATTTGGTTTCTAAAATAATAGAGAAAAGATGACCAAGAACAAAGTTTTACAAAAATTTTTGGCCGAGACCGGTCATTGTTCCCGACGCCAAGCCGAGGAGTTGATCAAACGGGGCCGGGTTCAGGTCAATGGAGAAACTGCGGAACCGGGCCAAAGAGTGAGCGAGGGAGACGATGTTCGGGTAGACGAGGAGGTGCTTGTCGGGCCGAAAGAAAAGATCTATATCAAACTCAATAAACCGGCCGGATATACTTGCACCAATAGAAAATTTTCGGGGGAAAAGAATGTTTTCGATCTGGTGCCAAGCAAAGAAAAATTGTTTGTAGTCGGTCGGTTGGACAAGGATAGCCGGGGCTTGGTTCTTTTGACCAATGACGGTGATTGGGCTAATCAGCTAAGCCATCCTTCTTTCGGTTGTGAGAAGGAATACGAAGTAAGTTTCGAATTTCGAATTTTGAATTTTGAATATGAAATAAAAAAAAGGTTATTGACCGGAGTTGATATCGGAGATGGTGATGGTGTGGTAAAAGCCAAAAAGGTGGCGCAATTGAATGAGAATAAATTCAAGGTAGTGCTGGATCAGGGTAAAAAGCGCCAGATCAGGCGGATGTTTCAGGCCTTAGGGGTAGAGGTTCAGGACTTGAAAAGAGTAAAAATAGATGATATAAACTTAGGAAGTCTAAAAGAAGGAAATTGGGAACCTTTAAAAAACAAGGAGGGTAAAAATGGCGAGCTTACAGACCATAATTTGCGCTGAATGCAAAAGGGAAAGACTTGTTCATGTTCCTGCCGGGGAGCCCTGCCCCCGTATCTGCGCCGATTGTCAAACCAAGATCATGCTCAGACAGGAGGACGAGCACTTAAAAAAATTAAAAGAAAAAACCGAAGCGGAAAGATTGGAAATTTTGGAAAGAAAGATCCTTAGGTTAGAAAAAAAATTGGCCGATTTGTCTTATTTGAATACACGGAATACCACTTTCTAAAAGATCCTTTTTTGGTTTTTTGATCGGAAACAAATTTTAGTTTAAGGCCGGGAGGTAAAATGAAGTTGTTAAAAGAAAGTAAGTTTAACAATAAAGAGGGCCAGCAGGAAGAGCAGGATATAAGTTCTGTAGTTTGTCGAACTTGCCGGGAACAAGGTCGGGACAAGGCCTTGAAGGAGTTGCAAAAATACAGTCCGGAGGAAAGACTGGCCAGAATAGAAAAGGAAATATTCAAGATCAAAAAGAAAATTCGTTTTTTAACGGAACAAAAAAACAAGGAGTAGAAACACAACCCCACAGAAAGCGGCCTTAACCAGGCCGCTTTTAAATAAATAATTTCTTGTTTTATCTCAACAAGAGTGGTAAGTTGAAAATAGGAACCTTTTATTTTTAAATTATTAAAAAAGTGTTCCATTGTAATTCGAAAATCGACACTCGAAATTCGAAATTTTCCTTGGGAGAGGTGGCAGAGTGGTCGAATGCGCCGCACTCGAAATGCGGTGTCCACTCCACAGTGGACCGTGGGTTCGAATCCCACCCTCTCCGCGTTCTCATTTAGGGATTT
>Ga0102938_10004104_pt1 | contig 10771 bp, 10 predicted proteins | sample SalPonR2_B_D2_MG_FD_84516 | JGI IMG/M metagenome (GOLD analysis project Ga0102938, IMG submission 84516) | Salt pond soil microbial communities from South San Francisco under conditions of wetland restoration - Salt Pond MetaG R2_B_D2_MG | ecosystem: Environmental > Aquatic > Marine >... | reverse complement strand
GGGGCAGGGATTCGCCACGTTCACCGTGGTGCGCAGCTTTGCGGCGCGCAGTTTAGGTTTTGCCGCCCTTGCGGATTGAGTACGAAGGTCGAATACCCGCCAATCCCTGCGGGGTCACGACCCCGTTGCGCTGGAAGCTAAAGATGCATCTACGGCAGTGCCCGATGCGTTTTCCGTCACCGAGGCGACATCGCCCATGTTGACCAGAACAGGTTTCTGATACGAAGCCTTCTCGGATTCGACAGCGCCGGTTGCGATGTGGTGTTGCTCAGAGGTCGGGTGGGACAATGCTCGTCTCCTGCAATTGGGTAGCTTCAGCGCAAATTAACCAAGCCAGATCACGCTGACTAACTATTTTTCCCGCTTTGTATGCTTTATTTCAGTTTCCGAGTAAAGCGAAACCCCCGGTCGCGCCGGTGCCTGGGCATGATCGGGTGATATTTTCTTGCCGGTGTGTCGGTGATGCCGCAGTGTCCCGGCGCAAACTGCGGTTCTGTCTCGACGAGGCGGGCCTCGCACGGTGAAACGATGACCTGCGTGCAAGACGGATGAAGACTTTTTGAGCGATCAAGGCCAGACCATATGCGGAACCCCGGTAGAGACGCTGCTCTTTGCCGCACTGATCCACCGTGATTCGTCGGCCATCGCCAGCCTCGTCGGCGGCGATATCGCCCTGTGGTCCCGGGCCTCCGACCGGGCGCATGATGCGCGCTGCCTGCCGTATCTCCTGCAGGTTCTCGAAGCGTCGGGAGCGGCCCCTCCGACGCCCGTCGATCCCGCCCTTCGCCGTCGCTGGATGTTGCGCGCGCTGGCCGTTCAGGCAGAGTGTCTGCGCCTGACGCGCATCCTGTCCGAGGCCGGTATCCGTCATGTATTTCTCAAGGGCGCGCATCTCGCGGCCACGGTCTATCCGGCCCCGTGGCTGCGCCCGCTGCGCGATATCGACCTGCTCGTGGCACCCGACGATGTTGCACGGGCGCAGGCCCTCCTGCTGGCGCATGGCGGCGCGATGAAACGCCATGCCCACAAGGCCGACAAGGCCATCGATCCCGAGGCGAAGCACGCGGCACCGGTCTGGTCACCGGAGCGTGTCATCCCGGTGGAGTTGCACGGCCATGCCACCGATGAGGGCGCGGGCCTGTGCCGCGCATCGGTGGCGCGGCTTGACGCTGCCCTCTGGCGGGATGTGATGGAGGTCCCCCTCGGGGATGGCGCGTTGCCGGTGCCGGGGCCCGAGGCGATGTTCGTGCATCTGGTGCTGCACGGCATCTACGACCATGAGCTCAACAACGGACCGTTATTCCTGACCGACCTCGTTCACCTGCTGGAACGGATGCCCCCCGACGCGGGGCGTGTCGTGGCGATGGCAGGCGATCTGGGGATAATGCCGGGTCTTGCCATGACGGTGTCGCTGTTGCCGGAGGGCACCGTCGGACGCAACGGGCTTCTCGCGGCGTTGCGGACAGCGACCGGCACTGCGGAGCTGCCGGTCCTGCCCGAGGAAAGCGCCGCGGCGCTCCTGTTTCAGGACAGCACCGCGCGCACCGAATTGCGCCTGTCCGCTGACCTGGTCGCGACCGGTCCGCTTGCGCGGCTTCGTCTGCTTGCGGGCAAGGTGTTTGCCTCTCGTGAAACCATGACCGACCGCTGGCGCATGGAAGGGCGCACCGCAGCGCCGCCCGCCTCCACCGCCGCGTTCCGGCTGTGGTTCGTCGCGGTGCGGATACGCGGGATGCGCCGCGCGGTCCCGGCCACGTCCGGCACGCGGGCGCATCTGATGCGGCTGCGCGCCCTGCGCAACGGTCAGGGGACATGAGTGACCCGGTGCCGCGTCTCACCGTCCTGACCGCGACCCGCGACCGGGCGCACCTGCTTCCCCGGCTCTCGGCCTCGTTGCGCGGTCAGGATATCGCGCCGGGCAGCGCCGAGTGGCTGGTCGTGGATGATGGATCGCTTGACGACACGCCCGACTGTCTCGACGCCATCGCGGCGCAGGGCGGGCCGGTGCCGTTGCGCCATATGCGGATTGCGCCGGGCGGCAAGCACCGTGCGCTCAACGCCGGTTTCGCGGCTGCGAGGGGCGATTGGATCATGGTCGTGGACAGTGATGACTGGCTCGTGCCCGGGGCGCTCGGGGCTGCGCTCGGGACAGTCGAGCGCGATGCACCCGAGGATGTGTTCGCAGTGATCTTTCCGTTGATCGTTCCTGCGGCGGCGCGCCAATTCCGCTTTGTGCGACCGCACCGCGCCGCCACCTACGCCGCGCGTGCAAACGAGGAGCCGCCGTTCGACAGCACGCTGATCTTCCGCAATGGCACGCCGGGGCTGCGTTTTCCCGTCTTCGCCGACGAGGATTTCCTGTCCGAGGCGGCGTTGCTCTACAAGCTGGGACGCAGCGGTCGCGTTTGGCTGGCGGATCATGTGCTGGTGCATGCCGAGTATCAGCCCGACGGGCTCTCGGCGCGTATCCGGTCGCTGCGCATGGCGTGCCCGGTGGGGGCGTGCCACACCTACCAGACCATCTTGTGCTGTGATCTCGTGCCTGCCCTGCGCCGTCGGGCACTGGCGAATTACGCGCGGTTCTGGTGGCACGGGGTTCGTCAGCGTCGGCCTGTGCCCGGTCCGGAAGGGGCGGCCCAAAGGGCCATGCTGGGGTTCGGCTGGGTCTTTTGCCTCCTCGACCTTATCGCCGAGGCGCGCCGGCAATAGCCGCCCCGAGCCTGTCCTGCGCAGAGACGAGCCACGCCCGCGACAGGCCGCTGCATCAGCGCGCCTGGCAACAAAGCCCCGATCACGCAGACGAAATCGGGGGCGGAGCACCTTGGAGTGGGCTCTCGATGCAAAGGGATGAAAAACCCCGGGGCAGGGCGACACAGGTCCGTCTATTGACCGGATCACGGAGTCCCTATATCGCATGTGATGGCCAGCTGACCTTGCAGGTTTGCACCCCATTGTTTTCCTGTTTGCGGGGAGTTTGAACGGTTGGAGCTCAAGAAAGCAGAAACGGTCGGCGGCCCGGCACTCGACGTCTCGATGTTCTCTCGGGGCGACCTGCTCAACCTGATCCTGCAACGCTCCGAGGTGCTTTATGATGTCCCGGCGCCGGGCCGCCTCATCAAGGCATGGAGCGGGGGCAATAGCGCTCCGCTGGAAGCGGAGGTCGACCGGCTCGGCTCCGAGATCGCCCGACGTGCCTTTGCGGTCATCGCAGCCGAGTTCGAGGCGATGCGTCCGGTTCTGGGTCATCTCGCGCCCAAGCGTATCGCCGACATCGGCTGCGGCTACGGATTGGCGGATCTTCTGTTCCATCGGGCCACGGGCGCGGAAATCGTGCTGATCGACACCGAAGAAAACGCGCACCGGCATTTCGGATTTCAGGATGAGGGCGCGGCCTATGCCGATCTCGCCAAGGCCCGCGCCTTTCTCGAGGCGAACGGCGTCGATGGCGCAGCGATAAGGACCGTGAACCCGTCCCGGGAGTCTCTGTCGAGCGTGCGCAAGGTGCATCTCGCGGTCAGCCTGTTGTCCTGCGGGTTCCACTTCCCGGTATCGACCTACAGCGAATTTTTCGATCAGCAGGTGACGAAAACCGGCGCGGTGATCCTGACGCTGCGCAAGCGGTTCGATGAACTTGCGGCGCTGGCACGGCTGGGCCGCATCACCATTCTGGACGAAAGTCGCCCGAATTCATCCCTTGTCGTTATGGAAAAGAGGTGGGGCCGACCCGCTTTCGATTAGATGGCGGTGTCCCTGGCAGAAAGGCTCAGCACGTCCAATGGCGAAAAAGAAATCGTCCCGCCCGCCTCATGATGCTGCGAAGACAGCCTTGTCCAAACCCCATGACGCGATTCACCGTGCCTCGTCCGAGGATGCATTCGCCGCCGCGCGAAAGAACATGCAGCGACGCTATCCGTCACCCGAGATCGACGGCGAGCGCCTGTATCCGCTGGTCGATCCCGCCGTCTCGCCCGGCTTCACCATCGGCAGGCAAGACAGCGTTTTTGCCGTCGGCTCGTGCTTTGCGCGTAATCTCGAAGGGGCGCTGCACCGGGCCGGAATGACCGTTCTCAGCCGCGACCCCGACCTGGGGCAGATCGGCGAATCGGTCGGCAAGGCGTCCACCTTTCTCAACAAATACACCGTGCATTCGATCCTGAACGAGATGACATGGGCGCTGGACCGCGACAGCTTTCCCGGAGAAAAGATCATCTATCCCGTGGGTGAAGGTCTTTATTGCGATCCGCAATTGGGGCTTGTTCGGCTGCCCTTTGCGCTGGCCGATATCATGGACATGCGCACCCGCTATCTGGATGCGATGGTGCAGGTGGCGGTGGCGGATGTCATCATCCTGACCCTTGGGTATGTCGAGGCCTGGTACGACAAGGAACTGGACATCTATCTCAACATCGCGCCGCCGCCGCGCATCTGCAAGGCCCATCCCGAGCGTTTCGAATTCCGGGTGCTCGGTTTCGACGACATCCTGGGGGCACTCGAAGCGATCTACGCACTTCTCAAGGCGCACCGTGAAAAGCCGCTGAAAATGCTTCTGACCGTGTCGCCCGTGCCGCTTGCGTCCACTTTTCGGGATATGGATGTGCTGCTGGCCAATACCTATTCCAAATCGGTGCAGCGTGCGGCCGCCGAGGCCTTTGTCGCCGACAAGGCGGATGTGGATTACTTTCCCTCCTACGAGACCGTCACCTTGTCCAACCCTACCGTGTGCTGGGCGCGCAACGATTATCGTCACGTCTCGCCGGACATCGTGGCCCGCATCATGTCGAACGTGCTGGTCAGCTACATGCCGGATTTCGAGGCTGCGGGAGCGTTCCACGGCAAGCCGATGACCGACGACGCCGTATTCGCGACGGCGCGGATGCTGGTCAAGCTGAGCGAGGGGCCGGAACTGGCCGCGCTCTTCAGGCAGAATCGTCATCTGTTGCGGTCGGACGAGAAACTGCTTGGGCAGATCGCCGATGTCTTGCACGCAGCAGACCTGCCGCAGGACGAAAGTGATGTCCTGGAAGACATGGTGGCACTCTCCCCTGAACGCCCGAGGCTGTTGCAGCGCCTGATCTCCACCACAGCCGGAATACCGGAGCGCATTGACAGGACCCGCGCGCTCCTTGCGCTTCATGCCGAGCGGTTCCCGGGTCGGGCTGCGTTCAGGGCGCGGTTGGAACGGTCCTTGGACCCGGTCGATGAACAGCCTTAGAGGCGGCTGTCGTCCTGATTGAAAAAGACCGACCGTCGCACGAACAGCGCATCGCCCCAGCCAAGGCGTTTGAGTTCGCAATGGCCCAATTCGAACCCGAGCGCTTCCAGAAAGACCACGAACCGCGCGAGGGGCATGTCGCCCTGGTAAATGCCGCCAATGCTCACTTCCATCCAGATGAAATCGATTGACCTCAAAACCCCCAACGCGCCGAGCAGCACATGCTTTTCCGCGCCTTGCGTGTCGATGAACATCATGTCGTAGTCTTCGGGTGTGATCCCGTGTTCCGGCAATAGCTTGTCGAGCGTGCGCAGTGTCAGCGCGCGCTTTTCGTCAAAATGGATGTCGGGCTTGATTTCGGTATGGCCGCTCGGCTCCAGAAAGCTGGAGGATTCGCCGGTGTTGCTGGCCACGTTGAACGTGACCGGCTTGCCGTCCTCATCGCCGATGAGCGCCTGGATCGCGACGAAATCGTCAATCTCGGAGACGCGCTCGCACAGATGGTCGAACGTTTCGTCGAGCGGGTCGATAAAGACCGCACGGGTGACACCCGAACGCGCGAGCTTGGGCACCTCGCGGCCGTTATGGGCCCCCACCTGGATGACACCGCGCGGAATGCGCTTGAATCTCGATTTGACGATTTCCACCGCAGGCAGCCCCGAACTCACCGGTGCGAGAGAGGTCTTTTTCGAGGTTCTGTTCATGGGGTCACTCACATTTTCTTCACGGGTTCGGGCAATACAGCAATCTTGTTCTTCAGGAGCCAGTCGCGAAATTCCGTCCAATCCTCGCGGGCCCTCAACTCCGCGATCCTGGTCCGATGCCAGTCGCAGGCCTCGCGGTGCAGGCGGCCCAGAACCGGATCGTTCATCAACCCGTCGAATACGGGTCTGGCCCGGTCCGTCAGCGGCTGGATGCCGTAATCCTCGACCCTGTTGATGTTCATGTCGCGCCAGTAGGATTCCGCCTGATCGACATGGATGTGGTTCGTGCGCCCCCGGTCCCTCTTGACCATGAAGCTTTCGACCGAGCGGACCGCGTAGTGATGAATTCGGCCGAGACCGTGATCGAACCCGGGCCAAGCCCGCCATCCGACATCCGCCGCCGGATAGGGTTTGCCGCCACCATCGCACCACCTGAGATCGGACAGGCGATCTTCGGGAATGTCCTTGGGGCGATGCGGGCCGAACCGTCCGAAGCTGCCATTGTTCCGGAACAGCGTCTTGAGGCCATATGCACGGCCTGACGCATGGTCGGTGGGATGGTCGCAAAGGGTGAATTGCTCGGTGACCGGCGCATCGGAAAAGGCCTCTATGCCACCGCAGCCGAAAAGCCGCCAGGCCATGGAAATCGCATCCGGTGCGCCGCTGGCCTCTATCAGAGACTGGATCGTGCGCGCGCCGGTCGTGACGTTGATGAATTCATCGACATCGAGGCACATCAGCCAGTCCGCGCGCAGCACCATGGGGTGCTTGCGCGCCCGGCGAAGCATCTGGTGCTGCGGGTTGCCGCCGGGTTTGACCGGGTTGGGGACATGGCTGGCGAGCCCCAACTCATCGAGCCGGCAGGCGATCAGGTCGGTGCCGTCCACGCAATCATTGGTGTAGATGATCAGCCCGTCGAAGCCGAGGCTCAGGTTATGCGCGACCCATTCGAGCATGAAGGGGCCTTCATTCTTCATCGTGGTAAAGATCACATGTTGCGGCGTGCTCATCCCGCAGCCTCTCCCGGCGGTTTCAGCACGAAGAGATGCGCGGTGCGCTCGGGCTCCACGCCATGATGGCGGCACAGATCATCGGCATAGGACCCCTCCAGCGGCATCCCGCCACTCCGTGCAAAGATATTGCGGAAGCGCCGGCCATAGAAATGCACCGACACAGTCTCGTCGGTGATCGCCTCCAGCACCTTTCGTTTCAGGTGCGGGCGATGAAAGGCGCGGGTGTTCGAGAAGGACACCGGATAGAGGACCGGACCGTCGAAGGCATGCTGCACCTCACCCGATTGGTGCGCGAAGAAATGCAGCGCCTCGGGGCCGCACACCCCCCAGGGCATCAGCGACATGTGCACGCCCTGTCCCGCCTCCTTGAGGCGGCGCAATTCCGCCTGACGCTCGGGCGTGGCCCAGGGGGGCACGGGATACTCATCACGCGTCAGGTCCAGCATCGCCCGCAGGGTTTCCGAGTGTTTCGGCAATTTCACGACACCGGAACAGATGATCCGCCGCTTGTCCGTGCCCCAGCCATAGAAAAATCCGTGCTCCTGCCGCTCGAACGGCTTGAGGCAATAGGCATCCGTATCGACCCAGAGATAATCGGTCTGCGCCAGCATCCGCAGGCGGAACACATCCGAGTGAAAGGCCGGGCTGCCGGTGTTGACGTGATAGATGATCTGATCCGAGGGCATGATCTCGCGCGCATCGCGCAGCTCCACGCCTTCGGGCACCGATTTCACATCGTCATAGGTATAAAGGATGGTGCGGTGCCCCTTTTCGAGAAAGGACATAAGGCAAATCTGCTCCATCCAGCTCAGCTCCGGACCGATCCAGAGGCTGGCCACATCATAAAGCGTCATGTCGTCCATCCATTTGTCACAGCCCCTGCTTTACAGTTTTCGAAAGAGCACGACACCGCCATGTGACACGCGCTGATCGTAGTAGAAGCCATGATCCGACAGGGCATCGAAACAGGCCTTGATACCCTTGGGGCGGATATAGCGGGTGTGTAATTCCACGTAGATTTTTCTCAGGCTGCCCATATCGCCGCCCACGAAGATGTCGCGCTCACCGCCCTCGATATCCACGATCAGGGCGGTCGCCTCTGCTTCCGCGATCAGATCGGGCAGGTAGACCTGTTCGACCTTCTCCACGGCGATCACGTCGCGACCGGGGTCCAGCGAGGAGGACCAGAACGGCTCGCGGATATAAAAATCCATGGTCTTGTCCGGGGCCATGCTGGCCCCGCCCGGCAGCGCGACGCAATTGCGCACCGCCGTGTTGCGCAGCCCCTGCATGTCATGTGCACGCCTGATATAGGCGGCCAGCTTGGGATTGGCCTCGACGCAAGTCACATGCGCCACGCCGATTACCCTGGCTGCATAGGACGAGATATAGCCGATCCCCGCCCCCAGTTCGAGCACCCGGTCCGCAGGCTCCAGAAATTGCGGCAGGGCGCGCAACTCGGGGCGTTCGTAGTTCCCGCGTTTCAGGGCCGCCGCGACCTGCGGTGTGATGATCGCATCATCATGCGGCAGGCTTACGCCGTTCAATTCGTATATGCTCGTTTTCGACACCTGCTGCCCGCCTCTTGAATACCCAGATCACCTGCATCTCGTTCCACCCGATGACCAAGCCATCGGGACATGAGGCATCGAAGTCTAACATCTTATCGTGTCAAGTGCCTCCCGCAAGAGGTCCGGCCCGCCAGGGGGCTTTTGTTCTCTCGATGTAGCCGATGGGAAACAATTTCCGCCAATGCGCCCCAGGCCGTTTCCGGCAATGTCCCGCGATGCGCCGAGGGCCACTGTGCCCGCTCAGATGCGCTCGGGCATGTATCCGAAATACTCGATCTCGCGGGCAAAGACGGATTGCACGCTCTGTGCGGCGCTATTGTCCAGCCCGGGCCCGTAGAACCGGTGCAAGCGGCGAGATTCGTCGGGCCTGATATCCCCCTTTGCCCGGACGCGACCGATGGGCACCTCGGGCAGGCCCAGCTTTTGGGTCACCTCCGAAAACTCCTCCGCCAGGGTCTCATAACGCAGGATGCGATCAACCTGAGGCCGGTCCTTTCGCATATAGAGATCGTAATCCGAGAAGAATCCCAGTCTTTCGCTCCCGGCGAAGTCCAGAAAATTCTCTTCATCCGTTCTGGAGCGATCATGCCCATGCCGCGAAATCCAGAAAAAGAAAGCTGATATCGCCTTGTCCCAGGGATTGCGCTCCACGCAGAAGCTGTAATAGCCCTTGGTCTCATCGGCGAAGTGATCCTCGATGACGCTGAACGGGAGATGCGGGTTTCGTGCCCTCACGGTGCTGTCCCTTTCCCGCAGGATGCGCACGAACTCCTTGGAATATCGCCGGTATTTCGGCTCGTGCTCCACCAGCGGAGAGGTCAGATCACCCGGTTCCAGATGGGCGGCCAGTGCGCATTCGATGGACGTGCCAGCGGTTTTCTTCGTTTTGATGAAAACGAACTTGCGGCTATGCGAGATCATCATCCGGTGTTTCCCGTCATCGCTGTCTCATACCTAGCGATATTGCCCGATTGGCTTGCAATTCGGCGTCAAAATCGCCTGAATCCGGCGGTTTATCAAGTGTTTTACTCTGCGCGCCCACAGATGTGCGCGCGGTGATGTATGCGTTGCGTGCCCCTGCGCCGCCGGGCCGCGCCGCGCCTTGCCGGGGCTGTGACGACCGCCCCGGCGAACCATCGTTATTGCAATGCGGCCTCGATGTCGTCCTGCATCCGTTCGACGGCTGAGCGCAGGTCGGCGATGAAGGCGCGGCCCGCCATGGATTGGGTCGCATAGCCGGGTGTCAGGATCGAGACGCTGTTCGAGATGCAGGGCCGGAAGCGCCGGATCGCCAGTTGTGCCGTGCCGGGGCTTTGAAGCAGGTGGCTGTAGGCGGTGATCATGTCGCAGACCATCACGCAGACCCCGGCGGCGACGAATTGCAGGCCGGGCAGGAACGTGCGCAATTCCAGCCGCTTGTTGAACCGGCATCCGGCGGCGCGGAACGCGGCCTCGGTCTGCACGGCGGTGTTGTGCTCGTCGAAGAGCACCGCCATGGGCCGTGCGTCGAGATCGCCGGGGGTGATGACGGCGGCGCGCGCCAGCGGATCGTCGGCGCGCAGAACGCAGACGCATTCGAGATCATACGCCACCTGCGCGATGGAGGCGCGGGGCGCGGGTGTCTCGGCAAAGCCGACATCATATTGCTGCGAGGCGATCAGATCCTCGATCACATCCGAGGAGCGCATGATCAGCGCGAGGTCGAGATCATCCTTGTCGCGAAGAAACTCTGTCAGCAGGCGCGGCAGGAACACAGCAGACGCCGCCGGGTGGCAGGCGATCTTGAGCTTGCCCGCCTGCAGCGTGCTGATCCGCCCGAGCGTGCGCTCGGTGCGCTCCACGCGCCCAAGGATATCCTCGCATTCCTCCAGGAAAAAATGCGCCTCGGGCGTGGGGGTGAGCTTGCCCTGCATGCGAACGAAAAGGGCAAAGCCCAACTGGTCCTCGAGCGTGCGGATCATGGTCGAGACGGCAGGCTGCGTGCGCCCGACGCTGCGCGCCGCCTGGCTGATCGAGCCGGAGCGCATGACCTCGCGGAAGGTGGTGAGCTGGCGCAGGGAGAGATGCATTTAACTCATAAACCAGTTTGATGGACTCAAAGATATAATCAAATTGAATTTATAAGTAATGTCCAGTGTAATCCTCTGAATGCCGGTGCGACGAGACATCGGAAAAGGGGGACGCCATGGACAGTTTCGCGAAATACCTGCTGACCGCGCTGATCTGCGTGGTGGCGCTTGGCCAGTTCGTGCAGGTGATCACGCGCTATGT
>Ga0102938_10004094_pt1 | contig 10782 bp, 7 predicted proteins | sample SalPonR2_B_D2_MG_FD_84516 | JGI IMG/M metagenome (GOLD analysis project Ga0102938, IMG submission 84516) | Salt pond soil microbial communities from South San Francisco under conditions of wetland restoration - Salt Pond MetaG R2_B_D2_MG | ecosystem: Environmental > Aquatic > Marine > Intertidal... | reverse complement strand
TAATATGCGCCGGCACTTGAGCTGCAATCCTACGAGCTCGTCGGATGAATGCGATAGTCCCTGACGATTAAAATGCGCGCGAACGCCTGTCCCAGCATAACCCTGCGGGCAGAGAGAAGGCGTGCGCCATTCCGCACAGTTTGTCAGTTCTCGGGAGTCGACAAACTCGTCAGCGCCCAGCGTACCGTCTGCATTAATAACTCTGCCTCTTAGCTGGATACCCTTGACGCGCTTATTGGCCAGCCTGTTGGAGCAGACAGCGATGCCAGTAGCGACACCGTCTATGTATGCCGAAAGACGTTGGGAACCGGCGAAAACAGAGCCGCACTTGTCGGTATGGTCACTAATGTTTTCCCCGGAAATCCTGACGATACACGGAACGTTATTTCTTTCAGTAATCCCAATTTGGTAGATGCCAGTATGCGGATCACGAAGATCAAGATTTTCGATCGTCGAGCCGACTTCACCTGAAACAGCGGACGTGCTGACATCGTCCGAAGAGAATTGCCACCCAACGATCTTTCGCTCTTCCGCCGGCTGGTTGCCACTCTCCGCAGCGCCAGTGCCTGAATCAGGGTCCAATTCCATAAACTCCCCCTCGACCTCGGCCTGGTACTCGTGCGTCGCGGCCGACCACGTTTGCGGTGTTGCCTGCTGTGCTTGCTCGACGTCCTCGGCGAGTTCGGCCGCCGGGGCCGAGACACTGCCCGAGACCTGCGGACCGCCGTCGGCAGCGGAGAGATCAGGGGTGCCGAGCAGCGGGCCGGATGCTGCCGTCGATCCCGATGTGGTCCCCGTTTGCGCGGCGGCTTCGCCGCTCCAGACCGCGACCAGCTCATCCTGGCTCAAAGCGCTGTCGTAGATACGCAGGTCATCGACTCGGATGTTGGCCAGCACGCCCTGCAGCGTGTCGTTCCAGCTGCCGATCCACGTATACATAACGGGCGAGTCGCTGTCTTCCGATGGGGAGTCGGTCTGTTGACGTCGGGGGTCGCCAAAGTGAAAACGCAGTGAGCCTTGCGTTGTGTCATAGACGGCGGCCATGAAAACCCAGCTGCCTTGCGCAACAGTCCCGCTCAAGCCAGCGTGATACCCGGAAGCGCTCACCTCACTGGTGGACGCCCGCAATGTCGGGCCGGCTCTCGAATTTCGTGACAGCACATACCCGTTCGTTGACCCCTCCTCAAGAAAGACCCACGCGGTGACAGTGATCCGGGGGTAGATGTCCTTGCCGGTATCGATCGGCAGGCGAACAGCCGCATCGCCCGCAAAGTAGAGCGACTGGCCAAAACGCCCTTCACGGAATTCCGGTTGCGATGTTGCCGAAGCGCCGCCCTCGCCAATCCACTGTGCCGTTGCCGGATAACTCCCCCGGTTTTCAAGCGACCCGTCGAAGGGCATGTGCACGATCAGGCCAGACGGCATTTCGTGGGCGTAAGTGGCAGAAGTTGCCAGGCAAAGGGCGACAAATAGTATTCCCGCCAAACGGTCTCTTTTTTGATTCATTGCCCGCAATTCCCGGATGCTCGAACATCGTCAGCAACGTTGACACCAGCAGACAATTGACTCAACAGATCAGTTGCCTATTTTTTGAATGTTTATCGGCACGCCCAAAACTGGGTGCGGGGCCGGGTGCCGCAAACAGAAAGGCGTACTCGCCATATCGATAGTGGCTCCGCCGCCTGACGTGGTGGCGGTTAAGGCACAGCGCTTCTGGGCGCTTAGGTATTCCATGCTCTGGCTGGTCATGCCGTTCGCGCTTTGGTTGCTGCGGGGGAGAAAGCATCCTCAGCGAATAGCAGCCGCGGATAAGTAGTATGCGGGCCGCAGTACTCAGGCACGGAGGACAGGGTGAAAATTCACAGACCCGATCTCGCCCCCAAGTTTGGGTGTACCGATGCACATTCAAAAAATAGGTAATCGATTTATTGAGCCAATTGTCTGCTGGTGTCAACGTTGCTAACGAAGTTCGACCGCTCGGGAATTGCGGCAGATGACTCAACGAAAGCCGTAGGGATGCGCCTGATCTGTGGGTGGGTGGAAAAACTCTACGAGTAATTCGGGCCGGCTCGCAGCCGTCAGCGTCGGTGGAACTGCAACAAGGGAGGAACCAGTTCATGCAAGTCCGACAAATCCGAACAACAATCCTGGCCATCATGGTGGCGGGCATTGTCCCCGGTGGTCCGGCCGTCTCGGACGAGACGAGTGCAGCTCTCGAGACCTACCGTGAGTTCGTTACCGCGTGGGAGAGTGCTACCGACATGCGGGATCTGTACCCGTTCCTGCAACCCGGCATGGTCCAACAGTTTGAAGCCCTGCCGCCTGAGCGCCAGGCGATGATCGCCAAGCAGGTGCTCAACCCGCGGAACCCCGAGCGCCTGAAGACTCCGGCGGGCGGCTTTTACCTCGTATCCGCGAGCCGGGACGACGACGAGCTGGACCTCGTGCTCGGCGCGCGCCGCACGGAAGAAGGCAAGCGCATCGATCTGCGACAGAAGGCCACGCTGGTGCCGACAGAGGCCGGCTGGAAGGTCGACAACCCGACACCAGAGGCCTGGCGCGCAGCCTCGAGAATGCCGGTCGATATGAAAGCGCCGGAACAGCGTCCCGCGGGGCCGGGCGCACGCGCGTGGACGTCGCGCTTCGGCGGCAGCTTCGATGACCTGGAACTCGTCGCGCAGACAAAAATCGAAGAACTGAATTCCGCGGCCGACGATTTTTTGCGCTGGGATCCCAACGGCCATTTTCTGGCTGTCGGCGAGACGGATGGCGCCACCTACCTGTCCTTGCCCGAGCTGGAACCGCTGTGGGTGTCCGGGGCGCGCAACAGCGGCACTCTCAATATGTCGATCAGTCACGACGGCGCATGGCAGCTGGTTGCCGAGAGTTATCCGGCCCTGCTGCCGCTCGCCGCGAGCCTGGAACGCAGACCGCCCGCGGAGGATTACTTTTTCACGCAACCGGATTTCGTCGCCATCTCGAGGGTCGCCGACCGGGTGAGGGTTGCCGGCATGGCCTTTCATCCCGCTGAGCCTGTCATCGCGATCGTCAACCGGGAGCGGGACTCGCATTCCATTTACTTCCAGACCACGCAGGGCCTGGTTTCCGGCGACGCAACATCCCGCAGCGGCGACCCCTGGGCGTCGGCTTTGCAGCCCACCCGCCTTGCGTGGTCGGGGAGCGGCGATCACCTTGCCTATGTAAGCGGCTTTGCTGAGGCCGGCTCCGAAGTCGTGGTCCGGCAGTTTCCGACCGGGGAAACGGCGGCCTCGCTGTCGGCCGACGGGTTTATGCCCGGCAACCTGCAATTCAGTGCTGATGAAGCCTACATGCTGGTGCTCGGCGGCACCGAGGAGGGCGTTGTTGCACGTATCTGGGACCTCGAGTCCGGCGAAATGCATGACGATCTGCCGACAGCCCGCTACGGCGCCTGGGCGCCAGACAGTCGGCACCTGTTTCTTGTCGAGTACGCGGGCATGGGCAGCCAGGAAGGCGTAGACAACGTGATTCTTCTCGGCGAGCTGGGTGGCTTTGAGTCCGCCGAAAAACTCGATGCGTTTCCCCGGGGCGACGGGAAATTCCCGGCGCGCATCCACGCGGTCAGCGTCAGTCCCAACGGGCGCTACCTTGCGGCGACGGCGGTCACCTACTCCAGCGAGGGCGGGAAATCCCTGACCGTGAAACTCTGGCAAATTGCCGGCGGATCCTAGTCACCTCATGGAAGGGTGACCGCAAAAACCGAGCGACAAGAGGGCACTGGATATGGCAAAGGGCCACTATGACGGACTGGGCATAAAGCGGTTAAGCGCTGACGGGGAGCTGCCGATCAGCCTTAGGGTGTCACCGTCTCCCAAGGCCGTCATCCTCAACGCCAGCCTGGCCGTGGCGCTTTTGATTTTTGCGTTGAACTTGAACTCGATGCTTCCGGACTACCTGGTCGGCGGCGCCGATTCACCGGCACGCCAGTGGCTTCCCGTGGCAGTCGGCGTGGTTGCCCTGCTCTATGGCGCGCGCGCACTCTTCGGCGCGCTTGGCAAGGGAGCCAGCATAAGCGTGGATCGGAACCATGTTAATTTTCGCTCACGGACGCCTCTTGGAAAACGCGAATGGACCGAAGCTCTGGCCAGCTACAAGGGAGTTCGCTGGAAACGCTTCGCTATCCACGAGGAGAGGGCGTCGGACCGCGTGAAGACGCGGTACCGGCACGTCATCGAGCTCGTTCACCCCGACGTCGGTAAAACCGTTCCGCTGTTCGCTCGCGAAACCGGCAAAGCCGACAGAATGGCGACGCTGGCGCTGGCGAGCAAGGCCTTGACCACGAAAGAGCCCACCGAGAAAGACCGGGCCGAACTCGGAGCCGAGGCGGCGCGGCTCGCCGAGCAGGGCGCTGCGGACGAGCCCAGAGCGCGCTGGGAAGCGTTCGCGGCTCTGCTCGAGCTGCCGGCCATCGATGCGCGGGACGGCGCGGAAGTCATGAGCGCGCCGGGTGAGGTCAACGCGCCCCTTGAGCAACCCGCCGGCGAAGGCACGATGGACGCCGACCCGGGCGCGAAACCACCGTCCTCCCTCGCTGTGCGGACGGTCGGAGATTCCGGGGATCCGGAGTCGCAGGAACTGCAGGTGCTGATACGTGCCGGCAATACACCGAAGCCAATCTTATGGGCGTTGAGCGCCGCTGGCGTCGTGCTTTTGGTCGCCGGCCTGGTAACCTTCAGTCTCGGATCAGTCCTGGGCGGGCTGTTGTTTGGCGGTCTCGTCTACGGCATCCGCTACGCCGAGCGAGCGAAGCCCCGGCAGCTCACAGTGACGCACGAGGCGTTGCGCTACGTTGATCCTATGGTGTCCTCGCGCAGCTTCACCATGCCGCTCGCGGCGATAACGGCGATCACCATCAGGGATCGCGATACCGAGACCCTGGATAGCAAAAAAACGCCACGCCTGTCCGGAAAAGAACTGCTTATATCGACCGCCAGGAATGAGAAGCGCGCCGCCGGCGGCGCTTCCGAGGAGGACCTGGTCTGGCTCCGTGACAAGCTGTCCGCAGTCGTTGCCAGGACCTCATGACCCGCGCTGGGTAGAACAACATGGGTACCTTCCATCCGGAGGAAATCTTGAAATCCCTCGCCGCGCTCCTCGGCAAACCGCCAATCATGTCCTAGTGGGACCAGGGTATGAAGTTCGCAGCGTGGCGCTGCGAATGCAGCTGGCGAGTACCCGTACGTTCACTTGAAAACGCGACCAGAGGAAAAGGCCTGCCATGAAGCCTCGAACTGCAGTTTGCATCGCTTTCCTGCTTCTATTGAGTGCCTGCGAAGACCGGCAGGCTCAACAAGGAAAGACGTCGATTGCTCCAGACGTTCCATCCGCAGACGGTGCCAACGATCAAAGGGCGCGGAGTGAATTCAAACCGAATATCAATGCTTTTGATTTCCGTGCGGCCGGCGACGTGCAAAAGCGATACGACTACGAGGAAAAGGACCTCATTTTGACGGGAGGGTGCGGCGGCGGGCGCATGGGTCTCGGGTTTTCAGACACGTCAAAAGCCATGCAGCCGGATTTTTTCCATTTTTCGTTCGAAACGGGCGACCTGCCTACGGGACGACTGACCGGCGCGGCTCCGATAACAAAGGTCGACTGGACCAACGGAATGGTTTTTGATCCCAGGATCAATAATAACGTCGCCAACCATTTCATCGGCACGGGAACCGTAACGGTTCAAACTAATGAAGGGCGGGCTATGAATGGTCGGCTTGCAGGCAAGGTTGTAGCCCAGGTTGAAAGTGTGAGAACAGGTGAAACTGCGGCCATCAACGCTTCGTTCGATATCAACTTAGGGTGCGTGCTGTAGATCGATTTCGTCAGCTCTGTTTCTCCGTCGTCGATACAACGTCCAGGACTTCCTCGACCTGGGCGGCGGCGTCGAAATCGCCGAATTCATAGTGAAGAAAAGTTCGCCGGTCAATGGCGAGTCAGTCGATCAGCTGCACGCGATGGAGGACTGGCCCGAGGATGCCCGCCTTGTGGTCATCCGGCGGGGCGATGATTTCATCATTCTCTCGGGACGTGTTGAAATGGCCGGTGATCCTGTCGCCGTGCTTTCGAAAGAGAATGCCATGAGATGCGTCAAAGAGCTGTCTGGCAAGCAATACCAGCAGGGCAGTCTTTCTGTCCGGCAGCATCAGCGGATCGCGTGCCGCAATGATCGATCATGGAGGGACCAGTATGTCGAGACCGGTCGTAGCCGACAATAAGCCGAAAAAAGTCGCGCTGGAGAAAGGCAAGGAATACTTCTGGTGCCGCTGCGGCCGCTCAGGGAACCAGCCCTTCTGCGACGGCTCCCACCGGAGCACGGACATCACGCCGAAGAAGTTCGTCGCCGAGGAAGACGGCGACGCCTACCTGTGCGTCTGCAAGCACACCGGCAACCAGCCCTTCTGCAACGGCACGCACAAGAACTTCTCGGACGACGACGTGGGCAGCGAAGGCCCGGGTCCGGAAGCCTTTGATTCCGGCGACGACGGGGCGCCGAGCGCCGAGCCGACGCCGGAAGAGCCCACGGTGGCGTTCATCCACGAGCTGGCGCGCGAGGGCCTGGAGAATTTCGGCGCCCACGGCCCCATGACGGCCATGGGCGTGCCCAGGCACGAGCTGCCGCACTGGGACGACTTGCAGATCCTCGTCGCGCAGCTGGCGCAAAAGCCCCTGGAGGAAGATGCGGCGGTAGGCACGGAACTCGTGATCGGTCCCGAGGCAAAGAAACCGCTGTCGCTCAAAATCCCGCTGCTCGTGTCCGACATGAGCTTCGGCGCGCTCTCCGAGGAGGCGAAAATCGCGCTGGCCAGGGGCGCGGAGCTTGCCGGCACCGGCATCTGCTCGGGCGAGGGCGGCATGTTGCCGGAGGAACAGCAGGCGAATTCCCGCTATTTATTCGAGCTCGGCAGCGCGATGTTCGGCTACCAGGAGGCGCTGCTGGAAAAGGTCCAGGCCTTCCACTTCAAGGGCGGGCAGGGCGCGAAGACCGGCACCGGCGGGCACCTGCCCGGCAGCAAGAACGTCGGCAAGATCGCCGAGGTCCGTGGCCTGACCGAGGGTGAGCCGGTGCTGTCGCCGGCCACTTTCAGGGAACTGTCGTCAAGCAAAGATTTCCGCAAGTTCGCGGACCGGGTGCGCGAAATCAGCGGCGGCATCCCGGTCGGTTTCAAGCTGAGCGCGAACCACATCGAGCGCGACGTCCAGTTCGCGATCGATGCGGGCGCCGACTACATCATCCTCGACGGCCGTGGCGGCGCGACCGGCGCGGCGCCGCAGATCTTTCGCGATCACATCAGCGTGCCGACCATCCCCGCGCTGGCGCGCGCGCGCCGCTACCTGGACGCGCAGAAGGCGAGCGGCCGGGTGACGCTGATCGTCACGGGCGGCTTGCGCATGCCCATGGATTTCGTGAAGGCCATGGCCCTCGGCGCGGACGGCGTCGCGATCGCCAACGCCGCCATCCAGGCGGTGGGCTGCGTCGCTGCGCGCATGTGCAACACCAACAACTGCCCGTCCGGCGTCGCCACGCAAAAGCCCGAGCTGCGCAAGCTCATCGACGTCGATCGTTCCGCGCAGCAGTTATGCACTTTCCTGCAGGCGTCGGTCCAATTGATGCAGGTGATGGCGCGCGGCTGCGGGCATGACCGGCTCGACCGGTTCAGCCCGGAGGACCTGACCACCTGGAAACGCGACATGGCGCTGCTCTCGGGCGTGAAATACGGGGGCGTGCTGCCTCCGCGCTGAGGCTGCCGCGGCGGCAGGCAAAAAGTTCCGCGACCGCGGAAGAATCATCCGCTCCTGCCTCCGCTGGCCCGGCCGGACCGTCGTTGCCGGCGCCCCTGCTGTTCTGGCACGCGCCTTGCATCGAGCAGAGAGAAGCAAGTCGCAAGATCTCACGGGAGCACGAGTCATGAAACGCTTTCGCATCAAGAGTGGCCGAGCCCTGCTGTTCGTCTGCCTGACCGCTTTGCTGACGCCGTTGTCCGCCTATGGCCAGCAGGCAGGAAAGAAGGTGGACATCGAGCCGCCGACGCAGGAACAGGCGGGCCAGGCGAAAAAGGCCGGCGAGGTCACCACCGACACGCGCATTCACAAGATGCTCGAGAGCAGGCTGGCGCAGAACGAGCACCTGCGGGCCCTGAGCATCGGCACGGACGTGGAAAACGGCGAGGTCTACCTCAGAGGCGAAGTGCGCAGCGGCGCGCAACGGGCGCTGGCGGGAGAGCTGGCGAGCAACATCGACGGTGTGACCGGTGTGCAGAACGAACTGGTGGTCAAGTCAGCCGACCCGCCCACGGGGGAACGGCTTTCGCGGCAGGCCAGCGACGCCGCGCTGACGGCGCAGGTGAGATCACGCCTGATGTTGAGCAACAACACTTCCGGGCTCGCGATCGATGTCACCACGGAGAACAACGTCGTCACCCTGCGGGGCGCGGTCGGTTCCGACGCCGAACGCGAACTCGCGGGACTCATCGCCGGCAATACGCGGGGCGTCACCCGGGTGCGTAACGAACTCCAGGTCAGGCCGGAATAGCGAGCCCGTTACATCAGCATGAACGACGAGCATTCTCGGGACGGTCACGACAGGCACGCCGGCCACAGCGTGGCCATGTTTCGCGACAAGTTCTGGCTGAGCCTGGCGCTCACCATCCCGGTGGTCGTCTGGTCGGGACACGTGCAGGCGCTGCTGGGCTACTCGGCGCCGAGCTTTCCGGGCTCAGGCCTGATCCCGCCCGTGCTCGGCACCGTGATCTTTTTTTACGGCGGGATGGTCTTCCTGAAGAGCGCCTGGGGCGAACTCAAGGACCGGATGCCGGGAATGATGACGCTGATCGGCCTGGCGATCGCGGTGGCTTTCGTTTTCAGCGTCGCCGTCGAGCTCGGCTTCGATGCCTCGCCGCTGTGGTGGGAACTGGCCACGCTGGTCACCATCATGCTGCTGGGGCACTGGATCGAGATGCGCTCCATATCGAGCGCCCAAGGCGCGCTCCAGGAGCTGGCGAAACTGCTGCCCGACAAGGCGACCCGCATCACCGACGGCGATACCGAAGAGGTCAGGGTGGACGAGCTGGCCGCCGGCGATCGGGTGCTGGTCCGGCCCGGCGAAAGGGTGCCGGTGGACGGCGTCATCAAGGAAGGCAAGAGCGAGCTGAACGAATCGATGATCACCGGCGAGTCCGAGCCGGTGCGCAAGGGGCAGGACGACGAAGTCATCGCCGGCACCATCAACGGCGAAGGATCCCTGCGCGTGGAGGTCTCGGAGACCGGCGAGGACACCAAGCTCTCGGGCATCATGCGGCTGGTTTCCGAGGCCCAGGAATCGAAGTCCCGCTCGCAGCTGCTGGCCGATCGGGCGGCACAGCTGCTGACCGGCGTGGCCATCGCCGCGGCCCTGCTCACCCTGGTGGCCTGGCAGCTGGTCGGCGCCGCGATCGACTTCACGGTGATTCGCGTGGTGACGGTGCTCGTTATCGCATGCCCGCATGCGCTGGGCCTGGCCGTGCCGCTCGTGGTGGCCATCTCCACCTCGCTGGGTGCGCGTTCGGGCCTGCTGGTGCGCGACCGGCGCGGACTGGAGAAGGCGCGCGAGCTCAACGCGGTCATCTTCGACAAGACCGGGACGCTCACCCTGGGCGAGTTCCGCGTTGTCGATATAAGCACCGCAGAGGGTGTCTCCGAGGAGGACGCACTACGCATCGCCGCCGCGGTCGAGGCGGAGTCCGAGCACCCGATCGCGCAGGGCATCGTGAAGAGCGCGAAAGAGCGGGAGATCGACTTTCCCGCGGCCGACGACTTCCGGACAGTCACCGGCAAGGGCGTCGTGGCGACCGTGGACGGCGACGAGTACTGCATGGGCGGGCCGGCGATGGTCGAAGACGTGGATGTTCCCGATGGGCTTCGGACCGCGGCGGAGGAGGCCGGCGAGCGCGCCCGCACGGCGATCTACCTCGTCAGCGGCGGCTCCGCCATCGCGATGTTTGCCGTGGCCGACGCCATCCGCGAGGAAAGTTTCGCTGCGGTGCGCGCGCTGCACGAGCGCGATATCGAGGTGGCCATGCTCACCGGCGATTCCCGGGCGGTTGCCGAATCCGTGGCCCGGGAGCTGGAGATCGATATCGTCTTCGCCGAGGTTCTGCCCGACGACAAGGCCGAGAAGGTCAAGGAGTTGCAAGGGCAGGGCAAGGTCGTCGCCATGGTCGGGGACGGGGTCAATGACGCTCCCGCGCTGGCCACCGCGGATATCGGCATCGCCATAGGCGCGGGTACCGATGTCGCCGTTGAAGCCGGCCATATCGTCCTGGTGCGCTCCGACCCGCGCGACATCCCCCGCATCGTCGCGCTCTCGAAGGCCACTCGGCGCAAGATGCTGCAGAACCTGTGGTGGGCCGCCGGCTACAACATCTTTGCGCTGCCCCTGGCGGCCGGCATCGCGTACTCTTGGGGTATCTTGCTCTCTCCGGCGGTGGGCGCGGTGCTCATGTCCGCCAGCACTGTCATCGTCGCGATCAACGCGCAACTCCTGAAGCGGGCCGACCTCGATGCCTGATCACCTGCGGACGCGACGGCCGGATTGCGGGCGCCGAGTCAGGGCCTCGAGCGCCACGATCGCGGCGGCTGCCCTGCAAACCCGCTGAAGCCCATGACGCCGGCAATCAGCGCAATGATGACAAAGACCACTATCCAGCCCAACATGGAAGCCTCCTTTCGCGTGCGGCCACGCGCTGGCCGGCGCATGCCTTCTGCCACATC
>Ga0102938_10004093_pt1 | contig 10782 bp, 10 predicted proteins | sample SalPonR2_B_D2_MG_FD_84516 | JGI IMG/M metagenome (GOLD analysis project Ga0102938, IMG submission 84516) | Salt pond soil microbial communities from South San Francisco under conditions of wetland restoration - Salt Pond MetaG R2_B_D2_MG | ecosystem: Environmental > Aquatic > Marine >... | reverse complement strand
TCCTTCGGGCAATGCCGAAGATGGGCTTCGTCGGTGCCAACGTCACCATTCCTCACAAGGAGACCGCGCTCCGGATCGCGGATCTCGTGAGCGACCGCGCAGCATTGATCGGTGCTGCAAACACGCTGATCTTTCGAAACGATGGAAAGATCCATGCCGACAACACGGATGGGTACGGGTTTCTCGAGAACCTTCGTCAGGGCGCTCCAGGCTGGAAAGCGGACGAAGGCGCCTGCGCCGTTCTCGGCGCCGGCGGCGCCGCCAGGGCCGTCGTTGCGTCTCTGCTGGACGCGGGAGCGCAGGAGATCAGGGTCAGCAACCGGACCAGAACACGGGCGGACGCGCTACGGGAGGAATTCGGAACGAGGGTGGTAATCTACGAGTGGGTCCAGGCCGGGAACGCGATCGACGGCGCGATGACGGTCGTGAATACCACGTCGCTCGGCATGACGGGAAAGAGCGAGTTCCGTGTGCCGCTCGACGGTTTGTCACCGCAGGCCGTTGTGACCGATCTTGTCTATGCGCCGCTCGATACCACGCTTCTTCGCCGCGCGCGGCAGGCTGGGTGTCGCACGGTCGATGGGCTCGGCATGCTCCTCCACCAGGCGGTGCCTGGCTTCGAACGCTGGTTCGGTGTGCGGCCCGAAGTGGATGACGGCCTCAGACAGACAATCCTGTCGGCATGACACGACCCTTTGTCATCGGCCTGACGGGCTCCATCGGTATGGGAAAGAGTACGACGGCGAAGATGTTCGCTGACGAGGGCGTGCCGATCTGGAACGCCGACGATGCAGTGCACCGGCTCTACGCCAAGGGAGGCGCAGCCGTGCCGGAGATCGGCGCGCTTTGCCGCGACGCCGTGGTAGACGGGGACGTGAGCCGCGAAAGGCTGAAGCTCTGGATCGAAAGCGAACCTGACGCCTTGGGCCGCATCGAGGCGGTGGTGCATCCCCTCGTCGCGAAGGATCGCGAGGAGTTCATCGCCACGGCAGACGCCGACATCGTGCTCGTCGACGTCCCGCTTCTTTTCGAGACCGGCGCGGACGCCGGGGTCGATTCGACTGTCGTCGTATCTACCTCGCCAGAAACACAGCGCGTTCGCGTCCTGGCCCGGCCGGGGATGACGGAAGAGCGGTTCCAGGCCATTCTTTCCCGTCAGCTTCCGGACGCGGAGAAGCGGGCGCGCGCGGATTACGTGATTCCATCGGGGACTCTTGAAGAGGCGCGGAAGGGCGTTCAGGATGTCTTGAGCCAAATCAGGGGACAGATCGTCAATGCGTGAAATCGTGCTCGACACCGAGACGACCGGATTCGAACCGGAGAGCGGCGACCGAATCGTCGAGATTGGCGCGGTCGAGCTCTTCAACCACATGCCGACAGGCCGCACGTATCACCAGTACATCAATCCGGAGCGTACAATGCCGCGAGAGGCATTCGAGGTGCACGGGCTTGGCGATGATTTTCTGCGTGAGAAGCCTGTATTCAGGATGATCGGGCGAGCGTTCGTTGATTTCGTGGGCGACGCGCGCCTCGTGATCCACAATGCCGCCTTTGACATGAAATTCCTGAACGCAGAGCTTGGCTGGATCGGCCTGCCGCTGATCCCCTTCGAACGGGCGATCGATACGCTGGGGATTGCGCGGAAGCGATTCCCGGGGGCGCCGGCATCTCTGGACGCACTGTGCCGCAGGTTCGCCATCGACAACTCCGCGCGGACCCTACACGGAGCGCTTCTCGACAGCGAGATCCTGGCGGAGGTCTACCTAGAACTGATCGGGGGCCGTCAGCCCGGCCTCGTCCTGGGGGGCGGGTACACGGCCGACAATGGAGAGACTGCGGCGATCGAGTGGCGGGCTCAACCGCGCCGAAAGGCGCTTCCGCCCCGGATCACCGAGGCGGAAGAGGACGCTCATCGTGCGTTTGTCGACCGTCTTGGTCCCGACGCTCTCTGGGCCGCAGGCGAAAGGGTTCAGCTTACAGGCTGATCCGACGGCTTCTGCTGCGCCTGTCGCGCGAGGAGCTGCTGGCGGTACAGGTTCACGAAGTCGATGTTGTCCACGTTGACCGGCGGGAAGCCTCCGTCTCGTGTTACGTCGCTGATGATCCGGCGCGCGAAGGGGAACAGCATTCGCGGGCATTCGATCATCAGGAAAGGATGAAGCTGGTTCTCCGCGACGCCTTCGATCTGGAATATGCCTCCGTACTCCAGCTCCAGCAGGAAAAGCTTCGCCCCGTCGGCCTTGTTCGTCGACGTCACCACGTACTTGCTGATGACCTCGTACTGATTCTCCGCGGGCCTCTTTTTTCCGTCCAGGCTAACCTGGACCTGGATCTCGGGCTGCATGTCGCCCTGTACTCCCTTCTGGACGACGACGTTCTCGAAGGACAGATCCCGGATGTACTGCCCGAGAATGTTCATCTTGAGTTGCGGTTGCGTCGCGTCTTGTGCCGCGCCGCCGTCGCCGGATGCGCCGTTTTCCGTCTCGGCCATGTCGGCCCTCCAAGCTCTATTCACGAACGGCTGTCTGTAGCAAAGCCGCGCGCGGCTCTCAATGCCTCGTCCAGCCAGAGGATTCATGCGTCGACGATTTCGGCGGAGGCGTCACGTCCTCGTACTCGCCGTCGATGATGTCTGGGTTGCGCGGAGGCGGCGGCGTGCCGTACTCGAACCTCTCGACGCGGATGCGGGCCCGAATATAGCGCAATATAGCGTGGCGCACCGGCGGCGTCAGCAACGCGAACCCGACCGCATCGGTAAAGAAACCCGGAGTGAGCAGGAGCGCCCCAGAAACGAGGATCATCGCCCCGTGCGCCAGAGGTTCAGTGGGGTCCCGGAGATCCTGGAAAGACGTGCGCAAGCGATTCAACTCCGAAAGGCCCTGCGACCGGACGAGCCACGTGCCGAGAATCGCCGTCAGAACGACGATCCCGAGCGTCGGCCAGAGCCCGATCAGACCGCCGACTTGAATGAACAGCGCGATCTCGATGAGAGGAACGGCGATAAACAGAATTAAGAGCCACATGAAGGGGCGCCTTTCGACGTGTCGCGGTGGACTTGATCCGGTGTTGCACCTACATAAGTCCCGCACGGCGACGATGCCACCATGCACCGCAATAATGAGGTTCAGATGAGTTCCGCAATCATTCAGCTCCTGGTGCTTGCCGGGATAGCGGTATTCCTGATCATCCGGCTGCGGAGCGTTCTGGGAACACGCGACGGCTTCGAAAAGCCTCCCGTTACCGTATCGGACAAGGCTGGCCCGCAACGCCGCGGCAGGCCGGAGTTCGATGTGATCGAGGGCGGCCCCGACCGGGACATCACGGACCACGTCGCCGACGGCTCCGAGGCCGCGAAGGCTCTCGCCGCGATGAAGATGGCTGAACCGGGGTTTTCGGTGGCCGAGTTCCTCGATGGCGCCAAGGGCGCATACGAGATGATCCTCATGGGGTTCGAGAATGGTGACATGTCCGAGGTGAAGGACTTTCTTTCGCCCGATGTCTCCGAGGCTTTTCAGGAGGTCATCGCCCAGCGCGAAGCTCAGGGCCTCAGCATCGAGGCGGACTTCGTGGGAGTTCGCGACGTTTCGCTCGTGACGGCGAATTACGACCGCGACACTGGCGAAGGCGAAATGACGGTGCGCTTCGTCGGCGAGTTGACGTCGGTTGTGAAGGATACGGAAGGCGAGATCGTCGAGGGCAACCCGAACGAGATCAAGCGTCAGAAGGACGTCTGGACGTTTTCGCGCCGCATGGGGGCCGACGACCCCAACTGGTACCTGGTCGCGACCGGCGAATGATTCGGCGGCTGGGCGCGGCGATTGCGGTCGCGGCAATCATGTCTGGCCCGAGCTACTCCAACTCATCATACACTGTTCTCGACTGGAGCAACCTCGACGGCTGGCCGAAGGACGACCACGACGCGGCACTTGCGGTTTTTCTGGAAACCTGCCCGGACATGGATGGCCCCGAGTGGGGGCCGATCTGCGCCTATGCCGACCACGATGCGAGGGACGCGCGGCAGTTCTTCGAGATCTTCTTTCGCCCGGTCGTCGTGTCGGACGGCAACCCCGGGCTCTTTACCGGCTATTACGAGCCCGAGCTTGAAGGCAGCGCCGTGCCCACTGCCCGCTTCCGGCATCCCATCTACCGTCTGCCGGCAGAGGCGTCACGCGGAGGCCAATGGCTGACGCGTGCGGAAATCGAGAACGGTGGGATTCTTGATGGACGCGGACTCGAGATCGCGTGGCTCGCCGACCCGGTCGATGTCTTTTTTCTTCAGGTTCAGGGGTCTGGACGGATCAGGCTGACCGACGGACGGGCGATCCGTGTCGGATTCGGCGGACGCAACGGGCACAGCTATCGGTCTGTCGGAACCGAGCTTGTCCGACGCGGTGTATTTCAGTCGCATGAGGTGTCGGCCGCGGTGATCCGCCGGTGGGTCCGCGACAATCCGGCGGCGGGCCGGGAGCTTCTTCAGCACAATCCCTCGTACATCTTCTTTCGGGAGGTGAACGACGTGCCGCCGGAGCGTGGCCCTCTTGGAGCTATGAACCGCTCGATCACGCCGATGCGGACGATCGCGGCGGATCCCGCCTATGTTCCGCTCGGCGCGCCGGTCTGGATCGAGAAAGGCGGCAGGGATCCCCTAAAACGGTTGATGATCGCGCAGGACACCGGCTCGGCCATCAAGGGGGCGCAACGGGCGGACGTCTTCGTCGGAACCGGATACGCCGCCGGACAGAAGGCAGGGCGCATCCGGGACGGTGGACGGATGGTCGTGCTCTTTCCGATCGAGACGGCCTTCCGGCTGGCCCCGGACGGCTGAGGCGCATGTCGCGCCGGAAAGGTCCGCGCGGGCTGACGCCCGAGGAGGAAGCGCTTTGGCAGCAGATCGCGGCCAGAACCGATCCGCTTCACCCGAATAAGAAGAAGTCGGCCCCGGCGACGGGGAAACCCACTGCCAGCCCGAAGCCTCAACATCCGAAAGCCCGGATCGCGCCGTTCTCGGTCGGGGAAGGCGCGGATACCCGGCCCGCGGGTCACGACCTTGCCAGTCCTCTCGCGTCGGTGCTGAACGAGCAGCCCGTGCGGATGGATCGCAAGGCGCACCGGAAACTCACGCGCGGCAAGCTCTCCCCTGAGGCAAGGATCGACCTGCACGGCATGACGCTCGCCGCGGCGCACCCGGCACTGACCCGCTTCGTCTTGGACAGTCACGCGCGTGGCCTGCGGCTCGTCCTCGTCATTACCGGAAAGGGCCGGACTCGCGAGGATGCGGGCCCGATCCCGGTTCGGCCAGGCGTCCTTCGCCACCAGGTGCCGCAATGGCTGGCGTCCGGGGCGCTGCGGCCGCTGGTGCTTCAGGTAACCGGTGCACATCCGCGGCACGGAGGGGCGGGCGCCTACTACGTCTATCTCGGGCGCCGGAAGTAAGTCGGCCCCGAGTCTGATTTTTGCAACTTGGTGTGTGAGGGAGAACCGAATCCGCAATATATAGTATTCGCCCCTAGACAGCCACAGATTGATTATGTCAAAAATTAGGCGGGAGAGGATTCTACCCTCTCCCGCCTTGTCGTGACCCCGAGGCCAAATGGTCGAGGCACACGGCTTGCAACCTGTGATACCGGGTTCGATTCCCGGCGGGGTCTCCAAAACTTGGGGTGTCGAGCAGCGTCTCGACACCCCTCTTTTGTACCCACAGAAAAAAATTGTCAAGACAAAACGGTCGTAAGCTGTTGGAATCAATGAGATTCAAATTCTCCTTTTAATTGAGTCACTTAGATCAAAGGACATACCGGCTCATGTCGGCGGACTTCATCAGCTCGCCGAGATTCGCATCGACGAAGGCGGCATTCACCGTAACCGTCTCCCCTGATCGGTCGGGGGCGGTGTAGGACAGTTCTTCGAACACCCGCTCCATCACCGTGTAGAGCCGGCGCGCGCCGATGTTCTCGATCGACTGGTTCACGTCGGCGGCGATCTTGGCGAGCGCGGCGATGCCGTCGTCCGTGAAAGCGACCTCGACGCTCTCGGTCGCCATGAGCGCGGTGTACTGCCGGGTCAGCGCGTTGTCGGTCTCCGTCAGGATGCGAACGAAATCGCCCTCGGTCAGCGCGCGGAGCTCCACGCGGATCGGCAGCCGGCCCTGGAGCTCGGGGAGCAGATCCGAGGGCTTGGCGATGTGGAAGGCACCGGAAGCGATGAAGAGGATGTGGTCGGTCTTCACCGGCCCGTACTTGGTCGACACGGTCGTCCCCTCGATCAGAGGCAGAAGGTCGCGTTGCACGCCCTCGCGACTCACGTCGGCGCCGCGCGTCTCGGCGCGGGCGGTGACCTTGTCGATCTCGTCGAGAAAGACGATCCCGTTCTGCTGCACCGCCTCGACAGCGGCCTTCTGCACCGTCTCGTCGTCCAGCAGCTTGTCGGCCTCCTCGGCGAGGAGCGTGTCGTAGCTCTCGGCGACGGTCATCTTCTTGCGGACCTTCCGGCCGCCGAAGGCTTTCCCGAATATGTCGCCGAGGTTCATCATGCCGCCGCCCTGGCCGGGTGGCATGCCCGGCATCTCCATCATCGGGAAGGGACTCGAGGCATCGGTGAGCTCGAGCTCGATCACCGTGTCGTCCAGTTCGCCGCGCTTGAGCTTGTCGCGGAACATTTCGCGGGTCTGGCCGCGGGCGTCCTTTCCGGCGATGGCCTCGATCACCCGGTTCTCGGCGTTCTGGTGGGCGCGGGTCTTCACGTCGTCCCGCATGTACTCGCGGGTGTCGGTGATCGCGGTCTCGACGAGGTCGCGAACGATCTGTTCGACATCCCGTCCGACGTAGCCCACCTCGGTGAACTTGGTGGCCTCGACCTTGATGAAAGGGGCGCGGGCGAGCTTGGCGAGTCGGCGGCTTATCTCGGTCTTGCCGACGCCGGTGGGGCCGATCATCAGGATGTTCTTGGGATAGACCTCGTCCCTCAGCTCGGGGCCGAGCTGCTTGCGCCGCCAGCGGTTCCGCAGGGCCACAGCCACGGCGCGCTTGGCGTCCTTCTGGCCGATGATGAAGCGGTCGAGTTCGGAGACGATTTCGCGCGGTGTCAGGTCGGTCATGGGGCCTCCGGGACGGTGTCCGAACTCGGACGGGGGGTCATGTGTCTGATATGAGGAGATAAAGAGTTAGCGGACGATTTTCTCGACCGTCAGGTTTCCGTTCGTGTAGACGCAGATGTCGGCGGCGATGGCCATGGCCTTGCGGGCGATGTCTTCGGCCGGAAAGGCGGTGTCCATAAGCGCACGACCTGCGGCCAGCGCATAATTTCCGCCCGATCCGATGGCGGTCACGTCATGCTCGGGCTCGAGCACGTCGCCCGCGCCGGTCACGACGAAGAGATCGACGCCGTCGGTCACGATCAGGAAAGCTTCGAGCTTCTGGAGATACTTGTCGGTGCGCCAGTCCTTGGCCAGTTCCACGCAGGCGCGCTGAAGCTGGCCCGGAGTCGCCTCGAGCTTGGCCTCGAGCCGCTCCAGAAGGGTGAAGGCGTCGGCCGTCGATCCGGCGAAGCCCGCCACCACGTCCGTGCCGCCGGGCGAGAGCCGCCGCACCTTGCGGGCCGTCCCCTTGATCACGGTCTGGCCGAGGCTCACCTGCCCGTCGCCCGCGACCACCACCTCGCCGCCCTTGCGGACCGCCATGATCGTGGTGCCGTGCCAGCCGGGAAATTCGTCGGGCATGTCGCGCTCCTTCTTCGTTCGGGGCTATATGTCCACGCTTCGCTTGCTCCGCAAGTCGGAGGGGCGCTGCCCCTCCGAACCACCCCGGGATATTTTCGGACAGATGGAGGCGCGCAAGAAACGAAAAAGGCCGCCCGAAGGCGGCCCGATGCGGTCGGTTCAATGTCTCAGATGGAGGAATCGATCCAGCTTTTGAGCGCGGCCTTGGGCGCGGCTCCGATCTTGTTCGACACGACCTCGCCGTCCTTGAAGAGGAACAGCGCAGGTATGCCGCGAACGCCGAGCTGACCGGGGGAGGAGGGGTTTTCGTCGACGTTGACCTTGGCGATCTTGATCTTGCCGCCGTACTCCTCGGCCAGCTCTTCGAGAGCCGGCCCGATCATCTTGCAGGGTCCGCACCATTCGGCCCAGAAGTCCACGACGACCGGAACGTCGGCATTCCGGACCTCGGTGTCGAAGGTATCGTCGGTGACGGCAACGGTGGCCATGTCAGCTCTCCTTGGAAATATCTCAGCTTTCGAAGGTATGGAGCCTGTGGCGAAGCGTCAAGATGTGGCCGCGCGCCCCAGCGCCGCCATCACCATATCGTGCGGCAGGGACATGAGGGTCCCCGACCGGGTCCAGAGGATCGCGGTGTCGATCGGCCGGCCCGGATAGATCGCGGCCAAGGCGGCGGCGTAGGCACCCATCTGGCGCAGGAGGCCCTCGGGCACCTCCCCGGGGTCCGCGGGGACGACGGCGTTCGTCTTGAAGTCGACCACGAGGACGCTGTCGGACGCGACCACGAGCCGGTCGGCGGTGCCCTGCAGCGTCCGGTCCGCGAAGGCGGAAAGGCGGCAGGTCAGCGGAACCTCCGCGAGGGTGCCCGGCGCGAAGAGGTGGGAGAGGTGCGGCGCGGTCAGGATGCGGGTGGCCTCGCCCAGAAGGCGCGCGGCCTCGCCCGCGGACGCCGCGTCCTCGCCATGGGCGAGAAGGGCGGGCGCGAACTCCTTCCAGTCGGCTTCGGGGTAGCCGGGCAGATGCTCGAGCAGCCGGTGGATCTGCCGGCCGCGCCGGAGCGCGGCGTCCTCGTCGAAGACTGCACCTTCGCCGGGGAGTGCCTTTGCCCCGCCGAGATCGGACGGTGTCAGGAGCGCGTCCTTTTCGGGCGGCGGCGGGGCGTGCGCGGTGAGCCAGCCAGGTTGCGTCGCGGCGGCGGCGGGAAGTGCCGCGTCGTCCGGCGCGGTATCCCGCCAGTCGCCATGCTGAAACCTGCGGCCCGTGCCGAAAGGCGTGTCGATCTCCCGGGAATCAAGGCGGCCGATCCCGGCGCCGATCCTCCCGTGCCAGGCGCCCTCCGCCGTCTTGCCGGCGCCGCAGACGATGAGCCATGTCTGCGCGCGGGTCATGGCGACGTAGAGAAGCCGCTCCTTCTCGCGGGCCTCGGCGGCCAGCGCCGCGTCGCGGGCGGTCTCGATGATCTCGGGCGCGTCGCCTTTCGGGGTGATCCAGTAGCCCTTGCCGTCCTCTGCCACGACGATTTCACCCCGGAACCGGTGTTGCTGCCGCGTGGTGTCGGGAAGGATGACGACGGGCGCCTCGAGACCTTTCGAGCCGTGCACAGTCATGACCCGGATACGGTCGCCCGCGCCTTCGAGCTGGCGCTTGATTTCGGTGTCCTCCGCCTCGAGCCAAGACAGGAAGCCGGTGAGGCTGGGGATGTCGGCGCGTTCGTAGGAGAGCGCGAGGTTCAGAAGCTCGTCGATTCCGTCCTCGGCCTCCGCGCCGAGCCGGGCGAGGAGCCGTTCGCGACCCTCGTGCCGGACGAGGATGCGTTCGAGAAGGTCGTAGGGACGCTGAAAGTCGGCCGACTTGCGGAGATCGTCGAGGACCGAGACGGCCTCGGGGAACTCCGCCGCCCGGTCCCGCAGCGTTTCCCACAGGAAGCGGCCGCCACGGCCATGCGCGAGCCGGAAGAGATCGCTTTCGGACCGGCCCAGAAGCGGTGAGCGCAGGGCGGTGGCGAGCGAGAGATCGTCCTCCGGGAGCGCGAGGAACGACAGAAGGGCGATGAGGTCCTTCGCTGCGAGGCTGTCGCGGAGCCTCAGACGGTCGGCCCCGGCCACCGGGAGATGGCGTGATTTGAGAGCCGAGATGATCTCGTTGAAGATCGACGGCTTGCCGCCGCGGCTCTGCACGAGAATGAGGATGTCGCCGGCCTGGATGCGGCGGAAGCCCCTGTCCTTGTCGGCGATGGCCTCGCCGCCGTCGAGCATCGCCCTGATACGGTCGGCGATTCCGGTGGCCAGCGTGACGACGTGGTGGTCGGGAGAGGCCATGTCGACCGGTCTTTCCCAATCCTCGGGATCCGGTTTCGGGACCGGCTCGACGAGCGGCCACACGTCGACCCGGCCAGGAAGGTCGCCATGGTAGGCGAGGTGCCGGAGGTCCGGGGCGACGCCGCCCCCGCCGTGGATCTCGAAGGTCCTGTCGACGCTTCGGAGCACCGCGAAGGATGAACGGAAGGAGTGGAGCAGATCGCGCTGGGCAAGCGGGCTGTGCGCCGCGAGACGGTCCCGGAAATTCTCGCGCATGCGGTCGAAGGCTTCGGAGTCGGCGCCCTGGAAGGAATAGATCGACTGCTTCTTGTCGCCGACGACGAAAAGGGTGCGGGGCCGGTTCGATCGGGCGCCTGCGCCCGAGGTGAATTCGCGGGCAAGATGTTCGATTACCTCCCATTGCGCGGGACTCGTGTCTTGGGCCTCGTCGACGAGGATGTGGTCGATGCCTTCGTCGAGGCGATAGAGAACCCAGTCGGCCACCGCAGGATCGCGAAGGAGATCTCTGGCCTTGCCGATCAGGTCGTCGAAGCTGAGCCAGCCGCGGAGCCGCTTGGCCGTCTCGTAGGCCGGGAGGAAGGCGGCGGCGAACCTGTGGAGCGCGACGGTCTTGTGCGCGGCCTCTAGCGCCTTACGGCGGCGGCGAGCGGTCTCGATGCGGTCCATGAGGGCATCGAGAGCGGGAAGGATCGCGGTGAGGGCGTCGCGGGTCGCCTTGGTTGGAAACTTGCCGGATTTGGAGGCGAAAGG
>Ga0102938_10004091_pt1 | contig 10783 bp, 12 predicted proteins | sample SalPonR2_B_D2_MG_FD_84516 | JGI IMG/M metagenome (GOLD analysis project Ga0102938, IMG submission 84516) | Salt pond soil microbial communities from South San Francisco under conditions of wetland restoration - Salt Pond MetaG R2_B_D2_MG | ecosystem: Environmental > Aquatic > Marine >... | reverse complement strand
CGTTTCACCGCCATAGACCGAATCTTCAAGCTTCTCGATGTTGGTTAATTCTTCCACACACCGCAGGCGTGCGCCACGCATGGCAGGATGCATGCGAGCCAGCGTTACGGTGCCGATCGTCCGGGCGATCTTCATCAGTGGGGGCCTCCGGTTGATACTAAGCGTCCGCAACGATCGGCCAACGCGATCGCTTGGGACAGCGACAAACGGCTCATGTCCAGCACCCACAATTGCGGTTGCAAGGCAGCTTCGATCCGCTGCATTTCTTCCAGTGTGGCCACTGCGGCGGCGCGGATCGCAGGCTGACGGCAAGCTTGGCAAACGACGACCGCCGGCAAATCGGCCAGCACTAGCCCGCCTTTGACGGTGCCGGCATCGATGGCGGTGATCAGCTCCGCCACCGACCGTATCTCCACTTCGGTGCCACGCGTTGCCAATTGACGACCCATTGCCGAACCACGCGGCACGCTATCGGCGTCCGCGAGGGCCAAGCCGCTGGCAGCGACCTGATTGTTGGCGGGCAACTTGCTCACAGAGGATGCTGATCGTTCCACTGCGGCGCGTTCGACAATCCAGCCACGTTGTTTGGCTTCATCGACTGCCGCGGGAGTGATCACCGCTCGCGGCGGGATCACTATTTTTGAAGTGCCGGCTGGTAAACGTTCGAGCGTTGCAACAGTAATCAACCGGAGGTCTAAAACCGAAGTGGTCGCGTCTGTGGTGCTGGGCGCATCGCCAGCAATATCCTCCTCTCGCAACTTCGCAATGATCGCGCGCGCTATCGACTGCACCAGTCGAGCATCGATCGTGGAAGTGGAGGAACTCATTAAATGCTGAGGGGGCTTGCTTTGTGGGAGTCTAAATTTGGTCGATGGTGAATGAATTTCAGGAACGAAAGGTTAGGTTTTGGGATCGATCAATCCCATCACCGCCCACCGCACCGGTGTCTTGTCGTGATTGACAAGGTCTCTGGCAAAGGAACCGTCGCTGGTGATCATCACATGGTCGCCTCGCCGGGCACCCAAATGATCGATCGCCAGTAGTGGCGAACCATCGGGCGCGTCATCCACACCGAGTGGTTGCAGGACCAGCAAACGCTCGCCGGTCAAGCTGTCGTGCTTGACGGTCGCACGCGTCGTTCCGAGTACCAAAGCCGATTGCATTTCTGTGATGGTCCTACAGGGCGTCGGGGCTGCCAACAACGTTCAGGTCATCGACCATGCTGCAACGTCGTTCGCGAGTAAAGGTGACCGGCGTGGTGACCCCTTCTCCGGTCGGGCCAGCGATCGAGAATGACAGATAGCCTTCGCCGCCCAAGCCCAGTCCTGCCATGCAGGGACCGTTCTTGATGAACAGCGTCGTGTCGAGGGCACGCCCCATCTTGGTCATGTTTCTTACATTGCGGGAGTGAATCACCGCCGTGTGCCGAAAGCCATGTTCGTATTTCTTGGCCAGCGCAATCGCATGGTCGACGTCATGAGCACGCACGAACGGGACGAAGGGCATCATCTGTTCCACGGTCACAAACGGATGATGTTCGTCGGTTTCGCCATAGAGCAATTCCACGGAATCGGGCACGTTCACGCCCGCCGCGGCAGCCAACACCGAAGCGTTTTGGCCGATGAAATCTTTGCACGCCGCATCGTGATTGTCGTCGCCGACTTTGACGATCGCTTGACTGGTCAGACGAGCAATCTGCGAAGCGTCCAGCTTGACCGCGCCGGCTCGCTGCATCGCAGCCAGCATCGCGTCAAACACGCTGTCGACCACAAACACCTCTTTCTCGGCGATGCACAGCAGGTTGTTGTCGTAAGCGGCACCTTGAATGATGCACTGCGCCGCACGCTCGAGGTCCGCCGTTTCGTCAACCACGACCGGTGGGTTTCCCGGGCCGGCCACGATCGCTCGCTTGCCGCTCCGCAGCGCCGCTCGACCCACGGCCGGGCCGCCGGTTACGCAGATCAACGCAATGTCTCGATTAGCAAACAGAGCATTCGCCGTCTCCAAAGTCGGTTCAGCAATGACGCAGATCAGATTGTCGATGCCCAGTTCCCGGTGGATCGCTTCGTTGAACCGGCGTACGCCTTCCACAGCAACTCGCTTGCCCGAAGGATGCGGATTGACCACCACCGTATTACCGCCGGCCAGCATGCTGACGGAGTTTCCTGTGATCGTCGGCAAGCTGTGAGTGACCGGGGTGATGGCACCAATCACGCCGAACGGAGCCCGTTCGATAATTGCCAGGCCGTGATCCCCGCTGAAGGCTTGGGTGGAAAAGAACTCGGTGCCGGGACTCTTTTCGCCCAACGTCTTCAGCTTTTCAATTTTGTGGACCGGACGACCAATCTTGGTTTCGTCCATTTCCATTAATCCCAGTTCTTCACACTGGCTGATCGCGATCTCGCGAATGATCTCGATCACTCGCCGACGCTGCTCCATGGTGAAACCCGAGAATTGTTCAAACGCGCAACGTGCCGCGGCAACGGCTTGGTCGACGTCGGTAAAGACGCCGTGCTGCCCGACCGACGACCCGCCGGAGAAGGATCCCGAAGCTGGGAGGACGCGACTTGTGTCCTTGGCTTGCGAAGCCGACCCCGGCATCGGCCCGACTTCGGCCAGCACCTGGGCCACTACGTTGCGAATGAGGTTTTCGTCGTATTGCATGCGTTGTCTCACTGGTTGATTGTGCGGCTGGAAAAAGGCTCCGGACCCCTTTTTGAAAAGGCTCCTGACCCCTTTTTATTTCCGGTCGTAGACTTTTTGTTTTTCGATGTGGACGCTGTCGACGATGCCGATGATGACGGCGTCGATGGGTAGTTTGCCCGTTTCGGGAGTTAAACGAGCACTGCTGCCTTGGGTGATCAGTACGTAGTCGTCTTCGCCGGCACCCAGCGTATCGACGGCGATAAATGTTCGTCCTGTCGTGACAAATTTGTCACGAGCTTCAGCACACAGACGGTACGGCTCGACGACCAACAACTTGTGGCCGGTCATCGAAGCGACTTTCTGAGTGCTGACCACCGAACCGGTCACACGCGCGATAAACATAAATATTCGCCGACAACGACTAAGGGGAGGTTTCTTGCAACAACTGGCAACATTGCCGAGCGACGATCAGTTCTTCGTTGGTAGGCACGATCCAAATCTCGGTCCGACTGGTGTCGGCGTGGATCGTGGCTTCGCCCAAGGCGTTGACGTCCGGCTGCGCATTTTTGGTTTCACTGATTTCAATCCCCAAGTCGCTCAGTCCTGCGCAAACTCGGGACCGGATTTCCGTACCGTTTTCACCAATTCCGGCGGTGAAACAAATCGCATCGGCTCCGCCAAGTGCGGTCAACATGCCGCCGAGGTGGCGGCGGATTTCCGCTACGTAAACATCGAGGGCCAATTGGCAACGCTCGTCACCGGCTGCGGCGGCCTGCTCGATATCACGAATGTCGGCACTCTTGCCGCTCAACCCTAATAGCCCGCATTCGGTTGCGAGCCGTTGCAGGACCTCGGCAAGCGACTCGCCGGTGTGCTGCATGATCAATGGCAATGCGAAGGGATCGAAATCACCCACGCGATTGTTCTGTGGCAAACCGGTTTGCGGCGTCATGCCCATCGTCGTAGCGACACTTTTGCCATCCTGAATCGCACACAAGCTGCTGCTGCCGCCGAGGTGACAGGAGATCACTCGCGCGTCGCTGCGGCCGAGTCGTTCGGCCATCCGCGTGGCGATATAGCGGTGGCTGGCACCATGGAATCCCCACTTCTGAAGATTCAAGGCGGTCGTCCATGCCTCGGGAATCGCGTAAGTCCTACGAGCGGCGGGAATCGTTAAATGAAACCCCGTCTCGAAAGCCGCGATCAACGGGATGCCCGACACCTTGTCGGCCAACGCACGCATCGCCGCGATGTACGGTGGATTATGTGCAGGTGCGGCGGAATTCATTTCAGCCATCGCGTTCAGGACATCGTCATCGACGACATGCACGCCCGAAATCCGTCCGCCATGAACGGCTTTAAAGCCAATGGCCGAAACTTCTTCGGGGCGAGCCAAGCAACCGTGTTCGGGATCCGTTAGTTGTTCCAGACAAGCCGCCACAGCCACGCCATGGTCGGGCACTGACTGTTGACGCGCATCGGACCAATCACCAATCGCGACCGTACATTGACTGACCGGTTCCCCAATCCGATCGACCGCACCACGCGCCAGACAGGACTCGTCGGTCATGTCTAGCAGACGATACTTAAAACTGGTCGATCCGAGGTTTGCAACCAAAACCTTCATGGCCTCTACTCCTTTTTAAACCGCACCGATTTGCACACCACCGTGACATGGACTACGCCAAAAACGCTTCCGCCAAACCTTCGGCCGGACGTGGGATGATGTGGCTGCTGACCAATTCGCCGACTTGAGCGGCGGCGGCCGAACCTGCTTCAACAGCCGCACGGACGCTGCCGACGTCACCGCTGACCACGGTGGTGACCAAACCGCCGCCGATGTCGACGCGTTTGACAATTTCGACGTTGGCGGCTTTGGCCATCGCGTCGGTGGCTTCGATTAACGCCAACAGACCTTTGGTTTCAATCAGACCAATTGCTTGATTCATTTCAATGACTCTTTGAACTTCTGGTGATAGGGACAATGAAGACGCAGCGACCGCTTCGGGTGGCGCGGCCTTTCTTCGAACAGCTTTTTTCGGCATCAGTGGTTGCTTTCCGGATCGCGTTACGCGCTCGGCATCTTGGCTTTGAGGACCTTGTTGATGTCGTCGTGGGGACGTGCGATGACTTGCACGCTGACGACTTCGCCGATCCGACCAGCGGCAGCGGCACCGGCGTCGGTAGCGGCTTTCACAGCCGCAACGTCACCGCACACGAATGCACTGACCAATCCGCTGCCGACTTTGTCCCAGCCAAGAAACTGGACGTTGGCGGCTTTCATCATCGCATCCGCAGCCTCCACCAAAGACACAAAGCCTTTGGTTTCGATCATGCCGAGCGCCTCGTTATTGTTTGCCATCAGAATTACCTTTCAGGGAGAGGAGTAAACGTGGGAATCGTAAAAGAAAGAATGAACGACAGGACGGCTCGCCGCCGCCTCAGCCATGGCACGGACATGCTCAGCCGTGGCACTTGCATGATTCGTCTTGCGGTTTGAGCTCAATCCGCTCAGCCGCGTCGAGATGGCACGCGTTGCCTTCGTCGGTGTCGATGTGAACTTCCAACTTGGCCGCCTTGTCGGCTCGAACAAGCAAGTCTTCGAAGGTGACGCTGCAAGCTGGACTCTTAATCGACAACTTCATGAAGTCGCCGTTCTCGACGCCGTAGTAGCGGCAGTCATCAAAATTCATATGGACGTGCCGCGCGGCGCGAATCACACCGCGGTCGAGCTGCACCGTGCCAGCCGGGCCGACCAAGACACAGCCGGGGGTGCCTTCGATATCACCGCTATGCCGAGTCGGAGCATCGATGCCCAACGAGATCGAATCGGTCAGCGCCAACTCGACTTGACTGTGCGAACGTGTCGGTCCGAGAACCCGCACGCTGGGTAGCATCCGACGTCGTGGGCCGACAACCATCACCGTTTGTTCGGCCGCGAAAAAACCGTCTTGGTACAGCGGCTTCTCCGGCGTCAAGGTTGCCCCTTTGCCAAACAGGATTTCGACGTGTTCGTCGGTCAAGTGACAATGTCGCGCCGAAATGCTCACCCGCAGGTTCGGTTTGCCATCGACCCAACCTAGGGGCTGGTCGCCAGCCAAGGTCGCCACAGCGGGCGCGCCCGAGGCTTGCCCATGCAGCGCCGATCGGACGGCTTGTCGGACGAGTGCTTCAATTACCGCTGGATCAGTCATCACTACTCGGAATGGGTCAACGGAAGGAAAGGAATGGGGTTTGGTTTATCAGTTGTCACCGCAGGGGCATTCATCGGCGTTAGCTCGCCCAGGAAAGCTGCGTCAAATGTTCGGTCTAAGGGAGCTTTGCTCGCTGGAGAATCCCTACGGAGTTTCGACCCCTAATAGTACACTCGGCCCTGCGGCACTCAGTTGTGCCTGCCATGGCTCGCTTAATTTCTGGTCGGTTACAACCGTGTGCACCTCACCTAGACCGCACAATCGCGACAAACTGGCCCGGCCAAATTTGCTGCTATCGGCGATCACAACGGTTTTGTCTGCCGTAGCGATCATCTGACGTTCGGTTTCCACCAGCAGCAAGTTGCTGTTGTAGAACCCCCTCGCGTCGACTCCGGCTACCGACAAAAACGCCTGACTGACGTTTAACGTTGCCAACACTTGGTTGGCCAGCGGACCGATCGTCACCCCAGTGCGGCCGTGCACGTAGCCGCCGATGAGGATCAAATCTGCCGTATCACTGGCAGCAAATAAGTTGGCTACCGGCAAACTGTTGGTCACAATCTGCAAGGGACGCCCGACCAGTTGTCGCGCCAATTCGTAGGTGGTGCTGCCTCCATCCAACAGGATTGTTTCATTGTCTGCGACTAACTCCGCCGCCGCGATCGCAATCTCCCGCTTTCGCTGCCAAAGCGAATCCGCACGGGTTTCAAACAATCGCATGCTGGTCGGCGAACCGGTCCAAAACACACCGCCATGGGTCCGCCGCGCGTCGCCTTGTTCCTCTAGGAAATCGAGGTCACGGCGAACCGTCGATTCACTCACTCCCAACCGGGACGCCAAATCTCCCAGGGCGACAAAGCCATTGGTCTGCAGCGTCCGCCGCAATTCTTGACGCCGAGATTCCAAGCGGCCTTGGTCGTTTCCGCCGGAGCTAGCCATTGCGATCTGTTTCTACCCTGACACCAAACTGGCCGTGACATCGAACTGGTGCCTTGTGGACCAGCTACTGGTGGCGTGGCAGGGCCCGTAAATCACCTTGTTTCGCTAAATTATGACTTGGCCGTGACAGAAATCAATCACCCGGCGGTAAGTTTCTTTCATTGCTTGAGAGGTAGTTTGCACGAGCGGCGAAAAGAGTCGCCTTAGGCCCCGCTATGCGGTGCAAAAAGGAAGCGAAAGTCGCCTTAGCGATTCTGTCACCGGTGCCTCCGAGCCTGCCTGGTCGGGACTCGGATGGAGCGCGGCCCGCGCTCTCTCTCGACCACCTAAGATTCTTCCAGCTCGCCGGCGGATTCCACGATCTGCGGCTTGTGGGTGTCGTGAAAACGAGCGAACACGCGCGCTAGGACGATGGCTGCGACCGCCAGCAACAGACTGCCCAGCAAAAACGGGGCACCGGCGTAAATGAAAGGAGCCTGCTCGGAGGTGAAGTAGCTGAACAGTCCGGTGGTGAAAATCAACGGAGCGGCGATGTTGGTCAGGCTGATCATCGAGGTCAGCGCCCCTTGGACTTTGCCTTGATCCCCGGCATCGACCGAACCTGCCACGATGCTTTGAATGGCCGGGCCCGCCAGTCCGCCCAAGGAACCAAACACAATGATCATCGGCACCATCCAGCCCTGATCGGCCAAGGCGTAGCCTAAGAATGCACAGGCCGATACCGAGGTTGCGAACACGGCGACAACGCGTTCGCCGAAGCGACGAATCACCGGCCGCACCAAGCCGCCTTGGACCAACGCGGCCATTAACCCGACCAGCCCCAGCGTCAGCCCATTGGTCATCTCGTCCCAACCATAGCGAAAACCGTTGTGCAGTACCCACACATTTTCCAGGCCCCGCTGTGCCAGGGAGGCCAGCACGAAGGGCAGCACCAACGCTCCCACGATCGGGTAAGCCTTCAGTTGGCTGATCGAACGCAACGGATTAGCTTTGGCTAAGTGAAACGGACTTCGTTTTTCCGGAGGTAACGATTCGGGCAAAATGAAGAAACCGTACATGCCGTTGATCAACGCCAGGCCAGCGGAAACAAAGAACGGCAGACGCAGATCGACGCGCCCCAGGACGCCACCGAGGGCTGGGCCGACGATAAAGCCCAAACCAAACATGACGCCCACCAAGCCGAAATTGCGGGCACGATTGTCCGCATTCGAAACGTCGGCGATGTAGGCGTTGGCGGTGGTGAAACTCGCACCCATGATGCCGGCAATCAAGCGTCCGGCAAACAACCATCCGATGGTCGGTGCCAAGCCTTGGATCAGAAAGTTGACTCCGAATCCAAACATCGAGGCCAGCAGAATTGGACGACGGCCAAAGCGGTCCGAGCAGGCACCCACGATCGGCGCGAACAGGAACTGCATCAGCGAATAGGAAGCCATGATGATGCCCAGGTACAAACCGGCCGTCGCAACTTCGCCTCCCACTAATTCCTTGACCAATTCTGGCAGCACCGGAATGACAATCCCGATTCCTAAAATATCAATGAATAGCGTCAACAGAATGAAAGCGATGGCAGCGGTGCGCCTTGGCTTTTCTGGAATGGCCGATTCGGAGGGATCCTCGCCTGACGGTGTCATGAAGTTTTTCGGAGTCTCTGCGAGGGACTGGGCAGCGTGTGCCACAGCGTTGAAAGGGGATTGGCTCAGGGAACGTAAGCGTAACGACTGCGCTTCATCAGGGCGACCACCAAAGCCTGCCGACGCGTCCGCCCCCGGAGCACCCGCGGGCTCTGTGAGCACGTTAAAGTAAAGGCCTGTTCTGTTTCGCCCCTCTTTTTAGCCTCAGGAATACCCGTGCGTTTTTGCCGTTTTCAACGCCAGGACCGATCGACGGAGTTCGGTCTGTTCATCGACGATCAACTTGTTTCTTTACAGCCTCTCGCCGCCGTGGGAGCGTCGGAAGCCACCCCCTGGGTAACCTTTGAACAGGTCCTGCGAAGCTCTCCCGACGAACTGCGGACGCTCCCGCCGGTCACCGAGCCGGTGCGTTTGCTGAGTCCGGTCGCTCGCCCCGACAAAATCCTCTGCGTCGGCCTGAACTATCGCGACCATGCGATTGAAACGGGCAGCGAAATCCCCACCGAACCGATCATTTTTAGCAAGTTCACCGAGGCGCTGATCGGTCCCGAGGATCCCATTATTTTGCCTGCCGTCAGCCAACGCGTCGATTACGAGGCGGAGCTGGTGGCGGTGATCGGCAAGACTTGCCGCCAGGTGGATGAGGCTCACGCGATGGATTACGTGTTCGGGTACTGCTGCGGGCACGATGTATCGGCCCGTGATTGGCAGAAAGGTCGCCCGGGGGGCCAGTGGCTGTTGGGGAAGACCTTTGATACCTTCGCGCCGCTGGGGCCGTATTTGGTCCATCACAGCGCAGTCCCCAACGTCGATCAACTGCGGGTGCAAATGCGGCTCAATGGCGAGACACTGCAAGATTCCACCACCGCGCAGTTGATCTTTTCGATTCCGCAAGTCATCGCCTACGTGTCGCGCGTCACGACCTTGCGCCCGGGCGATCTGATCTACACCGGCACTCCACCGGGTGTCGGAGACGCGCGTACGCCGCCTCGCTATCTCTCGCCAGGCGATGTCTGCGAAGTCGAAGTCGAGGGCTTGGGGACGCTTCGCAATCCTTGCGTGGCGGCGGAAAGTCCCGAGGCCGAAGCGTTTCGTGCCGCCTCGGATGCAGCCTAGCCTTTGGGACTGGTAATGACTCGCAACGCTTCTTCCAAACTGGTGACGCCGGTCGCGACCAGTTGCAAGGCGTTGTGAGTCAACCGTTTGGCACCGCTGGAGAGGATCGCTTGTCGCAACACGTCGCGCGGTGCGTTGCCGCCGATATGTCGTCGCAACTCATCGGTCATCCGGATGACTTCGAAGGTGCCGACTCGTCCTTGGTAGCCCGTGTCGGCACATGCCTCACAGCCCACCGCACGGAGCAGTACCGAGCCCTGCGGAATTCCGTAGGTTGCGAACCGAGTCTCTTCCAGTCGGTAAGGCTCGCAGCAGTCCACGCATAGTTTGCACACCAACCGTTGCGCCACGATCGCCTCTAGCGATCGGGCCAGCAAGCATGGGGACAGTCCCCGTTGCCGGAGTTCTTGCAGCGCGGCGAGGGTGTCTCGACTGTCTAGTGACGACAGTACCAGATGCCCCGCCAGAGAGGCTTTGGCGCACGCCTGAGCCGTTGCTTGATCGCCCAGTTCGCCTGCCATCAGGACGTCCGACTGCTGCCGCAGAAAGGTCTGCACGGCATCCAGTAGGGACAGCTCCGGCTGGTTGTCGAGTGCCAGTTGGTTGATCCCATCGACCGGAAACGCAACCGTCGATTCGATGGTGGAAATGTTAGTACGTGCGTCATTCAAGTGACGCAAGCAGGCGTAGAGCGTGTTGGTTTTCCCGCTGCCCTGCGGTCCCGTCACCAGAATCAAGCCGCGGCCTTGGCCGAGCGCTGCCAGAAGGTCTTCGGTTTGCCGAGAGGTCAGCCCCAGGTCCTTCAGATCGCGCGGTGGGCGGTTCACGACCGGAACGTTGAGCGTCAGTTTTTCTCCGTGCAGTGTGGGGCACGTGTGCAGCAGCACTTCCACGCGATGATCCTTTGACTGGACGGTCAGCGTTCCCGATTGAGGCACGTCCGATCGCTGCGTGTCCAGTTTCGCTAGTTGCTTTAGCCTGGTCTGGACGGCGGCAAACAACAGCTTGCTCGGCGATTTCTCCGTGCGTAGTTCGCCAGCGACACGCGAACGAACTCGGCCTCCATCGGCCAGCGGTTCCAAGTGCACGTCGGTTGCGCCGAGCCGAAAAACTTGCTCGAAAAGTTCACTCAGATAATCGGCTGCCAAACGCTCGAGCCCTTGGTCATCGAGTTCCGGCTCCGGCCAGCGACTCGACGGTGAATCGTCTGATTCATCATGAAACGCGAGCGGGGGCAAGGGTTCTAATTCTTCG
>Ga0102938_10004090_pt1 | contig 10785 bp, 10 predicted proteins | sample SalPonR2_B_D2_MG_FD_84516 | JGI IMG/M metagenome (GOLD analysis project Ga0102938, IMG submission 84516) | Salt pond soil microbial communities from South San Francisco under conditions of wetland restoration - Salt Pond MetaG R2_B_D2_MG | ecosystem: Environmental > Aquatic > Marine >... | reverse complement strand
GTATCATAAAAATATTGCGACATTGTTTTAACATATTCAAACGACATAGTATCCCCCTGATTTACATGCTATAATCATACAAAGCGTATCAAACATCACATCACATCATGGAATGTCAATACACAATTCTAAAATATACAAATAATACTATATTAATATATATCTCATATGTTCATGTATAACAAATAATTTCTATTGCAGCCTGTTTTTGATACTCTCTATGGATTTCGCCACAGCCTGCTCTAAATTCTCGGGTGACTTACCGCCGGCCTGTGCCATGTCCTTTCGGCCGCCCCCGCCCCCACTAACTATTTTAGATATCTCCCCGATAACTGCATTACAGTCAATTCCCTTCTCGATCGCGGGCTGGGTGGCGGCACACAAAAGCATTGCCTTACCCTTTACTGCCGAGCCGAGACAGACAACAGATTCCTTTGCCCTTGAACGTATCATGTCAGAGAGAGAACGCAACTCGTCAACACTCATTTCTTTAAAGGTACTGGTAATTACTTTCAGCCCGTTTACTTCCACGGCATCCTGTATTAACCTGTCCGCATATTCCTTCAACCCTGACTTCTTCTTCTTCGACATCTCTTTTTCAAGTGCCCGGTTCTGTTCAAGAAGATCCTCCACTTTACCCGGAACCCCCTGCTCTGCCACGTTCAATTTTTCCGTCAGCTGCTCCAGTATCTGCTGCTGGGCCACAAACCGTTCATATATTCCACGAAGTGTCACACCCTCGATTCGCCGCATACCCGCACCGGGAGAGCCTTCACGCAATATTTTGAAAACACCGATCTTCCCAGTATTGTCCACGTGGGTGCCGCCACACAGCTCCATGCTGAAATCATCAACTTTCACCACCCGCACGTTGTCTTCGTATTTTTCGTCAAATACCGCAACCGCTCCCATGGCGATGGCTTCATCAAGCTGTTTTTCTTCAGTCTGTACCGGCAGGTTCTCCCATATTTTCCTGTTTACCAGTTCTTCAACAGACCTGATCTCCTCATCATTCATCTGCTTGAAATGACTGAAATCAAAACGAAACCGTTCAGGCTCAACAAGTGAACCGGACTGCTGCACATGCTCCCCGATAATACTTTTCAAGGATGCCTGCAACAGGTGTGTTGCGGTATGATTGGCACGGGTAAGGTTTCTTCTCACCGTGTCTATCTCGAGGGTTACCCCGTCATCAACCTTGAACACACCCTTTGTTACCACCCCGATATGCAGTATGGTATTGTTATATTTCCTGGTATCCTCAACAGCAAACACGGCGCCCTCAGCGGTGTATATGCGGCCGCGATCACCTACCTGGCCACCGGATTCAGCGTAAAAGGTGGATTCACCGGTAACAATGATACCCCGCGACCCTTCTTTGAGTGAATCAGTAATTTTTTTCATTGAATGCAGTACAATAATTTCAGAAGATATGCTGTCTTTCTCATATCCTTCAAAAGAGGTAGTTCCTGCTTTCTTAGCAAGCTCCTCGAATATCTTCTCGTATTCTGTTTCAGCACTTTTCCAGCTCTGTTTACCCCTCTCCCGCTGCTTTTTCATTTCATCTTCAAATCCGCCGGTATCAACCTTAAGATTCTTTTCTTCTGCCATCTCCACAGTCATCTCAAGGGGAAATCCAAAGGTATCATACAGCAGAAAGGCGTCCTTACCGGATATTGTATCATCTCCACTTTTTCCCAGTGCACTTAGAATATCTTCGAGCTTCTGCATGCCGTTATCCAGTGTTTCCAGGAACCGTTCTTCTTCCCCTTTCAACAGCTCCTTCACGTTGGGAGCAGCCTTTTTTATCTCAGGGTAATAATCCCCCATTATATCCACGATGGGATCAACCAGCCTGTAAACGAATGGTTTATCAATACCTATCTGCCTGCCATAGCGAAGGGCCCGCCGCAAAATTCTTCGAAGCACGTATCCCCTTCCCTCGTTTGACGGATACGCCCCATCGGATATAGCGAAGGTAAGAGACCTGGCATGTTCAACTATAACGTTAACAGCAGTAGCGTTATCACCTTCGTATACAGTACCCGTCTCCCGGCATACGAACTCAACCAGTGACTTCAGCTCATCGGTGTCATATATTGAATCAACATTCTGCACCAGGGTGGCAAGCCGTTCCAGGCCCATCCCCGTATCAATACCGGTTTTGGGCAGCGGTGTAAGTTCACCCTTTTCATCCTGGAAAAACTGGTTAAACACCAGGTTCCAGTATTCCATGAACCGCTCACAGTCACATCCGGGCTTACAGTCTTCTGACCCGCAGCCGTATTCTTCACCCCTGTCAAGGTAGAGTTCAGAACAGGGCCCGCACGCACCGGTATCACCCGCCGGTCCCCAGAAATTATCCTCCCTTCCAAGGCGGACAATACGCTCCGGGGGAACACCAATATCTTTATTCCAGATATCGAATGCCTCATCATCATCCTGGAAAATGGATATCCACAGGGTTTCCGGCGCGAATCCGATCACATTTACCGAGTAATCCCATGACCACTCAATGGCCTCTTTCTTGAAGTAATCACCGAAAGAGAAATTACCAAGCATCTCAAAAAAAGTACAATGACGCTTAGTCCGTCCCACCTCTTCAAGATCACTGGTACGCAGGCATTTTTGCACAGATGTGGCCCGAGTATACTCCAGTTCCACGGTTCCCGCGAACATGGGTTTGAACTGCACCATGCCTGCCGTGGTAAATAGAAGTGTGGGGTCATCTTTTGGAATGAGTGAGCTGGATGACACAACCCTGTGATCACGTTCCCTGAAATAATTTAAAAACGAATCCCGTAAGTCCCTGACAGTCAACATATCTGTTCCCCTTTAATAGCTATCCTGTGAATCATTATCAAACAAGCCGTCACCTTTCAGACGGCGCATAATCTTCTGTATCTCATCGAACTCAAAACCCCGCTGACCAAGGTATTGCACAACCTTTCCATAAGGATTCTTTTTCGTCTTAACCCGTAATGCTTTCTTCAGCGCGATAGTATAAATATCATCCAGGTTGGGCTGATCTTTCTCGCTCTTACGTATTGCCTTTGTTACCAGTTTCCGATCAACCCCTCTTTTCTGAAGTTCAGCCCGCAGCAGGTTGTCCCCCACCGTTTTTGCCCTTCGCTTATTCCTGATAAACTGAATGGCATACTGGTAATCATTCACGTAACCCCGTTCTTCAAGGTCTATGAGCACTTCCCTGATGATGTCCTTTGAGAAACCCTTACGTGACAGGGCTATCTCAAGCTCCCTGGCCGATCGGTTCCGCACCGCAAGGTAATCATATGCTTTCCGCCTGCAGGTAAAACGGTCTGACTCTTCTTTTAGTTGCTGGTATTCGAGGTGGTCAACTACTTTTCCCGCCTCCAGTTGAAACATACCGGAAACGCCATAAGGTATACGAAAAGCTTCACCGGTGTCACACAACACCTGCAGAAAGTCATCCCTGTATTGTATGGAGGAAATGGTTACCATAAGTGCACTCTTACTTCTTTTGTTTCACGAAGAGAACATACCTGTCAACAATATATACTCACCAGGAAATATATTCATAAATTATTATTACTAAGCTGTCATGCTGAATAATCAAAATTATTCTAAAATGAATAATAATCCAGCATCTCCCCCCGCCTTCGGCGGGGGGAGATGCTGCAATTACGTTTCATTATGAAGCAAATGATCAATATTTTAGTCATAGTTGAGTAGTTACCATAAATTTATGATTATTGTCCATTATCAGGATTTCTTTTCCCATACACAAAAAGGGATGCCCTTTCCGGCATCCCCCTGGTTTTCTTGATACATGTATATTCTCTTATCGTTTTGAGAACTGGAATTTCTTCCTGGCTTTTTTCTGTCCGTATTTCTTACGCTCAACAACTCTCGAATCCCTGGTAAGAAATCCGGCAGTACGCATCATCTTGTGATACTTGTCATCCATTGAAGAAAGGCATCGTGCGATTCCAAGTTTCACCGCGCCGGCCTGGCCTGACCATCCACCGCCGATAACAGTGGCAAACACGTCATAATTGTCAATCTGCTCGATCTCTTCAAGCGGCTGTCGCACCACCAGCTCAAGGGTCTGTCGTCTGAAATATTCTGATATTGGCTGCTTGTTTATGGTGATAGTTCCGTTACCCGGTTTCACCCATACCCTGGCTACAGCTGCCTTACGTCTTCCGGTTGCGTATAATTTTTTATCTGCCATTATAAGTACCTCTTACAATTCTCCTGTTTACAGTTCAAGCGCTTCGGGTTTCTGCGGCTGATGCGGATGTTCCTCACCGGCATATACCTTGAGGTTTTTGATAACTTTTCTTCCCAGCTTATTCTTCGGCAGCATGCCCCATACCGCGTGTTCCACGATGTAGGTGGGATTTTCCTTTTTAATTTTCTCTATATTAATGAATTTCTTTCCACCCGGATGCTGGGTATGTTTGAAATATTCTTTCTGAAATTCCTTTTTACCGGTCAGCACAATCTTGTCCGCGTTTATTATAATTACGTTATCACCGTTATCAAGGTGAGGTGTAAAAGTTGGCTTATGCTTTCCACGGAGAACCCGTGCAACTTCCGTCGCAAGCCTTCCAAGAATCTTTCCACTGGCATCCACGATATACCATTTCTTCTCGATCTGGGATTCTTTCAATGAGAATGTCTTTTGTCGCGTTATCATCGTCTCGTCCTCTTTATATTACACGTGCGTATAAGTTCACAATTATATCCAAAAAGAATTGGAAAACAAAACTACTGGTGCCCCCTGTTTTTGTCAATAAAAAATACCAGGGACACAAAAATATCTCCCCTCCGGTTTCCCCGGATGGATAATGACAAATGTATGCCACCCATTGTAATTTTCAATAATAATTACATGATATTTAAAAAAATATGTAGTATTTAGTATGCTTTTTTATGGGGAGGAAACATCAAGTTGAGGGCATATACGAACAGGCACATCCATGTGCCGTCGATTACACATCCCTGTGGTGAACAAACTAACCTGAAAATTGAGAAAGCAGAACTTCAGACGTGTCAGAAAGGACATCAGACCGGTTAAAGTCATACCTGCCGTTATAAACAGCGTCACGTAATTCAGCAAGCTTCAGAGCCCTCTCGGGAGCTCCCTGCTCTTCATTTCCCCGTTGCAGCAATTCCCTTATTACAGGTTCGTAGTCCCTTGCTATTTTCAAGATCCTGGCCCTGTCTAATTCCACGTTTGATTTTAACTGGTAGAGACGACGGGCTTCACTGGAGATCTCCACAATGTCCTCTCCCCCGCTTGCCTTCCTTAAAAAAGTGCGTGACCGCCTGTTGCCGTCAGGCTGATCAAACTGGGGAATATTTCTCGGTGTTGTTCCACTAAACTGGTATATCTTCATGCGTATCACCTCTTTACTCATTATTCTGCCCACAACTTCTACTTATAGTATCGTCACAACTACATCTATGTTTAGCTATATTTATGTGCAGTGTGTATTTTTTTTAAAAAATCCAGCGGCCAGTCAAACGGCTTCACCCCCTTTAATTAATAATAATTGCCCTCATGCCAGAAGACATGCATAATGACCAGCAGCACTATCAATGAAAGGAGACCCGGCCCTGATGCGACGAAAACTCACTGCCTTTTTCAAACGATACTTCAGCACCCTGAACATGGATCCACGGTTCATACGCCCCCGGTCACCCGTGTTTGAAGAAGAAGAGACCCATGAACCTACCAGGTGGAAGGTAAACCTCCTCCTTCTCATCATCACCCTCATCACCACCACCCTTGCCGGCACAACCGGCGGTGATAGCCTTGTGGAGATCATAATAAGCGGGCTCCCCTTTTCCCTCACCATCATGGCAATACTATTGTCCCACGAGATGGGCCATTACCTGGCCGCCCGGCGTTTCCGCATAAAAGCCACACTGCCGTATTTTATCCCATTCCCCTCCATCATCGGAACCATGGGGGCTGTCATCAAGATCAAGTCCCCCATACGAAGCCGGCGGGCACTCCTGTATATCGGCGCCATGGGCCCCCTTGTTGGATTCGCGTTGAGCATAGCCGCCGTGATAATCGGCCTCCACCTGTCCGAGATACGCCCCCTGCCTGAGATGGAACCGGGAGCATTCGTCCCCATATTCGGCGATTCACTGCTGTTTGCCTTCCTGGTGAAGATAATACTGGGCACAATACCGCAGGGGCAGGACGTCTTCCTCTCATCATACGCCTGGGCAGGCTGGATCGGCTTCCTGGTTACCAGCCTCAACCTGATGCCCATGGGACAACTGGACGGCAGCCATATCCTCTATGCCCTGATAGGACGCAACCAGCTGTACTTCGGCTGGGCAGCCTTCGCCGCCCTGATAATTCTCGCTTTAGTATGGCCGGGCTGGATAGTCTGGATCGTCCTGGTACTCCTGTTTCTCATGATCGGCCATCCCCCCGTTAACGATCCCACTCCACTCACCATGGGGGAGCGCATCATGGGCTGGTCATGCGTCATTATTTTCATACTCACATTCATACCCGTACCGGTAACACTGCCATGACCCGGGTTTTCACCCATATCATTCCCCTCCTGCTGCTGGCTGCCCTTCTGTCCTGCAAAACACCTGAGCAGCCGCCACGGGCTGGCAGCACCACGGGTCAATACAGCGCTACCCCTTTTACCAGCACCATTCACCCAATCCAGTGCCCCGGCTGCGTTCCCTCACTTGAACCGTCTGGAATACTGGTAAAGAACAACACCGTGTATTTCGTAAGCGACGACCCGACGCAGCAGCGAATTTACAGCCTTCAGCCCGGTGGCCGCACCTATAGGGCGAAGGTGGCCCTCCCCCTGCATTTTCCTGAAAACCTTACCAGGTCCATGTCACACAAACTCGACCTCGAAGGCATGTCCCTGGCGGGGGACGGGGTGGCCCTGGTGGATGAACGAAACAGAAATATATACATTGTAAATAACGATGGCATTGTTACCCCCCTCACCCACGACATCGGGAAGTATAATCTACAACATGGAATCACCTTCTCAGATGAATCCAATGCCGGATTTGAGGGCATCGCCGTAAATCAGGATAATAACACCTGGTATATCGCCAACGAACGCAACAGGGCGCTGGTATATGTACTCACAAGGAGGCAGAACACCCTGAAGACAACATCACATATTGACCTGCAGAAACTTCTAAACGACCCCCAATGTGACATCTCTGACCTCTACCATGAAAAGGGCGCCCTGTACCTGTTATACCGAAAAAAACGAACCATAATAAAAATTGATCCCCGAACCACCCGGGTACTGGCCATACTGTCTTTCGCAGATATCACCAGCAGCCTTTACACTTCCAAAAAAGGCTACGGATTTGCCGAGGGACTTTTCATGAATCCCAGCACGGTATTCCTGTTACTTGACAGCAATGGTAACAAATTTCGTTCCCGTGAAGGTGGGGAGCACGGCAGTATGATTATCTTCCCAAGACCATCGGGATTCTAACATCCCGGTAATTCTCTTGTTACATCATTGAATGTATATTACCATAATATATACATTCATCCAACAGGTACATGGATGAACCCAAATCAGCTATTATCAAACCCAAGATATGGAGGAATTGCATGAAATCATTCATTGAAAAATACGGGCCATGGGCCCTTGTAACCGGTGCCTCATCGGGCATAGGAGAACAATTCGCGCTGCAGCTTGCAGAAAGGGGATTACACGTCGTTATGGCAGCCAGGCGAAAGGAACGGCTGGACACCCTTGCCAGCCAGATCCGTGAACAGCACGGCGTGGATACCCGAACCATAAGTGTTGACCTTTCGCACGAAAATTTTATGGCCTCCCTTCTGCCGGAAATTGAAGGCCTTGATGTGGGACTTCTTGTCAATAACGCCGGGTTCGCTACAACAGGCCCCTTCATTGATAACGACCTGGAGAAAGAGATCAGCCAGGTACACCTGAACGTGCGAACGGTGGCTGTGTTGTCCCATATTTTCGGTAATAAGCTTGCAGCCCGGGGCGGTGGGGGCATAATCAATGTGTCATCACTGACATCTTTTCTTCCCATGCCGGGATGGGCCAATTACTCCGCGTCAAAGGTATACGTTCTCAACTTCACCATGTCCCTGTGGCACGAGTTGAAACCACTGGGGGTTGACGTGCTTGCCCTTTGCCCCGGTGCAACCCGAACCGAATTCCAGGACGTGGCCGGCACCAAAAGCACCGGCATGAGCCCCCACAAAGTTGCACGCCTGGCCTTAAATACGCTTGGGAAAAAGCCCAAGGTGGTTGCAGGCCTTCCTAACAAGATCACGTCATTTCTGCCCAGGTTTTTCTCCAAAACCATGGCAACACGGGCCGGCGCCATGGTGGTGAAAGCCCTTCAGAAGTAAAACAATTGACCTCCCGTTATCAAAATCCCATAATGCAGAACTTGCGGATTTATTATACATAAAGTAACGGGAGGCGTATATGCCATTATATGAGATCAACACACGTAAACCACAAATCGGGGAAGGAACCTGGATAGCCCCCTCCGCCGAGATTATCGGTGATGTGAGAATCGGAAAGAATTGTTACATCGGGTTTGGCGCGATACTACGGGGTGATTACGGCACTATCATCATCGGCGATGAAACAGCGGTAGAAGAAGGTGTTACCATACACGCCCGTCCCATGGGAGAAACCACCATAGGCCAAAGGGTAACCATCGGCCACATGGCCATGATTCACAATGCCACCATACACGACCTGGCGGTAATTGGCATGCAGGCGATGATCTGTGATTACTCCGAGATTGGACGGTGGGCCATAATAGCCGAGCAGGCACTGGTGGTAAACAGGCTGAAGGTTCCCGCTGAAACCATCTATGCCGGCTCACCCGCGAAAGAAATTGGAAAGGTGCAGGACAGGCACACTGAAACGTGGAACCTGGCCAAGCAGGTATACGTCGATCTCACCGATCAGTACAGCAACAGTTTTAAACAAATCGACTGATTTCTAAAATTACACGGTTTCTTTATTCGTGAACGGACCAGTCCTTCTTTCAGGACTGGTCCGACTTATAGTTTTTTCTCACGTATTCGTCGATAAATTCCTGCGGCTTCACTACCGCTTCAGCGGGAATGGTAAAATTATCCTGGTTCATCAACTGCAACGCGTAAGGATAATCATGAAACAGGTCCTGGCATACCTGCCGGATACTCTTCCCCTCGTTCCGTGCTTTTTCCTGTATCTGCTCCAGGGCTTCCTTCTCAAAATCCAGGTATATTCCATGTTCAAGAAGAAAGTTTTTCTGGAATCCCTTGATATTATCATTAAGCAGTAATTTTTTAAGCACCTCAGATGGATCATCAACCATCGCTTTATCTACTACCAGTTTTTTCACATCAGTAGAGGGCAGTGTTTTCTCAAACTTGATAAGGGTTTTCTCAAACACACTCAGAAGCCCCCTTGCCCCTGTCTTTTCATGATATGCCCTGCTTGCCAGGATACGCAAGGCATCATCCTTGAATTCCAGGTCAATCCCATATGCCCTGAAGTCCATTTTTTTGCCAAGCACCACGGTGCTGTACTGGCTTTTTAAAATCTTGTACAACCCTTCTTCTTTCAAGTCATTCAACACGATTGTTACCGGAAGCCGCCCAATAAATTCAGATTCGAAACCAAATTCGATAAGGTCTTCGGTTCTTACCTGTTTTAATGTATCCTGCTTTTCGAGGTTTACCGCCTTGTCTTTACCAAAACCTATAGGCTGCCTGTTCATCCTTTTATTGATAATATTATCCAGTTCCCCGAATGCACCAGAAACAATAAAAAGAATATTTCGCGTATTTATTTTTTTCCGCGATACTTTACCTGTTCGCTGCGCTTCCATGGCCGCTTCCACCTGTGAAGCCAGGTCATGGGGAGTTTTCAGGTCTACCTCGGCGTCTTCCATCAACTTGAGAAGGTTTCGCTGTACACCACTTCTAGATACATCGGGTCCGCTGGAATTGCCAGTGGCGGCAATCTTATCGATCTCGTCGAGGTAAATGATACCGTATTCGGCCCTGTGAATATCACCATCTGCCTCGTGAACCATCTCCCTGACCAGGTCTTCAACGTCACCACCCACGTAACCCGTTTCACTGAACTTGGTGGCATCAGCCTTAACAAAGGGAACACCGATCCTTTTGGCAATCAGCTTGATAATATATGTTTTCCCAACACCGGTAGGTCCAATCAACAGCATGTTACTCTTGATGTTTCCCAGTATTTTTTCATCTTCAGGGATCTGATGTTCAATATTCATCCTGTTAAAGTGTGTACACACCTTGGTTGCTATCACTTCAATGGCCTCTTCCTGGCCAATAACATACTTGTTCAAGTAACTTTCAAGCTCCTCAGGTTTTATATCAAAATTGAACTCTGAAGTTTTATCTCCATCACTTCCTGGCTTCGCGCCTGATTGCTCTGCATCAGCCTGTGCCCCTTCTTTGAACTCATTTTTAAACAGCTCGTCAAAATCTTTACTCGGATCATAATAAGGTTTACTCATTCGATACTCCATTTCCTAATCGATATAATTAAGTACAAGGTATTGATTTAATATCATGCCGTCAACATGGTCATCATAAAAAATTAAATACTTTTTCAGTTTCCATTTTCACTCAACACGTCATCCCCTTTGTTGATAATTCTATCCTGTTAATGTCTTTTTATTATAAATTGTATCCACAGCATAAAAAATCACGAAAAAAATAAAAAAATACTTGAAAATACTACACATATATATACTATATAC
>Ga0102938_10004085_pt1 | contig 10794 bp, 7 predicted proteins | sample SalPonR2_B_D2_MG_FD_84516 | JGI IMG/M metagenome (GOLD analysis project Ga0102938, IMG submission 84516) | Salt pond soil microbial communities from South San Francisco under conditions of wetland restoration - Salt Pond MetaG R2_B_D2_MG | ecosystem: Environmental > Aquatic > Marine > Intertidal... | reverse complement strand
GCCGAGCGCGCCGCCCGCACGCGGCCGGCCTCCAGCGGCCGCACCGAGCCGGCGGGCAGCGCCGACGGAGCCGGGCCGGCCCGGAGATCCACAGTTCCTTTCGTCGTCATCACATCAGTCCTCCGCCTCGAACTCGACTTCCTCGGCCGTCAGCACGCTGCCGTCCCAGATACCCTCGACCTCGACGATCCGGCCGACCGCGTTGGCGAAGAACTCCGCCGCCGTGATCTCCGCGTCGCCGTCTTCGAACTCCGTCTCGCCGTTCGTGCGCACGGTGACGCCGAGCAGCGTGAAGTCGGGGTTGCCGACCGATTGCACCCGGGCCTGCAGCTCGACGCCGTCGTCGCCGTCGTCATCGCGCTTCAGCAGCACCGCTGTCGCCTCGGAGGTGGCGGACTCGCTGCCGCCGATCTCGACGAAGTCACCCACGTTGATGTCGGCGAGCGAGAAGCGGCGCAGGTCGAGGTCGCTGTCGTCCTCGAGTCGGGTCCCGTCCTGGATCACCACCGTGATGCCGAGGGTTTGCAGCGTGCCGGCGGCGGCGTCCACCGCCTCCACAGTGGCCGCGATCTCCACGACCTTCTCGGGCTCGAATTCGACCTTCGTGGCCAGCAGACTGCCGCCGGCCTGCGCCACGGCATCCACGTCCACGCGCGCGCCCGCGACGATGTCGGCGGGGCCGCCGCCCTCGTACGCGGTGGCGCCGTCGGTGCTGACGGCGATGCCGTTCACCTCGAACTGGTCGCCGGACAGCACCGCGGTGACGATGCCCTCGATCTCGGCCAGGTCGTCGTCGTCGGCGCCGAGATCGTCGGTGACCCGCTCTACCTTCGTCGCCGGCAACTCGCCGCCGGCGGCCAGGGCGTTGCCCTCCACCTCCACCACCTGGCCGTCGGCCAGGTCGGTGCCGTCGAAATCCTCGAACGTCGCGGTCGAGTAATCGATCAGCAGGCTGCCGATGCTGAACGTCAGCGCCGCATCGTCCAGGTTGCCGACGACGCCGACCACCTGCACGTCGTCGCCGTCGTCGAGATCCACGCGGGTGGCGATGATGCGTCCGTCAGGGGAGAGGAAACCGTCCACGCGCACTGCCTGGTCGACACTCAGGCCGTCGATGGCGTTGTTCGGCACCGAGTCGTCGAAGGCCGTGTCCACTTCCACCTTCACGGTCTGGCCCAGCACCACGAACGTACCGGCGACGAGGTCGATGCTCTCGATCGGGCCGCGCAGCAGGTCGTCGGACACCACGGTAGCCGCCGTCGCATTGCCGTCGTCGTCGATCTCGCCTGCGACGAACACGATCTCGCCGGTCTTCAGATCGTCTTCCGTGGCGGGATCGTCGTCCACCTCGATCGTGGCAGCGGAGGTGTCGAAGCGCACGCCGTCCACGATTACGCTGCCGAATCCGCTGATGGAGCCGAACACGCGCAGACCGCTGCGGTCGATGCCGCCGGTGTCGCCGCCGCCATCGTCCGGCGGCGGCGCGATGCTGCCGGAGCCGCCGCCACCGCCGCCGCAGGCAGCAAGCGCGAGGGCCGCGAGGAGGGTTGCGAACATTTTCGGGGAGGGGGATGCCATGAGGGTCTTCCTTGCGTTGAATGCTTCTAGTGAGTGTCTTGCGGATATTCGAAGAGGTAGACGCCGACGCCGACGCGGCTGACGGCTTCTTTTCCGTTTCTGTGGCTTTCGGCGCGCGGAGCATCGAGTTCGTGCTCGCTCAGCCAGGCGTCCACCCGTTCGAGGAACGCCTGGCCGTCCTGCTGCAGAAGGGCATTGAGCTTCTCGGCGGCGCCCCGGGGCATGTGCTCGTTGGAGGCGAAGCCCTCGAACCAGCCTTCGCTGCGCCCGGGCTCCAGGTTGTGCGCCAGGGAGACGCCGTGGTCGTGCAGCGCCTGGCCCATGTGGCGGACGATGTCGGCATCGGCGGCGTCGCGCAGGTAGTCTCTCCGCATCGCCCGATAGCGGCCGTCCGCCACGGCCTCCATCAGACCCAGGTCCAGCATCTCCTTGGTGATGGCCCGGTCCGGGATGTCGCCGGCATAGCGGTGAGTCAGGCGGCGGAATTCGGCCTCGTCCAGGTCCCTCGGCCGGCCGCCTGCAGAGAACGCGGGATCCTTGTGCCACCCCGTCAGCACCCGCGAGATGCGGCTCTTCGGCTCGATCGCCAGCGGGGTCTCGCTGTCGAGACGCTTGCGGATCTCGCCCACGTCGCGGCGGCTGAGCCCGGTCATGAGAGCGACGCGGGAGGCGTTCGTGGGCCTGCCGTGTACTCCGTAGTCCTCTCTGGCGATCTCGACGAATACCAATTTCGCTATCTCCGCGAATTCCTTCCAGCTGATGCCCAGCCTGAGCAGTATCCGGATCACCGGCCGCAGAAGGCGGCGGCAGGCGGTGCGGGCGATCTCTGTCAGATCTGAACTCATGTGTGCAATTTACGCACACATCAGGGGGATATGCAAGAGCAGTGTAAAAACCGCGCGCGACCGTGCGGACAGCCGGCGATAAGAGCGGCGCCGGCCGCGGGGGCAATTACGATGCAAGGGCGGGCGGCCCGGCCGGGCCGCCCGCCGCGGCTCAGTCCGCCGCGGCCGCCTCCAGGCGGGCCGCGTGATCGAGCTCCCGGGGCGGCAGATCCTCGCCACGGTTGTTCACGAAATGGTTCATCCAGCGCTCGAAGCGCATCGCGTAGTCCAGCTGCGCCGCCGTGCGGCGGTTGCCGTGTACCTCGTCGGGATACCAGACCAGGCGTACCGGGGTTTCTGTGCGCAGCTTCACGTGGCGATACATCTCCAGCGATTGACTCGGGTGGACGCGGGGGTCTTTGTCGCCGGCCATGATGAGGAGCGGCGTCCTCGTCTTGCCGGCGTGGTACACCGGGCTGCGCTCGAGCATCCACATCCAGTCCTCCCAGGGCCACTGGCGGGAATGTACGTAGTACATCTCCCAGGGGATGTCGCCGGTGCCGAACTTGGAGACCTGGTTGGAGATGCCGACGAAGGCCACCGCCGCGGCGAAGTGCTCGGTGAGGGCACTCGCCGCCCACATCGAGGCGTAGCCGCCGTAGGAGCCGCCGGAGATGCCCACCCGTTCCGGGTCGGCCAGACCCATGGCGACGACGGCGTCCTTCGCGTCCACCAAGTCGTTGAACTCCTCCTCGGCGTAGTCCTGCTGTCCCATCTTCGAGAACCCGACGCCGCGTCCGGTGCTGCCGCGATAGTTCGGATACACGACCGCATAGCCCTGAGCCGCCATCGCATGAGCCGGCCGGCTGTAGCCGGACATCCAGCCGTTCGAATAGTGGGCCTCGGGACCGCCGTGGACGAAGACGATCAGCGGGTGGCGCCCGGACTCGCCGAGCGGCCGGATCAGCACAGCCTCGATCTCGAGCCCGTCGCGAGCCTCGTAGGTCATCGTCTCCTGGCGTCCGAGCGTGCGCTCGGCCAGCCAGGGGTTGGAATCGGTGAGACGCGTCGGTCCGTCGGCGGTCATGGCGTAGACCTCCGGCGGGTGTGCCGGCGTGTCTGCGACGAAGACCGTGGCCTGTCCGCCGCTGGCGCCATCCATGGCCCGCAGGATGGGACCGGACTGCGGCGCCGGACCCGCGGCGCGGGGCTCGTCCGCGGCGACGGTAGCGTATTCGGACCAGAGGCCCCGCTGGCCGACGTAGCGGATACGGTCCGCCGCCGCCCAGCCGACCTGGGTCACGTGGCCCGGATACTCCGGCAGGAGTTCCACACGCTTGCCGCCGTCGGCCGGCACCACGAACAGCCGCCCTTCGCGGGGGTCGTGGATGTCCTCGGCGCCGATATACGCGATGCGGCCGCCGTCCGGCGACCAGGCGAACTCGCCCAGCTTGCCGACCGAGCCGAGCCTGGCCGTTACCTCGCCCGCCTCCGCGTCGACGATGTAGACGTCCCGCGAGGTGTAGGAATCGTCCACCAGCGGCGTCGGCGCCAGCGCCACGGCATAGCGGTCGCCATCCGGCGCCCACCTCAGGTCCGAGGCCGAGCCGGGCACATCCTGCGCATCGGCCTCACCGCTGGCGAGATCGAGCAGCCAGACCCGCTGCACCGGTACCGATTCCTCGTAGACCACGGCGCGGAAACCCTTCTCCGCGAGCTCCTCTTCTTTCGTCGGCGGCGCCTCCGCGGCGACGAAGGCCAGCGTCCCGCCGTCCGGCGACGGATGGATGCTGCCGATATCGTTGACGTGCACGTGGCGCTCCACGGCCTCGCCGCCGTCCAGCGCAATCTCCCACAGGCTGACGAAATCCGCCTCCGGATCCCGCTTCGCCGTGAAGAAGACGGACTCGCCGTCCGCCGCCCAGGCGAAGTCCTTCACCTGCACCTCGCCGGTCACGAAGGGCCGGGGGGCGCTGCCGGGCGCTTTTGCTCCGATCACGTACAACTCGGACCAGGCCTCGCCGTCGTCGTCCACATAGGGCTCACGGGGCACCGATAGCGTATAGGCGACCGCATCACCCGTCGGGCTCATCGCTACCGCACTCACGCGCTTCAACGCCACCGTCTCCTCCAGACTCAGCGGCTTCGCGGTCGCCGAGAGACCGGGCAGCAGGCAGATCACCGCCACGATGGCGGCCGTCAGACATGGATAACTCTTTATTTGCATTGGTGCTTTCTGACTAATGGCAATGACAGTGCCCGAGTATAGAAAACCGGGCGGCCCGGTGCGCGCCCGAGGCCGGAAGAGGCCGCAAAGCAAGCTGCAGCATTGACATAATCATCCGCAGCCGGACGCAAGTCCCTGATTCGCCCGCCATCGCGGGCGCCGTGCAGTGTCGCCGGTTTGCGACAGGTTGATTCCTGCGCATATAGGACGAAAATGCCCAATACATTCACTCGATAACCGACGAGAGCGAATCATGACGAACACGACTTATTGGCGGCGCGGCATCGCCGCGCTCTCCGTACTCTTCCTCCTCGCCGGCTGCGGCGGCGGGGGCGGAGGCAGCCCCGCGGCGACCAACCCCGATCCGGATCCGGCGCCACCGCCGAGTTCGTCGGCGAAGACCGGCACCGTCGGCATCATGTTCACCGACGGCCCCACAGACCGCTTCGACCAGTTCCTGGCCGAGATCCGCGAGATCCGCCTGCTCGGCGACAGCGGCGACGTGACCATCTTCTCGATACCCGAGGGCGATCCCGCCGAGGTGGTGGACTTCCTGCAACTGGGCAGCTTCAACGAGTTGTTCACTGTTGCCGAGGACGTCCCGGCCGGAGATTACGACAAGATCCGGCTGATCCTCGATGGCCTGACCATCGTGGATCTCGACACGGACCCGGCGGAGGAGTACTCGGTCAAGCTGCCCGGCAACGGCAAGGTCGACCTGAATCCCCGCGGGACATTCTTCGTCACGCCGGGCGCGACGCTGCTGGTCGAGATCGATGTGGATGCGAAGAAATCGCTGAAGGTGGTCGAGGCCGGCAACAGCGAGAAGTTCCTGTTCCGGCCAGTGGTCTTCGTGAAGATCAGCGATCAGGGCGCGATGGAACCGGGCACGAAACTCACCCGCATCTTCGGCTCCGTGGAGTCGGTCAGCGACACCGAGGACAGCTTCGTCCTGTGTCAGCAGGGCCGCGCTTCCGACAGTGACGGCGACAGCGATGCCGACAGCGACTCCGACCGGGATGGCGACGGCGACAACAACAAGTGCGTCACCGTACTCGCGAGCGGCGAGACCGGCATCTTCGGCACCGACGGCACGCCGGCCCTGTTCGGCGACATCGCGATGGGCGACCCGCTGACCGCAATCGGCCGACTGCGGGCCAGCGACGAGACGCCGGCCGACGACGGCGACACCGACGGCGACACGGATGCCGGCGAGGGCAATGACGACGGCACCGGTGACGACGACGGCGACACGGATGCCGACAGCGATGCCGACAGCGATGGCGACACCGACGGCTCCGAAGACTCGGCAGACTCCGATTCCGATACGGACAGCGACAGCGACTCGTCCTTCGACGACGACGACCTGATCCTCGACGCCTACGTCATCGAACTCGGCGACATGGGCACGTTCGAGCGTCTGAACGGCGAGATCACCGAAGACATCGACGTCGACGACGAGTTCGGCCTGGCCATCGCCCCGGGACAGGGCTTCGGCGACGACACGGTGGTCACCGGCCTCTACCAGGACGGCACCGGCATCTTCAACAAGGCCGGCGAGCGTCTGGCGAGAGAGGATCTCCTGCGCGGCCAGGTCGGTCACTTCGAAGGCGTGCTCGCACTGTCCGACGACGAGCCGGACGCGCTCAGGACCTCGTTCATCGTGCTGGATCCGGAAGCCGCGGTCGGCGAGACGATCAGCGGCATCATCCAGAGCGTGGACACGGGTGCCGGCCAGTTCATCCTGACCACGGCCGAGACCGGCGACCGCCAGGTGTGCGTCGACGACGACACGACCATCACCCTGGTCACGCTCACGGACGAGGGCAGCGAGTCGGCCGAAGTCGGACTCGGGGATCTCGAGGCCGGCCTGGAGGCCGAAGTCTTCGGCGCCGAAGGCGTCGACGGCTGCTTCGAGGCCGAAAGCGTGCGTGCCGAGGTCGATGAGACCACCAACACGGCGCCCGTGGCCGATGCCGGCGACGATCAGACCGTGACCGCAGGCGAGACCGTCAATCTGGACGGTTCCGCCAGCTTCGACGACGACGGCGATACGCTCGGCTACAGCTGGGCGTTCGTCTCCGTCCCGGAGGGCAGCGAAGCGTCGCTGACGAATGCGGATACGGTCGGCGCCACGTTCACCGCGGACCTGGTCGGCGACTATGTCGTCGAGCTGGTGGTGAACGACGGCACCGAGGACAGCGCAGCGGATCAGGTCACGATCACCGCAGAAGCTGCGGCGGAGTGACGGCCACCGCGATCGGGAGCATCCCGGTCGTCGTGATCTAGACTCGCTATCCAGACTCGTGGTCTAGACTAGGGGGCGGGCTCCTGCGGGGCCCGCCCCTTTTCTTTGCGGAGAGCCTCTTGCGCGTCACCGGCCGGATCCTGGTCCACCTGATCATTGCCAACCTGGTCATCACGGCGCCGGCAGCCCTCGCCTGGTGGCTGGACGCGCGGCATGCCGATCTCTATTACCGCCTCGTCCAGGAGGACCACTGGCTGGAGTGGGCCACGGTCTGGGCGTTCCTGCTGGGCGCCGCGGCGGCGGCCTGGGCCGCGCACCATCAGTGGTGGCGCCACCGGCGGACGCCCTGGTTCCTGCTCGGGCTCGGCCTGTTCTGCTTTTTCGTCGCGGGCGAGGAGATCTCCTGGGGCCAGCGGCTGTTCGGCTTCACGCCGCCCGAGTACTTCCTCACCGACAACTTCCAGCAGGAGCTGAACGTCCACAACGTGGTCGCCAGTGACCTGCGCCAGCTCGCGTTCCAGCTGGTCGTAATCGGCTACGGCGTCGCTCTGCCGCTGGCGGCCGCGGTGCCGGTCACCGGCAGACTGCTATCGAGGCTGGCCGTCGTCGCTCCCCCGCCGGCGCTCATGCCCGCCTTCGCCGCTACGGCGGCCTTCTACGCGGCCTACCCGATCGAATACGCCGGCGAATGGGCCGAGTTCATGCTCGGTCTCGGCCTCGTGACGGCAATCGCCGCCAATGCGCGGGAACTGGCGGGCAGCGCGGCACGAGGCGTTGCCGTGCCCGCCGTCGCCGGGGCCGCGCTGGCACTCCTGCTCGGCTACGGCACGCTGCAGGCCACCCGCCTGCTGCACGGAGAGCCGGCGGACCAGCGACGCGCCGCCGAGACGGAGCTCCGCGCCCTGGCCGCCGACTTCACCCACGAGCGGGTGCGCACCCGCTGCGGCGTGCACAAGCGCGTGTATACCTTCCGCGTGGAGTGGGGCCAGAGCTACCTGAGCGAAGGCCGGTTCGCGAAACTCACGGCCGAAGGCGCGGACCCGACCCGCGCACGCTACTTCCTCGACCCCTGGGGCCTGCCATACTGGATCCGCCACGAATGCGCCGGCGGCCGCGAGACGAGCTTCGTCTACTCCTTCGGACCCAACCGGCGCAGGGACTCCAGCCCGTGGGAGATCCGCGGCGACGATGTCGGCATGCTGATCCTGAGCGACCGCTGACGGTGACAACTCCCTATTGCGGACCTCCTCGCGCCGGTAGGAATCTGCGAACACAAGCATGCCGCGGCCGCGCATGCGCGCAGGGAGCGCTCGCACCGTCGCCGCAGGCGGAGGAGAGCGATATGAAAATCCCGAAATGGTTCCTGCTGCTGTTCACGGCGGCGCTTCTGTTCCTGGCCGGCGTCGGCAGCGTCGATGCCGGGGACTTCCGCAAGTTCCGCGCCGGTCAGCTCACGGTCATGACGCAGAATCTCTACGTCGGCGGTGACATCCTGCTGCCGCTGTCGGTGCCACCCGAGGACTTCGCGGACGCGGCGGCGCTGGTCGTGAGCCAGATCCTCACTACGGACTACCCCCAGCGCGCGATGAAGCTGGCCGAACTGATCCGGGAGGAGCGCCCGCATCTCGTCGGCCTGCAGGAGGTCTACGTGATCCGGCTGTGTCTGGACGAGGCGCTCACGCAGTGCCCCATCGACCTCGACTACCTCGACATCCTGCTGGCCAACCTGAATGCCGAAGGCACGCTGTACCGGGAAGCCGCCTCGGTCACGAACATCGATCTCGCCGGACTGCCGGCCAGCCTGCCAAACGGGACGCCGGTCCACGTCGTTCTGACCGACCGGGACGTCACGATCGCGCGCAAGGACGTCGAGACCCGCAATCCGGTGGCGAAGAATTTCGACGCAGCACTTCCGGTGAGCAATCCGCTGCTGCCCGGCTTCGACAAGGTGCTGCGCGGCTATACCGCGGTCGAAGCGACGGTACGCGGACGGGACTACCGCTTCGTGAACACCCATCTGGAAGTCAGCGGCGGGGGCGAGCTGGGACCGTTCTTCCGCGCCATCCAGGCCGCCCAGACAGCGGAACTCATCCGGTTCCTGTACGCGGACGACAACGTCCAGGTCGTGGTGGGCGACTTCAACTCCAGCCCGGACGACGGCCCGCTGGTGGACTGCGCAATACCGGACGGCGGGGGCGGCGTCATCCTGACGGACTGCCCGACGCCCTACTACCTGATGGGCCAGGCCACCTACGTCGACGTCTGGCTGGAACGGCGCGGGCGCTGGAGTCCTGGCTACACCTGCTGCCAGGATACCCTGCTCGACAACCCGGTCTCGCAGCTCGATGAACGGATCGACCTCATCTGGGTACGTCAGGCGCCCGATCATTACGGGGGGCCGGTCGTGCGCGGCGTGCGCGCCGACGTGATCGGCGAGGAGCCCGGTGACAGGACGGCGATCGACCAACTCTGGCCTTCCGACCACGCGGGTGTCTCGGCCGGTATGACGCTGCGCGTGCCCCGCTAGGCCCGGTTCGTGGAACGCTTCGACTCCCAGGGCTTCAGCATCGCCTACGACGACGTAGGCGACGGCGACCCCATCATCCTGCTGCACGGCTTCGCGGCCGACCGAATCACCAACTGGAAGGCCACCGGCTGGTACCGGGTGCTGCGCGACGCGGGCTTCCGGGTCATCGCCCCGGATGCCCGCGGACACGGCCGCAGCGACAAGCCCTCCGAGCCGGAGGACTACGCGCCGGAGGGCATCGCCGGGGACGTGATCCGGCTGATGGATCATCTCGAAATCGACCAGGCGGACCTGTTCGGCTATTCCATGGGCGGGCGCAACGCCGGCTGGCTGCTGGCCCATCACGGCGAGCGCTTCCACTCTGTCGTCATCGGCGGCACCGGCATCAACCTGCTGCAGCTGGAAGACCCCGAGCGATGGACGGCCCGGGGCTTCAAGCTGACCGCGGACAACAAGAAGACGGATTCGCTGGCCATCCCGGCGATGGTGCCTCTGTACGAAAAGATGACGAAGATCGGCGGCCGCCCGGGCGCGCTGTCCGCGTGCCTGCTGGGTTCGTTCGCCGGTCTTCGCGAGACCGCGTTCGAGGAGGTGGAGGCCCCGGCGCTGGTCATCGCCGGCGCCCGGGACACCGTGGCCGGCAGCCCCATCCCGCTGGCGGAGGTGATCCCGGGCGGGAAGGCGGTCATCGTGCCGGGCAAGTCGCACTTGTCCTGCGTGACGGATTCCTTCTTCCGCGGCGCGGTACTCGGCTTCCTCGGCTACCGCTGGGAGCGGGAATAAAAAAGGGAGCCGGCTGGATCAGCGCGGCTCCCCTCGTTCGAGGTCGTATAGAGGATGATCGAGCGGCTGCCGATCAGGTGGCCGGGCACTCCCGCAGCAGCGAGTTCCAGTCGGCACGGGCCTCCCGGAAACGGGCCTTGGACTCGGCGACACGTCGGCGCGCCGACTCGCGGATGTCGTCGGAGTAATTCGAGACCTGGCCCTGCAGCACCTTGCGGTGCTCCTTGGCCGCGGCCTCCCAGTCCACGAGCCGCTTGCGCAGCCGCTCGTAGCGCTTCGTCGCCTGCTCGCCGAAGTTGGCGCGAAGCCGATGCGAGGCACCGGCCGTCTCTTCCAGCCAGGAGTCCAGCCGGCTCTTCTCACCGTCGAGCCGGGCCGCCATGATGCGGAAGTCCGACACCCGCTTCAGATCCCAGGCGAGGCCCAGCTTCTCGAGCAGCGCGATGGTCCACTTGCTGGGGTCGAACTGGTACCAGCGCACGCCATTGCGGTAGTCGCCGCCGAACCGGTGATGGAAGTTGTGATAGCCCTCGCCGAAGGTGAGGAAGGCCACCAGCCAGTTGTCCTTCGCCGTGGCATCCACATCGTAGGTGGCCTTGCCGAAGGT
>Ga0102938_10004084_pt1 | contig 10795 bp, 9 predicted proteins | sample SalPonR2_B_D2_MG_FD_84516 | JGI IMG/M metagenome (GOLD analysis project Ga0102938, IMG submission 84516) | Salt pond soil microbial communities from South San Francisco under conditions of wetland restoration - Salt Pond MetaG R2_B_D2_MG | ecosystem: Environmental > Aquatic > Marine > Intertidal... | reverse complement strand
TACTCCTTGAGTTGGTTATATGGTTATAAGATAGATGAAGACTATGATAGTTGCCGCCCATATTAATAGGGTTATTATTAGGTTGTTCATCTTTTTAGCTCCCAGACATAAGTAGTCATTTTTTTCTCTTTCCCGGTATTGTAATGGTATGTCGCCATTTTGTGGGCATCTTTTACTTTTAGGTCTGTCATGTCACTAATTCTTAGCCGTAATTGTTTAGGGGTTAGACCTAGTTTACGATCATAGGGGAGATAGTTTACAAAGACTTTACTTATTTCTGTGAATATTTTTAAGATATTGAGGATATATCTTAGTTGGCTGTGTGACTTTTGGTAGTTTAATATGTCTGGAGCAAAAACAAGGTCCCAATGTAGGTCCGGAGTAATTGTATCTTCTAGTTTGTACTCTATTATAAAGCAGTTTGGTATTTTGTGTTGTAAATTGGGATAGCTGTTTCCACCTACTTTTAAGATCTTTGATGAAGGAAACAGATGTCTGTTACAGTACTTTGCTACGAAATTTGGTAATACTTGTTTGTGGTCTATTAGATGTTCGTTGTTCATGGTTGATTACTCCTTTTTGTTTTTGTTTGGGACGGACTGTATCCGTCCCCTATTATAGTTAGGCCTCGTTCTCTGACGTTATGTCTACTATTAGTTGCTTTTCCATATCGTCCAGGGTAGTTTGATTAAATTGGTTAGTGATATCTTTTTGATCGTCGTCAACAACTATAAATTCAATTTCTATGTACCCATTAAATCCAGGTTCAGGTTCCTCAGAGTAAACATGAGTAACTTCTACTGAGTATTCTTGGTCATTTTCTCGGTCGATTACAAATAACATATGACCCTCTCTTTTTAGTTAGATGGTTATTAATATGATTGCGTAGACTAGACAGACAACAAATATTATAGTTGCCGGTATATAATCTCTCATATGCTCTTTCCCTAGTGTTTATCAAAGACAACATATTGTCTTTTTTCGCAAGCTTTACAATTTTCGCCACAAACAACTTGCTTCTTAGACCGTTTTGCTGGACAAATTGCCGCTCTATACTTCTTTGATAGCTTGTTTACTGTTTCATGACTCCCATAGTTTAATTCTCCATTTGGCAGTATCGAAAAGACTATGTTGAAGTTTGAAGGAAGATTGTGTTTTTTTACCCAATCCATCACTTCTAGGTTTTTAGTGTATGTCCAAAACTTAAAATCGGGCAATCTTTTCGCAATCTCTAACCAGTCTAAGAAGTATTTTAGACTGTAAAAGTCACCCGACTCATGTATCCTGATATGTTTTGGTATATGTTTTTTTGCGTTGACTTGCACCTCACAGATTTTGACAATCATATTGTTGACAAAAAGAGGGTGTTTTGTGTCTTCTAGATTGCTTTCACGGCATGGCAATACCTGAGGATACAATCGTTCTGCCTTCCTTGCGTAACAAGTGTCTTTACACTTGCTACAGTTTGGGCAAGTCTTAATGGCAGGAATATTCCATACTAAAATAGTCTTGGATAGTTTTTTGTTGCCTTTACCTAAATACATGATAGTGTCTCCTATTAATTGTTATTGGTTGTTATTAGTATGCTGTTTTTATGTCCCCTATAGCTACTTTCATGGTCTTGGCTTGCGCCATCACGGTCGTGATTAAAGCAATCCAGATTGAAAGTAGTGCTGTTGTCAGTATGTCAAAGAATGTTGTTTTTAGAGAGAAGGACTCTTGCCTTGGCACTTATAACGTTGCACCATCTGTGCCAAGTCAATTATTTCAAGTGTTTATGTAGTGTTTGATGGTAGGCAAGGTGCTAGGATAGAGGTTTAGTGGAGTGAACAGAACCCACATTTACGCAACACACCTGTATTCACAGCGGAGGTAATAACCATTATCAAGTACAATTTTTTGTACCAAAAGGGGTATGAACCCCCCTCAAACAAGCCCTCAGCCCCGATAAAAACGCAGCAATATCAGGCAAATACAAATATTTGTACCAATTTGGCGATATGTTCAAAAAATTAAACTGACAGGTCAATATGACGTGTTATTGTTCATTATAGTGAACTGATTTAGGTAGGTGTGGTGTGCTATCGTTTGCTACAATGGACTAAACTAGGTAGGTGTGGTGTGGAATGGCTCTTGTCATCAGGCGGGCTTTGGGGGGTAAATGGCTGGGACCTGTAAAATGTTGGGTCCCTAGCAACATGCGCCCCCCAATTTTAAGGAGACTACAACCCTAATCGAAAGGCCTGTGCTTCACCTCGTTTCTGAAGGTATCTTCGTCGTCTTCCTCGAACACATAGTCCGGGATCTTCTGCGCCTTGTGGGAAGGATTTTCCATCTCTCCATTAGCGACACGTCTTTGCCCCTCTTTTTTGCACGCATGGCAACAATAAAGGGCACGCTGCATAGGAACCTCGCTACCACAGATAATGCAATAATGGGGTGTGTATCGTGACTCGGCTTCCCAACATTCACGGCACATTGAGCTTTTGATAAGCTTCTTCCCCCCACACCTAGGACACACATCAAAAGTAAGCTTCCTTTGCCTTCTCATTGTGCCCCTTCTCTTATCCTTCCATTTAACTATTCGATACTGCCACTCTTTAGCCATAACTTAACCTCCCTTAATGATTGAATAAATTTTTTTACACAAAAATTTTTTGTAACGAGTAAATTAATAATCCGCTATTGCCGGGGCTTTTCAGAGACCCAGGGTGGTAGCCTACCATTAAATTTTTGCCAATTTTTGAAAAATTAGTGTAATTTTGTAAACACGACTTGCGCCATTCCTGACTTTTACACTTTTACATAATTTATAATAATAATAATAATAATAATAATAATATATATATATAATAGGGGGAGTTGGTGTATAACGGTAAATGTATCGTTACAAAAATTTAGTGTTAAAAAGCAACCCCCTAAATTCATTGACGATCCTCCTACATAAAAATATTTTTTACAGAAAAGTTTTTTGTATCGAAACTATAATAACTAACAAAACGGTCTGTGCGTGCGAGTCAGGGGGCCTGCTTATATTTTGTATCGACTTTCCAAATTGTCCTTGATCTGGCTTAACTTGGGAAGCACAATATATGACTTATTCTCTGCCTTGACGATTGAACTATACCGTTTCTCATACTGTGCTATTATTTCTTCCCTATCTTCATCGTCAAGACTCGAGGTTTGTGTCAAGGGTTCTTTGCCTTGTAGTTGATTGCCCCTAATCTCTTCATACCAAGGGAGAATTTTCTCAACACTTTCTTTCCAGAAGTGTTTATTAATGACTCTATAGCCATAGCCATATTCTCCTGCTGTCCTTAAGTAGGCATTATAAAGATCTCTTCTGGTTATAATTCTGGGCCACTCTCCATCATCCTTATCGATAAATCCTTGCTCTATCCAATCGATCCACACTTTTGTTGGTGATGTAGATGAGTGTTCCTTTTGTTCCTTTTGAGCTTCAGTAGCAATGGTAGGCATCCTGGGATCTTTTGGCTTTACTTGATACAGTAGATAATAGAGAAGAGCTTCCCTTCCACCTTCTGTCATTTGTTTTTGTAGCCTAGAGAAAAACTCCGGTGTATCCTTATGTTTTATGTCCACCACCATAAACCGTCTATCGTCTATTCCGGCAGGAACGACCCAGTTCTCGTTACTGGCCATGATTAGGTGGGCGCAATTATTAATTTCAAAACTCTCATGTCCCTTAGGCTCAATAGTCCTTTTACTGTCAGTAATAAGATGCTTCAGCTCACCTTCAGCTTTTTTATCACCTCCCCATATAGCTTCATCCGCAAAGATTAAGGCTTTGTCAGCTAAGTGCGAATTAAACCTTCCTACGAAATGCGAACTTTGACTTACAACAATACCATGATGCCCAAACAACTCCTTAAAGTGATTGGCAAACATACCTTTACCAACTCCTTGACCGCCTCTAAGAACTAAGCATGTAACTGGCCCTCCTTCAGGATCTTGAACAACGCTGGCCATCCATTCAATAATCCAATCATAAATTTCCTTATTTTCGGCAGCCACATTTCTCCAAATATGGTCCAGGTAGAGAGAGCAATCGCCTTTCTTAGGTTTGTAGGCCATCCCTTGCCAAATGTTAAACTCATTCTCCTTAACCTTGTTGATAGGCTTACAAACAAGTTTTTTAGCTGCTCCCCTATCCTCACTCTTCAGCCAATATTCAGCCTGGGTCATTTCTTTAAACTTGCCATCCTTAGTTTCTATCCTAAGAGTATAGGGCAAAAACAAGCACTTAAAGGCAGACAGGTCATGGAAGATCAACCCTGTTTTATCTCTTTCCACAACAGTCTTGCCATTGATCAGGCAATACCTTTCATTAATCTCTTTTACAACTTGGCCAGGGTGAGGATCTCCACATTTCCACGCCGAGTTAACTTTTTCTTTGGCAACTTTCTCGGCCTCTTCCATAGGAGGGTTACAATTTTTAGCTGCTTCAGCCACACCAATAATGGCCAGCCATTTTGGAGTCCCCCGATGAAAAAGTGATTGGGCCAAGGAAAACAGCATGTCATCCCTTTGCCCTTCCTCATACTTAGGAACACTACTGTCGTTGGTCTTGGGCCTATCTTTATCTTGGGCCTTGACCATATACTTCAAACAAATATTCTCCAAACCTTCTTGACTTTCGCCAGGATCATCGGCAGAGTCCGGCAACTTATCAAAGGTCATGGTGAAGTATCGACATTTATCATAAATTTCTAAATGTAGGCTTTGCTTATTTTTGCTGGCCCATGTCGGAACCTTTCCTCTCCCAATAATATGAAGACCCTTTCCACTTGGGGAATACTCCATATAGCAATTTTTCAGTTGTCGAACAGCAAATTTAGCCAGACCAGAAAAATTCCCATCTTCATCAACGCAGTCATCAATATCGACCCCAAAAAACGGATCTTCTTCAGTAAAAACAAACCCAACCCCTTCACCAACTGATACTTTAGACGCCTCCTGAAAGCTTCGCCATGTAGATTTGGCTGTGACACTAGCATGGTTTCCGGTTGTTGGAGAGATAGGAATTTTTCGTCCTTCCTCAAATCCCCAACACACCCATTGGTTAAATTCCTTCAACGATTTTAGTAACATAACACCTCCGCACTTTTAAAAGGTTGTGCGTGCGCCCCCTGCTTAATAACTACTTGCCTTTAAACAATTTTTGTTTTATTATGGGGGCATGAAAACACAATACATAAGTCCAGACCAATCAAGAGATATTTTTAACCAAGTTTTAGAGCTTTATGACTGTGGGTATAATTTGAACGAAATCTTCCAAATCACAGGCATTTCTATTGGCAAATTAAAGCTCCTGTTGGAAAGTAGATTAGACTATAACACTCAACAGGAAGGGAGTCAATAAGTTTATGGCAGGAAAAAAGAAAAGTAGCGAAACTGCTAAAAGGCAGATAACGTACCCAAAATACCTTGAGGAGGGCGAAACTCCTGGCCCTGGTGCTTCAGTCGGTGTGTGGGTAGACTCAAGATTCAAAGAACCTGCAATACAAAAGGGGGTGGCTAGGAAAGCGATCATAGCTCACTACAGCGAACCTACAAACCAAATCTATCCCAACTTACGGTCTATACTCCATTTTATGTCACCAGAAGAGTTTGGGTTGGCCCCAGACTCAAAAAAGTTTGAACATTGGCTGCACTCAAAAAGTTTAAGCTATGGCTTGAATATACTTTATTCGTGGTTTACAAAAGACGAGTTAGATATTATAGAAGCTAAGATATGGGAAAACAGGTGGGTATCTTTTAAAAGACAGGCCACAGACTTGATGCAGAAGTTGTATGAAGAAGGCCTTGAGGGAAACATCCAGGCAATTAAAGAATATCTTACCCGGGTTCTTGGCGCCCCTTCACAACAAATTAGTCTTACCCATGAGGCAGGAGATAGTTTGGAGTCTTTGCTGTCAAATTTTTCAGCAACCCAAGCTTATAAAAGGCCTCGGGTAGACTCTGAAGGGAATGAATTAGTAGAATTAGTATTGGACGAAACAACAGAGGATAAACATTATGTCGTCAAGGGGAAGAATGACCGCCGAAACAAGGACCTCGTCGGCGAACAGAACAATGAAGTGGAAGAACACGAGGACCGTGAGAAAGAAAGTTAGTGCGAAGTATGAGCCTCAAGACAGATATGAGCTAAAAGTCTGTATGCAGTCTAGGCTATGGAGACTCAATAATCTCTATACAATAAAAAACAAAGAGGCTGAGATTGTTCGATTTAGAATGAATTGGGCGCAAAAGATTCTTTTTGGTCAAATGCACACCAGAAACGTTATTTTGAAGGTGCGCCAGTTAGGATGCTCAACATTTTGGCTTTTATACATGCTTGACAGCGTTATCTTTCATCCTGGTGTTGAGACGGGATGTATAGCTCATAATCGTGAGGATGCTCAGGAATTATTTGAGAATAAAATCAAACTAGCTTATGACCACCTTCCCAAGGAAATAAAAGAGTCTCTTACACAGACGTCTGATTCGTCAAGAAAATTGGCTTTTAGCAATGGTTCTTCAATACGTGTAGGGACATCATTTAGATCTGGGACTCCGGTGATTGTCCTTGTTTCCGAGTATGGAAAAATTGCTAGTGCTTTTCCTAGAAAAGCTAGAGAAATTCAGACAGGAACTTTCAATGCCGTTCCATCAAATGGTATTTTAGTTGTTGAGTCTACAGCAGAAGGCAATGAAGGGTATTTCTATCAAATGGTTGAAGAAGCTGACAAGAAGGCCAAAAATCCATTCAAAAAGAGTCTAACTCCATACGATTTTAAGCTTTTCTTTTTTGATTGGATGAGGCATCCAGAATATCGGATAAACCCGGATGATGTGGACATTCCAGACCATTTACATAAGTATTTTGATCGTATAGAACAGGAAGTAGGAATTACTATTGAAATGCCTTCACGAGCATGGTATACAGCAAAGTCAGGAGGTGAGGTAACAGACGATATGAAACGTGAATATCCAAGTACAAAGGATGAGGCCTTTGAAATTTCAATAGAGGGTGCTTACTTCTCTCAACAAATGAGCAACTTACGCAAAAAGGAGCGTATTCTCCAAGATCTAGACCCCCATCCAAGCTATTTAGTAGATACAGCTTGGGACATAGGTTATGATGACGCAATGACAATCATCTTTTTTCAAGTCGTACCTCCGAACATCTATATTATAGACTATTATGAAAATAACCATGAAGGTCTATCACACTACGCCAGGATACTTGACGAGAAGAGAAGGCAACATGACATAATCTATGGCAAACATTTTGGGCCTCATGATGTTCAACAGCATAGTCCACAAACAGGCAAGTCATTTATGGAATATGCCCGTACTTTCGGCATAGTTTTTACTCCTTTGCCAAAGCCTGGACTAAAGAGAAATTCGATAGAGGCAGCGAGGCGTGTTCTTCCTACTTGCTTTATCTGCAAAAGACGCTGCTACTATCTGATAAAATGCCTTGATAATTACCGCAAAGAGTATGATGAAAAGTTAGGAACATATAAAGACAACCCACGACACGATTGGGCAAGTCATGGTGCAGACGCCATGCAAGGTCTAGCAGTTGGTGTCGAAACCCATGGGGGATCAGTAAATTCTATGACCTCTGAGAGGGCTAATCAATTACTGGAAACATATGGACCCCCAATATAAGGAGTACCAACTATGGCATTAGACAGACAAAAATGGAGTGAGTATTACGAGGCTTATAGAGATTCTATATCCATGATTAATCAGTATACTCAGCAAATGATGGAAGATCTTAAATTTTATCATGGTGATCAATGGTCACAAGAAGAGAAAAATTGGTTATCAAAGCAGAGGCGAAATGCTTTGGTCTTCAACAAAGTTAAAAAAATTGTCAATCTTATTTCCGGTTATCAGCGTGCTTATAGAATGGCTTATAGAGTAACCCCCAGAGAGTTGGGGGCAACTTCAACAGCCAATCAACTAACTAAGTCCCTCTTCTACATAATGAATGACTGTGGTGGATATTACACCTTGTCAAACGCTTTTTTGCAGGGACCAGTAAAAACAGGACTGTCTCTTGTGAATCTTTGGTTGGATAGAACAGAGGACCCTATAAATGGAGACCTTAAACTTTCGATGGTCCCATACTCTGCAATGATGATAGACCCTTACTTCACAAAATTTGACCTTTCGGATTGTGGGTTTTTTGGAAGGCGTTCTTGGTTAAGCAGAGAACAGGCAAAAGGCCTTCTTCCTTGGGCAGAAAAAGAGCTAGAAAAAATTCCTAAAACAAACAAGGATAGCATGTATCCGACGTTGGCGGCAGGAAAAAATGTTCATCATTCTGACCTTCACAAATATGACGAATTTTGGCAACAGCAGCACGAAAAAGTCAAAATACTTGTAGACCCAAACACAGGAGAGTGGAGAGAATGGGGCAAAGGCCAGGAAGACCGATTAAAAATGGTCCTCCAAAAAATGCCTAACCTCAAGGTTACAGAACGCTTAAAGCGAACAGTAAATTTAAAGATATTTATAGACGAAAACATCATGTATGACGGAAAAGACCCTCTTGGTATAGATGACTACAATTTCGTACCTTTTGTTGGCTATTATGACCCAGAACACACAGAGTTTGCCGAAAAAATTCAAGGAATCATCAGACCATTACGAGATCCTCAAACAGAAGCCAACAGAAGGCGGTCGAAAATGCTCGACTTGATAGATTCCCAAATAAATTCTGGGTGGAAAGCAGAAGAAGACTCCGTTGTAAATCCAGAATCGCTTTATCAATCTGGCCAGGGCAAAGTCGTCTGGACAAAGACAGGAAAGGGTGCAGGCGTTGAAAAAATGCCTCCTGGCGATATTCCTCAAGGCATGTTTAGGCTGGCATCCCAAATGGACCAGGATATTATGGATATTGGTGGTGTTAATGAAGATATGATGGGTCAAGCTGTGCAAGGGGAAGAAAGGTCAGGTGTACAACTTTCTACGCAAAGAAGGGTACAAGGAATGACCATGCTTGCAGAGCTTTTCGACAACTATGCAGAATCAAAGAGGTATCTTGGAGAAAAATTGGCCAGGGCTATTCAGATGAATTATACCTCTGCTAAAATTATGCACGTGACAGGAGAAAAGCCAAGTGCCGAGTTTTACAATGCTGAATTTGGTCGCTATCGTGTTTTCTTAGAAGAGGCCGTCATAACACGGACACAGAAACAGATGGAATTTCAACAGCTCTTAACTTTAAAACAGTTAGGTGCTCCTGTTCCATGGGCATCGGTAATGCAGTCTGCACCAATCGAGAACAAAGACGAGCTAATAAAGACCGTGCAATCTTCTGAACAAGCACAACAACAGCAACAGAGCGAATATAGTCAACTGGTCAATGCTAAAGCACAGGAAGACTTGGCCGATGCACAGGAATCCAGGACAGACTCCGAACTTAACAGGGCTAAGACAATGAAGGAACTGGACCAAATAGATGAAGATAGGATGCTCAGACTCTTGGAAGTCGCTAAAGACTTGTCTGAGGCTGAAAATGAAAAACCACAGCAGCAAGACAACACGCAGACTAGAACCAAACGGGTAACTAAAGGCCCCCAAAATACTAAAGGTGCGTGAGTACCCCTGCTTAAGAGGTAAAAATGAAGTGGATATACTCAAAAGCTCATCAGCCACCCATAATCTGCCCTACTTGTAGGGGAAATATGTTTTATTGTAGGTCAAAGGTCTGTGGGGAAGATAATCATTGGCTAATGTGTTTGAACTGTGGGGTTTATGTAGAGTTAGTAGTACCGCCTATAAGGTTTTTTATAAGCGCAAAAGACCTTTTAGAAGTTTTTGTCGTAGAACCTTTAGACTAGTGTTGACAAAGTTTTAAAAATGGTATATATTCCACACAACTTGCCGAAGCCGGGCATTATACGGGCTATTCGACCTTGCCGCCGGGGGTCGTAAATCAGCCATAGTTCGGGCGTCAAAGGAGTTAATGATGGCAGAAGAAAACAGTAAAGAAACTCAGGGCGAACCCCAAGATTATCCAGAACAAAATACTGATAATCAGGGAGGCCAGGCCGCCGCTGGTCAAGGAGAGCAGGAAGAAACTGCTAGTATACCGGTTTCTGTTGTACAAAAGATGCGGCAGGAATTGAAAGAAGCTAAAGATCGGGCTAATCACGCCGAACAACAGGCTAAGGAAACTGGCCAATATCAGCAATCACAACAGCCTACTCAATCTGCTGGTGGTGATGATGATCCTTTGGCCAACATGGAAGATGATGATCTGTTGGATGCTAAGACTGCTAGAAAGATTGTTCAAAAACAGACTCAGCAAAATAAGCAGGCCCTTTCAGAAATGCAGACTCGAATGAAGTTTCCGGATTACGAGGACGTTATTAATAATCATCTTCCTAATTTAATTGAACAGAAACCTTATTTGCGAGACGCTATTATGTCGTCTCAAAATCCCTATGTGTTAGCATATGAACTGGGGAAGGGTGCTAAAGGTGATCAGGCCAAACAGGGCCAGCAAAGCCAGCAGGGCACTCTTGAGCAACAGCTTGACAAATATGCACAGACCCCTGGTTCACCTTCTAGTACAGGGTCCCAGGGAGGACCTACTTCTGGTGCTGACTACTATTCAAACCTCACTATGGAGGATTTGGATAAAGAAATTGCTAAAGCTAAACGTGGCCAGTAAGTAGGCAAAGAAATTTAAAAAGGAGATAGAACTATGGCTGATTTTACAACTCACTATTCAGATGTAAAAAATACAAATATTCAAACATTTTATGAT